>WBZP01001436.1_pt2 | contig 28485 bp, 21 predicted proteins | sample 5204301 | NCBI WGS metagenome assembly WBZP01 (sample SAMN12412401, study PRJNA552823) | activated sludge metagenome | isolation source: activated sludge from nitrification reactor of wastewater treatment plant... | place: USA: Pennsylvania | collected 2017 | reverse complement strand
CCCGCTCGCCATCGGGCTTACAAGCCAGTATGAGACCATGCACATGGCTTAACTTAACGGCATTGGGGACAGACCACGGTTTCCTGCAAGAGGGTGCCGAAGACCGGTTCGACAAAGGTGAAACAGGTCAGAGTAACTACCAGCTTTTTGGCCAGTTTTCCCAGTCGACCGCAGCGACTCGGATTTTTCTGCAACCAGAAGAACACAGGAAATGTCTCAGATCCGTTCGGGTTGCTGGAGGAACAAAATGACAAGGATCGCAAGGAACACGGTTTGTCTCTGGTATGACGGAGACGCCGAGGACGCGGCGCGCTTCTATGCCGCTACCTTTCCGGACTCTTCCGTCGATGCCGTGCATCGCGCACCGGGGGATTTTCCGTCCGGGAAAAAGGGCGATGTGTTGACAGTCCAGTTCACCGTGCTCGGCGTCCCCTGCCTCGGACTCAATGGCGGGCCGGCATTCAAGCACAGCGAGGCGTTTTCATTTCAGGTCGCAACCGCTGACCAGGCCGAGACGGATCGCTACTGGAACGCGATTGTCGGCAATGGCGGACAAGAGAGCGCCTGTGGCTGGTGCAAGGACAAATGGGGATTGTCCTGGCAGATCACGCCGACGGCTCTGACGGAAGCGATCACCGATCCCGATCCCGCTGCCGCCAAGCGGGCGTTCGATTCGATGATGACCATGCGCAAGATCGACATAGCAACAATCGAGGCGGCACGCCGTGGCCGGGAGTCGGGGGGCTAACGATCAAGGCTGGATCGTGATCGCGCAGCGAGCCACGAGAAAATACCCCTGCCCCGTTCGATCGACAAACACACCTTGTCGCGGTCGACGGCAAAAGCAGGCGGAAAGCCAGGTTACTCCGACCCTGTTCGCCCGCAGGAACATCCCGCGCTCAGGCCGGAAGATTCCAGTTCGCTGAATCGAAGTCCACTCCGCTGGCTGAGCGGGTCATCCCGGCGATTTGTGCGAGGACCTTCTTGCAGCGCGCCGCGACAAAGCCCTCCATTCCATCGACGCGGATCCCCTTCAGCGGCTCTTGTTCGGAAGTGAGGGTTTGATCGAGAACGGCGGCCCGATAGATCTGATCGTTCGTCCACGGCCGGTTGGTGTGGGGAGCGCCGGAGGGCGTGTCCGCCTCCAGGTAGACGGATTGCTCGAGGATGGACCAGTGCGGCGCTTGCAGGACGCGCACCCGCTCGACGTTGAAATGCCTGGCGACGAACCACTCCATGAAATCGACGTAGTAATTCCTGAAAATGTCGTTCGCCAGCAGCTTCGTGATCAAGGGGATTTTGCCGATCTCCCGGCCCCGGTAAAGCAGGTCCTTGTCGTGCCAGTTGCGCTTCTGGCCCGGCCAGCTGACGCCGAGCAGACTGTCCAGGTCGTTCAGGAAGAATGTGGCGAATGGCGGCTGATTCGCCGAATCATCGACCGCCAGGTGAAGAAAGTAGTTCTGGCTGTTGAGATAGTAGGTATCCCAGGAGCCGAGCAGGTTGACCACGGCCATGGTACGCAGGAAACCTTCGACATCGAGTACCTTGCGGGCGGTATCGACAAATGCGGCAGTTGCCGGCTTGTTCGCGTGAAAGGCCGTCAGGAAGCTGGCCAAGGCAGCATAGTCGCTGTCGGGCGTGTCGAGACGGGGTTCATAGGTGCGGCTCTCGGGACGGGAGCCGGGCGTGAAGTAGTCTGTCGCCAGCTTTCCGCGCAGCTCGAGGGAAGCGCCGCCGGGAAAGTCATCCCCATAGTTGCCCTTGAAGATCGCCCGGTGCTTGACGCCTGGAAGCCAGGCCTTGAAGTGATAATCGTCCATCGGCGGCATGGCCACATAGGTGCCGTAGTACTTTCCATTCAAGGTGAGCTCGGCGTACATGTTCGGCCGCACCGGACACCTGGCCAGACCCATCAGGTCAAAGGCAAGCCGGACCCTGTGGTACGAAGGATCGCGGAGCGAGTTGAGCAGGTTGATCTGGCGGGGAATGCCGGATTCCTCGTCATCGTCGAGATAGACCGAGATATTGACCTTGGGATCCCAGCGGCTGGTATTTCCCCGGCGCTTGACCGATACCTGCTCGCCCTGCTCGGTGATGATCACGCCGTTGTCGGGATCGGGCTGTTTCGGGAGCGAAAGTGCGGGCTGCGATTCAAAGACACGCACGGAAGCCCCTGCGTTGCCATTCGCCTTCAGCGCCTCGCCGAACTCATCGTCCTTCCAGAGTGTATTCAGATCGACTCCATCGACCTGCACAACCAGGATGGTTGGGCCCAACGCGCCCGTTCCGGAAAAGATGGTCGTCCGGTCTTCGGCGGCCTTTTGCCAAAGAGCAACCACCATGCCCGCCTGCGTCAGCGTTTCCTGGCCAGCCAGGCGAAAACGGATCTTGCCGCCCTCGGCTGAATCCGGAAGGAGTTTCAGCGCGGCGGCCGCCCGATCGAATTCAGCCTTGCCGCGCAGGAACGAATCCGCATTGGCGGGATCATGCGCTTCCTCGGCGATCTGTCGCGCCCGCGAATCCTTCGGGAGCGCCGGAATGAAGACGGACTTGACCAGGTTTCGGATGTCTTTCGTCGTTCCGGAATCGGGAATGCGATCCATGGCTGGTTTCTCCTGGTTTGCCGGCGGATTGCCGGCACTTTCGATGGAAAATATGGGAAATTCAAGCGTCTTCGTGCCAGTATTTCCGCTCTTGCCGCCCGCCGTCAACCGCGGTTTTCGGAAGTTCCGCCCACTTCTCAGCGGCACCCCGCAAGACCCGCCTTCATTTTCATACCCGAATGCGGTGAGAGGGTCAGGGGAATTGCCGGTTTCTGGCCAGTTTTTCCGGTCCACCGCAGCAACTCGGATTATTCTTCAATCAGGAGAACATAGGAAATGTCGGTGACCAGTTTGGGGTGATAGGCAAGTCATCTCCAGAAGATGTCCCCCCAACTTTTCAGAGCGGGTTTTCCTACACATTCGTTAGACTACATCATGCTTTCGCACTATGCAGCCTTGTGTTCGGCGACGTACTCCCGCAGAGCTTCGTTCATTCGGGTTTGCCAGCCTTCACCAGTTGCTTTGAAGTACGCAAGAACTTCCGGGCTGTACCGCACAGTAACGGCCACTTTCGTCGGTCGCCTTTGCGGTCCCCGTTTGCCGGGCATGCGAACTTCGCCCTTTGCCCAGAACTGCGCCACTGCCTGCGCATCGTTGGGGTCATATGGGCACTCAGGGTCGTCCACACGTTCGGGAGCAGCATCCAATGCCGCTGCCATTTGTTCCTTGCTAAAGCCCAAGGGCTTGGAAGTACGCTCTTGTTTCATGCTTGTCACCATACCGACAGGAAATTATTGGGGCGCTGTCTTCGCGCTCGGTCCGTTCCAGGAAAACGACTCGTCCTTGAAACCAACCCAGGCTCTGCAACCGCTTTTCGCCGTAGGCTTCCCGTTCGTCCTCCACCGTGACCAAGGGCGCGTCAAGCACGCAGCCAAGATCCGCAAAGTCAATGCCGTGAGTTTTCAGGTTCTTGGCTCGCTTGCTTTCGTCCCATGTGACCATAGCGTGACTGTAGTTACAAATAACGAGGCCCGTCAAGCTGTTTGTCGTTACAAAATGTGTTCCAATCCCGAACCGCCCTTTTAGAAAGCCCGCCCATGAATCCAGAGCCACTGATTCGCTTGACCAAGGTATCCGCCAAATGGCTGGAGCGCCTTCTCGCCGTTGCCATCGTTGCGGGAATCGTTGCCTATGGCGTCGCGAGCACAGCCGAGTTGCTGGCCATGGACTGGCGCAATTCGGAAACCTTTTACGACCTGATGTACCGTGTCCTGCTCATGGTCATCGGCGTCGAACTCGCGCGCACCCTTCTTACCCACGACCTGGGGGCAATCCTGGAGTTGCTTGCCTTCGTGGTCGCCCGCAAGACGCTCAAGCCCGATGTCGACGCTTTCGACATTTTCCTGTGCGCGCTGGCGTTCGTGGCTCTGCTGGCTGCCCGATACTACTTTCTGCGCCCCCAAACCGACAGGGTGCCGGATCGATCGCCACCCTGAGTCCGCCACCACCTGACCGGGTCTGCGCAAGCCGCTCCGCGATCCTCTTCTCCGCCGCTTCTTTAACAACCTTCGTCGCCGAGGAAAGCCCATGTTCGAGACGATCATCCACTGGACCACCGCCACCCTGGAACTTGCGGGCATCTTCGTCATGGCCGCCGGGACGCTGCTCGCCTCGCTCGTGGCCCTCGCCCGCGCGGCGTGTGGCCGAACCGGCAGCCACCTCTACGAGTGGTATCGCCAGACGCTGGCGCGCGCCATCCTCCTCGGCCTCGAGTTTCTGGTCGCGGCCGACATCATCAACACCGTGGCCGTAGACCCGAGTTTCAGGAGCGTCGGCGTGCTCGCGCTGATCGTCCTCGTCCGCACCTTCCTCAGTTTCACCCTCGAACTCGAGATATCCGGCCGCTGGCCCTGGCAGGACAAGCCCGAACCTGCTGTGCCGGCGGCCACGACGGACTCGGGCGGACAACCGGAAGCCAGGGACCGCCGCTTCTAAACATCACCTCTTTCCCGGCGCTCGCCTGCCCGCTCGACGGCGCGCGCCTCGCGTGCACGGGGCCGACCTGGCGCTGCCCTGCGGGCCACACTTTCGATGTCGCCGCTCAGGGCTACACGAACCTCCTGCCGGTGCAGAACAAGCGCTCGCTCGATCCGGGTGACAGCAAGGAGATGGTTGCCGCCCGCCGGCGCTTTCTCGCGGCCGGTCATTACCAGCCGATCGCCGACGCCGTCGCCCGCGCGCTGCTCGCCGGCCTCCCGGCCGATACCCGTGTCAGATGCCTCGATGCCGGTTGCGGCGAGGGCTATTACCTGCGCCGGCTGGCCGCCGTGGCGGGCGCCGGGCGAACCCTGGCCATCCTCGGGCTGGACATTTCCAAGTGGGCCGTGCTCGCCGCCGCGAAACAGGACAGGCGGCCGACCTGGGTGGTCGGCAGCAACGCCAACCTGCCGGTGCTGACGGGAACGCTGGACCGCGTGCTGTGCCTGTTCGGCTTCCCGGTCCATGGCGAGTTCGCGCGGGTGCTCAGGGCAGGCGGCGAACTCCTGCAGGTCGATGCCGGGCCGGGGCACCTGCGGGAATTGCGCGAGATCATCTATCCCGCACTGAAGCCACAGCGCACCGCCGCAGCGCCGACCCCGGCCGGTTTCCGGCATCTCGGCTCGGAAACGCTCGCTTATTCCTTCGCGCTCGCCGGCGCCGAGCCGATCGCCGATCTATTGACCATGACCCCGCACCTCTATCGCGCCAGCGCCGACGGACGCGCCCGAGCCGCGGCGCTAACCGCGCTGACGCTGACCGTCGATGTCCGCCTCGCGCGGTTCGCGCGCGATGCCGGCCGATCGCCTGCCCGACCGCTGATTTGAATTTTTCCCGTTTATTGGGGTCCACCGCAACAACTACGAGAACTTCTTCTGCGCCTTCGGACCAGTGACCACGACTGCCGTGCCGCCCCGCGTTGAACGGGCGCCGCGGGGCCGCTAAAATGGGCATCCGGGCGAGCCAGCCGAATTTCCCACGATTTCCGGAGAAGCACATGAAAGGCGACAAGAAAATCATCGACATCCTCAACGACCTGCTGACCGGCGAATTGACCGCTGTCGATCAATACCTGATCCACGGCGAGATGTACGCCGACATGGGCTTTGCCCGGCTCGCCGAGAAGGCGCTGCACGAGTCGGAGCATGAGCGCCAGCATGCCCGCGCCCTGATCCAGCGCATCCTCTTCCTCGAAGGCACGCCCGATCTCGCGAAGCGCGACGCGCTCAAGGTCGGCAGGAACGTGCCGGACATGCTGAAAGCCGACCTCGCGCTCGAATACAAGGTCGTCGGCGAGTTGAAAAAAGCCATCGCCGCCTGCGAACAGGCGCAGGACTACGTGACCCGCGACCTGCTCGGCGTCCAGCTCGAGGACACCGAGATGGACCACGCCTACTATCTCGAAAAGCAACTCGGCCTGATCGAACTGGGCGGCCTCGAAAACTACCTGCAGAGCCAGATGGGCTCCGGCACCGCGGCGTAAGGAGCGACCATGAAAGGCGACAAGAAGATCATCGAAGCCCTCAACAGGGTGCTGAAAAACCAGCTGACCGCGATCAACCAGTATTTCCTGCACGCCCGCATGTTCCGCAACTGGGGCCTGGAAAAACTCAACGACTACCAGTACAAGCAGTCGGTCCGCGTCATGAAGGAAGCCGACGAGCTGATCGAGCGCATCCTCTTCCTCGAAGGCCTGCCCAACCTGCAGACCCTCGGCAAGCTGCTGATCGGCGAGAACGTCGGCGAATGCCTGCAGGGCGACCTCAAGTACGAGCGCGAAATCCAGCGCCCGCTGCTGGTCGAATCCATCGCCCTGTGCGAAACCCTGCAGGACTACGTCAGCCGCGAACTGCTGGAAGACCTGCTCGAACATTGCGAGGCAGCCATCGACTGGCTGGAAACCCAGCAACGGCTGATCGCCGACGTCACCCTGCCCAACTACCTGCAGTCGCACATGGAGCCGGGTAGCGACTGATCCGCCACGGCGACCTGACGCACGCGAAAGCCACGGAATCCCGCCGTGGCTTTTTTCTGCTTGCTCCAAGGAAAATGCTATTGACAGTCATTCGCATTTGTATAGAATGCGAACTGTTCTCATTAACCGCCTTGCCGTCGTTTCTGGAGACTGTCGATGTATGTCTGTGTCTGCCGGGCCGTAACCGACGGCCAGATTCGCGAAGCCGCCACCGGCGGCGCCCGCACGCTGCGGGACCTGCGCCGGGAACTCGGCATCGCCCGCGAATGCGGTAGCTGCGCCGCCTGCGCCCGCGACTGCCTGCGCGAAGCGCACGCGGCGCCGACCGTGTCGGCGTGTTCCCGCGGTTCTTGCGTAGCTTGAGTTTCCCGCCAATTCGCCTATAGTAAAGCTCCCTGCGCCCAATGCCCGTTCCATAATCTGCCGGACAGGCAAGCGGCCCTGCGTAATGAGGAGAATCTCATGACCATCTTCATCGGTAGCAAGGAGAAGCGCGTTGGTCTGGCCCTTTCGGGAGGCGGCTTCCGGGCGGCGGCTTTTCATCTTGGCGCATTCCGCAAGCTTCATCAACTCGGCCTGCTGTGGAAGCTCGACCTGCTCACCTGCGTCAGCGGAGGCAGCATCGCCGGCGCCTTTCTGGCCTGCCACTGGGGCGAGGACGATGCTCTCGACAAGCTGGAAAACTATCTGCGCACCCGGTCGATCGCCGTCTCGTCGGTCATCGGCGGCGCCCTCGACCCCTTCCACAGCCGCCTTGACAAGCTGGCCGCCACCTACGAGCGCGACCTCTACGGCCAACGCACGCTGGGCTCGCTGCAGAACGGACCACGTCTATACCTCAACGCCACCAACCTCGCCACCGGCAACATGTTCTTTTTCGTTGGCGGCGGCGGAGTTGCCGGCAAGGCCGAGATGGGTGAATGGGAACTCGGTGCGACCGAGGCCGCCGGATTCCCGCTCAGCCGCGCCGTGGCCGCTTCGTCGGCGTTTCCGCCGGTCTTCCCGCCGCTCCGGGTCGATCAGTCGCAGTACCCGGCGGCCGGGGTCGACTATGTCACCCTCACCGATGGCGGCGTCTACGACAACCTTGGCGTCAATCCGCTGTTCCGCAAACGCAATGCCCTCGACTACCTGATCGTCAGCGATGCCGGCAAGCCCTTCGCGATCGACGAGCGGCCGACGGAAGCCGGCTCCGCCGTGTTGCTGGCGGCCATCGGCATCCTGATGGAACAGGTTCGCAGCCTGCAGTTCAAGCGGCTCGAACTGAATGCCGGCGCCGAGGGGGGAGCCCGCCCGGTATGGTTCTCGATCGACAGCAAGGTCGGCGAGGAACGCGAAGGCGACGCGGACTTCGCTTCCGCCATCGGCACCAACCTGACGCGGCTGTCAGCGGCGGAGATGACCGTTCTCGCCCGGCACGCGGGCGCCCTGCTCACCCATCGGCTGCAGACCTACGTGCCCGAACTTCTCGGCGCGTGAACCACTGCCCGACGAGGCAGCCACGATGACATACTACTCTTCCGGAAACTTTTCCGACGAATGGGTGCGGCCACTGCTCGAACTCGGCCGCAGCGACCCCGCCCCCGAAGTCCGTCTCGCCGCCGTGATGGCGGCTTCGCATTTCCCGCTCGGGCCCACGGCCTGGCGGAATCTGGCCGAGGCCGTCTGGCAGATCGTCAGGACGGCGCCAGCCGGTTCGCAGGTCCGGCGGGCGGCTCTGTCCTTCGCCGCCGGTATTCCCCTCCTCTCGGTACGACAGGAACTCCGCCGGATGGCCGAGGATCCGGCCGAACCCGACCGTGACGCCATCGCCGCGGCCCTCGCGGAAGCGGGCGACCCGTCACGCATCCGCGCCCTGGTCGAACGCGCTGCCGGCGGCGATCACGATGCGTACCGTCTGCTGACCATCGCCCCTCTTGAGGACACGTCGCTGACCCCCGCCGACCTGCCGCCCTGCGCGGAGGCTGAGTTCTGGCGTGCCCTGGCGATCGGCCGCATCGGCAGCTTCGACGCGCTCGAGGATGTTTTCGCGCCCGAAGCCCCGCTCCCCGACCTGTTCTGGGGCAGCCCCTGGGTCGCCTATGACCGGATCGCGGCGATTCGCCCGATCCCCGCGCCGCTGAACAATGCCCTGCGGATCATGCTCTCGCGTCTCGACGATCCGCAGGTCGCCGAACGCAATGGGCACGATCTGGCGCGCGCGCTGCGCCTGACCGTCTGGGCCGCCACCGGCATGGCGGACGCGGAAGGCGACCCGCTGGCTCCGCAGCGGCCTTTCGCTCCGGTCACGCCCCCGGAGCCGTTCCGTACCACAAAAGGCGTGACGAGCGTCCTGACGGCGCAGATCGGCGCCCGGCAACCCGAACACGACGATGGACAGGTCGCCTGGATGATTGCCGATACGCCCGGCGACCGCCTGATCCGCGAGGTCGTCGCGCTCGTCCGCCGCGACTGGCCGCCGGCGGCGCGCGTGCGCCTGCTCGACATCCTCGGCCAGGCAGCCGACTGCCAGGCGGGCTGCGCCCCGACGCCTTTCCGCGGGGCCGGGTCCAGAGGCGGAGCGGCGCACACGCCGCGGCGCGACCTGATCGACGACCGGGTGCGCAGCAGCGCCCGCCCTCCGGCAATGCCTCCATCCCCCGCACCGGCATCCGTTGCGCGCGGCGCGCCGGCGCCCCGCCCTGAAGTTTCCGACCGTTCCTTCGGAGCACCGGCATCAGCCGCGGCTGCGCCACCCGTGGACGACCGCACGGCGACGGCCGCCACGGCGCCGGCGAGCGATGAAAGACGCGTCCGCGCACGGATACGCCATGCTGGCCAGGTGCGCGACACCTTCGTCGCGGGCGCCGCCAACGTCATCCGCTGCTGGATCGGCCTGCCCGAGGACGACGGTGCGGCGAGTTCCGACGCCGCGATTCCCACCGTTCCCATCCCGCAGAGAGGCCTGGAACTGAGCGTCGAGCTGTGCTGGGGCGAGCAGCGCGACAGCACCACGCTGCTGCTCCCGGCGTCGCGCAGCGCGCGCAGCGGCGACTGCGACCTGCGCCTCGATGTTCCGGCCGACGAACGCTACGTCAGCGCCGAAATCATGTTCCGTTATCGCGGGCGCAGCTTCGAGGTGGTCCGCGTCGAAGCCGCGGCCCTCGCGCCGGACGAGGCGGCCGGCCCGCGCGACGCCCTGCGCATCCGGACGCAACTGAGCCGGCGCGAGGTGATCGCGGTCGACGACGCGCAGCCGTGCAATTCCACGCTGGTGTTCGGGCCGGCGCCGACGCCCGGTGACCCGGCAGCGGCGAACGGCAAGCCGAGCCTGCGCATATTCGACGGCAGCGGCGGGCGCAACTACGCGCTCAAGTCGCCCGGCAAGGCAATCGAAGCCCTCAACACCGTTCTCTTCTCCACTGAAAAGTCGCTGGTCCGCCGTTTCGCCGCCACCCCCGGCACCGAGGCGGTGCTCGATGCCAACGACGAGGAGGTCCGCGTGCTGCTGCGCGACATGGCGCGCTTCGGCGCCAGCCTCTTCAACCAGCTCGACCAGCAAGGCTTCGCCGACCCCGGCGACCGCATCCAGCTGCTGAGCCTCGACCCCGACGTCGTGCTGCCGCTGGAGTTCGTCTACGACCGCGGTTACCCGGTCGACGCCGCTCACCTGTGCGCCGGCTGGCAGGGCGCCCTCGAGGCCAACGCCACGGTTTGCCCGGCCTGCGGCGCCGCCCCGCTGACCGCCGATGCCCGCCGCCATGCGCAGACGGTCTGTCCGCTCGGCTTCTGGTCGCTGCGCAAGGTGATCGAGCGCCTGAACCCGGACGGCGCGGCCAGCGCCTCGGCCCCCGCAGCGGATCGGCGCCGCCTGCCGGCCATCGATTCGGCCGTCTTCGCGAGCAGCAACAAGGTGCCGGAGGATGAACGGAACGCCACTTGGGAAACCATCCGGGCACACATCGCCAACGCCACCCTCGCCCGCCACTGGGACGAATGGCACGACGCGGTGAAGCAGCACCCGCGCCTGCTGATCGCGCTGCCGCACCATGACGAGGAGCCTCTGGAAGACTTCCTCGAGATCGGCGACGAGAGCCTTGGCCGCGACCTCGCCCGCCTGGGGCGCGGCCAGATCCGCCCCGACTACGTGAACCCGGACGGCCGCGAGCCGGGTCCCATCCTGTTGCTGCTCGGCTGCCGCACCGGCGCCGAATCGGAACTCGGCTATGTGCAACTCGTGCGCGAGTTCCAGAAACTCAAGACTGCCATCGTCCTCGGCACCCTGGCCCAGATCCTCGGCCGCCACGCGGCGCCGCTCGCCCGCGAACTGGTGACGCAACTGCTCGAAGTCAACGACCCGGAGACTGACTTCGGCACGTTGATGCGCCGCGTCCGCCGCCGCATGCTGGCCCGCGGCTACCTGCTCGCCCTCTGTCTCGTCGCGCTCGGCGACGCCGAATGGCGGCTGACGCCGGCACCCCGGCCGTCCTCTGGCACACCCTTGCCCTAGCCGCCCCGACCTGAAAGGCCCAGCCCATGTTCCGCATCGAGATGCTCCCCGCCGCCCACGGCGACTGCCTGTGGCTCGAATACGGACATAGCCGCGAAATCCATCGCATCCTGATCGACGGCGGCCCGGCCCACGCCTACCCGGCCCTGCGCGAGCGCATCCTGCACCTGCCCGCCGACGAGCGCCACTTCGACCTGCTCGTGATCACCCACATCGATGCCGACCACATCGAAGGCATCATCCGCCTGCTGCTCGACGCCGAAGCCCTCGATTGCCGCTTCGACCGCATCTGGTTCAATGGCCGCGACCAGCTCAATGCCGTCCCCGACCCCGCCGGCGAGGCCCTTGGCGGGGTCCAGGGTGAAATTCTCGGCATGTTGATCGCCGACTATGAGCAACGCACCTCCACCAGGGTCTGGAACCTCGGCTTCGACCAGGCGCTGGCCGCCATCGACCGCAGCAAACCCGCGCTGCCGGTAGTCGACCTCCCCGGCGCTTGCCGGCTCACCCTGCTTTCACCCGATCACGCCCGCCTGCTCGACCTGAAGGACAACTGGGCGAAGGAGCTGAGGGCAGCCCGGGTGAGGTCCGGCGACACGGCGCAACTGCGGGAACTGCTCGCCGGCAGCCGCAGCCTGCGCCCCCTCGGCGACGTTCTCGGGTCGGAAGACAGCCTCGACCTCGAGGCACTACCCAGTGCCGCCGAGGACTTCGAGCTCGCCGATGTGCTCGGCGGCGGCAGCGGCGAACCCGGCGCCGATGCCCCGTTCGGCGGAGACACCAGTCGTGCCAATGGCAGCAGCATCGCGCTGCTGCTCGAATACCCGGCGGCGAAGCCGGAGGTGCGCTTCGTGCTCGCCGGCGACGCCTGGGCTTCGGTGCTCGAGGCATCGCTCGACCGCCTGCTCGCGCCGGGCGCGCGCCTCGCCGTCGACGGCTTCAAGCTGGCCCACCACGGCAGCGTCGCCAACATCAGCGAGACGCTGCTCGCCAGGCTGCGTTGTCCAAACTACCTGATTTCGACCAACGGCGCGATCTTCAAGCATCCGCACGCCCGCTGTGTCGAACTGTTGCTCAAGGCCCACGGCGGCCCCGGCAAGCCCCGGCTGCACTTCAACTATCTTGTCGCTTCCACCGAGGCCTGGAGCGTCGAAGCCGACCAGACTGCCCGTGGCTACGTGGCATTCCACCCCAGGGGTCTGTCGCTGACCTTCTGAGCCGTGGCAAATCGCCCGCATTATTGCCGTCGACCGCAACCGGCGCTGACGTGGAGCAGTGCTCCCCGCCAGCGCCGTATCAAGAATGCGGTCTCCTGCCGCCGATCAGCTTCCGCCTTGACCCGCTTGCTTGCACCGCCGCCTTTGCACCCGCGGTCTCGCCGGGGTCAAGCCTGATCCGTTCGCTCGGATAGGCTATTCAAGAGCCGCTTGCGCAGCAGCCAGGCGGGCAAGCGGCACCCGGAACGGCGAGCAGCTGACGTAATCGAGCCCGGTACGATGGAAGAAGCCGACCGAAGCCGGGTCGCCACCGTGCTCCCCGCAGACGCCCAGCTTTATCCCCGGACGGACCGAACGCCCCTTCTCGACGGCCATCTTCACCAGCAGGCCGACGCCCTTCTGGTCGATCGACTGGAAGGGATCCTGCTCGTACATGCCGTCCTTGAGGTAACTCGGCAGGAACTTGCCGGCGTCGTCACGCGAGAAGCCCATCGTCATCTGGGTCAGGTCGTTGGTGCCGAACGAGAAGAACTCGGCCTGCTGGCCGATGCTGTCGGCGATCAGCGCGGCGCGCGGAGTTTCGATCATCGTGCCGAGCAGGTAGTCGAGCTTCTGGCCGCGCTCGGCAAAGACCGACGCCGCCGTCTGGCGGATGACCTTGGCCTGGGCGTTGAATTCACGCACGGTTCCCACCAGCGGGATCATGATCTCCGCCTTGACGTCGATACCCTTGGCCTTCATGTTGAGGCCCGCCTCGAGGATCGCGCGGGTCTGCATTTCGGTGATTTCCGGGTAGGTGATGCCGAGGCGGCAGCCGCGATGGCCCATCATCGGGTTGAACTCATGCAGATCGTCGACACGCATCTTGATCACGCCCAGCGGCACGTTCATTTCGTGCGCCATGATCTTCTGGTTGGCTTCGTCGTGCGGGACGAACTCGTGCAGCGGCGGGTCGAGCAGGCGGATGGTGACCGGCAGGCCGTTCATCTCCCGGAACAGGCCTTCGAAGTCACCGCGCTGCATCGGCAGCAGCTTGGCGAGGGCGCGACGACGGCCGGCCTCGTCGTCGGCGAGGATCATTTCGCGAACTGCCTTGATGCGGTCGCCTTCGAAGAACATGTGCTCGGTGCGGCACAGGCCGATACCCTTGGCGCCAAAATTGCGGGCGGCCTTGGCGTCATCCGGGGTGTCGGCATTGGCGCGCACGCCCAGGCGCTTGTAGCGGTCGGTGAGGTCCATCAGCGCGCCGAAGTCACCCGTGAGTTCGGCTTCCTTGGTCGGAACCTGGCCCTCGTAGACCTCGCCGGTCGAGCCGTCGAGCGAAATCCAGTCGCCTTCCCGGTAGACCTGTTCGCCGATCGTCATCGTCCGCCCATGGTAATCGACATGCACCGCGCCGGCGCCCGAGATGCAGCACTTGCCCATGCCGCGCGCGACGACAGCCGCATGCGAGGTCATGCCGCCGCGGGCGGTGAGAATGCCCTTGGCGACACTCATGCCGCGCAGGTCTTCGGGCGAGGTCTCCTGGCGCACCAGGATCACCGCCTTGCCCTTTCTGACCCATTCCTCGGCTTCGTCGGCAAAGAAGACGATCTGGCCGCTGGCCGCGCCCGGCGATGCCGGCAGGCCGTGGGCGATCGAACGCGCCTTCTTGATCGCCGCGGGGTCGAAGACGGGGTGCAGGAGTTCGTTCAAACGCTCGGGGTCGACCCGCCGCAACGCCTCCTTCTCGTCGATCATGCCCTGCTTGAGCATCTGCATGGCGATGCGCACCATGGCCGCGCCGGTGCGCTTGCCGTTGCGCGTCTGCAGCATCCACAGGCGGCCTTCCTGGATCGTGAACTCGACGTCCTGCATGTCCCTGTAGTGATTCTCGAGCTTGGTCTCGGCCTGCAGGAGCTGCTGGTAGATGTCGGGCATCAGTTCCTCGAGCGACGGGAATTTGGCGCGGCGCTCTTCTTCGCTGACCAGCGCCAACTGCGCCCAGCGCCGCGAACCTTCGAGAGTGACCTGTTGCGGCGTGCGGATGCCGGCGACCACGTCTTCGCCTTGTGCGTTGATGAGGAATTCGCCGTTGAACAGGTCTTCGCCGGTACCCGCATCGCGCGTGAATGCCACGCCGGTCCCGCTATGGTCGCCAAGATTGCCGAAGACCATCGCCTGGACGTTGACTGCCGTGCCCCAGGAGTCGGGAATGTCGTTCAACTCGCGATAGACCTTGGCGCGGTCGTTGTTCCAGCTCTGGAAGACCGCCATCACCGCACCCCAGAGCTGCTCCCAGGGATCGGTCGGAAACTCGCGGCCGACGCGGGCACGGATCAGCCCCTTGAAACGCAGAACGAGTTCCTTCAGGTCGTCAGTGTCGAGCTCGGTGTCGAGTTGGACGCCCTTCTTCTCCTTGAGCATGTCGATGACCACTTCGAAGGGATCATGCTCCTCCTTCGAGACCGGCTTGAGGCCCATGACCACGTCACCGTACATCTGCACGAAGCGGCGGTACGAGTCCCAGGCAAAGCGCTCGTTGTTAGCCTTGCGCGCCAAGCCAACCACCGCCTCGTCATTGAGCCCGAGATTGAGAATGGTGTCCATCATGCCCGGCATCGATGCGCGCGAGCCCGAGCGCACGGACAGCAGCAGCGGATCCGACGCGTCGCCGAATTTCTTGCCCATTTCCTGTTCGACGAAAGCAACGCCCTGCAGGACGTCGGCCTTGATCAGGTTAACCACTCCTTCCGCGCCTTGTTCGCCATAGACCGTGCAGACTTCGGTGGTGATCGTGAAACCGGGCGGCACCAGTATCCCCAGACGGCACATTTCGGCCAGATTGGCGCCCTTCCCTCCGAGCAGATTCTTCATCTTGGCATCGCCATCGGTTCGGGCGGCACCAAATACATAAACGTTCTTTCCTTCAATTGACATACATACCTCGCGGATGAGGGAACAAGGAAAGGACACCTCGAACGGCACGCCCGAAGAGCCCCCGGATTTGATGACCCGGCCAACTGCGCCGGGTCAGGTGTTGCTTGCGCCGATGAACAGTCAGCGGCGCCGGGTCTTGCTGCACGGAGATCAGATCTCTTCTGTCTCCATCTTGATGGCTCCACAGGGACATTCGGCGACGCACATGCCGCAACCCTTGCAATAGTCGTAATTGAACTTGAAGCGCTTGCCGGGACCGAGCTTGATCACCGCATTGTCCGGACAGACACCATAGCAGTTGTCGCATTCGAAGCAGTTGCCACAGGAAAGGCAGCGGCGGGCTTCAAACAGGGCATTGGTCTCGTCCAGTCCGCCCTGGACTTCATCGAAGGTTGACTGACGGCGAATGACATCCAGAACCGGGCGTACGGTCTTTGGCGCATCGGCGTAATACCAGGTGTTGAGGTGCTCGAAAGTCGCGACCTCGCGTTGCGGCGCCGGCACGTGCTCCTCGCCGCGCAACCAGGCATCGATGTGGCGGGCGGCCTGCTTGCCATGACCGATGCCGACCGTGACGTTGCGTTCCGCCGGGACCATGTCGCCGCCCGCGAAGATGCCCGGATGGCCGGTCATCATGTTGGCCGCAACCTGCACTACCCCGTCGCTCACCTGCAGGCCGGGAACGCCCTCGAGAAGGCCGAGGTCGACATCCTGTCCGAGCGCGAGAACCAGCGAGTCGGCTTCGATGGTTTCGAACTCCCCGGTCGGCTGGGGAAAGCCCTTGCTGTCGAGGGCCATTTTTTCGATGGTCAGCGACGATTCGTTGGCCTGCTTGATGGTCGAAAGCCATTTGACCATGATGCCTTCCTGCATCGCATCTTCGACCTCGAAATCGTGCGCCGGCATCTTCTCGCGCGTGCGCCGGTAGACGATCAGCGGCTCGGCGCCCATGCGCTTGGCGGTGCGGGCGACGTCTATCGCCGTATTGCCGCCGCCATAGACGACGACACGACGCCCGAGCATGGGCTTGTCTTCGCCTTCCATGCTTCGCAGCAGCGAAATCGCGTCGATGATCTTGGCCGCGTCGCCGGCCGGAATCATCGCGCGCTTGCCGATGTGCGCGCCAACGGCCAGGAAGGCCGCGTCGAACTTGCCGGCCTGCATGGTCTCCAGAATATTTTCGACCTTGCTGTTCAATTCCACCTTCACGCCGAGGTCGACGACGCGCTGCATTTCCGCTTCCAGAATGTCACGCGGCAGACGGTACTTTGGGATGCCGAAGCGCATCATCCCGCCGAGGAAGGGACCCGCCTCATGGACGGTCACGCGGTGACCAAAGCGGCGCAGATGGTAGGCGGCCGACATGCCCGATGGGCCGGCGCCGACCACCAGAACATGCTTGCCCGAATCGGTTGTCGGACCGGTCAGTTTCCAGCCGCGCTTGAGCGCCTCGTCGCCGAGAAAGTGCTCCACCGAATTGATGCCGACGGATTCGTCGAGCTTGCCACGATTGCAGGCCCCCTCGCAGGTGTGGTAGCAGACGCGGCCCATGATGGCCGGGAACGGGTTGTCCTTCGTCAGGTGCCGCCAGGCGCTTTCATAATCGCCGGATTCGGCGTGGAACAGCCAGCCCTGGATGTCCTCGCCAGCAGGGCACTGCTTGTTGCAGGGCGGCAGGCGGTCAAGGTAGACCGGCCGCGAGGTGCGCCAGGAGCCGGTGTGGTTGGCCAGTGAAGAGCCGGGGTCCAGGGTTATGGCAAAGGGCTTTTCCATCAGTTGGCCTCCTGGTCGAGCAGTCCGTACTTGCGAATGTTCTTGTCTGCCGCCGCCTGCAGGCGGGCGATCGTCGCCACCGCCGGCTTCTTGCCGAACAGGTGGGCATAGCGTTTCTGCCGCTTCAGATATTCCTCCACCGGCTGTTTCCGGCGAATCTTCAGCCGGTCGGTGATCTCGCCGCCTTCCGCTTCGAACACCGGAAAGATGCCGGTCTCCTTGGCCAGGCGCGCCAGCAGGATGGTGTCCTCGGAGGCTGCGCCCCAGCCGAGAGGGCAGGGCACCAGAATGTGGATGTAGCGCGCCCCGCGCATGCCCATGGCCTTGGTAACCTTGTTCTCGAGGTCGCGCAGATCGGCGACCGTCGCCGTGGCGACATACGGAATCTCGTGCGCCATGGCGATCGCCGGGACGAACTTGCCTTGGCCAAAGACATTGCCGGGTTCCGGCCCGACCGGCATGGTGGTCGCAGTGCGTGCCGCCGGCGGCGTCGCCGAACTGCGCTGGACGCCGGTGTTCATGTAGCCGCCGTTGTCGTAACAGATGTACAGCACGTCGTCGTTGCGCTCGAACATCCCCGACAGGCAGCCGAAACCGATGTCAGTGGTGCCGCCGTCACCGCCCTGGGCGACGACGCGAACATCGTCGGCCTGGCCTTTCTGGCGCTTGATCTTGATCGCCGCAGCGATGCCGCTGGCAACTGCCGCGGTATTGCCGAACAGCGAGTGAATCCAGGGGATTTGCCACGACGTTTCCGGGTACGGAGTGGAGAATACCTCGAGGCAGCCAGTCGCGTTGGCCGCGATCAGGCGGCCGCGAGCCGCATTCATCGCCGCGTCGATCGCATAGCGCGCGCCGAGCGCTTCGCCGCAGCCCTGGCATGCGCGGTGTCCCGAGTTCAGCGAGTTGGTCCGCTGCATGTTCGCCTGCACGCTGCGTTCCTCAAGCGTCAGCAATCGGTTGCCAACGGTGAAGGTGCCAGTCTGGTAAAAGTGAACGGGTTGGATGCTCATCGTCGTCGTCCTCAACCAATTCGGGCGGCAATGACGCCCACGTCACGCAGCATGCTCTCGGCTGCCGGCCCCGAACGGCGCTTGGTGCGTTCGCGTTCGAGCTGCTTGTTGACCACGTTCCAGTCGAGGTCGAGGAAAGTGAGGTGACCAAGTTCGCCGCGCACGCCCTTGCTGAGCAACTCGCGCAGCGACCTGCGGGTAATCGCGCGCCCGCCAAGTCCGGCGACGACTGTGTGGCCACGCAGGCCAAGGCCGGAAACCGCCATGCGCACGTCGGTCGACAGGATGCCGCCAATACCGACCGCCAGGCTCTTTTCGAGCACGACGACGCGGTGTGCGTTCTTCAGCGCGGCACGCACGTTGTCAAGCGGGAACGGGCGGTACGAAGTGATTCCCAGGACACCGATGCGCGTACCCTCGTTGCGCAATTCATCCACCGTGTCCTTGATCGTTCCGAGTACCGAACCCATCGCAACAACGACGGTTTCTGCGTCTTCGATGCAGTACGAGTGCGTCAGGCCACCGCTGTCGCGGCCAAAAACCGTCTTGAACTGCTCGGCGAGCTGCGGAATCCTTTCCAGCGCCTGCATCTGCTTGGCGTGCGCCAGATAACGCACTTCGGAAAAAGCCTCGGGACCAACCATGGCGCCGATCGACACCGGCTCGCGCGGGTCGAGGACCTGGCGCGGCTCGTACGGCGGCAGGAAAGCGTCGACCTGCTCCTGCGTCGGAATATCAACACGTTCGTAGGCGTGGGTCAGAATGAAGCCGTCCATGCAGACCATCACCGGCAGGCTGACTTCCTCTGCCAGCTTGAACGCCTGAATGTGCAGGTCGAGCGCCTCCTGGTTGGTTTCGGCGAACAACTGGATCCAGCCGCAGTCGCGTTGCGACAGCGAATCCGAGTGGTCGTTCCAGATGTTGATCGGCGCACCGATCGCACGGTTGGCGACGGTCATCACGATCGGCAGACCGAGTCCGGAAGCGTTATAAACCGCCTCGACCATGAACAGCAGCCCTTGCGACGCGGTGGCGGTATAGGTGCGCGCCCCGGCTGCCGAAGATCCAATCGAGACGCTCATCGCCGCAAATTCGGACTCGACGTTGATGAACTCGCAGTCGGCAATCTCGCCCGACTTGACCATTTCACCAAGGCCTTCGACGATGTGCGTCTGCGGCGAGATCGGATAGGCGCAGATCACCTCCGGTCGACAGAGCGCGACCGCTTCGGCGACGGCGTGTGAACCCTCGGTCTGTTTAAGCATGTGCAGTCTCCCCGTGCCGCGCGTGCGCGACCTCATTGATGACGAACTGGTAAGCCGCGCTGGCGGCGGCGACGTTGTTGCTCGCCACCTTGTCCGCGAACCTGGCATTGATCGCCTTGATCACAGATTCCAGGCGGATGACTCCCGAGGCGGCGGCAAATCCCGCCAGCAGGGGCACATTCGGCATCGGTCGGCCGACATGCTTGCGGCTGAGGTCGGTGGCCGGTACCGTGCACAGCCGATCCTGCGGCCAGTCGCGGACATAATCGCCGAGACCCAGTTCGTCGAAGCTGCGGCTGGTATTGATCAGGATGTAGCCGTTCTTCTTGAGACCGGCAAATACGTCGACCTGATGAAGCAGGGTGGGATCCTGGATGATCAGTGCGTCCGGTTCCATGATCGGCTCGCGCAAGCGGATCTCCTGGTCCGAAATGCGACAAAACGCGACCACCGGCGCACCGGTGCGCTCCGAGCCGAAGCTGGGAAACGCCTGGGCATGGCGCCCCTCTTCAAATGCCGCAATGGACAACATCTCGGCGGCGGTGACGACACCCTGGCCGCCGCGTCCGTGAATGCGAATCTGGAACATGCGATTCCTCCATCAGGACCGAAGCAGGCAGGCGCGCTGCTCAGATCATGGCAAGTGTTTTGGGAACAATTCTGGCGACGGGAAACTCAACGAACTGCGCGGAAGTATCCCGTGCCTGAGAGCCGCTGTCAATGCGACATGCGGGACTTGTAAGAGCAAATTAGTAATGTCCGGTTCTGGCAAGTCAGAAACGTCCGCTGTCCGGTCACCGTGGCGAGAATCGCTCGCCATGTACCCCTTGCCGGCAGGAATCAAAGCTCAACCTGCGCCCCAAGCTCGACGACACGGTTGGGAGGAATCTTGAAGAAAGCCGTCGCCGTGTCCGCATTGCGGAACATCCAGTTGAACAGCACTTGCCGCCAGTGCGCCATCCGCGAGTGCTGCGCGAGGGGCAGTCCGACAACCGTCTCGCGCCCGAGAAAGAACGAAGTTTCCATCAGGTCGAAACGCAGGCCGAGTTCCCCGCATAGTTCCAGGGCGCGCGGCAGGTCGGGGTCATCCTTGAAGCCATAGCGGACGAAGACGCGATGAAATCCGCCGGGAAGCGCTTCGGCACGAACGCGCTCGCTCTCGGGAACATGAGGAACGTCTTCGGTGACGACATTCAGCACCACGACGCGCCGGTGCAGGACCTTGTTGTGATTGAGGTTGTGCAGCATCGCCCGCGGCACTCCCTGCGGGTTTGCGGTCAGGAAGACGCCTGTCCCGTCGACGCGCTGCGGTCCGTCTACGGCCAGACTCGCGATGAAAGAGTCGAGCGGTATCGACTGCTCCCTCTGTCGTTCCGTCAGCAGCCGGCGACCCAGCCGCCAGGTCGACAGCAACACGAAGACGCAAACTCCCAGAACCAGAGGGAACCAGCCGCCGTCGGGAATCTTGGCGACATTGGCCAGGAAGAAGGCAAGGTCGACGACAACGAAGAACACCAGGAAGAGCGCGGCGTGGGTCCAGTTCCATTTCCATAGCGAGCGGACCACGACGAAGGCGAGGACGGTGTCGATCATCATGGTCAGGGTCACGGCAATGCCGTAGGCCGACGCCAGATTCGACGACGAACGAAAGCCCAGGACAACGACGATCACCGCCAGCAGGAGCAGCCAATTGATGTTCGGAACATAGATCTGGCCCTTTTCGCGCTCCGAAGTAAACTTCACCTGAATGCGTGGGCAATAGCCGAGTTGCATGGCCTGGCTGGTGAGCGAAAACGCGCCCGAGATCACCGCCTGCGAGGCGATCACCGTTGCGGCGGTGGCCAGGACGACCAGCGGGAGCAGCAGGTTCTCGCTCGGCATCATCAGAAAAAACGGGTTGTCGAGCGCCTTCGGATTGTGAAGGATCAGCGCCCCCTGACCCAGATAGTTGAGGTACAGCAGCGGAAAGACCGCGACGAACCAGGCCCATTTGATCGCCCGCCGCCCGAAATGACCCATGTCGGCGTACAGCGCCTCGCCGCCGGTGATCGCCAGCACCACCGATCCCAGCGCCAGAAAGGCAAGGCCTCTGTGTTCACCGACAAAGGCAATCGCATACCAGGGATTCATCGCCCGCAGCACTGCCGGGTGCTCGATCACCTGACACAACCCGAGCCCCCCGAGCGTGATGAACCAGAGCAGCATCACCGGGCCGAACAGCGCCCCGACGGCCGCTGTGCCACGCCGCTGAAACAGGAAGAGCAGGGCCAGGATGACCACGGCAATCGGCAGAATGTAGGGTTCGAGTAGCGGCGTGACCACCTTGAGCCCTTCGACGGCCCCCAGTACCGACATCGCCGGGGTGATCACGGCATCGCCGTAGAACAGCGCCGCGCCGAAAATGCCGAGTGCCGAAAGCAGCCAGAGCAGCCGCGGCGACGCGTTGGCCGTGCGCAAGGCCAGCGCCGTCAAGGCCATGATGCCGCCCTCGCCTCGGTTGTCGGCGCGGGTGATGAAGAGGACGTACTTGAGCGAGACGGTGATGGTCATCGCCCAGAAGACGAGCGACAGGATGCCGAGCACGTTGTCGATAGTCACCGGAACCGCATGGTGCCCGCCAAAGATCTCCCTGACCGTATAGAGCGGGCTGGTACCGATGTCGCCAAAGACCACCCCCATCGCCGCCAGCGCGGTAGCAGCCAGACCGGATCGATCCGGCGTGCTCGCTGTTGTCATTTTCTCCTCTTGATCCATATCCCGGCGAATCTGCCCGTCGTCACGCGACTCCGCATGCCGACCGCGCAGGCAAGGCGCGGCTGCCGGCAGGGCCGAAGGCTTCCCGGCCCGGTTAGCTGCGCGCAAGCGCCCGGCCTCACGGTCGCCGGACGATCCGGGCGCGCGTCGAGGGTTGAACCGGAATCGGCGGCGCGCTGGCCCAATGCCGAGAACCGCGGCGCGCCAGTGCGGCTCGCGGCCGCACCCGGCGCGAGGCCTGTCGCCTGACGCGGCACCGGCAGACTACTTGCTGATCGACTCCCCAGGGGTAACGATACCGAGGAAGCTGTCCGCCTTCAGCGCTGCGCCGCCGATCAGGCCTCCGTCAATGTCCTTTTGAGCCAGTAGGCCCGCGGCGTTCTCGGGCTTCATCGAGCCGCCGTACTGGATCGAGATCGACTGGGCGACATTGTCGCCATAGAGCTTGGCGAGCAGGCCGCGCACGAAAGCATGCGCTTCCTGTGCTTCGTCATCGCTGGCGGTGACGCCGGTGCCGATGGCCCAGACCGGCTCGTAGGCGATGACCGTGCGCAGCGCCTCATCAGCCGACAAACCGGCGTAGGCGCCGTTCACCTGCGTGGTCAGCACCGCTTCCAGCCGTCCATCCTTGCGTTCGGCGAGCGTCTCACCGATGCAGATGATCGGTGTCATTTCGAGAGACTGAACCTTTTTGACCTTCCTGTTTACCGATTCATCGGTCTCGCCGAAGTAGGTCCGCTGCTCGGAGTGACCAATGATCACGAAATCAACGCCAATTTCCTTGAGCATGTCTGCGCTGACCTTGCCGGTAAAGGCGCCCTGGTTTTCCCAGTGCACATCCTGGGCGGCAAGCCTGACGTTCGTTCCCTTGACCACTTCGGCCACCTTGGCGAGCGCCAGGTAGGTGGGAGCGATGGCCACGACGACGCTCTTGATATCCCTGGCGGCGGCGACCACGTCGGCGGCGAGCTTGACTGATTCGGCAACTGTCTTGTTCATTTTCCAGTTGCCGGCGATGACGATCTTGCGCATGGCATTCCTCATGGTGGTGTTACTTGCATGACTTGACAAGGCAGCGGCCCCGGTCGGGGCCGCCATGTTTTCCTACTTTTCCGACAGGGCAGCAACTCCCGGAAGGATTTTCCCTTCGAGGTACTCAAGCGAAGCGCCACCGCCAGTCGAGCTGTGGGTAACCTTCTTGTCGGCACCGTACTTCTTCGCCGCCGTCGCCGTGTCGCCACCACCGATGACGGTGATCGCGCCGGCAGCGGTGGCCTGGACGACCGCATCGGCCATCGCCCTGGTGCCGGCTTCGAATTTCTCGAATTCGAAGACGCCGGCCGGGCCGTTCCAGATGATGGTCCTGGCCTTGAGAATCGCGCCGGTGAAAATCCTGGTCGATTCCGGACCGCAATCAAGCCCAAGCCAGCCGTCAGGAACCCCATCGACGTCGTTGGCAGAACCGGTATTGGCGCCGGCGTCGAATCGGTCGCCAATGATGAAATCGACCGGCAGCAGGATCTCCTTGCCCTTGTCCTTGGCCTTCTCCATCAGGCCGGGAACGAGCTTGGCCCCCTCTTCGTCGAATAGCGAGTTGCCGATCGGCATACCCGAGAGGACCTTCTTGAAGGTGAAGGCCATGCCGCCGCCGATGATGATCTGGTCGGCCTTGTCGAGCAGGTTGTTGATCAACTGAATCTTGTCGGCCACCTTGGCGCCGCCGAGGATGGCCAGCAGCGGACGCTGCGGCGACTCGAGAACGGCCGAGAACGCCGCCAGTTCCTTGTTCATCAGGTAGCCGGCGGCGCGTTCGGGCAACTGCACGCCGGTCATCGACGAGTGGTCGCGGTGGGCGGTGCCAAAGGCGTCGTTGATGTAGACGTCGGCGAGCCTGGTCAGCGAAGCGCGGAACGCCTTCACATCCTCCGGATTGGCCTTGATCTTGGCGACCGTGCCGTCGGCGCCGGTGGCCGTTCCCTTGCCCTCTTCCTCGAGGTGGAAGCGGAGGTTTTCGAGCAGGATGACTTCGCCAGGCTTGATCTGCGCACAGGCGGCTTCGACTTCCGGACCGACGCAGTCATTGAGGAATTTCACCGGTCTTCCGAGCAGACCCGCGAGCGCGGTGGCTACCGGCGCGAGACTGAATTGCGGCATGACCTTCCCGTCGGGACGGCCGAGATGAGACATCAGGATGACCGCTGCACCCTGGTCGAGCGCGTACTTGATCGTCGGCAAGGCCGCTTCGATGCGCTTGGTATTGGTGATGGCGCCAGTGGCTTTGTCCTGAGGAACGTTGAAATCGACGCGAATCAGGGCGCGCTTGCCTTCGAGGGCGAGATCTTCGATAAACAGTTTGGGCATGACTTCCTCGACAGTGAGTTGGTGTTGAAAAAAGCTGGAATCAGGATGGAAAATGGCATGGCGTCTCCGTTCTGGCTGCAAACTGGCTCCTTAACCGAGCACCCGTTTCGCTGCTGCGTTGAGGAATTGAAACATGAGGGAAGGCGTTTCAACCACGCAGACGAAGTATCCCCGGCGGCGCTCCCGGAGTCAATTGTCAGATGTGTTGTGGTGTGACACTTGCGCGGCGACGTCCGGTTGTGACCGACCGGAAGCGTCCGCTGCCATGACAAGGGGGAAGTCTCGAAGCTGGAACGGATGGAGATGGGCGGGAGAGAGGCAGGGAGGCTGGAAGTATTGAGGCCGGTGACGGACGCGGTGGCCAGCCAGCGGCGGTGCAAGGCATCGAAGCGGCATCCCGGCGAATCGAGCAAGTGCCGGATTCGGGCGCGGGCATGGTTACGCTACCGGGATCATGGCCCGACTCGGGCAGCGGAGTACTGGCGCAAAGAAGGGTTTCGGGTTTCGCAAGAGCCGCGGCGTGGCCAACTGATCGAAGGCTGGCTATGGCAGATGGCCAATGCCCTTTCGCCACTGCCGCAAACTGTTCACGGATTTGGCGCTGCCGTTCAGGCGGCAGCGCCAAATCCTCCAGACGGCCGGCCAACCGCGCTATGCGTTACTTGGAGAAACCGTGACCGCGGGGGCTGAAATCCCCAATCCCCCTGCTATTTCGTCCGCCTTGTCATGCACCGAGAACCCGCACACGAATCACGTGCGGCGTTGCCTGAATGGCCGAGATCACCTCGGCATCGGGGCAGCGCTCGACATCGATGATGTTGAAGGCCAATTCTGCGCGGCTCTTGTTCACCATGTCGATGACATTGACCTCGTGCTCGGCGAGAATCGAAAGCACGTGGCCGAGCACGCCCGAGACGTTGTCGTTGGCGAAGGTGATGCGCGTGGTCCCCGCCGTGCGCGGCATGTTCACGGCGGGGAAGTTAACCGAATTGGCGATGTTGCCGTTCTCAAGGTAATCCATGATCTGATTGGCCGCCATCACCGCGCAGTTCTCCTCGGACTCTTCGGTGCTGGCGCCAATGTGCGGCATGGCGATCACGTCCGCCCGGCCGAGCATCGCCGGCTCGGGGAAATCACATACATAAGTGCCCAGTTTGTCCTGATCCAGACTGCGCAGGACAGCGTCCGGATCGACGATGGCCTCGCGGGCAAAATTCAGCAGCACGGCGCCTTTCTTGATCGAGGCCAGCGCATCTTCGTTGATCAGGTGGCGCGTCGCGTCAAGCGCCGGCACATGCAGCGATACGTAATCCGAGCGTGCCAGCAAGGCGGACAGGTTTTCCATGCGGGTGACCGCGTTGGAGAGGCGCCAGGCGGCGTCGATTGACAGCGCCGGATCGAATCCCACCACGTTCATGCCCATGGCCAGCCCCATCTCGGCAACCATCGAGCCAATCGCCCCGAGGCCGACAATTCCCAGTGTCTTGCCCTTGATCTCGCCACCCGCGAAACGGGCTTTTTCCTTCTCCAGCAACTGCGCCATTTCGGCCGCATCGGTCACGCTGGTGAGCGATTGAACATAAGCCATGCCGGGCAGAATGCCGCGCGTAGCCAGCAACATGCCAGCCATCACCAGCTCCTTGACCGCATTGGCGTTGGCTCCCGGCGTGTTGAACACGACGATACCATGCTTGCTGTACTCGGCAACCGGGACGTTGTTCACCCCGGCGCCGGCACGGGCCACCGTCAACAGGGTCTCGGGGATTTCAACGCCCTGCAGCTTCTGGCTGCGCAGCAGGAAGGCATCGGGGTGGCCAATGTCGCTGCCCACTTCATAACTCTGGCGTGAAAACCGCTCCAGTCCCTTGATTGAAATCTTGTTGTAGGTACGGACTTTGAACATGGTATGGGTCTTCCTGGATAGTGTGTGTGACGGGGCGGACAGGTCTGTCTTGGCTCAGGCTTTGACTTGGGTGTAGGCCCAACTCAACCAGGGCAGCACTGCCTGCAGGTCCTCGGTCTGCACGGTGGCGCCGCACCAGATGCGAATGCCCGCGGGAGCGTCCTTGTAGGCGCCGATGTCATAAGCCGCGCCGTGAGTCTCGAGCAACTTCACCGCTTGCTTGACCTGCTCCGGGCTGGCGTCGAGGGTCAGGCAGACGCTGGTGTTGGAGCGTGTGGCCGGATCCTTCGCCAGGAAGGAAATCCAGTCGTTGGCGTCGACAAAGTCGGAAATAACCTTCAGGTTGGCCTCGCTGCGCGCGATGGTGGCCGGCACGCCACCAATGCTGTCAACCCAGGCGAGGGCGTCGAGATAGTCGGCCACGCACAACATCGACGGCGTATTGATGGTTTCACCCTTGAACAACCCCTCGCTGAGCTTGCCTCCCGAGGTCATGCGGAAAATCTTGGGCATCGGCCACGGCGGCGAATAGCTCTCCAGACGTGCCACTGCGCGCGGGCTGAGAATCAGCATGCCGTGGGCGCCTTCGCCGCCCAGCACCTTCTGCCACGAATAGGTCGCCACGTCGAGCTTGTCCCAAGGCAGATCCATGGCAAACACGGCAGAAGTCGCATCGCAAATGGTCAGGCCGGCGCGATCGTCGGCAATCCAGTCGCCATTGGGAACCTTGACGCCCGATGTCGTGCCGTTCCAGGTAAACACCACGTCGTTGTTGAAGTCTACGCGCGAGAGGTCAACGATCTCGCCGTAAGCGGCTTCGAGCTTGTTGACATTGGGCAATTTGAGTTGCTTGACAATGTCCGTGACCCAGCCCGAACCGAAGGATTCCCAGGCCAGCACATCGACGCCGCGGGCCCCGAGCAGGGACCACAGCGCCATCTCGACTGCGCCGGTATCCGAGGCCGGCACGACGGCAACCCGGTAGCCTTCCGGCAAGCCCAGAACTCGCGCGGTCTCGGTACAGGCCAGACCCAGCGCCTTCTTGCCCAGTGCCGAGCGATGCGAACGCCCGAGGGTGTCGAGTTGCAGGCTGGCGACGTCGTAGCCCGGGCGCTTGCTGCAGGGGCCGGAGGAGAAATTGGGATTCTTGGGTTTGACCGTGGGTTGCATCTTGATCTCGAAGGCATGAATGAAGGAAAGGGCCAATCATCCCGTGGATTGCTGGCCGAGGCTGGCGGAAGTGAATCCTGAATATTGTAACAACGGGCCAAAAAAATAGCACCCACCTGCGTCCATGCAACCCGCCTCACATTCGGGTTCGCGCTGACGTAATCCGCCCGTGAAAGAGACTTTCGGAGCCATGTGTGCTCCGGCGCTGATGGGCATCGTCGGGAAAGCCGGCAGTGCAATTCACCGCCGCCGCGTGTTCGCCACGGGGTCGACGCTAGAATGTCCGGACGAAAGGACATTCCCGATGAGTGAAATCGAGCATTTTGACGTCATCGTCGTCGGCGCCGGAATCTCCGGCATCGACGCTGCCGTGCATCTGCGGCGCCAATGCCCGACACGCAGCATGGTCATCGTCGAGGCGCGCGCGAACATCGGCGGTACCTGGGACCTGTTCCGCTATCCTGGCATCCGCTCGGACAGCGACATGTACACGCTGGGTTACAGCTTCAAGCCGTGGAGGCAGGCAAAGGCTATTTCCGATGGTCCGTCGATCCTGAAATACCTCGAGGAAACGGTACGCGAGGAGGGAATTCAGGACAAGGTCCGTTTCGGCCACCGTGTCACCGCCGCCGCATGGGATTCGAACAGTGCGCGCTGGCTGGTGACAATGCGGCATGCCGGAAATGAAGTGAAGTTGAACTGCAATTTCCTCCATATGTGTTCGGGCTACTACGACTACGAGGAAGGGTTCACTCCCGAGTTCGCCGGCCGGGACCGCTTCACCGGCCGCATCGTGCATCCGCAGCACTGGCCGGCTGACCTCGACTACCGCGGCAAGCGCGTCGCCGTCATCGGCAGCGGCGCGACGGCAATGACGCTGGTGCCGACGCTGGCCCGCGATGCCCGGCAGGTCACGATGGTGCAGCGGTCGCCGACCTATGTTATCTCGCGACCGGCGGAAGACCGCTTCGCCAGCACGCTGCAGCGCCTGCTACCGCCGATGCTCGCCTACGGCATCGCCCGCTGGCGCAACACCCTGTATCACCAGATGGTATTCGGGCTGGCA
>WBZP01001497.1_pt1 | contig 28493 bp, 21 predicted proteins | sample 5204301 | NCBI WGS metagenome assembly WBZP01 (sample SAMN12412401, study PRJNA552823) | activated sludge metagenome | isolation source: activated sludge from nitrification reactor of wastewater treatment plant... | place: USA: Pennsylvania | collected 2017 | reverse complement strand
TCAGGCCTGCACCGACGACAGCCGTGCGCGCCTGCTCGGTTGCAGCCGTGAGCATTGCGCCTTTGCCATTGACGTGCTGAGCTGGCAGAAGCTGCGCAACAAGATCTCGTCGATGCTGCCGCCGGATGCAAAGGCGGCGACCAAGGGCGGCACGGGCAGGCGCGGGCGCATGGACGGCGGCATCGTCTTTCGCCACGGCGAGCCCCTGTTCATCCTGACGGTCTACACCGATCAAGTGCCGGTGGAGATGCCGGATGGCCTGCCGGGCCAGGTGTCCGCGTTCAAGACCATGGGTCTGCTGGGGCGTGCCTGCTGGGAAGGCTGCTGAGCGGTCTGAGGCGCCCGCATCGTGCGCCACCGCGCCGTCGCGGTGGCCCTTGGCCGGTGCCGCGGCGCTTGTGCCTACTCGCCTTGCCGATAGGCCGTGGCCTGCTCGCGCAGCCAGTGCCGAAACACCTGCAGCGAGGCCGACTCGGCCTTGTTCTCGGGGTAGACCAGGTAGTACTGGTGCGGGCTGCGCATGGCCAGTGGGCAGGGCTCGCGCAGCTCGCCGCTGGCCAGTTCGTTGAGCACAAAAAAGCGTGGCACCAGGGCCACGCCCAGGCCGGCCTTGGCGGCTTCCACCAGCATCGAGAACAACTCGTAGCGCGGGCCGCCCATGGCGTTGACATCGGGCAGCCCGGCCAGGTTGAACCAATCACCCCAGGCGTCGGGGCGGGCCGATTGGTGCAGCAGGCAGTGCCGCGCCAGTTCGGCCGGTGGCAATGGGGCGGCCGCGGCGTGCAGCGCGGGCGAACACACGGGCACCATCTCTTCGCCAAACAGGTGTTCGGTCAGGGCACCGGCCCACACCGGGTCACCGAAGTGGATGGCGGCGTCAAAGGGCGTGTCGGCAAACATGAAGGGGTCGGCACGCGTGCTCAGGTTCAGCGTGATGCCGGGATGCGCGGCCTGGAAGTGGCCCAGCCGCGGAATCAGCCAGCGCAGGCCGAAGGTGGGTGTCACGGCCAGTTGCAGCACGCCGCCACGGCCGCGGTGTGCCATCAGCGCCAGCGTGTCGCGCTCGATCACGCGCAGCGTTTCGCGCACCTGCTTGGCATAAACCTGGCCGGCCTCCGACAGCGTGACGCGCTTCTTGATGCGGTTGAACAAGGGCACCTGCAGCAAGTCTTCCAGTGCCCCGATCTTGCGGCACACCGCGCTTTGGGTCAGGCACAGCTCGTCGGCCGCCCGCGTGAAGCTCTGGTGTCGCGCGGCGGTCTCAAAAGCCACCAGCAGGTCGGTGCCAGGAATCTTTCTTCGCACAGAGTTGGTTCCGTTTACGCACAACCATGTGAGGATACATCGTTTGCGGGAAGACCCCGCCCGACCCACAATTCCATCATCAGTTCCATCCAGCTGCCATAGCTACAAGGCAGCACCGGCGCAGCAGCCCGGCCCAGGCTCTTGCCGGCCCGGCCTGAAACCCGGGCAGATTGCAGATTTATCACCAACCATCCAGATTCCAGTATCGGCACCACGTCGCGGCCCAGCCCGACCCGGGCCCTGCCTGGCAAGAAAGGTCATACCGAAGATGAGCAACACAACCGTTGTTCTGGGCGTCATCGGCTCGGATTGCCACGCCGTGGGCAACAAGATCATCGAACACGCACTCACGCAAGACGGCTTTGCGGTGGTGAACCTGGGCGTGATGGTGAGCCAGGACGAGTTCATCGACGCCGCCATCGAAACCGGCGCCCGCGCCATCCTGGTGTCGTCGATCTACGGCCATGGCGAGATCGATTGCGACGGCCTGCGTGGCCGCTGCATCGAGCGCGGCCTGGACCGCATCCTGCTGTACGTGGGTGGCAACCTGGTCATCGGCAAGCGCGAGTTCGCCGAGGTCGAGACGCTGTTCAAGGGCATGGGCTACGACCGCGTGTTTGCGCCCACCTGCAGCCTGTCTGACGTGGCCCGGCTGCTGCGCGAGGACCTGGCACCCGCATGAACGTCTTCACACTGGACCTGGGCTCCACCTGGACCAAGGGCGCCGCCTTCGACATCAGCGGCGGCCAGGTGCGCCTGCTGCGCCGCGCGGCACGCCCCACCACGGTGGCTGACCTGTCCAAGGCCTTCTTCGAGGTGCTGCAAGACATTGCCGAGGGCCAGGCGCTGCAGCAGTTGCGCACCGGCCAGGCGCGCCTGCACTACTCGTCTTCGGCCAAGGGTGGCCTGGCCGTGGCGGCGCTGGGCCTGGTGCCCGAGGTGACGCTGGAGCTGGGCAAGGTGGCCGCGCAATCGGCCGGCGCCAAGCTGACCCAGGTGCATGCCTACCACCTGACGCGGCAGGACGTGCTCCAGCTTGAAAAGGCACCGCCCGACATCCTGCTGTTTGCCGGCGGCACCGACGGTGGCAACACCGAATACGTGCTGGCCAACGCACGCGCGCTGGCCGCCTCGCAACTGAACTGCGACATCGTCTACGCCGGCAACCGTGCCGTGGCCGACGAGGTGGCCACCCTGCTGGCCGGCAAGCGGCTGCATGTGGTGGACAACCTGCTGCCCAGCTTCGACGAACCCAGCCCCGAGGCCGCACGCGAGGCCATCCGGCAGATCTTTCTGTCCACCATCGTCAAGGGCAAGGGGCTGGACGGCATCGTCGCCAGCACCGGCGCGGCGCCCGTGCCCACCCCGCTGGCGGTGCTGGAGTACACCCAGGCCATCCGCCAGCATGTGCCGGGCTGGGACGATTTCATCCTGCTCGACATGGGTGGCGCCACCACCGATGTGTACTCGGCGCACACCGAGGCGCCCCCGCCCGGCACCGTGCTGCGCGGCCTGCCCGAGCCCGAGGTGAAGCGCACGGTGGAGGGCGATCTGGGCCTGCGTGTCTCGGCCCAGGCGGTGTGCCGTGTGGAAGGCCGCGCGCTGCAGGCCGAGCTGGCCGCTGCCGGCATCGAGGCAGCCACGCTGCAGAAGTACACCGACCACCTGAGCACGCACCCCGACGCGCTGCCCCGCAGCGCGCTCGAAGAAAGGCTCGATGCGCTGCTGGCCAGCGTCTGCATCGGGCAGGCGGTGGCCCGCCATGCCGGCCGCGCCACCAGCGTGTTCACCCCCGAAGGCGCCATCCGCGTGCAGACCGGGCGTGATCTCACGCAAACCCCGCGTGTCATTGGCTCGGGTGGCTGGCTGGCGCGTGCAGCCGGGTTCAACCCCGCGGCCTGCCTGGCCCGCCACACGCTGGACGCCCGCGGCCGCCAAGTGCTGCTGCCCGCCTCGTTTGCCTACCACCGCGACGAGCCCTACCTGTTTCCGCTGCTGGCCAACCTGGCCCGCGAATGCCCCGCCGCCGCCGCGCAAGCCGGCGTGGCGCTGCTGACCGCTTGCAACTAGAAGAAGGACCCCATGGCAAACAACCCTGGCAGGATCGTCATCGACGACTTCCTGCAGCAGCGCGCCGAAGTGCTGCAAACCTGGCCCACCGGCCGTGATGTCGATTTCGAAGACGGCGTGCGCTACCAGCTGGCACTGCCTGAAAGCAAGCGCTTTCCCAGCGCCCTGAAGGCCGCCACGCAACAAGGCCGCACGCTGCGCCAGCCGCGTGCCGGCGTGGCGCTGGTGGACGAACACATCAAGCTGCTGCAATACCTGCAGGAATCGTGTGATCTGCTGCCCTCCACCATCGACGCCTACACACGGCTGAACCATTACGACAAGGCCGCCGAAGGCATTGCCCGCTCAGAGGCTGCGGGCACCTCGCTGCTCAACGGCTTTCCGGCCGTCAACCACGGCCTGCAGGCCTGCCGCCGCGTGGTGGAGGCCGTGCAGCGCCCGATCCAGGTGCGCCACGGCACGCCCGATGCGCGGCTCTTGGCCGAGATCACGCTGGCGGCCGGCTTCACCGCCTATGAGGGCGGCGGCATCTCGTACAACATTCCCTACGCCAAGAAGGTGCCGCTGGAGCTGTCGCTGCGCCACTGGCAGTATTGCGACCGCCTGGTGGGCCTGTACGAAGAACACGGCGTGCGCATCAACCGCGAGCCCTTCGGCCCCTTGTCGGGCACGCTGGTGCCGCCTTTTGTTTCGCACTGCGTGATGCTCATCGAGGGCCTGCTGGCCCTGGAGCAGGGCTGCAAGTGCATCACGCTGGGTTACGGCCAGGCCGGCAACATCGTGCAGGACATCGCGGCCATCCGCTCGCTGCGCGAACTGGGGCACGAGTACTTCCGCGGCGCGGGCTACGAAGACTACGAACTCAGCACCGTGTTCCACCAGTGGATGGGCGGCTTCCCCGAAAACGAATCGATGGCCTATGCGGTGATCTGCTGGGGCAGCGCGATGGCGGCCCTGTCGGGTGCCACCAAGGTCATCGTCAAGACGCCGCACGAAGCCAGCGGCGTGCCCACCATGCAGGCCAACAAGCAGGGGCTGGACGCCACCACGCAGTTGCTGAACATGGTGCGCGAGCAGGCCTTCCCCGCCAGCCCCACGCTGGACCACGAGGTGGAGCTGATCAAGCGCGAGGTGCGCGCCGTGATGAGCAAGGTCTTTGAGCTGGGCCAGGGCAACTGGCTGCAAGGCGCGGTGCGCGCCTTCGAGGCCGGCGTGCTGGACGTGCCCTTTGCCCCTGCCCGCTGCAACGCCGGCAAGCTGCTGCCGGTGCGTGACAACGAAGGCGCGGTGCGCCTGTTCGAGCCCGGCCGCGTGCCGCTGCCGCCAGACGTGCTGGCCTACCACCGCGACAAGATCGCCGAGCGCGCGCGCGCCGAAAACCGCGCGCCCTCGTTCCAGATGGTGGTGGACGACATCTATGCCATTTCCAAGAGCAAACTCATCGGGAGACCGCGTTGAAGATCCTCCAGGCCCACTTCGTGGCAGGCTATTCGTCGTTCTACTTTGACGACCAGAAGGCCATCAAACAAGGCGCCGGGCAAGACGGCTTTGTCTACCTGGGCCAGCCCTGCACCGAAGGCTTTGCCGAGGTGCGCCAGGCCGGCGAATGTGTGTCGGTGCTGCTGCTGCTGAGCAACGGCACCGTGGCCGTGGGCGACTGCGCCGCGGTGCAGTACTCAGGCGCCGGCGGGCGTGACCCGCTGTTCCTGGCGGCGCACTTCGTGCCCTTCTTGCAGCAGCACCTCAAGCCCTGGCTCGAAGGCCGCGACGTGGCGCAGTTTCTGCCCAACGCCCGCGCACTGGACACCCTGTGCATCGAGGGCCGGCCGCTGCACACCGCCATCCGCTACGGCGTGAGCCAGGCCCTGCTGGACGCCACCGCGCTGGCCGGCGGCCTGACCAAGGCCGAAGTCATCCTGCGCGAATACGAGTTGCCCCTGGTGGCCGAGCCCGTGCCGCTGTTTGGCCAAAGCGGCGACGACCGCTACACCGCGGTGGACAAGATGCTGCTCAAGGGCGTGGACGCACTGCCCCACGCGCTGATCAACAACGTGCCCGACAAGCTGGGCCTGCAGGGTGAAAAGCTGGAGGCCTACATCCGCTGGCTGCGCGCCCGTGTACACCAGCTGCGCCGCAGCAGCGACTACCGCCCCTCGCTGCACATCGACGTGTACGGCACCATCGGCCTCATCTTCGACAACAACCCGCAGCGTGTGGCCAGCTACATCGCCGGCCTGCAGCACGCCGCCGGCGAACTGGAGCTGTACATCGAAGGCCCGGTGGACATGGGCAGCAAGCCCGCGCAGATCGAAGCCCTGGGCCAGATCACGCAGCGCCTGCGGCAACTGGGCTCGCCGGTGAAGCTGGTGGCCGACGAATGGTGCAACACCTACGAAGACGTGGTCGACTTCACCGCCGCGCGCTGCTGCGACATGGTGCAGATCAAGACCCCCGACCTGGGCAGCGTGCACAACATCGTCGACGCGGTGCTGCATTGCAACCGCCACGGCATGCTGGCCTACCAGGGTGGCACCTGCAACGAAACCGATGTCTCGGCACGCTGCTGCGTGCACCTGGCATTGGCCGCGCGCCCGATGCGCATGCTGGTCAAGCCCGGCATGGGCTTTGACGAAGGCATGAACATCGTGCACAACGAGATGCACCGCACACTGAGCCTGCTCAGGGCCCGAAAGGAAGCCGCGTGAAACCCGAGTTCAAGATCCTCTCGCCCACGGCCATTCTCGGCTACGGGTTTCCGCAGGCCAGCTTCGAGCGGGCGATGGCTGAAAAGCCCGACCTGATTGCGGTGGACGGCGGCTCCACCGACCCCGGCCCCTACTACCTGGGCGCCGGCAAGGCCTTCACCGACCGCACCGGCGTCAAGCGCGACCTGCGCTACATGCTGGTGGCCGGCGTGCGTGCGGGCATACCGGTGGTCATCGGCACGGCCGGCGGCTCGGGCGCCGCGCCGCACCTGCAGTGGTGCCGCGAGATCATCGAAGAGATTGCCCGCGAAGAAGGCCTGAGCTTTCGCATGGCGGTGATTCCCACCGATGTGGACAAGGCCACCGTGCACGCCGCGCTGGACGCCGGCCACATCGAGCCGCTGGACCTGGTGCCGCCGCTGACACACGCCGCCATCGACGCCTGCCCGCACATCGTGGCGCAGATCGGGGTGGAGCCCTTCATGCGTGCGCTCAGCGCTGGCGCCCAGGTGGTGCTGGCCGGCCGCGCCTACGACCCCGCATGTTTTGCCGCGCTGCCCATCCTGCGTGGTTACGACCCCGGCTTGGCCCTGCACTGCGGCAAGATCCTGGAATGCGCCGCCATTGCCGCCACGCCGGGCTCGGGCTCTGATTGCGCGCTGGGCATCCTGCGCGAAGACTCCTTCGTGCTCAAGGCCTGCAGCGACGAACGCCGCTTCACCGCCGAATCGGCCGCCGCGCACACGCTTTACGAAAAGTCTGACCCCTACTTCCTGCCCGGCCCGGGCGGGGTGCTCGACCTCACGCAATGCAGCTTCACCGAGCTGGGCGACGGCAGCGTGGAGGTGCGTGGCTCACGCCATGTGCACCGGCCCTACCAGATCAAGCTCGAAGGCTCGGCCCCGGTGGGCTGGCGCACCGTCAGCATTGCCGGCACGCGCGACCCGATCATGATTGCCAGCATCGAAGGCATCCTTCAGGCCGTGCAGGCGCGTGTGAAGCAGATCCTGGGCGCCGACGCCGACGCACGGGTGTTCTTCCACCTGTACGGCAAGAACGGCGTGATGGGCGGGCTTGAGCCGCTGAAGCAGGCCGTCTCGCACGAGCTGGGCATCGTCATCGAGGTGGTGGCCGGCAGCCAGCAGGCTGCCGACACCGTGTGCTCGCTGATCCGCTCCACCCTGCTGCACTACGGCTACCCGGGCCGCGTGGCCACGGCCGGCAACCTGGCGTTTCCGTTCTCGCCGTCGGACATCAAGGCCGGCGTGGTGTACGAGTTTGCGCTGTACCACCTGATGCCCATCGACGAGCACCAGGCCTTCCCCTTCACCCTGCACAACGTGGGCCCAACGGAGCGTGCCGCATGAAAAAGATGCTTGAGATTGCGCGTGTGGTGCGCTCCAAGAACTCCGGCCCGTATGAGCTGGTGCTGGACGTGATGCTGAAGAACCGCGCGCTGTTTGACGCGCTGCGCGCCAGCGGGCAGTTTTCGCCCGAACGCCTGGCCGCAGCCTACGGGCTGGAGCTGCACGAGGTGCGCCGCATCATCTGGTTTGAGCCGGCCAACGCGGTGAAGGTGGTGCTGCCGCGGCGCATCGTCTCGGGCGCGCCCGGCGACAGCGATGTCTACGGCGCCCAGCAGCACGCCCCGCTGCTGGACCTGGCCTTCGACATCTGAGCAGGTGGCCCCCATGCTGGTGATGAGCGAGACCCTGATCTACGCCGTGTACTACGCACCGCGGGGCCGGCTGCGGCTGTACCGGCTGGGGCGCGACATTGCCGAGCGGCACCTGTTTCCCACCGACTTGCTGGTGGGCATCATCGGCGCCGAAGGGGCCGGCAAGTCCACGCTCATCCGGGGCATCTTCCCGGGGCTGGAGCTGACCAACGACGACGAAGGCATCAACCTGCGCAGCGCGCCGCTGTTCGACTTTGCCAAGGCCGATGAATTCGGCCCGCACACCTACCACATCGACGTGCGCTACGAACAGGCCTTCCACCAGCTGTGGGAGATTGCCGAAGCAGTGGTGCAGGCCATCCGCCACAAGCGGCGCGTGGTGGTGGAGCACTTTGACCTGCTCTACCCGCACCTGCAGTTCAACGCGCAAATCATCCTGGGCTTGGGCGAAGAAGTGGTGGTGGCGCGGCCCAATGTGTTCGGGCCGCATCCGCAGGCCATCCGCGACATCGTCTACCGCACCGTGAAGTACCGCAAGATGGCGCACTCGGCCGAGGACATCACCAGCCTGATGCTGGCACGCGAGTACGGCTACCAGATTCCGGTGCTGCACTCCGACGTCAAGCACGGCTTCGTGATCGGCTTTGCCGACAAGCCCGACATCGACCTGGCCCGCACCGAGGCCGCGGTGCGCGCCGTCATCGCGCAAGACCTGCCCATCTCGCCCGCCGACGACGACAGCATCCGCATCGGCGATGAGGTGATGCGCTGCACGGGGGTGCGCACCCACGTCAAGTCCACCGGGCAGATCGAATCCTTTCGGCTGCTGCCCGAGTTCCGCTTCAACCCCATCACCGGCGAACACCTGCTGGTGGGCATCGTGGGTGATGCCAGCGAAGAGGCGGGCTTTGACCAGATCCTGAAGATCGTGGGCTGAGCGTGTGAGCGGCAGACCGCTCAGCCGGCGGCTGCATCGGCGCCCGCGCGCAGCATGCACCTCGGCAGCGGATGGCTCAGGGAGCGGCGCGGCGCGTATAGCGGGTGGCGGTCAGCGTGTCCGATACGGCGCAGGCCTTGTTGTCCATCCAGCCGGCCTTGCGCCAGGCAGCGCGGATCGCGGCGTCGCCCGGGTTCGCCGCGCGACCCTTGGGATACACCAACCAGACATGCGGCGCCGCCAAGCCGGCGCACATGGCCAGTGCTGCGGCCAGGTCGGCTTCACTGCGCACCAGGGCGATCAGGCAATGCGCCGCAGCGGCGTCCGCCGTGGTCGCACCGCGCAGTGCGGCAGCCAGCGTGTCGTCGTCGATGGCGCCGCAGATGAAGGCCGGCCGTTGTGCCGCCACGCCGAGCTTGGCCGCCAGCGTGGGGGGTGGTGTCGCAATGCGACGGGCCCAGGCCGACGCCTCGCGCGCGCCCAGTACCAGCACCACCACCTCGCCCGCGGCTTCGAAGACCAGCGCCTCACCAGCGACGTGCACCTGCTGCAGCGCCTCGATCGGCCAGCGCCGGCGCAGCGGCGCCTCGCCACGCAGCACGAGTTCGGTACTCTCCAGCAGTGCCTTCGCGCGGCCCTGCTGGCTGCCGATGCGGCAGTCGGCCTGTGCCTCGCGGCCCATCAGCCGGCACCCTGCACGCGTTTTTGGTCGCGCCGGGCAGGCATCGTCGCAATGCTGTCCAGGCTGCGGCGCCAGGTCGATGTACGGCCCGGCGTCGGTGCATGACCGCAGCGCGCGAGGATGGCCCCGTCCATACGCAATTCTGACAGGGCCCAGGGGCTTGGCGTCGCACCCGACGCTGCGCATGCCTGCCGCTGCGGATGGAACCTACCGCTGGGGTGTCTCGCAGCAGTGTGTGCCATACCGCACATCGCGCCGCTTCAGTCCGGCACCTGGAAGGCCGAAGTCCTGGGCTCCAGTTCCTTGCACCGTCGATGCCCATGATCCCGCACGGCCAGCGTTTTGCGGCGTCTGCACCGCAGCGCCCGAGAGTGTCTCGATGAGCGCCGCGGTTCCTGTCGCGCTGCTCGGTTTCACCGCATTCGAGCAGCAGAACATCGCGGCCTGCTTGCGCCTGACCGACCGGTCAGGGTCGTCCCTCGTCCTGACCGACCGCATTGCCGACTGCCGCTTGGCGGTGGTCAATGCCGACGACAGCGCGGCCGTGGCCGAGGTGACGCGGCAGGGCTTGCTCGGCCGCAGCCTGATGCTGGGCCAGCGCCCGCACCCGGGTGCGGGCATGCGGCTGGCGCGCCCCATCAACCCGACCGGGGTGCTGCGCGCGCTGCAGCAGATGGCGCGGCAGGAGACCCCGGCGTCGCCTGCCGTGCAGCGCGCGCTGGACGATCTGGCCGAAGTCACCGCGACCCTGGCTGGCCACGAACGCCCACGCGAGATGGCGCGCGCCTGGGCCGAAGGTGCCACCTCGGCGGCTGAGGCGAAACGGCCCGACCGGCGCGGTGAGCCCGATCCGGTGCTTGTGGTCGACCGTGACGATGTCGCCAGCCGCTTCATCGGCAGCCAGCTCGATGGCTTCGGTTTCCAGGTGCAGCACGTGCGCAGCGCCGAAGCGGCGCTGGACCTTGCGGCAACGCAGCGCTACGAATGGGTCTTCGTCGATGCGAAGCTGGCGGTCGCGAAGGGGTGCAAGCTCGGCACGGCCATCCGCGATCTGTCCCGTCAGCGGGGCACTGCGGCGCCTGCCGTGGTGGTGATGGCCGAGCCGGACACACCTTTGACCGTGCTGGCCGACACCGGCTGCGAGAGCTACCTGCTGCGCCCGCTGGCCAGTGGTGCGCTGCGCAAGCTGGTGGCCGACCGCGAAGTGGCGCGGCAGGCCTTTGCGCCGACGGTACGGACGCCCAGCACGCGGTTCTGAGCAGATTGCGTTGCCGATAATCGGCGACGATGAACCCATCGACAGCGGACCTCCGCCGCCGCCTGGCATGCAGCCTGGGGCTGGCGCTGACCCTAACCGCGATGGCCAGGCCCAGGCCGCCCGCACTGCAGGACCCATCCGGCGCCGGTGCCCACGCCGGGCCTGCCTACGGCAAGCAGGGCGCCGTGTTGGCTTTCGCCGCGCAAGCCGCCGCCCAGTTCGGCCTGGACAGCACCTGGGTGGCACGTCACCTGGCCCAGGCACGCCGGCTGGAAGCCGTGCGCCGGCTGATCATGCCGCCACCGGCCGGAACGGCCAAGAACTGGGCCGCCTACCGTGCACGCTTCATCGAGCCACAGCGCATCGCCGCCGGCCTGGCCTTCTGGCGCAACAACCAATCGTGGCTGGAGCAGGCCCAGCAGCGTTGGGGCGTGCCGCCGGACGTCGTGACCGCCATCATTGGCGTGGAGACCTTCTATGGCCGCATGATGGGCGGCTTCCGCGTCATCGACGCGCTGGCCACGCTGAGCTTCGACTTTCCGCCCGGGCGCAAGGACCGCAGCGAGTTCTTCCGCTCCGAGTTGGAGGCCTTCTTCGTGATGTGCCAGCGCGAAGGCAGCGACCCGCAAGCCATGCGCGGCTCGTTTGCCGGGGCGATGGGCCTGCCGCAGTTCATGCCCAGCAGCGTCAACCGCTTTGCGCTGGACTTCGACGGCGACGGCCACGTCGACCTGCATCGCAGCGCCGCCGACGTGGTGGGCAGCGTGGCCCACTTCCTGGCCCAGGCCGGCTGGCAGCGTGACCTGCCCACCCACCATGCGGTGCGGGTGCCGGTGGACACCACCGCCCGGGCCACGCTTCTGGCGCCCGACATCGTGCCAAGCTTCAGCGCCGCGCAGTTCGCGGAGTTCGGTGCGCTGCTGGACGACACCGGCCGTGCGCACGAAGGACTGCTGGCACTGGTCGAACTGCACAACGGCGAACAGGCTCCCAGCTACGTGGCCGGCACGCGCAACTTCTACGTCGTGACGCGCTACAACTGGAGCAGCTACTACGCGATGGCGGTGATCGAGCTGGCGCAGGCGCTGAGTCTGGCCGCTGGCCGCGGGTGAAGAAGGCACGCGCCCGTCCGCAGGGACGGTCGCATGTCCTCATGGGCTTTGCCCCGGCCCTGCGCCTGCATGCGCAGGGCTCAGCTTGAGGCACGCGCCCGTCCGCAGGGACGGTCGCATGTCCTCAAGCTGCCATCGGCACGAGGAAGTCGCGGCTGATGCCGACGCCAAGATCGCCCACGCGATCCAGGAACTGCGTCAGGTAGGCGTGCAGCCCGGTGGCCAGGATCTCGTCGATGCGGCCATAGCGCAGATCCGACTTGAGGCGGCCGGCGCGGCGCAGCGTCTCGCTGCTCTGTTGATTGGCCACCAGTTGCAGGTTGGCCACCGCCTCGTTCATGCAGGCGGCCAGCGAACGGGGCATGTCCGGTCGCAGGATCAGCAGCTCGGCGACCTTTTCCGGGTGGATCACGTTGCGGTAGACCTTGCGGTAGATCTCGAAAGCGGACACCGAGCGCAGGATCGCGCTCCAGTGGTAGAAGTCCACCTCCGGGTCTTCCTTGGCCGCGCCGGGGCCGAAGTAGTCGCCCCCGGCCAGCGCCTGGAACTTCACGTCCAGCAGGCGTGCGGTGTTGTCGGCCCGCTCCAAGAATGTACCGATGCGCAGGAAGTGCAGGGCTTCGTCCTGCAGCATGGTGCCCACTGTCACGCCGCGGCTCAGGTGGCTGCGGAACTTCACCCATTCGAAGAACGCCCCCGGGTCGCGCTCGAAAGCACTCTCCTTGAGCATGCGGTTGAATTCCAGCCAGGTCTGGTTCTGTGTTTCCCAGACCTCGGTGGTCAGCGCACCACGCACGGCACGTGCGTTCTCGCGCGCGGCGCGCAGGCAGGCCAGGATGCTCGACAGGTTGGTCTCGTCGCGCACCATGAACTCCATCACGCTGCGCGCGTTCACCTCGCGGTGCTTCTTCGAGAAGGGTCCGGTCAGCTCGCTGATCGACAGCAGGCCGCTCCAGCCCTGCTCGCTCATGTGGGCGCTTTGTGGCAGCAGCGCCGTCTGGTAGTTGACGTCCAGCATGCGCGCGGTGTTTTCGGCCCGCTCCATGTAGCGTGCCATCCAGAACAGGTGGTCGGCGGTTCTAGACAACATGCTTATTCCTCCAGGACCCAGGTGTCCTTGGTGCCGCCGCCCTGCGACGAGTTCACCACCAGCGAGCCTTCCTTGAGTGCCACGCGCGTCAGCCCGCCGGGCACCATCTGCACATGCTTGCCGGACAGCACGAAGGGCCGTAGGTCGATGTGGCGCGGGGCGATGCCACTCTCCACATAGGTCGGGCAGCTGCTCAACGCCAGCGTGGGCTGGGCGATGTAATTGGCCGGGTTGGCGACCAGCACACGCCGGAAGTCCTCGATCTCGGCCTGGCTGGCCGCCGGGCCGACCAGCATGCCGTAGCCGCCCGCGCCATGCACCTCCTTGACCACCAGCTCGCCCAGATGGCCCAGCACGTATTTCAGATCGTCCGGCTGGCGGCACAGGTAGGTAGGCACGTTGTTGAGGATGGGCTTCTCGCCGAGGTAGAACTCGATCATCCTGGGCACGTAGGGATAGATGCTCTTGTCGTCGGCAATGCCGGTGCCGATGGCGTTGCTCAGGTTGATGTTGCCGGCGCGGTAGACGTCCATCAGCCCGGCACAGCCCAAGGTGCTTTCGGCACGGAAGACCTTGGGGTCCATGAAGTCGTCGTCGACGCGACGGTAGATCACGTCCACCCGACGCGGGCCCTGCGTGGTGCGCATGTAGACAAACCCGTCGCGCACGAACAGATCCTGGCCCTCGACCAGCTCGACGCCCATCTGCTGCGCCAGGAAGGCGTGCTCGAAGTAGGCGCTGTTGTACATGCCGGGGGTCAGCACCACCACGTTGGGCTCGTTGATGCCGGCCGGCGCCACGGCGCGCAGGGTTTCCAGCAGCAGGTCCGGGTAGTGCGCTACCGGCGCCACCTGGTGCAGGCGGAACAGTTCCGGAAACAGCCGCATCGTCATCTTGCGGTTTTCCAGCATGTAGCTCACGCCGCTGGGCACACGCAGGTTGTCCTCCAGCACGTAGTAGGTGCCGGATCCGTCGGCCTGGCCGGCGCGCACGATGTCGATGCCGGCAATGTGCGAATAGACATCGCCCGGCAGATCCACGCCGTGCATCGAGTCCCGGTACTGGGCGTTGTGCAGCACCTGTTCGGCCGGCACCACGCCGGCTTTGAGGATTTCCTGACCATGGTAGACGTCGTGGATGAAGCGATTGAGCGCCATCACCCGCTGGCGCAGGCCGGCCTCCATGCTGGTCCACTCCTGCTTGGGGATGACGCGCGGGATCAGATCAAAGGGAATCAGCCTCTCGGTGCCTGCTCCGTCCTCGTCCTTGGCACCATAGACGGCGAAGGTGATGCCAACCCGGCGGAAGATCATCTCCGCTTCGCTGCGGCGCGAGCGCATGCTTTCAGCGGTCTGGCGTTTCAGCCATTCGTCATAGACGCGATAGTGCTCGCGCACCTGCTGGTCGGTGCGATGCATCTCGTCAAAGGGCGTCTTCATGATTTTTTGCGTGCTCCTGCCGCTAGCCCTAGCAACTCACGGGCCTGCCGTTTCCAAAGGCGGGAGGACTCTCGTGCTCACCCCCACCGTCAAGGTGTGATCACCACTGCCGCGGATCACGCCGCGCAGTGGGGTCACGTCACCAAAATCCCGCCCGGTGGCCAGCCGCACGTGACCGGTGCCCGGCACCAGGCAGTTGGTGGGATCCAGGTCCAGCCAGCCGGCACCCCCGCCCTGCTGCGGCACGCCGGGCGTGCCGGGGCACCAAACCTGAACCCAGGCATGCGAGGCGTCTGCACCCAGCAGGTGGGTTGCGCTGTCCGGCGCCTCGGTCAGCAGGTAGCCGCTCACGTAGCGTGCCGGCAACCCCAGCATGCGCAACGCACCCGCCAACAGGTGGGCGAAGTCCTGGCACACGCCTCGCCGTTGTTCCAGCACACGCAGCAGCGGGGTGTCGACGTCGGTGCTGCGGCTCTCATAGCGGAAGTCGGCGTGCAGGCGGGTCATCAGGTCGAGCGCGGCCTCGGCCATCGGGCGGCCCGGAGTGAAGCTGGGCGTGGCGCAGGCACGCAGTTCGCGCAGCCGCGGAACGTAAGGCGACGGCAGGGCGAACTCGACCGCCGGATCGAATGGCGCGCGGGCCACGTAGTGCAGGCGTTCAACCAGCGTTTCCCAGGGCGGCGAGGCCTCGGGTTGCAAGTCGCTGAAACGCGGCTGCACCCGCACCCGGCTGGCGGCCCGCACCTCCAGCCGCTCGTGCGGCTGCGTCAGGCTGAAGTGGCGTTGCGTGTTGCCGAAGGCATCCAGGCTGTCGTGGAAGCGGTCGGGTCCGGGGCTGATGTCCAGCCGGAAGTCCAGCAGTTGCTGGTGTGCGTCGTCCAGCGGTTGCAGGTGGGCCAGATGATGGGCCAGCGACACGGGCGCCGCGTAGTCGTAGCGTGTCTGGTGGACAACCTCCAGATCCACCGTCACACCCGTTGGTCCATGCCGTGAGCCAGCGTGAAGAAGCGCTCACCCACCCGGTCGGCCAAGGTGATGGCGCTGGCCAGCAGCCGTGCCGTCAGATCCTGCAAGGCTCGGATGATGGCGGCATCGTCGACGCCGCGCAGCTCATCCAGGGCCAGGCCGGGGCCCTGTACCGGTAGCAGGGCCAACAGCGGCGCCAGCGCTTCCGGTTGACCCGGCAGCTTGCCCAGTTCGGTGCGTAGGCGGCGCAGCACACCGGCGTACGCGCGCGGGTTGGCGCTGTCCAGCACCAGCATGTCGGTCAGCGCAAGCAGGTCGTCATGGCGCTGGTAGCGGGCGCGAAAGGTGATGACGCTGTCGAACAGCTCCAGCAGCATCTCCAGTCCCCCGGCCCCAGTCAGCGCCTGCGTCTGCAAAAAGGCCTGCAGACGGGTGGTCAGGCCGACCAGCCGCTCCACCAGCCTTCCCACCGCCAGCAGCCGCCAGCCGTGGTCGCGCGTCATGCGATCGGTCTGCGCGCCGGTCACCGCCGCCAGCTGCACGGCCAGCCGGTCCAGCGCCGGCAACACCTGCGACAGCGTGGGCAGTGCACCCGGCGCGGCGACCAGTGCTTCGACAAAGGTCTCGCGCATGCGCCGGATCAGGCCCCAGTGTTCCGACGACAGCCGCTCGCGCAGCGTCATCGAGGCCCGCTCGAGGGCCGCCAGGTTGAAAGCGACACTGGTCGCGCCATGTCTACCCTGAGCGTCGCCCAGGCTGGCCAGCACGGCACGTTCGAACAACAGCGCCGACTGGGCCAGCGTTGGCACGCCGGGTGGGGTCAGCCCGGTGCGTACGGCCAGGATCGACAACGCCTGCAGGACCGCTGGCGCGGCGTCGCTGTCGGCATCGATGACCAGCAGCGTCACCCGCACCAGGCGCACCAGCTGCTCGGTGCGTTCGGTGTAGCGCCCCAGCCAGAACAGGTCTTCGCCCATGCGGCTGCTCACCGGTCGGCGGCGTTGCACGATGTCGTCGACCTGCAGACGCTGCGGCAGCATCGAAAAGCTGTCCACCGCGCCCTCGGTGCGCACCCAGGTGTCCAGGCTGCTGCCGCCGCGCTGCATGCTGACGCTGGCGTCCTCGCGCTGGGAGACCCGGGTCATGCCACCCGGCAGCACGTGCCAGGTACCTGCGCCGTCGGCGATGGCGTAGACGCGCACCATCGCAGGGCGCGGGCAAAGTGCACCGTCTCCCCATATCGGGGCGCGGGAAAAGCGCAGGTGGCCCTGCACCGTCCAGGCTTCCGGGTCTTCTGCAACCGCTGCGGAGTGGGCCGGCCAGATCTGCGAGGTGCGTCCCCCGGCGGGGAAGGTGCTGCGCACCAGCTTGTCGGCCAGTTGGTCGCGCACGTCGGCCCAGGCAGCGCCTTCGCCGCACCACCAGGTGGGCAGGCTGGGCAGCAGGAGTGGCGCGCCGCTGAGCCGTTGTGCGATGCCGGGCATGAAACCCTGGACGGCCGGCGACTCAAGGAAGGCGCTGCCCAGTGCATTGGCCATCACCACCGTACCGGCACGAGCCGCCTGCAGCAGACCCGGAACGCCCAATGCGGAGTCCGGCCGTAGTTCCAGCGGGTCGCAGAAGTCGTCGTCCAGCCGGCGCAGCACACCGTGTACGGGCTCCAGACCCTCCACCGTTTTGAGGTAGAGGCGCTGGCCGCGCACGGTCAGGTCGCCCCCTTCGACCAGCGGCAGGCCCAGGTAGCGCGCCAGGTAGGCATGCTCAAAATAGGTCTCGGCGTAGGGGCCCGGCGTGAGCAGCACGATGCGCGGCGTGTCCGGACCCGCCACCTGGCCTGCTGCGGCTTCCAGCGTATCCAGCAGCCGGCGGTAGCTGCTGGCGAGGTGCTGCACCCGCAGCTCGCGGAAGGCATCCGGGAACTGGCGCGAGATGACGAGCCGGTTGTGCAACACATAGCCCAGGCCCGATGGCCCTTGCGTGCGTTGTGCCACCTGCCACCAGCGGCCGTCCGCACCACGCGCCAGGTCGAAGGCCACGATGAACAGCCGCGGGCCGGGCGGTGGTCTGGCACCGGCCATCGCCCGCAACCAGCTGGGATGGCGCAACAGCAGCGCCGGTGGCAGCAGGCCTTCGTGCAGCAGGCGTTGCGGGCCATAGAGGTCGGCCAGCATGCGCTCGAGCAGCTCGGCGCGTTGCACAACGCCAGCTTCGAGGGCAGCCCACTCGCCGGCTTCGATGATGTGCGGCAGCAGCTCCAGCGACCAGGGGCGGCTGGCCACACCACCTGCCGTGGCGTCGCTGAAGACGTTGTGCGTGACCCCGTCGAGCCGGATGCGCTGCGCGACCTGGGCCACGCGCCGCGTGAAGTCGGCAGCCAGATCCGGTACCGCCGCAGCTTCCTGCAAGACCTGCGCAAACCTGGACCACGAGGGTCGAAGGGCACCCGTTTCGTCCCGCAGTTCGTCCCACACGCCCGGCTCGACCGGCATGGCACGGCCCAGCATCCACTGCGCGGCCGTCGACCGGGGCCCGGGCTCGGGATCGAAGGGCAGCGTCGCCTGGGATTGCGCCTGGGATTGCCCTTGTGAAGGTGCCGGCGGCATCGGCTGTGTGGGGTGCGTCATCTGCAGCGGCAGCCGTCAGGGCCGCCGCAGGTCCAGCGTGAAAGGCAACTCCTGGCTCGCCAGGGCTGGCACCACGGCCATCTTGCCGGGCGTGTGGCCAAAGCGGAAGAAGCGCGCCAGGCGGCGGCTCTCGGCGGTGTAGGCATTGACGGGGAAGTCATCGTAGTTGCGGCCCCCTGGGTGCGCCACATGGTAGCGGCAGCCGCCAATGGAGCGGCCGTTCCAGGTGTCCACGATGTCTACCGTCAGCGGCGCGTGCACGCCGATCGTCGGATGCAGCGCCGAAGGCGGCTGCCAGGCCCGGTAGCGCACGCCGCAGACGAATTCGCCGATGCGGCCTGTCGGCTGCAGCGGCAAGGCCCGACCGTTGACGGTGACCACGTGGCGGTTGCCGTTGAGCCCGGTGACCTTGACCTCCAGGCGTTCGAGCGACGAGTCGACATAACGCACGTTGCCGCCCGGTGCGCCTTCTTCACCCATCACATGCCAGGGTTCCAGCGCGGCGCGCAGGCTCAGTTCGATGCCCTGCGTGGCCAGTTCGCCGATGGCCGGGAAGCGGAACGCGAAGTGGGGTGCGAACCACGCGTCGTCAAAGGCAAAGCCGGCGCTGCGCAGATCGGCCATCACGTCGGCGAAGTCCATCTGCACGAAGGTCGGCAGCATGAAGCGGTCGTGCAGCCCGGTGCCCCAGCGTGTCAGCCGCGTCGCGCCGCGGCCGCGGTAGGGTTCACGCCAGAACCAGGCCACCAGCGCGCGCAACAGCAGTTGCTGCGCCAGACTCATGCGGGCATGCGGGGGCATCTCGAAGGCGCGCAGCTCCAGCAGGCCCAGCCGGCCTGTTGGGCCATCGGGCGAGTACAGCTTGTCGATGCAGAACTCGCTGCGGTGCGTGTTGCCCGTGACGTCGATCAGCAGATTGCGCAGCGTGCGGTCCACCAGCCAGGGCGGGACCTGCCCGTACTGCGACAGCTGGCGATCCAGCTCGTTCAGACCGATCTCGACTTCGTACAGCTGGTCTTCGCGCGCCTCGTCGAAGCGCGGCGCCTGGCTGGTCGGGCCGATGAACATGCCGCTGAACAGGTAGCTCAGCGCGGGGTGGTTGTGCCAGTAGGTGATCAGGCTGGCCAGCAGGTCGGGCCTGCGCAGGAAGGGGCTGTCGGCCGGGGTGGCGCCACCCAGAACGAAGTGGTTGCCACCGCCGGTGCCGGTGTGGCGGCCATCGACCATGAACTTCTCGGTGGACAGGCGCGTGCGGTGGGCCGCGTCGTAGAGGAACTCGGTGTGGTCCACCAGTTCCGCCCAGTCGTGCGCCGGGTGGATGTTGACCTCTATGACGCCCGGGTCCGGCGTCACCGCCAGGGTCTTCAGGCGCGGATCGCGCGGCGGGCCGTAGCCTTCGATGACGATCTTCACACCGCATTCGACGCAGGTGGCTTCCAGCGCCGCCAGCAGGGCCAGGTAGTCCTCCAGGTGCCGCAACGGTGGCATGAAGACGTAGATCACGCTGCGTTTGCCGCCATGCCGGCGCTCGGCTTCGCGCTCGGCCTTGGGCCCGTTGCCACGTTGCGGATCGCGCACTTCGACGCACAGCGCAGTACGTGTGATCTCGCCGGCGGATTCGAAGCGCGCCGGCTGCGCCAAGGGGTTGCGGGAGTGCAGCGTCAGCGGCTCATGCGGGCCGGCCATGCGCCCCCGGCCCGGGCCACCACCGTGCAGCGCGTCAGCCGCCGGGGCCGCTTCAGCCTCGACCAGCGTCGCATCCGGCGCACCAGCCGTCTGCCAGGCGGCTTGCAGGCGCAAGGCCGCTGCACCGGGCAAGGGTGCGAGCGTGGCAAAAGGATCCTGCACCAGCGCCAAGGGGCGATCCGTGGCGGCTGCCCAGGGCAAAGAATCAAGCGGCAGCCGAAAGCCCATCGGCGAATCGCCCGGCATCAGGTACAGGCGCTCGTCGCGCAGGAACCAGGGCCCGGTGACCCAGGCCGGGCCCGCCATGCCAACCTGCCACTCGCGCTTGAGCGGCAGCAGATACCCCACCGCGCTGTCCAGTCCCTGGCTGAAGACGCGCCGCAGCCGGGCACGCTCCATCTCGTCGTCCAGCCTGGCATCGAAGGGGTCGACATTGACCGGCAGGCGGCGTTCGCGCCACAGGTAGTACCAGGTGTCCTCGAAAGCCGGCTGCACGAACGAGGTGCTCAGGCCCAGCCGGCGCGTCAGCGCGTGCGTGAAGCGCTCGGCGTCGGTCGCGGTGTAGTGGTGCTCTTCCCGCTCATCGGCAAACAGCGTCGGGTCGTTCCAGCAGGGCTGGCCGTCGGCACGCCAGCAGATGCTCAAGGCCCAGCGCGGCAGTTGTTCGCCGGGATACCACTTGCCCTGGCCGAAGTGCAGGAATGCACCGTGCCCGTACCGGGCACGAAGGCGATGCACCAATTCGGTGGCCAGCCCGCGCTTGGTGGGGCCTAGCGCATCGGTATTCCACTCGGCGGCGTCGCGGTCGTCGACCGCGACGAACGTCGGCTCGCCGCCCATGGTCAGGCGCACGTCCTGTTCGGTCAGCTGGCGATCCACCGCGTCGCCCAGGGCCAGGATGTCCTGCCACTGGGATTCGCTGTAGGGTAGCGTGACGCGAGGGGACTCGTGGATGCGCGAGACCTGCATCTGGTGCGCGAAGCTCACCTCGCTCTTGTCTACCGCACCACTGATGGGCGCAGCCAAACTGGGCTCGGGCGTACAGGCCACCGGGATGTGACCTTCACCAGCCAGCAGGCCCGATGTCGGGTCCAGGCCTACCCAGCCGGCGCCCGGCAGGTAGACCTCGCACCAGGCGTGCAGGTCGGTGAAATCGGACTCGGCACCGCTCGGACCGTCCAGCGACTTGATATCGGGCCTGAGCTGGATCAGGTAGCCGGAGACAAAACGGGCCGCCAATCCCAGGTGGCGCAGGAGCTGCACCAGCAGCCAGCCGGTGTCACGGCAGGAGCCGCTGCGTGTGGTCAAGGTGACCTCGGGCGTCTGCACGCCGGGCTCCATGCGGATCAGATACCTGATCTCACTTTGCAGGCGCCGGTTCAGCGCGACCAGGAAGTCGATGGTGCGCGTCTTCTCGCGCGGGATGCTCTGCACGAATTCCTTGAAGCGTGGCGAGGCCGCATCCAGCGGGATGCGCGCCAGGTAAGGCGCCAGTTCGTGCGCCTGTTCCGGCGTGTAGGCGAAGGGCGCCTGTTCGGCCTCGGGCTCCAGGAAGAAGTCGAAGGGGTTGAAGACCGACATCTCGGCCACCAGGTCCACCGTGACCTTGAACTCGCGCGTGCGCTCCAGGAACACCAGGCGCGCCAGGTGGTTGGCGAAGGGATCCTGCTGCCAGTTGATGAAGTGGCTGGCCGGCTCGATACGCAGCGAGTAGCTCAGGATGCGCGTGCGGCTGTGCGGTGCCGGGCGCAGCCGCACCACCTGGGGCGACAGCGACACCAGCCGGTCGTAGCGGTAGTGCGTGACGTGGTTCAGCGCGACATGGATGGACACGGGATCGGGCTCCTGGGCATTCGACGAGGGTGCAGCCCGGGGCTTGCAAGCTGCGGGCCATCCGAGGGACGGCAGCGAAATGGGCGTGACCAACTGGCACTCACGGCACCGGGCCCACCCCCGGATGATGCCAGTAGCGCCGCGCGCGCTGGCGCTCGCACTGGGCCCGACCTTGAGACGGAAGTTGCCAGGCCCCGCAATCATCGCTGCGCTGCACGGTGATTCCGGCCTGCTGGTAGCGGGCCATCACGGCCGGTGCCGGATGACCATAGCGGCTGCGATAGCCCGCCTGCACCACCGCCACGCCGGGCTGGACCGCCTCGAGGAACGCCAGGGTCGACGAGGTGCGACTGCCATGATGCGGCACCAGCAGCACATCGGAGCGCAGTGCCGACCCGGAGCGTGCCAGCAAGGCGGCCTCCTGCGCGGCTTCGATGTCGCCCGTGAGCAGCAGGTTCCGCGGGCGGCCACCGGCCACACCCTGCACGCGCAGCACGCAGCTAAGCGCATTGGGCTTGAGCGGCAGGGCATAGTCGCCGGTCAGCGGGTGCAGGACCTCGAACTGCACCCCGTCCCAGGACCAGGCCTGGCCGGCCGCGCAGCGCCGGTGCGGTGCGCCGCCGGCCAGTAGCGGATGCTCGTCGGCCAACGAGGTCGACAGCTGCTGCACCGGCAGGCCGGCCAGCAGGGCTGCCGCGCCGCCCACATGGTCGGCATCGCGGTGGCTCAGCATGAGCAGGTCCACGCGGCGTTCACCCCGTGCGCGCAGCAACGGCAGCAGGATGCGCACGCCGGCATCCGACTCCGTCGAGTAGGCCGGACCCGCGTCGTAGACCAGCAGGTGGCGCGCAGTGCGCACCAGCACCGAGGTGCCCTGGCCGATGTCGGCCGCCACCACTTCGAACTCGCCCTCAGCCGGCCGTGGCACTGAAGGCATCAGCAGCGGCAGCATGAGCGGCAGGGCCATCGCCCGCTGCCGCCACGGCAGGGGCAGCACGGCCACGGCTGCGCCCAGCAGACCGCAGACCATGGCCCAGGGCGGGGCAACCGCGGCATGCCACACGGCCCAGGGCCAGGACGACAACCAGCCCAGCACCAGGCGCAAGAACGCCACCAGTTCGGCCGCCAGCGACCACAGCGGTGGCAGCACAACCCCCAGCAAGGCCAGCGGCGTGATCAACAGCGTGACCAGCGGGATGGCCAGCAGATTGGCCGGCAGACCCACCACCGAAACCTGTTGAAAGAAGAACATGGACACGGGCGCCAGCCCGACGGTGGCCACCGCTTGCGTGTGCGCAGCACCCTGGATCGCGTGCAGCAGGGCAATCCGCCAACCGGATGCGGGCGGTGCATCCGGGCGGCGAAAGACGGGTTCGGACACCACCAGAAAGGCCACGGCACCGAACGACAGCCAGAACCCCGGCTGCAGCAAGGCCCAGGGGTCGGCCAAGGCCATCACCGCCGCCACGGCCAGCAGCACCGCCGGCTGCGGCCAGCGCAGGCCGCCGCTGCGCAGCAACGCTACCGTGGCCAGCATGCCCACCGTGCGCTGCGCCGGCACGCCCCAGCCGGCCAGCAGCGCGTAGGCCAGCGCCGCCAGCACCCCGCCCCAACGTGCGGCCAGCGGGGCGGGCAGCCGCAGCACGCAGCGTGGGCACAAGCACCACACCCGCCCGACCATCGCCGCTGCTAGCCAGGCGAACATCGTGATGTGCAAACCCGAGATCGCCACCAGGTGTGCCACACCGGTGTTGCGAAAGACGTCCCAGTCCGCCCGTTCGATGGCCTGCTGATCGCCCACCGTCAGCGCGGCCAGCACGCCGGCCACGGCCGGGTCGTGCACGCGGCGGGCGATCGCGTCGCGGATGTCCTGCCGCGCCCGCTGCAGCGCCTGGCCCGCCTTCGCATCCAGCAACAGGGCGCTGGCCCCGGACCGCGAGCGCACGGTGCCGCTGGCGCCGATGCCCTGCTCGAACAGCCACAGCTCCAGGTCGAAGCCGTGTGGATTGAATGGACCATGCGGGCGACGCAAGCGCACCGGAAGCTGCCAACGCTGGCCGGCGCGCAACTCCTCCGCCGGCCCGCCAAGCAGCGCATCCTCGTCCACCCCTCGATACCAGGCCAGCGCCAGGCGGGGCGGCACGTCCACCGGCAGCGGCCCTTGCCGGGCTTGCTCGACTTCCAGCACGAACCGGGTGCCAGCCAGCGTGCTGCGCGGCAACTGGCCGATCACGCCGGTGACCTGCAGGTCCTGGCCCTCCAGCGAAGGTGCCAGCGACTCGCCCAGCCGCCAGGCGGCACGCCCGTTGGCGGCGGCAAAGGCCAGCACGACCGCTGCCAGTGTCAGCAGCAGCGTGCCAGCCCAGCGCTCGTGCCGGCGCCAGCCGAGGGCGGCGGAAACCAGCGCCAGCCCACCCAGGGCAGCCATCTCCAGGGCGCTGTGCAGGCCGGCCTGCTGCAGTTGCGCGGCGCTGCCCAGCAACACACCCAGGGCCGGCAGCATCCAGCGTGTGGCAGGCCCCGGCGGTGTCGTCATGGAGGCCCAGTGTAGGATTCGCCCCAGGCCGTGTTGACCCCCTGATGGGCTGTCCACGCACCCCCTCAAGGACGCCCCCAATGACCATCCAAGACCGTATCGAGTCGCTGGGCATCACGCTGCCTCCGGTGGCCGTGCCTGCCGCGGCCTACCTGCCCTTTGTCCGCACCGGGAATCTGCTGTACTTGTCGGGCCACATCGCCAAGCAGTCCGGCAAACCCTGGATCGGCCAGTTGGGCTTGACCATGAGCACCGAAGAAGGCAAGGCCGCCGCGCGCGCCGTGGCGGTGGATCTGCTGGGTACGTTGCAGGCCGCCGTGGGTGACCTGGCGCGTGTCAAGCGCATCGTCAAGGTGCTGAGCCTGGTCAACAGCAGCGCCGCCTACACCGAGCACCACTTGGTGACCAACGGCTGCAGCGAACTGCTGGTGGCGGTCTTCGGCCAGCAGGTCGGCGCGCATGCGCGCAGCGCCTTCGGTGTGGCGCAATTGCCGCTGGGCGCGTGCGTGGAGATCGAGCTGATCGCCGAAGTCGAATGAACTTCGCGCCGCGTTGGCTTTGGGTCGGTGCCGCCACGCTGCCGGTCCTGGCGGTTGGCATCGCCCTGTTCACCCAGCATGGCCTGGGCATGCAGCCCTGCCCCTGGTGCGTGCTGCAGCGGCTGATCTTCCTGGCCATCGCCGCCACGGCCTGGTTCGGCCTGGCGCTGGACTCGGCCCTGCCGCGGCGGGCACTTGCAATACTGATGCTGCTGCTGGCGTTCAGCGGCGTGACTGCCGCGCTGTGGCAGCACTTCGTAGCCGCTGCCAGCGCATCGTGCAACCTGACCCTGGCCGACCGTGTGATCTCCAGCATCGGCCTGGACAACCTGGCACCGGCCGTGTTTGCGCCTTATGCCTCGTGCGCCGATGCCGCTGCCAGGCTGCTGGGGGTGCCGTACGAGTTCTACAGCCTGACGCTGTTCGCAATGCTTGCCGCAGCCGCGACGAGGCTGCTGCACCGGCCGATCGCCTGACCCGGCCTGGGTCCGTGCATCCCGTCACGGGACCTGCGCGGACGAATGATCGAACCCCCGACACCGGGGTGGCGAGGCCCGTGCCCGCTGATACACACTTCGTTACATCAGCAACACGAACGGCCTCACGATGACTTCGGCAACCCTGTTCAAGCGCAGCGCGATCTGTTGCGCCATCTTTTTCGGCGCGGCATCGGCCAGCCTGGCCGGCACTGTGCAGGTGCGGTTCGACAGCAACATCTTCAACGGTGTCGTGAACCCCGCTTACGACGCGGTGAGCCTTGCTTATCCGGGCGGGCAATCCGCGAACGTGGCGGCCGGCCGCTTCCAGGGCACGGTCACGAGCTACTCGGGCGTCGACCCGATCATCTTCGTCGATGACCTGGACAACCTGTTCATGTACTGCTACGACCTGTACGAGGGCGTCTGGGGCGGGCGGACAGTCGACTACGCCATCAACTTTGCAGGCGAAGCAGCCCGTACGCTGGACTTCCTAGGCGCCGTCAACGGCGTGCTGAACCAGGGCAAGGCGGCCGACCAGTACGACAAGTTCGCCTGGCTCCATCCGGCCAATGGGCATATCGCTGCGGCCATCCAGCTGGGCATCTGGGAAAGCAAGTACGAACACAGCGGTTGGAACATCGCCCAGGGCGCATTCCGGGCCAGCGGCGTTGAGATCACCACCGCCAGCTGGCTGAACAGCTTCTTCAGCGTCATCGAGTCGACTGCCTCACTGGATGGCGAGTACGTGATGACGCTCGAAGCACGGGGCGCGCAGGACATGATCACCGGCGATCCGCCAGCCCTGGTGCCGGAACCCGGCAGCCTGGCGCTGACGCTGGCGGCAGGCCTGGGCCTGGTGGCAGCACGCCGGACGAAGGCCAGCAGGCAGGCGGCAGTGCCCGCTGGCGACTGGGCCAGCGGGCACCTGCCGGGGTGATCTTCAGCGCAGCCGCAGGACCTTGACCAGGCCCTGCACCTTGCGCCCCTTGCGCGCGCGCCGGCCCAGGTGCGGCTGCAGCGCCGCACCCTTGAGCAGCTCCTCCTTCGGCTTTGCCCCACGTCCCTGACCCAGCACGCTCAGTGCATCGCTGAAGGTGGCCACCGCCAGCAGCGGCGCAGCGGCTTGGACTTCCATCAGCGTCAGGCCCTTGCCACCGCCGGACTGCAGCTTGAGTTCGTCCAGCGCAAACACCAGCAGCCGGCCGTCGGCCGCCAGGCAGGCGACCTGGGTCTGCGACGGAAAGGTCGCCACCGGCCCCAGCAGCGTGTGTCCGTCGGCCAGAGTCAGGAAGGCCTTGCCGCCACGGTTGCGGCCCAGCATGTCGCCCACCCGCGCCAGCAGGCCGAAGCCGCCGGTATTGGCCAGCAGAAGCACGGTCTCGCACGCTCCGGCAAAGTAGTGCGCGATCTGGGTGCCGCTTTCCAGGTCGATCAAGGTGGTGATGGGCACGCCGTCGCCGCGGCCGCCGGGCAACTGCGAAGTGGCCACGCTGTAGACGCGCCCGTTGTTGCCGAAGACCAGCAGGCTGTCCACGCTGCGACAGGCAAAACAGCCGTACAGCGCGTCGCCTGACTTGAAGGTAAGTGTGGCCGGGTCCAGTTCGTGGCCCTTGAGCGCGCGCACCCAGCCCTTGAGGCTGACCACCACCGTCACCGGCTCGTCCAGCACCTTCACCTCGGCAACGGACTTCTTCTCTTGTTGAATCAGGGTGCGGCGCTCATCGCCATAGGCCCTGGCGTCGGTTTCGATCTCCTTGATCACCGTGCGCTTGAGCGCGGCGGGGCTGGCCAGGATGTCTTCCAGCTTGGACTGTTCAATCCGCAGTTCCTTCAGTTCCTGCTCGATCCGGATGGCCTCCAGCCGGGCCAGCTGGCGCAGCCGGATGTCCAGGATGTCCTCGGCCTGCCGTTCGCTCAGCTTGAAGCGCGCGATCAGCGCCGGCCTGGGCTCGTCGGCATTGCGGATGATGCGGATCACTTCGTCGATGTTCAGCAGCACGAGCTGCCGGCCTTCCAGCACGTGGATGCGGTCCAGCACCTTGGCCAGCCGGTGGCGCGTGCGCCGCGCCACGGTGGCCAGGCGAAACTCGATCCACTCCACCAGGATGCGGCGCAGGCTCTTGAGCACCGGTCGGCCGTCGATGCCGACCATGGTCAGGTTCAGCGGCAGGCTGCTTTCCAGGCTGGTGTGGGCCAGCAGCGCGGTGATCAGCTCGGTCTGCTCAACGGTGCGGCTCTTGGGCTCGAAGACCAGGCGCACCGGCGCGTCCTTGCTGCTTTCGTCGCGCACCGCGTCCAGCACGGCCAGCAGGCTTTGTTTGAGCTGCACCTGTTCCTGGAGCAGCGCCTTCTTGCCGGCCTTGACCTTGGGGTTGGTGATCTCCTCGATCTCTTCCAGCACCTTCTGCGTGCTGGTCAGCGGGGGCAATTCGGTGACCACCAGCTGCCACTGGCCACGCGCCAGGTCTTCGATGATCCAGCGTGCGCGCAGCTTCAGGCTACCGCGGCCCGTGCGGTAGGCCTCGCGGATGTCGGCCTCGGGGCTGATGATCTGGCCGCCGCCGGGAAAGTCCGGCGCCGGCAGCAGCGCATGCAGCTCGTCGTCAGAGAGCTTGTCGTTCTTCAGCAGCGCCACCGTGGCCGCAGCCACCTCGCGCAGGTTGTGGCTGGGCACCTCGGTGGCCAGGCCTACGGCGATGCCCGAAGCACCGTTGAGCAGCACGAAGGGCAGCCGCGCGGGCAGCAGGCGCGGCTCCTGCTCGCTGCCGTCGTAGTTGGGCTGGAAGTCGACCGTGCCTTCGTCGATCTCGTCCAGCATGAGCCGGGCAATGGGCGCCAGGCGCGCTTCGGTGTAGCGCATCGCGGCGGCACCGTCGCCATCGCGGCTGCCGAAGTTGCCCTGGCCGTCGATCAGCGGGTAGCGTTGCGCAAAGTCCTGCGCCATGCGAACCATGGCGTCATAAGCCGCCGTGTCGCCGTGCGGGTGGTACTTGCCCAGCACGTCACCCACCACACGCGCACTCTTCACCGGCTTGGCGCCACTCGTGCCGCTGAAGGCCAGCCCCATGCGGAACATCGAGTACAGGATGCGCCGCTGCACCGGCTTGTTGCCGTCGCAGACGTCGGGCAGCGCGCGGCCCTTGACCACGGACAGCGCGTACTCGAGGTAGGCGCGCTGGGCATAGTCGGCCAGCGGCAGGGTCTCTGGGGCTTCGGAGGGCGGGGGATCGAACAGATCGGGCATCGGATCGGGAACGCGGCAACGCACACGGCGCGCGAGTATCCCTCAGAGCTTATCCAGCCGCAGCAAGTCCATCCCGCTGCGGTCCAGGTTCATCGGTGTGCCGGTGCCGTAGCCAAAGCGCATCGACAGCGGTTGGCGGGCCACGGCGTAGGCCTCCAGTTCACCGCTGTCCACCGAGATGAAGCGTGACGCGCCGGCTCAGACCTGACTTTGACAGTTCCAGGGCACATGGACCCGGTTCTGGCGCGTCGAGGTTGCGTAAGTGCTTGATCTAACTGGACTTGGCGTCGTCGGTTGGCGCCAAGTGCCT
>WBZP01001358.1_pt1 | contig 28505 bp, 32 predicted proteins | sample 5204301 | NCBI WGS metagenome assembly WBZP01 (sample SAMN12412401, study PRJNA552823) | activated sludge metagenome | isolation source: activated sludge from nitrification reactor of wastewater treatment plant... | place: USA: Pennsylvania | collected 2017 | reverse complement strand
GTCAATCGAGAAACTCATATAGGTGCGCAATGGCGCCTAACCATTCGTTTCAGCGGACAGCCTTCGTGCGCCACCGAATTCAAGCGATAGGTTGCTAAATTGTCAGGAGCTTAGAACGTGAGCATCTGGATATTCTCCAACAATCGAGCTGGCCACTACGAAGACTCTGACTGGGATACGTCCACGATCCTCAAGCACAAACGCTACTACTTCAAAACCAGCGAGCCCAATCGTTCTAAAGTTGTTGCTGGAGACCGCGCAATTCTCAGGGAGTATGGCACGGGCCTCTGGGGAATTTGTGAGGTTGCGGGCGATTGGGAGAACGACTCGGAGGCTCAATCCAAACACGAAATTGATGCCGGATGGTTCCCCATAACAAAGATTCACAAGTGGGACACTACTCTGCCCTATGAACTGGTGAAGGAAGATCTATCCAATCAGAACCACCGCCTGCGAATCGCAAAAGCCACGGAACAGGATGTTTCTGTTGTTGAGTTGGCGCGTCGCGTCTACCAGCGTCTCGGTTACGGCTCTACGGATGGCAGTTTTTTTGTCTTAGAGGCTGGTCTTGAAGAAGCAGTGAAGGCGAATCTCAAACAGCTGGGCCTACGGCTTGCGGATCAAGCAATTCAGCAACAATGCAATCTTGGTATTGGAGTTGGCAGAACTGATCTCATTTGCATAGACGAACACAACGACTTCGTAGTATTGGAGCTTAAGGCTGTTCATAGCTCCGATTCCGTTGTAGGCCAGATTCTCAGATACATGGGTTACGTTCGTGAGAACTGGGCTGAGAAGGCTGGCAAAAAAGTGCGTGGCATTGTTCTCACGCCGTCGTACGATGAACATTTACGCCTGGCAGCGAGAGAGGCGGGCATCCAGGTTCTCAGGGTCCGAATTCAATGAGACGAAAAATTACAAGGTGCTTAAGCCGACATCGTTGCTGGTGCGGCGCCGAGGCCGAGCTTCGTTGTTAGGCGTCAGTGAAATGTGGAAGCATCGCCAGCGCCTGGGGCGGGGGGAACGGGGACATTGTGGTTTTCTGGAAGCGCGAATTGATCGGAAGCCCACTGAAGATCAGAATGTCCCCGCTGGTCCCCTAGGTGAGCCGCGGGGCCGTTAGATGGCGGTGCAAGAGGAATGGTGCCTCACCGTTTGAGTAGAATGAGCCTTTTCTGCAATCGTGGCTTGATGATTTGGAGGTGACGAGTGGCAAACAAGTATCCGTACGTCCCATCGGCTGGTCCGCTGGTCAAGTCAATCAGCCATCTTCGAAAGAGCTTTCCCAAGGAAGTGACTGCGGAGACACTTCGGAAGTTGGGTGTGGCCCCAAAGAACGAGTCGTACGTCATCAATACACTTCGCTTCCTCGGAATCATTGACGATGAAGGTAAGAAGGTAGACGCGAAGTCCAAGGCACTGCTTCAGCACCAGGCACCCGCGTTTGAGAAAGAGTTCGGCGCCTTGGTCCGCGAAGCCTACGAGGAACTCTTCGAACTTCATGGAGAAGCCGCCTGGGCGCTAGATCGCGGAACGCTGACACAGTTTTTCAGAACCACCGACCATTCGTCGGATGTTGTTGGCACGCGACAGGCAACGACATTCGCCGTGCTCGCGGCCTTGTCGGGGCATGCAGAAGTACCGTCACCCAAATCGCTTGCGGCACCAAAGAAGCTCAAAGCTGCTGCTGAGGGTAAGCCGAAGGCAAGGCTGGAGCAGGCGAAGGAAAAGGGCGCTCCCGCGCCGCAAACAAGCGGGCAGCCAGAGCGGCCTGTAGGGCTCACGGTGAGAATTGAGGTGAATCTTCCGGCTGGCGGAGATCAAGACACTTACGATCGTATCTTCCTGAGTATTCGAAAGAACTTGTTGAATGGATAGTGATCTCCGGGCATTCGAGCAGCTCGTTCGAAAGGCTCATGCTTTCACTGAGAGCGCGGGCAATCAGGGCAGCGCCCTACATCCTTTTGACGAAAGGAATATCCATAGCGATCTACCGACCGAAGTTCGACGGTTGTTCGACAACGGCCACTACTCTCAAGCAACCTTTGAAGCCTTCAAATTCGTTGACGAGGAGGTACAGCGCATCTCCGGCGACAGTGATTTCGGGAAGAGCTTGATGATGCGTGTATTTGGCGGGTCGCCGCCTAAGCTCCCCCTGAACCCTGGGATGACTGTCACCGAGCAGAGCGAGCAGGAGGGCTTCAAGTTTCTGTTCGCGGGCTCAATGGCCGGAATTCGGAATCCCCGAGGGCACAAGACCGGAATCGTGGACGATCCAGATACTTGCTTGGATCATCTCTGCTTCGCGTCACTGCTTCTTCGGAAACTTGAAGAGGCTGGACTGCGCTAGTTGGAGATCGCGCTCGCGTGCCACACGTGGCTTTCAGACCCGCCGTTTAACAAGTCGCTCTAGCGAGCAAACGGGCGCGGCCCGTTTGCCGCTGAGTTCATGCTCCGTTATGTCTCAGGAGAGGGAATTTAAGAGTGCGGAACCCTTTCTTTTATCACCGATGAGTGTTAGCCCGCGTCTCTTCACATGGACGATGCTCTGTTATCTAAAATTAGGCGCGCTTTAGTGCGAAGCTGGTCCGAGAAAACCAGTGTTTGTTTTTCTTCCGATGCAGTGCCATCCTATGGCCAGTGCGCCCCAACCGCCATCGTAATCTGGGAGACATTTGGAGGAGAAATACTCAAAACCGATGGGTGGCCACCAAACGGGCGCCATTTCTACAACCGAATTGACGGCACCAGGTACGATTTCACCGCCGATCAGTTCTCGATGTCAGACTACTCACATGACGTGAAGTATAAAGACATCTTGTCGAATGAAGTGGAGGCGATGAGCGAGACCATGCCTGGGCAAATCGATGAACTGCGGAGGGCCTTTTGCAAAGCATTCAAAGAGGACAAAGCTGGCTAACGCTTTATTCAACCGGACTACTGGCCCCTTCCGTTCCATCGTCGGAGTAAGCGCTTCTTGAGTTACAACTTTTTCTCAATCCGCTCCGCATATCCCGTCAGTTCGACATAACCTTGGCCTTTGATGGTTTGGCCTTGCTCAGTGCCTTCTACTGCCACTGCTCCCTCCCAATAGGTGACTTGCGTGCTTCGCGTCGTGCGCAATTCCTGATCGGCCAGGAGCGGGGTCAGATTCAGCGCAAGTCCGAGTGAGGGAATAGAAATCTGCCAGCGATGAGGATAGGTGGCGTTGCTCGTTGGGCTGGTCCAGGTATCAAGTGGCGTCAATTGGATGTCGGAGGCCGACAGGTGCTGAGTCCGACCGTCTGCCAAGACGAGCGTCCCGCTGGAGGCGGGGTCTGATGAACCGTCGGCGTGACGGAGGCGATAGATCATGAGCTCACGCTTGTCGGCGAGTTGGATGCTGAACCAATCCCACCCGGCGAGATCTGCGCCTAAATCCGCTGAGCCGAATTCATGATCCATCCAGCTGGTGCCGGTGACGCGGTAGGTTTCGGTGCCGAACGTCAAATTGCCCGCTGTCGCGAGGTTGGTGAATGAATAGTAGTGCGAGGCCTGGCCTGCTGCCGCTCCCTTTTTGCTGATGCCGCGCTTGCCATGGATGACCAGCGGTTTGGCGGGGGTGAGGGTCAGCGCAAGCGCAACACCATCGGCTTTGGCGTCGAGTGTCTGTTGCTCGCCGGTTCCACCGGATGATTCTGCGCGCCAGTGATCGAGCCAGACGTGCAGATGAGTGGCATCGGCTCCGGCCTTGCCCAAGCCGGCGCGGCTGATGCGGTCGCGAAAGTGAAAGCGTTGACCGGTGACATCGGTGACGGCGAGGTGTGCCAGATAGAGTTGATCCACCGACCAGCGGGAGGGGCGCGTCTCGACTTGATCGGGCGCGATCCCGCGACGAAAGAAGGTCAGCTCAAAGCCGAATCGCCGCCCCTCGGCGGTTTCCAGATGTCCGGTGTAGTACCACCATTCGGTGCGGAAGGCATCGTGAGACCCGTGATCGCGCGGGAACTCGTAGTGATAGCCCTCCTGCGCCAGGCGAAAGGAGGTGTCGGCGGGATCGGCCGCGGGTGCCACCGATCCGCCGGCAGCCAGGACCCACGCCAGTCCAATCACGAGACGAGCAGCAAACGATGTCATTGCACACCATGCCCGGATGATTATTTCGGCCACCGGCTTATAGCACGCGTGGATTCGTATGCACAAATCGCCTGTATTGGTGAGGTGATTTGCAATGTGTTGCGGGGCGGTCGTGCAGGCGCTCGGCGTTGACAATTTTCACAACTCTCGGCTATCGTGAGCCATGCAAATTGATCGCGAACGCGACCAACCCACGAGCGATCCCTACGACAACGCCGTCCCGTTCATCATCCCGGAACGTGTTCCGGTGTTTGCGTTGCCCAACGTGGTCTTTTTCCCGAAGACCTATCTGCCGCTCCATATTTTCGAGCCGCGCTACCGCCAGATGGTGGCAGACGCCGCGGCGGGCGGACAGTGCGTGGCTATGGCGCTGCTGAAGGAGGGCTGGGAGGAGGATTACTACGGTCATCCCGCGATCTATCCGATCGGCTGTGTGGGGCGTCTTCTCAGTGTGGAGGCATTGCCGGACGGTCGGTCGAATATCCTGCTCCAGGGGTTGGAGCGGTACGAAATTCAAGAAGAGTTTTTTGAGAAGCCCTATCGGGAGGCCAGGGTGGCCCTGAAGAAGGCGGCCGTCGAGCCGTCGCTGGCCCCGGAAGTGCGCCAGGCCCTGATGAAGGTGTTGGAGAAATATCTGCGCGCGCGCGAAGATGCGGCGACGTGGGAAGGATTGTTCCGCGACGATGTGAAAGACGAAGTCCTCGTCAATACGCTCTCGACGTATTTGGACTGCACACCATTGGAAAAACAATTTCTCATAGAAGCCGAAGGTCTCCACCAGCGGGCGCGTCGTCTGAGCGACCTGATCCAGTTCATGGTGCATGATCAACAAGGCGCGAAGGGTTGGGGGTAATGGACCGGACAATTGCGATTGATGTGAATCGGCTGTGCAAGACCTACGACGGCCATAAAGCGGTCGACGATCTGTCGTTTCAGGTGTACGCGGGAGAAATCTTCGGCTTGCTGGGGCCCAACGGCGCCGGCAAGAGCACGACGCTGCGCACGCTCATTACCCTGCTGCATCCGACTTCCGGCACCGCCTCGGTGCTCGGGCACGATACGGTGCGCGAGGCGGATCTGGTGCGGACGCTGTTCGGCTATGTGCCGCAGGAGCGGGCCATCGATCGATTCCTGACCGGGCGCGAGCATCTCGAATTGCTCGGGGCGCTCTACCATCTGACGAAAGAAGAAGCCACGAAGCGGATCGCCGAACTGCTCAAGCTGGTCGAGCTTGAAGAGCACGCGGACCGGCCGGCGAAGACCTATTCGGGCGGCATGAAGCGGAAGCTCGACATCGCCTGCGGTCTGTTGCCGAATCCGAAGATCCTCTTTTTGGATGAGCCGACATTGGGGTTGGATGTGCAGAGCCGGCTGCGGATCTGGGACTATATCCGGATGCTCAAGGCCCGCGGCATGACGGTGGTCATGACGACCAACTATCTCGACGAAGCCGACCAATTGTGCGACCGCCTGGCGATCATCGATTGCGGCAAGGTGAAAACGATCGGCTCTCCGGCCGAACTGAAAGTGGCGCTCGGCGGCGATATCGTCTCGCTCACGATCAAGGAAACGGCGCGGCTCGGCTCGCTGGCTGCGGCGATCACGGGTCAGCCCGCGATTCGCACCGTGAATACGACAGCCACCGGGCTGGATATTCGGGTGGAGTCCGCTGAAAAAGCCCTTCCGGCCATCTTAGAGGCGGCGAACAAGTTGGGCTGCCGGCTCGATTTTATTGACTATCACCGTCCCCGGTTGGACGATGTCTTTATCGCCCATACGGGTCGCTCGTTAAAAGACGCGGCTCCGGCGGAAGAAACAGTATAGGGAGATTCATGGCGCACTATTGGCAAGAAATCGGGGCTCTGACGATGCGGTGGGTTCGCCGCCTGAGCCGGGAAAAATTCAGCATGCTCTTCACGCTGGTGCAGCCGATGCTGTTCTGGCTGATCTTTTTCGGTAACCTGTTTCAACGCGCTGCGGACGTGCAGGTGACCCAGGCGCCCAATTACATCAGCTTCCTCGCGGCCGGTGTGGTCGTGATGACGGTGCTGAATAACGGGTTGGCCGGCGGCGTCGATCTGTTGTTCGACAAGGAAAACGGCTTTCTTGAACGGTTGATGTCTGCGCCGATCCACCGGAGCTCGGTGATCCTCAGCCGGTTTATCTTCGTGATGACGATCACGTCCCTGCAAGTCTTGGTGATCCTCGGCATCGCGTTTCTCTTCGGCGTGCATCCGGCCACGGGTTTGCTCGGCGTGGGCATGATCCTCTTGATCGGGATGTTGTTCGGCGTGGGGCTGACGGCCATCTCGATGGCGATGGCCTTTTCAGTAAAGAGCCACGGCGACTTTTTCTCGGTCCTCGGATTCCTGTCGCTGCCGATGATTTTCCTCAGCTCGGCGCTGGTGCCGCTGACGGCCATGCCGACCTGGATGAGTGTCCTGGCGCAGTTCAATCCCATGACCTGGGCAATCGACGCCGTGCGGCCGCTGATCCTGACCAATTGGAACGATGCGCTACCGCATGTGGGGATGGCAGTCGTCGTGATGCTTGTTTTTGATGCATTGTGTTTGTATGGCGGCGCCAAAGCATTCCGCCGGGCGATGGGCTAGTTGGCTGTGACCCGCGTGAGTACCCCCATGGTGATTCCAGAGAGTCAAATACGCGCCCTTATCAGGCTGTTGTCCGATGAGGATGCGCGCATTGTCGAGACCATCAGCGACAAGCTGATCGACATCGGCCCGTCGGCGGTGCCGCTGCTTCAGGAAGCCGAGATCGAGCAGCCGGAGATGGCGGATCGCATCGCGGCGATTCTGGAAGAGATTCGTTGGGGTAAGCTCGAGGACGAAATGCGGGCGATGGCCGCAGGTCCTGACGAGACCATGAATCTGGAACAGGGGGCGTTTCTCATTGCCCGCTATACCTATCCGCTGCTCGATACGGCGGAGTATGGACGGCTGTTGGATACGATGGCGCAAGAAGTCCGGGAACGGATTGGGCCGCGCGCGTCCGGTGAAGAAACGGTCAATGCGCTGAATCGCTATGTGTTCACCGAACAGGGCTTCAAGGGCAATACCAAGAACTATTACGAAGTCGAGAACAGCTATCTGAATCGTGTGATCGATCGGCGGGTGGGGATTCCCATCAGCTTGTCGGTGGTGTATCTCCTCATCGGGCAGCGGCTGGGTCTTCCGCTCCATGGTATCGGGATGCCGGGGCATTTTCTGGTGAAGTACGAGTCAGATCGCTACAAGATTTTCATCGATTGCTTCAACGGCGGCGCGCTGTTGACGGAAAAGAATTGCGCCCGGTTCTTAACGGAAGCCGGCTACGGCTTCGACGATAAGTATCTGCAACATAGCCAGGTTCGCGGCATCCTCTCCCGCATGGTGAAGAATCTGCTGGCTATTTATTCGAAGATGGATGAGCCGGTGAAAACGGCGCGGTTCACGACGTTGATCGAAATTCTTGGCGGGGAGCCCCGCGAAGAGGGCTTGTAGTCCGGCTGGTTTCTTTTATCTCAGCCTGCTCCCCTCAGAGGCGAATCGTCAGCAGATCTTTCCCCTTCAGCACCGTCCCGCGAAAATTCTCCTCTGCCTGAGCTTTCACGTCGGCCCGATCCGCGGGCGGATAGAAATGCGACAGCACCAGGCGATCCACGCCGGCCTCCTCCGCCACCTGGCCGCATTCCCCCGCATGCATGTGCACCGGCCCCGGCTTCGTGGCTGGGAACGAGCAGTCCAGCACGGCCACGTCGGCTTCCCGGCAGAGGCGGACCAAGCTGTCGCAGTATTGCGCATCGCCTGAGTAGACGAGCGTCTTGTTCTTATGCTCGATCCGATACCCCACGCTATTCAGATCCGGAACATGCACGACCCGGCGGGGAGTAATGAGCGTCTCACCGATCCAAAAGGCTCGGTCCGTCACTTCTTTCAGATGCACTCGGAACGGCGGATCGGAAAAGCTGGGAAAGGTGGCCATGATGCTGCGGAACAGGACTTTCGCCCCGCGCGGGCCGATCAGGGTGAGGTCGGGGCGCCACCCGCCGCCATGTTTGGTATAGATGACCGCGTCAAAGTAGAAGGTGATGAAATCGGAAAAGTGGTCGGCGTGAAAATGCGAGAAGAGGATGTGGGTGATGCTGTGGCGATCGACGCCGGTTTTCAGCAAATTGGAGAGTGTTCTGGGACCGAAGTCCAACAGCATGGTCTGGTCGGTACGCACCAGATAGCCGGCGGCGGCTCTGGTCGGGTGAAGATTTGTGCCCGAGCCGAGAATGGTCAGCCGCATACCTAGGACGTTCCTCGCTTAAAACTGTCACGAAGGCGGAGCAGCAGCCGCCGTGCGTCGTCGACCTCTTGCGGACTCAAGGCCCGCTCAAAATACGGTTTCAGAAATGTGATGTGAGCCGCGTATGTCTTGCGGAATACCGTGTCGCCCTTTTCGGTGAGTTGAATCCTGATTTGGCGGCGATCGCTGTCGACGGATTCACGGCGAATCAATCCCTTGGCCGCCAGCCGGTCGAGGACGCCCGTGAGTGTCCCCTTCGTCACAAGCGTTCTGGCGGATAATTCAGAGCAGGTCATGCCTTCCGTATCTCCCAACGTCGCAATGACGTCGAATTGGGACGGCGTCAGCTTCAATGAACGGATATGGCGGTTATCGGCGAGCCAGAACGCCTGGTAGGCTTCCACTAGGGGTCTGACCAACTTGAGATACGGGTCGTCTTTCAGGTCAGGGAGTTCCATGGACGGAGCATATTCTGCCGCGGGCATGGGGTCAAGGGACCACGGTTTGCCATAATTGTTTGCGGGCAGGGAACGGGGATCCTTCATTGACGGCGCGAGGGATGCGCCCGTATGATCCGCTCCCATGTTGCGACGCGCTGACCAGGGCCAGGCCAATCTGAGCGCCATTGTCATTCTGCTGGGGATCGTCATTACCTCGGTGTGGGTGTGGAAGAGGCTGTCGCTGGAATCGCAGGAATACGTGATCGACCAGGCGATTCCGCTGGCCGCTGCGGTGCTCGGCATCGGCGTGCTGGTGATGGTGGTCATCAAGAAGATCCGTCGGCGCGTGCAGCAAGCTCGGAAACGGGATCGCTTGCTCGCGGCCTTTCAGCGGGAAACCGTTCGCGACAAGAAACTTGAGCTGTCATTCGCCCTGGCGGAAGTGAACGGGTATCGGGTGAACGGGCTTGAAGCGGTGGCGCCGGCGCTCAAAGAACTCTGGGTAAACACGTTGCGCCGCGCGGTCGGGGAGAAGCAACATCGCATTCGCGGGATGGCCGCCAGTCACTTGGGGGTACTGCAGGACCGTTCGATCGTTCCGTTGTTACTCGCTGCGCTCGAAGACGATCATGCCTATGTCCGGTCCTGCGCGGCCTTGGGATTGGGCCGCCTGCGCGCCTCCGAGGCCCGGGCCAAACTTGAAGAAGTGATGAAGGAAGATTGGGATCAGACCACGCGTAGTCGCGCGAAGGAAGCGTTGGAACGGCTTACGCTGCCATAATTGCCGGAGCGGCAGATTCGACGGTCCACTCGATCAGGGCGATCTCCGGCCGGCAATTCCACCGCAGTGGGATAAACGACCAGCCGAGTCCGCGATTGATATACAGCCGATGACCGCGCTTTTCGTGGTGTCCGGCAATCCGGCCATTGCACCCGGGCGGTAGCCAAATAGTCGGAATCCCTGGAATCCTCCACTGACCCCCGTGGCTGTGTCCGCACAAAATCAGGTTCGCGTGATGATGCGGTTCCATTTGATCGAGAATGTTCGGGGCGTGCGCGAGCAGCAGCGTAAACCGATGTTGTGCTTGAGCCGGTAAACACCGGAGATCGGCCCGGTGCAGCGACGGATCATCCACCCCGACGAGGGCCAGTTCGCCGCCATTCGTGTGGATCGTCGCCGACTCGTTGATGAGCAGCGTGATCTGATGCCGCTCCGCCCAGTGGCGGAACTGTTCGACGGGAACCCCGCTGTAGTGGTCATGATTGCCCAGCGTGACATAGACCGGGGCAATGGTGCGCAGTTGCGCGAGAAATCGAAACAGGTGAGGCAGGCCCTCCGGGACATTCAGCAGGTCGCCGGTAATAAAAATCCAGTCCGGCTCCAATCCTTTGACTTCGTCGGCGATCAGATCGTGGCGGGGTTGGTGGCGGTCGAGATGGAGATCGCTCAGATGAACGGCCCGGTGGCCGGCCAGCACCCGATGGGGAAAGGTCAGGCGGGTGACGGTATGTTCCGACAAGCCGATTTCGCACTGTGGAAACAGGCTGAAGAGGCGATAGAAGGGTTCACTCAGGCAGGTGCCGACAAACGCCCGGGCACGATCGGGCCACGAATGGCTAACCCTCATTTGGTGACTCGGTCAAGTTCGGCCCGGTCGGCCGGTGAGACCCGATAGCCTTTTTCGTAGAGTTGGGCCATGCCGGTCATCAGGTGTTCCAGATTTCGCAGGCGATACCAGTCGTCGAAGCGCCCGGCCAGTGAAGCGGCCTGGGCGCCGGGAGAGCGGCTGGAATCGAACGTGAGGGCCAAGGCCGGGAAAATATCCTGGAGCTCCTCCAGGCTGTAGCGGCCATCGTCATTGCGATCGCCCACGAGGGCGTACTCATAGAACGTCAGGCTGACGGATAGTGATGTTTGCGTGCGGTGAAAGTCCTGGCGGACGGAGTCTAGCCCGCGCGGATAGGCTCGCAGACATTCCTCCTTACTCGGAGGCTGGAGAACTAGATCCAAGCGGATGGGCTGGGCGAGCGGGGGCGCCGAGGGCTGTTTGTCTTGATGATAGAACCAGTTGGTGCAGCCGCTGGCTTGCGCGAAGGCCGTTTTGTCCAGCTCGATTTGCCGTTGAATATGTTGCGTGAATTGGCGGAAGACGTCGGATTGCTTTCCCGGCCGATCAGATTCAGCTGAGACGGAAAGGGGAAACACACCTGCCAAGCATGTGCAGGCGATTGCGATGAGCAGCGGCATCGCCGGGACGATTCCGGTATGATCGGGCGGGTTGGGCTGGACGCATTTCAACATAATTCAATATACCATGGGCCTTGGTCTTCCCCGAAGCAAGTGTCGAGAATTATCCATGACGCAACCATCGGATGGTGAAGAGTGAATACACAAGCCGAGCCGTTTCTTACCGCCTCAATCCCCGGCATCGGCGGGGTGATGCGGGCGACCCACGAGGATTTTCAAGTCGAAGAGCGTCCGTTGTATCTCCCGTGCGGGGACGGCGAGCATCTGTATCTGAGCGTGACCAAGCGCGGACTGTCGACGCCGGATCTGGTGAAGAACTTTTCGTCGGTCTTGGGTGTGAAAGCGCAGGCGATCGGTGTCGCCGGATTGAAAGATGCGCGCGCGGTGACGACCCAGATGGTCTCGGTCCAGGGCGTCGATCAAGACCGGATCTCCCGGCTGGCGATCGACGAACAGCTGCTCAAGGTGGAGGTGCTGGGTCGGCACCGCAACCGACTGAGAACCGGCCATCATGCGGGGAACCGGTTTCGCCTGGTGGTTCGTGACGTGGCGGCGCACGCGGCAGAATCGGTGCCGGCCATTCTCGCCGAACTCAGCCGCCGCGGGGTCCCGAATTATTTCGGTCCGCAGCGGCAAGGGAAGCATGGCGACAACCATGAAGTCGGCGCCGCCCTGCTGAATGACGCCCGTCGACGCGACAAGATGAGCCGGACCAAGCGGATGTGGTACCTGAACAGCTACCAATCCTATTTGTTCAATCGCATCCTGGGCCGACGCATCGATCGGATCGATCGAGTATTCGTCGGCGATTGGGCGATGAAGTCGCAGAACGGCGCCTGCTTTTTAGTCGAGGATGCGGAGAAAGAGCAGATTCGCGCCGACTGTTTCGAGATCAGTCCGACAGGCATCTTATTCGGCTCACGCGTGTCCTGGGCCGAAGGTGAGCCCGGGGTGATCGAACAAGCGGTCGTGGCTGAGGCCGGCACGACGCAGGAGGCGTTGGTTGCGGCAGCCAAAGACTGTGGTTTTCGCGGTGAACGGCGGGCCCTGCGTGTTCCGCTGGCTGAATTGGAGTGGGCGCTCGACGGGACGGCTCTCACCCTCACGTTTGCGCTACCCCCCGGTGCCTACGCGACGAGTGTCTTGCGGGAGGTCATGAAGCCCACCGCCGGCCTTTGAGCGACCCAGGTCGATCCTTCCTTGACCCCTCTCGGCTCGCCTGCCGATTCCGGTCTGGGGGGTGGTAGAATTAAAACATAGCAGCGGGGAGCGTTGGATGACGACGGTTCAAGAAACGATCGTCCTGCGTGGCCACATTATCGATTCACTGATCCTGGCGAAGGTGCTGGATCTGATTCTGATGATGGGGGGCTCGTTTGACCTCGATCAGGTCGAGATCGGCCGCACTCGGGAGGACCAGTCCCATGCGCGGATTATCGTACGGGCGCCGACGCTCGCCACGCTGAACCATATCCTGCGCGCGATTCAACCGCACGGCGCGGTGGTCGAGCGCGACTCCGACTGTATCCTGCAGCCGGCCCCCGCCGACGGCATATTCCCCGACGAATTTTATTCCACCACCCATTTGCCGACCGAAGTGCGCCTGAACGGGACATGGCTCGAGGTCCAACGGGTCGAGATGGACCTGGGCATTGTGGTGGATCAGCAGCGTATGACTGTCCGGACTGTGCCGATGGCCGATGTCCGCAAGGGAAACCTGGTCGTCACCGGGCAGGCCGGCGTGCGCGTCATTCCGATGCAGCGGCCTCGCGAGCGCGATGTCTTTGCCTTCATGGAGTCCACGGTCTCTCCCGAACGTCCGCATAGCCACGTTATTGCCGATGTAGCCCGGCGGATGCGTCTGATTCGCGACGAGCGGCGAGCGGGAAGCGGGCAGGCCAAGGTCCTGCTGGCCGGAGGGCCCGCGATCATTCATGCCGGCGGGCGGGATGCGCTGACCTGGTTGATCGAGGAGGGATTCATCCACGTGTTGTTCTGCGGCAATGCCTTGGCGGCGCACGATATGGAAGCCGATCTCTACGGAACCTCGTTAGGCTACGCGTTGACTGTCGGGCATGCGGTTCCGCACGGGCATGCGCATCATCTGCGAACCATCAACCGGATTCGAGCGATCGGCAGCATTCGGGGCGCTGTCGAATCCGGCGTGATCAAGCGCGGGATCATGGCGGCCTGCATCAGGGCCGGGGTTCACGTGGTGATGGCCGGCACGATCAGAGACGATGGCCCATTGCCCGGTGTCATCACCGATTCCATGCAAGCACAAGCGGCCATGCGGGAGGCGATTCCGGGAGTTGGACTGGCGCTATTGGTCGCCTCTACGCTGCACGCGGTGGCTACCGGTAATTTGCTGCCAGCCGCCGCGCCGACCGTCTGTGTCGACATCAATGCGTCGGTTCCCACGAAGCTGGCTGATCGGGGCAGTTTTCAGGCCGTTGGGCTGGTAATGGATGCGGCCTCCTTTCTCAACGAGCTGGCCAGGCAGCTGGGGAGGTCCCTATGAGCCGGCTGTTGGTCTGTCCTCCGGACTATTTCGCCATCGAGTATGAGATCAATCCCTGGATGCGGCGTTCAAACCGGGTCGATCATGTCAGTGCGGTCACGCAGTGGCACAGTCTCATGCATGTTCTTGAGCGGGAAGTTGGAGCCGTGCTGGAGCGGATGCGTCCGGTGCCGGGGCTGCCGGACTTGGTGTTTACCGCCAATGCCGGTGTGGTTGTCGGTCGACGGGCGGTTGTCAGCCGGTTTCGCTATCCCGAACGCCAACGGGAGGAAGCCTATTTTGAGGATTGGTTTCGCAATGCCGGCTATGACGTGGTGACACTGGAGTCCGAGTTCTTCTTCGAGGGCGCCGGAGACTTATTGGGGTTTTCCGATTGCTGGTTCGGAGGCTATCGCCAGCGATCGGATATACGGGTGTTCCCGCTGCTTAGTGACGTATTCACGCGTGAGATTATTCCCCTCGAGCTTGTCGATGGCCGCTTTTACCATCTCGATACATGCTTCTGTCCCCTGTCTGGTGGCGAGCTGCTCTATTTCCCGGCTGCGTTCGATACGGATGGACAGGAGGTCATCATAGAGCGGGCTCCCGAAGGGGCTCGACTGGTTGTCCCTGAAAGCGAAGCGCTGAGATTTGCGTGCAACGCGGTGTGCGTAGGGAAACATGTGGTGTTGCCCGCCGGATGTCCCGAGACGGAACGGCAGCTCCAGTCCCGTGGATATCGAACGCACTCTCTGCCGCTGGACGAATTTATGAAGTCCGGCGGGTCGGCCAAGTGCTTGACGCTGGCTCTGGATTAAGATTCTCCGGATTGCTGAAAATGCCTACGTTCTCACCCGCCCAACCCAGGCGCGCCGAGACGCGCCAGTTCCCAAGCGTCGTTCTCGTCTCGTGACAATCCTCAACGTACCCCACCGGGGAGAAGCTGCGCTAGCAGCGAGGGGTGGGCGGGTGAGACGGTTACGCTTCCGGTTCTCACTCGCCTGCGGCCTAGTTGGTCGGGACATTTTGAGCAGCCTGATGACTCGCAGGTCCATTCGATGAGTCACACATATCACTTGTCGTCTGACTCACGGTCGTCGCCGAAAATAGAAAGCGGCGTAGAGGCCCGCAATCGTCACGGTAGTCAGCTCGATGGTGAGTAACATGCGGCTGATGATCGCTTCGGGGGTCGGCGGGGAGAGGACGCTGTGAAAACCGAGGAATTCCGGAGGCTGACTCGGCGGGGTTTCCCAGGGAGGGAGCAACACGGCGAGGATCAATGTGCCGACCATGCCATAGAGGACATTCAGGTTCAATTGCTCCGGTGTGGTCGGCGGAGGGGTCGGGGCCTGGGACTGGACCGGCGAGGATGATGCGGTCACCGCGAGCCGTTGTCCGCACTGGGTGCAGAAGCGATTGATCTCCGGCAGCAACTGGTGACAACTTGGACAAGTCTGCATACCCTGCATACTACGGCGAATCGGAGTTCTGCGTAAACCCGCGGGGCAAAGTATTTACAGGAGTAGGATAAAGTATCGGATGTGTGTGCCGAAGGTATGTGCCGCGCTGCCGGTTCATGGCAGCGCGGCGACTGCCTAGAAGTGATAGTTGAGACCGAACGCGATGAAGTGCGGATTATAGTCAGCCTTGAATCCGAATCCGCCGGTGCTGTTTCCGTCAAAATTGAAACTAGCTCGACTATGTTTCCACTCGCCGAACGCGCTGAGATGCCGAGTAATGTAATATTCGAGGCCGGCTTTTGTGTTGAACCCGATGCTCGTTGAGCTCTGAGAGCCTTCAAAACCCGTCGCCGTTGTTTTGATGTTGGCCATAAAGACGCCCATCCCGATCCCTAGATAAGGTTGCAATCTGGTCTTGTGGTAGCGAAACATAAGATTGATGGGAACAAATGCGCGAACTCGAAAATAGTCTCCGGAAAGCGTGCCTTCCACGGTTCCTCCCGCGACTGGGCCAAAATCTTTCAGGGTGGCGCCGTTGGGAATTGTGATTCGGGTATTCTGCTGTTTGATATGCGGAGTAGTCTGGAAGAACTCCGACTCGATACCAAACCAGCGAGCCCGTGGGAAGTAGTAACCCACCTTCACCCCGAGGAGGGCCGAACTCGCGAGTTTTCGATCGGACATGGTTCCTGGCGGCGAGAAGTCCGTCAGCTCGACACCCTTGAGTGTGTTGCCTGCGAGTGTGGTTCCGATCTGTCCCCCGATGTAGGCTTCGGGATACGCGTAGGGCGTGGCGATAAGAAAGGACAAGAGGCCCGCCAAGAGGGCTCCTCCAAAGGTGCGTTTCGTATACATTCGTTGCGTCATGGGCTTCCTCCGGCTACGTCTACTCGTGTTCTATCCTATGTCTCTGGGGCCTTCCCGCGAAGGGTTTTCTCGAATTCGTCCACAGAAGGAGCAAGGCATGTGCCATCGTCTTTCGGAGGTCTAACGCTTCCACCGCTCCTGCTTGACAGTTCTGAGAGCGTCGTTCCATTTCGTTGACTCCTAGCCAGGGGCTTCCTATAATCCGCGCCGTTTGGTTGAGCGGGCCGCCGCGGCTTCCATTTTCACTATAGGATCGATCCGGAATGCAGGAGATCAGATCACTCGGAGTCATTGGAGCCGGTGCGTGGGGGACCGCTCTGGCCAAACACCTGGCCGAGAAGGGGCTGGAGATCCGCCTCTGGGCCTATGAACGTGAGGTGGTCGATTCCATCAACGCGACACAGGAGAATCGAGTCTTTCTCCCGGGTGTTGCGCTCCCCCGGACGCTGACCGCGACTACGTCTTTGGCCGAGGCGATCGCGCAGCGTGACGGCATTTTGTTTGTGGTCCCGTCCCATGTGACGAGACAAGTCCTGCGCAATCTGGCTTCCTGCCTGTCGCGTCCGATTCCGCTCATCAGTGCGACCAAAGGAGTGGAGGAAGACAGCTCCAAGCTGATGACGCAGATCATGGATGAGGTGCTCCCGGAATCTATGGAGCAATATCTGATGGCGCTCTCCGGGCCGAGCTTCGCCAGTGAACTCAGCGCCGGGAAACCGACGGCGGTCTGTCTGGCCGGGCGAGACGCGCAGCTCGTGGCACGGTTTCAGACTGCCTTGATGACACCGGCCTTGCGGGTCTATGCCGATACCGATCTCATCGGATTGCAACTCGGCGGGGCGCTGAAGAATGTCATGGCGTTGGCCGCCGGAGTGGTCGACGGGTTAGATCTGGGGCACAATGCGCGCGCGGCTCTGATTACCCGCGGGCTTGCGGAGATCGTGCGGTTGGGCGTGGCCATGGGGGCAGATCCGCGGACATTATATGGGCTCTCCGGTGTCGGCGATCTGGTATTGACCTGCACCGGTTCGCTCAGCCGGAACCATACGGTTGGGGTGCGATTGGGCCAGGGCGAATCCCTCGATGCTATTTTGGGTGGGATGCAGGCCGTGGCGGAAGGGGTCCGCACGGCTCGGGCGGCGCTGGGTCTCGCGCGACGGCATCAGATCGACATGCCGATCACGCAGGAGATCAATGCCGTGCTGTTCGAAGGGAAATCCTGCCGCAAAGCGGTAAGCGATCTGATGGAGCGTGATGCGAAGCCGGAGAAAGGGCGGATATGAGTCCGGAGGGGATTGAGCAGCTGTTAACGGATGTACGAACCGGTCGGGTGACCGTCGCCCGGGCGGTCCAGCGGTTGCGCAGCCTGCCGTTCGAAAATCTTGGCTTTGCCTCGCTGGATCATCATCGGTCGCTCCGTCAGGGCTTTCCTGAAGTGCTGTTGTGCGAAGGCAAGACGGCGAAGCAGTCGGTCGCCATTGCCCGCGCGCTGATCAAGAAGGGCGGGCCGTTTTTGGCGACCCGTGCCGAACCAGCCGTTGCTAAGGCCATCCTGAAGCTCGATCGCCGGGCCCGCTATCATGCCGATGCGCGTATTGTGGCGATTGACAGCAAGCCTGCCCGTCGTGCCGGACATATTCTTGTCCTGACCGCCGGGACAGCCGATGTGCCGGTGGCAGAAGAGGCGCGAGTGACGGCGGAGGTGATGGGCAGTCATGTCGAAACGCTGTACGACGTGGGCGTCGCGGGGCTGCATCGATTGTTAGGCCGGAAGGATCGGCTCTTTGAAGCGCGCGTGGCAATCGTGGTGGCTGGGATGGATGGCGTGTTGCCAAGCGTGGTTGGAGGGTTGGTCGACTGTCCTGTCGTGGCGGTGCCGACGAGCCGGGGATACGGCGCAAGCTTCGGAGGCCTGGCCGCGTTGCTCACGATGCTGAATTCCTGCGCGGCCGGTGTCGGAGTCATGAATATCGATAACGGATTCGGGGCGGGGTGTCTCGCCCATCGCATCAATCTGATGGGCAACTCCCCTCGTCTGCCGGCAGCTACTTGACGGTCAGTTCCCCGCGTTTAGGCCAGGCCACCATCATGGTGCGCAGTCCTTTCTCACCGTTCGCCAGCAACTTAATGCGGACTTCGTACGCATAGGCCCCCGGGCCAGCCAGTTGCTTCCGATGATCTTTCCCGTCCCAGGACAGGCGAATCGGGAGCGTCGTTCGCGCTTCGCCGGGCTTGGTTGATTGCGGCTGAAGTGCCTGGCGATGCGTGAGAAAGCGCAACGATGTTTTCGAGGGGGAACTGATCAGGGAGGAAACTTCAAGGACGGTCGCGCCGTTCAGCTCTTTCGGGAGCTGGACGTTCACGGAGAATTCCAAGGCCCCGTTGCCTGCCTCATAGGGCGTCGGCGCGATGCGTAAGTCCAGAATTTTGAGTTCCGGTTCCGGGCGCGGGACACGCGGAGGCTTTGTTTTGGCAAAGCCGTCGAGGGGAGCCAGCATGACGAGGCCGACGATGCAGCTCAGCATCAGGCCCGTCGTCGCGAAGTGCCCTGCGCGTTCTCGTGCCCGGCGGTCTCGCAAGGCTGGTTGTGTGCTGTCGGAAGTGTGTGAGTGGAAGGCGGCGGACTTAGAGCAGTTGTTTATCATATACGGGGGATAACATAGGCTCTGGGGGCTGTCAATGAAAGACCGCCAGGGTGCTCGAAAAGACCGCCCGCCTTTGCAGAAACGTTTCGCACGGGCAGGTCGCGTCGCGCGGAAGCTCGAGATACCGGAACGCACGACGCATCTCTTCGCTTGCGGCGGACTTGCTGAACGGTCTTTTTGAGCATCCTGCTGCGGCACCCGAATGTAGCGATTGCCGTTGTGCGGCGCCTTGGGTAAGATGTGCCGCTTGTTACGATGTGTCGATAAGGAGCGGGAGTGGGACGACGGCTGCATTTCGATTGTTTCTCGGGCGTGAGCGGCGACATGGTGCTCGGCGCCCTGGTCGATGTCGGGCTCCCGCTGGCCACGCTGCGCACCGAACTCAAACGACTCAAGTTGACCGGATATCGTCTTGAACGACGGCAAGTGCATCGTGGCGCATTGCATGCGACCAAGATCACGGTTGCGATTCAACGCGGATTCGATCGTCCGCTCACGCTTTCCCGTATTCAAAAGATTCTGGCCGCCAGCACGTTGCCGGGGGTTGTGAAAGAGCAGAGCCGGACGGTGTTTGACCATCTTGCGGCAGCCGAAGGGCTGGCCCATCAAGTCGCAACGCACGATGTCCATTTTCATGAAGTCGGCGTCATCGATTCGTTTATCGATGTTGTCGGGGGAGTGTTGGGCTGTCATCTGCTCGGGGTCACGACGGTCACGGCTTCGGCGGTGAATGTCGGAGCCGGGACGATTCGAACGGCTCACGGGTTGCTTCCGGTTCCTGGACCGGCAGTCGCCGCGCTTGCGAAGGGCATTCCCATCTATTCTGAAGGGCCGCGCTGTGAGCTGGCGACGCCGACTGGGATGGCGCTGCTGCGTACGTTGGCGGCTTCGTTCGGGTCGATGCCTGTGCTCGAGTCCGCACAAGTCGGGTATGGTGCCGGAGACGCTGATCCTGAGGGGTGGCCTAATGCGCTCCGGGTCTTTCTGGCCGATGAGACCGCGTCAAGCGGGCGGCCGACCGATCGAGTAGTGCAGATCGAAACGAATCTCGACGATCTCAATCCCCAAGCCTACGAACATGTGATGGCGCAGTTGTTTGCCGTCGGAGCGCTCGATGTGGCATTGATTCCCGTCATTATGAAACGCAGCCGGCCCGGCGTCATCCTGAATTGTCTCGCGCCGCGCGAACATACCGATGCGGTGATGGAAGTGGTGTTGCAGGAAACCACCGCGCTGGGTGTCCGGATTCAGGAGCTCGACCGGCAGGTACTCCCGCGGCGGTTTGTCACGATCAAAGTAGCCGGCGGATCGGTGCGGATGAAAATCGGTGAGGTCGGAGCCGGGTGGGAAAAAGCGGCGCCGGAATATGTCGATTGCCAGAAGATTGCGGTTCGGACCGGACGCCCGTTGAAAGATGTCATGGATGAGGCGCGCGTCGCGTACTCTCGGGTGGCGCTGCGGAAGGGAAAGAAGGGGGCACGTTCGTGACCCTGCTCTTCTACGTGGCGCTGTTTCTTGTGTCGGTGGCCGTCACGTTGGGTGGATGCGGCTTATTCACCAATGCCATCGAGTGGTTGGGGAAGCGGCTCGGAATCTCCGAAGGCGCGGTGGGTAGTATCTTCGCGGCGATCGGAACCACACTGCCGGAGACATCGATTCCTGTTATCGCGATCTTTTTCGGGAAGAGCCAGCAGGAAGCGGAAGTCGGTTTGGGCGCGATTCTCGGGGCTCCCTTCATGCTCAGCACGCTGGTGTTGCCGATTCTCGCCTTACTGCTGATCCTGTTCGCCCGCGCCGGCAAGCGGTCGGCGCAGTTCCATTTGAACTACGCCGAGGTCAGGACTGATCTGACGTTCTTCACGATCGGGTACGCCGTCGCGCTGGGCTGTGTGTTTATTCCATCCCATGCGGTTCATGTCGCAGCCGCCGTCGGGCTCATGAGTCTCTATGTCTACTACATGAAGATCAAATTCAGCGCCGAAGACGAAGAGGGCGGCGACGGCTCGCTGGAGCCGCTGCTCTTTGCCAAGCAGGCTACGACGCCATCGTATATGATGATCGGGCTGCAGGCTGTGGCAGGTCTCGGCGGGTTGATCGCGGGAGCACATTTATTTGTGACCGCCGCGGAAACCGTGGCTGCGACATTTGCCATTTCCCCGCTGATCCTGGCGTTGTTGATCGCGCCTTTGGCGACGGAATTACCGGAAATGTCGAACAGCTTTCTCTGGCTCTATCGGAAGAAAGATCGTCTGGCAATCGGGAATGTGACCGGGGCCATGGTGTTCCAAGGAACCTTTCCTGTTTCAGTGGGGTTGATCGGAACCGAATGGGCCCTGGCGCCTTCGGCGATGCTCACGATGGTGTTGGCCGTGGTCGCAGCAGGCCTCTGCCTGCTCCAAATTCTCGTCGGCGGCCGATGGCAACCCTTGTTGCTGGGCGCCGGCGCCATCCTGTATGTGGGGTATACGGTGTATCTCTATGCCTTCTAAACGTTCAGTCAGCACGCGAGCGTCATTGCCCTTTCTCGGGATCACGATGGGCGATCCCGCCGGGATCGGACCGGAGGTGATTGCCAAAGCGCTGGCGGGCCGAGAGGTGCAGCGCCTCTGTTTGCCGCTGGTCATCGGGTCTGTGCCGGTCATGGAGCGGACGGTCAAGAAGTTACGGCTCAAGCTGAATGTGGTGCCGCTCCATGGCCACGATCCTGTTCCACTGAAGGGGAATACGGTGGCGGTGCTGGATCCGATGGAGAAGCCACTGAAGAAATTTGCATTAGGCATTGCGGCGGCGGAAACCGGCGCGGCCTCTGTCGAGTTCATCAAAAAGGCCGTGCATCTGGCGGAAATCGGCTGCATCGACGGCATCGTCACGGCGCCGATCAATAAAGAAGCGATTAACATGGCGGGCTGTCACTACCCGGGGCACACCGAATTGCTGGCCGATCTGACCAGCGCCAGAGAGTCCGGCATGATGATCGTCGGTGGGCCGCTCCGCATCATGTTCGTCACGACGCACGTCGCAATCAAGGACTTGTCCAAGCTCCTGACCCAGGCGAAGATCGAAAAGGCGATTCGCCTCGCCCATCAAGCGCTCACCAAGCTCTATGGCATCAAGAAGCCCAGGATCGGAGTCGCTGCGTTGAACCCCCATGCCGGTGAACATGGGCTCTTCGGCAATGAAGAAGCCCGGGTGATTCTGCCTGCTGCCCGTGCCGCGCAAGCGCAGGGCATTCTGGCCAGCGACCCGCAGCCGGCCGATACGCTGTTCGGCAAAGCGGTCAAGGGGCAGTATGACGGCATCGTGGCGATGTATCATGACCAGGGCCTAATCCCGTTGAAGCTCGTGGCGTTCGGGACCTGCGTGAATCTGACGGTCGGACTTCCCATCATCCGTACCTCCGTCGATCACGGCACGGCGTTCGATATTGTCGGGAAAGGCGTGGCTGATCCCGGCAGCCTGTTGGAAGCGATCACGCTGGCCGCCAGGATTGCCCAGAGTCGTGCGACGGCGCGCGTGAAATAGGAAGGATCCCACCGATATGTCGCAGGAAGTACCCAAGGGCCTCGCAGTCATCCAACAGCAGATCAAAGAACTGGACGCGCTGGCCAAGCAAACGCTCGAAGATTTGAACACGGTGGCTGGTGACGAGCGGGTGGCGAAGTGGAAAGCCCGCACGGTCACGCTTCTTACCGAGGCGGTGGGGCCGGCCGAGGGGCAGAAGTTTGCTGCGATTCAACCGGGCCCGTCGTTTACCAATGATCTGGTCGAAGAGTTCACCGATTTGATCGACGGCTATCGCGCACCGCTGGCGGCGCTGGCTAAGCGGTTGGCGGCAACCCCGCGTCCTGCTCCCGGTGCGTGAGGCGTGGAACATTCTGATTCTCCCGCGAATTCTCCTGCCGATCCTCCCGCCGCGATCAAACGGCTCGGTCAGAACTTTCTCATCGATCCCAACATCGTGCGCAAAATTGTCGCGCTGGCGGAAATTTCCTCGGACGGCCAGGTCCTCGAGATCGGCCCAGGCCGTGGTGTTCTGACTGAGGTGTTGTGCAAAACTGCCGGCCTGGTCACGGCCGTAGAGATCGATCCGCGACTCCATGCTTATCTCGCTGAACGGCAAGCGGAGTTTCCCAACCTGACGCTCGTGCTTGATGACGCATTGGTCTATCCCGTGGAGACTCTGCCCGTCGGGACGATCGTGGTTGCCAATTTGCCGTACTACATCTCGACGCCGTTGTTGTTCAGGTTGCTGGATCAACGAGACCGGTTTTCACGTCTGGTTCTGATGCTTCAGAACGAAGTGGCCGACCGGTTAGTCGCCAAGCCCGGGAGTTCCGACTATGGCGTCTTGTCTGTCATGGCGCAGTACGCTGCCGAGATCACCAAAGCATTCCGTGTTTCCGCCCAGTGTTTTCGGCCCAGGCCGGAAGTCGGATCCGCCGTGGTGTTGTTGCGGACGAGAGAGCGGCGGGAACTCAGCCCTGAAGAAGAGCCGAAGTTTGCGTCGTTCGTGAAAGCTGCCTTCGCCCACCGGCGGAAGACGCTGGTAAACTCGCTCAAGGATGAAGGCTATGACCAAATGCGCATTGCCGGAGCATTTGAGCGGCTGACTCTCTCTCCTTCCGTCAGAGCAGAAGTGCTCTCGCTTGAGCAACTCATTCAGCTCACGCGCTGCATGCTCTCCCCGGCGTAAATCTGAGGCGTCCGGATACGTCAGGGTTGGTCTTGCCTTGCCGTCGTTGTTTGAAACGATTTCCCCCCTGTGTTAGCATCCGCGACATGGGTGCTACTACGTCGGCGAAGCGGGGAGAAGCCCGCCGCGCCCCCGCTCCTCCTTCCCATATCCAGCGTGAAGTCATCGGCGTGATCTTGATCGCGCTGAGCTTGCTCACGCTGTTGAGCTTGCTGTCATTTGTGCCGGGTGAAGCCGAGACGGTGGCGTCCGGCGCTCCGGCTACGGCTCCTCCACGCAATTTGATCGGTTCCTTCGGGGCGGTCCTCGCGGGGGGATTCTTTTTCCTGATCGGCGGGGCGGCGTACCTGTTTCCTCCGTTGCTCGGCAAACTCGGTTTGCGCTGCTTTTCTCAAAGTCCCGTCAGTATCCGGTTGCGCACGGCTGTCAGTTCGCTCGGAGCGGTCTTGTTCCTGAGCGCCTTTCTGCATCTCGAAGCCACTGCCGTGCCCACGTTGAGCAGCGGTTTCGTCCATCGCGGGATGGCGGGCGGAGTCTTCGGACAGGTTCTGGCAGATGGACTCAAGTCCTGGTTTGCCAGCACGGGTGCCCACATTGTGATTCTGGCCAGCTTTTTAGTCTCGCTCTTGTTCACGACCCCGCTGTCACTGACCGAATTGGTTCAGGGTTTCCCGGAACGCTGGGCGGCCTGGAGAGAGAAACTTGCGGCATTGATGCCGGAACCAGCGATTGAACCGCCGGTAGAGTCCGGTAATCGACGGCAGCGAACCCGAGTGGCGAAAGAAAGTTCACAGCCTGAGGTAGAAGAGATTGCAGAGGCTTCAGCGATCCAAGAACATGAACCAACCTCGGTGACGGAGTGGCCGGTGATTCAGCCGCCAATCGCGTCCTTTCCCGCTCCTGCCGAAGTGAACGAACCGGAAGTGGAAGCAGTTTCAGCGCAGGTCGATGCCGGGGATTATGAACTTCCCGATCCGGATGAGTTGCTGAGCGATCCGACCGGTCCGATTACGCGCATGTCGGACGAGGAGTTGAAAGCGCAGTCGGATGTGCTCATGCGCGCCTTGGCGAGTTTTGGCATCATCGGCAAGGTGACGGAAGTGCGGCCCGGGCCGGTCGTGACGATGTATGAGTTCGAGCCGTCGCCGGGAACCAAGGTCGCGAGAATTGTGAATCTGGCGGACGATCTGGCTCTGGGGCTGAAGGCCATTAGCTTGCGTATTGTCGCGCCGATCCCGGGGAAGTCGGTGGTCGGGATCGAAGTGCCGAACATGGCTCGCGAAACGGTGTCGATGAAAGAAGTGGTGATGAGTGAGACCTTCACGAAGGCCCGCTCGAAGCTCACGCTGGCACTGGGCAAGGATATCTTCGGTGCTCCGGCGATCGCGGATCTGAAAACGATGCCGCATCTGCTGGTAGCCGGCGCGACCGGGGCCGGCAAAAGCGTCGGGCTCAATACGATGTTGTTGAGCATTCTGTTTTCCGCGCGGCCGAGCGAGGTCAAGCTCCTCCTGATCGATCCGAAGATGCTGGAGTTTTCGTCGTATGACGGCATCCCCCACTTGCTGCGGCCCGTCATCACCGATGCGAAATCGGCGGCGCGCGGGTTGGGATGGGTGGTCGCCGAGATGGAACGGCGGTACAAGTTGCTGTCGGAAGCCGGCGTCCGGAATATCGACGCGTACAATCGCAAGGTAGCCGGGTTGCATGAGGTGTTTGCGGAAGAGACGGCGGCGGCGAATCAACCTGAATTGCCGATCCAGTTTCTGACCGAAGAGCAGCGTCTCTCCGCCGGCGAATCGACGGATCCAGAGGTCGCTCCAGGCCCGCGGGATCGCCCGACGCCGCCCGAGCCGCTGCCGTATATCGTTGTGATGATCGATGAGTTGGCTGATTTGATGATGGTGGCGCCGAAGGACGTCGAGGATAAGATCGCCCGGTTGGCACAGATGGCCAGGGCGTCCGGCATCCATCTTGTGCTGGCGACGCAGCGGCCGTCGGTGGATGTGTTGACGGGCTTGATCAAGGCGAACTTCCCTGCCCGAATCGCCTTCCAGGTTTCGTCGAAGACCGACTCGCGAACGATTCTGGACGCGAACGGCGCCGAAGCGTTGCTGGGTCGCGGCGACATGCTGTATCTGGCGTCAGGGACAGGGCGGCTGGCCCGGCTGCACGGATCCTTCGTCTCCGATGACGATGTGCGGCGGGTCGTGGACTTTGTGAAGAAGCAGGCGCTGCCCAAATACGATCCCGAGCTGCAATCATTGAAGCAGGAAGACGCGGCGGAAGAGGAAGCCAAAGACGAAGTCTACGAGCAGGCGAAAGATTTGGTTCTCTCGACCGGTCAGGCCTCCGCGTCGTTGATTCAGCGGCGGTTGCGCGTCGGCTATCCCCGCGCTGCCAGGATGATTGAGCAAATGGAAGCGGATGGGATCGTTGGCGCGGCGGGCCGGGACGGGCGCCGGGAAGTGTTGGGCCGCCGTGGCCCGGTGGGAGCTACTGAAGCATGAGTGTATGGAAAGTCTTGATGTTTGTTGGGATGACGGTCTGTCTTCCGGTGTGGGCGGTTTGGAGCGCCGATGACGTACCCGATGAGAAGGCCATGCAGGAAGTGCACGAGGTCGTGAGGCAGTTGCAGGCCCGTTATGAGAAAACGAAAGACCTTCAGGCGGATTTTACACAAAAGACCAGAATCGAAGGATTCGAGCGGCCGGTGACGTCTTCGGGCAAGGTGTATATCAAGAAGCCGGGACGGCTGCGGTGGGACTATCTCGATCCGGCGAATGAGCAAATTTACGTCAATTACGATGACGTCAAAGTGTATGTGCCGGAGCATAAACAGGTGCTCATCGGGAAGCTGACGCACATGGCGGCGTCGCAGGCTCCGTTGGAACTGCTCCAGGGTGCGGCAAAGCTGGAGGAGTCGTTTGAAATTTCTCCGGCGACCGGGAAAAAAGAGCGCGGTGCGGGCGGGCTTCGCCTTCTGAGTCTGGTGCCGAAGGGGCGTGAGACAGATCCCTCGCGGCATGTGCAGCGGATCGTCGTGGAGGTCTTTCCGAAGACCTATTTTATTCGTACCGTGTGGCTCCATGAGATCAGCGGGAATGTGGCCACGTTCGAGTTTTCTTCGTTAAAACCGAATCTCGGACTGGGGGAAGAGGTCTTCGACTTCAAGGCACCGGCCGATGTCGAGGTGGTCAAGGCGCCGGTATTGAATTAGCCGGCTTCTGTCAGGCGAGTTGAGGTCGTCGCGAGAGTGAGACGGGAGGGAGAGGGCGAAGACATGCAATCGACCAGCGCACAGTCAGTGACGGAAGCCGTCGACCGGGCCGTTGCGGGGCTCGATTTCGACCGGTTGCACAAGACCTACTGGGAGCAGAACGAGTTTCTTGTCATCAAGCAATTTCTTCCGCGGTCGTTTGTCGAATCAGCATTTGTGCCGCAGGTGGAAGGGCTCAAGCCGCGCATCAACCGCAACTATATCCCCGGCCACAAGAAGGGCGGCAGCGTCAGCTACTATACGGTGCAGGAGCAGGCGCCCTTGTTCCTCGACCTCTACCGGTCGACCGCCTATCGCAGCTTTCTCAACCGGTTGGTTCATGCGAATCTGCTGTTATGCCCGGACGACGATCCGCATTCCTGTGCGCTCTACTACTACACGGAGCCGGGGGACCATATCGGCTTTCATTACGATACGTCCTACTACAAGGGCGCGCGCTATACGATCTTGATGGGAATGGTCGACCGGTCATCGCACTGCAAGCTGGTGTGTGACCTGTTTAAGGATGATCCGGCGAAGGAGACGCAGCACCTGGAACTTATCACCGAGCCCGGGGACATGGTGATCTTCAACGGCGATAAACTCTGGCATGCGGTGACCCCTCTGGCGGAGGGGGAGGAGCGAGTGGCGCTGACGATGGAGTATGTCACGAATCCTGAAATGGGCCGGTTTCATCGTCTGTACTCAAACCTGAAAGACTCGTTCGCCTATTTCGGATTGAAGGCCGTGTTCAAACGGGCGTCCTCCGGTCAACGCACCTCCTAATATCCCGCTCGACGAATCCGCCCCGGGGCAGTGGAACAGTAGAGCTGCTTAGCCGCTCACGTGTCCTTCTGCGTTGGGTATGACGGACTTCCCCCTCACTCTATTTTGTCCCGACGATGCGGGCCATTGCTTCGGCGATATGGCTGCCTCTCCGTTCGGTTTTCTGGACACCGGTTGCCGTATCGGGAGCATTTGGGTTCGTCCAGCCCCTCGTGCTCCGCGAGGGCGTCCAGCTTTCAATTCCTGCTCGCGAGGAGGGAATGGGCCACGGTTTGCGAGTTCCATCGTGGTGAGCGCCGCACGAAGGGAATCTTCTACGAGCCAGGCCAGCGTGGTGTGGGGTGTCCAGTAGGCGGCATCCCGCAATTGATTGACCAGCTGCATTGGAAGTGTGATCGTCAGTCTGGTGGTCGGCCTGTGATGTGAAGAAACCTTTTGTGGATCGTCCTGAGCTCGAGCCTGTTCAGGTCTCGGGGTATTTTCCATGACCGACTCTGCTGGGGGATTAGTCATCAACATGGCAGCCCTTTCATATTGAAGGCGGTGCATAAGAAGTATCCGTGAGTCTGTGCAACGCAATGGTTGCAATAGGCCGTGCCTCCTTTCGGAGGCACGGCGCTCATGGCCATGGACGAAGGCACCAGCGTGCTTCTGGATGGGCACAATCCAAAAACCGCATCACCCTGCAGAGGGGAACCCTCAGAGACAAGGTGCGTAACTGGCAGCGTCGCGCCATGCCATATCCGATCGAATGGAGAGATGAACGAAAAAGTCGTCATAGCAATACAGAAGATTTATTCATCGAATGGGTATATGAGAGAACAGGTACACACTAGTGTGTACAGCAATGGGCGTACCAGGCGGGTCACGTCACTCATCCGAGCGAATGAGTTCTAAGACGTTGATTTTTTACGGTGCAGAATTGAGGCGGCGATAACACTGAGCGAAGGAGAAAATCTGGATCAGATCGATGTATCTGAACCGGTACGAGGGCTATCTGCTTTGATACAGGGTGCGGGCGAGAGGGTGTAGGAAATGTTTATAAGTGCAGATGTTTCATTGCCGCAGCACAGAGGACGATAAAAAATCCCATCCAGAGCGCCGCGCGCTGATAGGGAATAACTTCATAATCCTCATCCTCCTCTGCTTCATCATCTGACTTGAAGATGACGGTATAAAGAAACAGGGTCATGAGACAGAG
>WBZP01001495.1_pt1 | contig 28555 bp, 25 predicted proteins | sample 5204301 | NCBI WGS metagenome assembly WBZP01 (sample SAMN12412401, study PRJNA552823) | activated sludge metagenome | isolation source: activated sludge from nitrification reactor of wastewater treatment plant... | place: USA: Pennsylvania | collected 2017 | reverse complement strand
CATGCTGTGGCGCCGGAACAAGCCCCGCCCGCGGCTCGCGTTCACGGCGTTCACCGGGCTGGCCATGACGCTGCTGAGCTACCTGGTCGGAACCTTCGTCGCTCTCCGTGGCATCACCGGCTGACCCTTTCTCTGCTACGGATCTCGGCGCAGCTCCTCTCTGCTCCGGATCTCGACGCATCACCCTTTTGCTCCGGATCTTGGCGCAACACCCCCGTGCTCCGGATCTTGACGCAGCGAGACGCCCCGGCGTCAGCCCCTCGGGCCCGGCCGTCCTGCGTTGGTCGGCGAAATGTCGGGTATGTCGGGCGTGAGGTCGACCAAGGCATGTTCCGAGGATTCGGTGGTCGGGGCTCAGGTCGGTCTCCGGGGTGTCCCGCACGCATTGGGTGGTGAATTGTCCGGTATGTCGGGTGCGGTGTCGACCAAGGCATGTTCTGGGGGGCTGGAGGGCGCGGATTGGCGACCCCCCGCCCCCGTGCTCCGGTTCTCGGCGCAGCGAGATTCCCCGACGTTAGCCCCTCGGGCCCGACCGTCCTGCGTTGGTCGGCGAGTGTCCCGCATGTCGGGTGTGAGGTCGACCAAGGCATGTTCCGAGGATTCGGTGGTCGGGGCCCAGGTCGGTCTCCGGGGTGTCCCGCACACATTGGGTGGTGAATTGTCGGGTGTGTCGGGCCGGATCCCGAACAAGGCATGTCGCGGAGGTTCCGTCCGATGACGACGTTGCGCTGCGTCACGGGGTGGAGCACGGCATAGGGGCCAGAGAGATGAGGGCGTTCTGCGGGTGCGGTGTTGCGCTGCGTCGCAGGGGGGAGCACGGCATAGGGGCCCGATATATGAGGGCGTTCTGGGGGTGCGGAGCTGCGCTGCGCCACAGGGCGAGCACGCTATAGGGGCCGGGAGGGATCCCGGACCGCCACCCGCGGAATCTCGGGGACAAGGATGGCGCCGACACCGACGGCCGCACCCCTCGGCTCCGGCCCCCGCACCCCCGGCGTCCCGCACCCTCGGCGCCGGCGTCCCGCATCGCTTCGCGTCGGCGGCCCGCACGCCTGGGCCGGTAAACTCGCCGGGTGAGCCTGCGCCTGTTCGACACTGCCACCCGCGAGGTCCGGGACTTCGTCCCGCTCACCCCTGGCAAGGTCGGGATGTACATCTGCGGTCTGACCACGCAGGGCGCCCCGCACATCGGCCACATCAGGTTCGCGGTCGCCTTCGACGTGCTACGCAGGTGGCTCGAGCGCGGTCACGGGTACGACGTCACCCTGATCCGCAATGTCACCGATATCGACGACAAGATTCTCGTCAAGGCGGCGGCGACGGGCACCCCCTGGTACGTCATCTCCTACACCAACGAGCGCGCGACCACCGCGGCCCTCGATGCGCTCGGCGTCCTCCCGGCCACCTATGAGCCCCGCGCCACCGGTCACGTCCCCGAGATGGTCCAGCTCATGGACACCTTGGTCGACAAGGGCCACGCGTATGCCGCCGCAGACGGCTCGGGCGACGTCTACTTCGACGTCAAGTCCTGGCCGGCATACGGCGAGCTCTCCCGGCAGGCGCTCGATGACATGGCCCCGGCAGAGGACGCCGACCCGCGCGGGAAGCGCGACCCGCGCGACTTCGCCCTGTGGAAGGGACGCAAGGCGAGCGAGCCGACGACCGCCTCCTGGCCGACCCCGTATGGCGCTGGGCGCCCCGGCTGGCACCTCGAGTGCTCGGCGATGGCGCGCAAGTACCTCGGCGACACCTTCGACATCCACGGCGGGGGCATCGACCTGCGCTTCCCGCACCACGAGAACGAACAGGCCCAGTCCCGCGCGGCCGGACTCGGGTTCGCCAACTACTGGCTCCACAACGCCTGGGTGACCGTGCGCGGCGAGAAGATGGGCAAGTCCCTCGGCAACGCCCTCGAGATGGACCGGGTCTTCGCGGTGGCCCGGCCGCTCGCTGTGCGCTACTACCTCACCGCCGCCCACTACCGCTCGATGATCGAGTACCACGAGGGCTCCCTCGCGGAGGCTTCGGCCGCGGTGGACCGCATCGAGGGCTTCCTCCGTCGGGCCCTCGGGTCTCGAACGCAGGAGGCGCTTGCGGGCCTCGACGCCGTGAGCATCCCGGCGGACTTCCGCGCGGCCATGGACGACGACCTGGGCGTCTCCGGGGCGCTGGCCGTCGTCCACGAGGCGATCCGCGACGGGAACGTGGCTCTCGACGAGGACGAGCGTGACCAGGCTTTCGAGGTCGCGCGCGGCGTCCTGGCGATGACCCAGGTCCTCGGGGTCAACCCGCTCGACCCGCACTGGTCGGACGCGGGCGCGCATGCTGACACCGGGGCCGAGGAGGCACTCGACGCCCTGGTCCAGGTCCAGCTCCAGGCCCGTCAGGCCGCCCGGCTCGCGCGCGACTTCGCGGCGGCCGACACGATCCGGGACCAGCTCCAGGCCGCCGGCATCCAGATCGAGGACACCCCCACCGGGCCCCGGTGGTCACGACGACGTCGGGAGACCTGACATGGCCGGCAACACTCGACGTCCGGGCGCCACCCGCAAGGTGACGACCAAGAAGGGTCCGACCGTCGGCAGCGGCGGCCAGCGGCGCAAGGGGCTGGAGGGCCGCGGGCCGACCCCCAAGGCCGAGGACCGCCCGAACCACAAGGCGCACCGCTCGGGGTCCTTGGGCTCCCCGGCAGGACAAGGGGGCCAGGCCTACGGCCGTGGTTCCGCGCCCGCCGGCCGTGGTTCCGCGCCCGCCGGCCGTGGTTCCGCGCCCGCCGGCCGCGGCGCCCCCGCCGGCCGCGGTCAGCGTGGACCGGGCTCGCCCGCCCCGCGCCGCCCCGCCCGGAGCAAGAGTGCCTCGGGGGAGGTCGTCGCCGGCCGCAACTCCGTTCTCGAGTCGCTCCGGATGAACGTCCCAGCCACCACCTTGTATGTCGCAACGCGCATCGACACCGACGACCGCGTCCGCGAGACCCTCAAGCTCGCCTCCTCGCGGGGACTGCCCATCCTCGAGGCTCCTCGGGCCGAGATCGACCGGCTCACCGATGGGGCGGTTCACCAGGGGCTCGCGCTTGTCGTACCGCCATACGCGTATGCGAGCGTGGCCGACCTCATCGACCCGGAGATCCCGGGCGTGCCGCTCGTGGTGGCCCTCGACGGGGTTACCGACCCGCGGAACGTCGGAGCCGTGGTCCGTTCGGTTGCCGCCTTCGGCGGGCACGGGGTGCTCGTGCCCGAGCGTCGCTCGGCCGGGATGACCGCAGCGGCCTGGAAGGTCTCCGCAGGCGCCGCGGCCCGGATCCCCGTGGCCAAGGCGACCAACCTCACCCGGGCGCTGCAAGACCTGCAGAAGGCCGGCTTCTTCGTGCTCGGTCTCGACATGGACGGGGACGTCTCGCTGCCCGAGCTCGGCCTGGTCGACACCCCCGTGGTCATCGTCGTCGGGTCCGAGGGCAAGGGCTTGTCCCGCCTTGTCGCTCAGACCTGCGACCAGATCGTCTCCATCCCGATGTCCTCCGCCGTGGAGTCGCTCAACGCGGGCGTCGCCGCGGGTGTGGCGCTCTACGAGGTGGCCCGCGGACGGCTCGGTGGACGACGCTGAGCGCGCCTCGTCAGGGCCGGGAACCAAAAGCCCTGGTTGAGGCGTCGTGAAGGACGGACCTGGCACGACATACCGCGTTAGGCTGACCAACGAACCCGACCCGAACGTCACAGAACGGAGCGCCCCCGTGGGCAAGAGCGGACGCGCAGCGAACAATGCCAGGTTGGCCGCCCTCAAGGCCGAGCAGGCCCGGCAGGAGCGCAAGCGCAAGGTCATGTTGGCTGCGGGGACGGTCGGGGTGGTCCTGCTCATCGTGGCAGCCCTCGTCATCGCGAAGCTGACCTCGTCGAGCGACCCGGCCGCCAGTGGCGCCAAGGCCCTCGACCCGGCAGTGGCGACCAAGCTGACGACGATCCCCGCCGCGACCTTCGACACGGTCGGGGTCGGCTCAGCGGTCATCGCTCCGAAGAAGATCGACGGTGAGGCGATCACGGCCAACGGCCTGCCCCGCATCGTCTACGTCGGCGCCGAGTACTGCCCGTACTGCGCGCTCGAGCGCTACCCGCTCGTCCTCGCGCTGTCCCGCTTCGGCACCTTTACCGGGCTGCAGTCGACGAACTCCGACCCGGCCGACAACGCCGGCGTGCCGATCTACACCCTGGGCTTCCACGGGTCGACGTACACCTCGAAGTATGTCTCCTTCAGCGGGTACGAGACGGTCGACAACACCAAGGTCAACGGTGTCTACGGCAAGCTCGACACCCTTCCGGACGCGGACCAGGCGCTGCTCGACAAGTACAACAAGCCCCCGTATGTCGACCCGCCCGGCGGCGCGATCCCGTGGATCTACTTCGGTGGCAAGGGCATCATGAACGGCGCCGGGGTCGACAAGGCCCTGCTCGAAGGCAAGGCCATCTCCGATATCGCGACCTCGATCGCCGACCCCACCAGCGAGGTGTCCAAGGCGGTCGTCGGTGACGCGAACCTGCTCACCGCCCAGATCTGCGTCATGACGAACAACCAGCCCGCGGAGGTCTGCGGCAGCTCGGGGGTCAAGGCGGCTGCGGCGAAGCTCGGACAGTGAGCGCAGCGAGCCGGCCGAAGCCGAGCCGCTCGGGCCGCTCGGGCCGCTCGGGCCAGCCCGGGCGTCCCGTCGGCCCCGAACCACGGATCGCGCCGGTCGCAGTCCCTCCGCGGGCAACGCCTCCGAGGTGGGCCGTTCCCGCCAGCCTCGGGCTCTGCGTCGTCGGGCTCGGGGTGTCGGCCTTCCTTGCGTACGAGTCGGCCACGGCCAGCGTGATCCTGGCCTGCCCGGTCAACGGGGCGATCGACTGCGGCAAGGTGACGACGTCGGCGTGGTCGAAGCTCTTCGGGATCCCGGTGTCCTATCTGGGGCTGCTCTTCTTCATCGGGATGATCGCGCTGTGCACCAAGGCCGCCTGGACGCGGGGCTCCGCCCTGGTCCATAACCTGCGGCTGGGCGGCACCGTGGTCGGCGTCGCGATGGTCCTCTACCTGGTCTGGGCCGAGCTCTTCCGGATCGGGGCGATCTGCCTGTGGTGCACCGTGGTCCATGTCGTCAGCTTCGCCCTGTTCTGCGTGGTCCTCTTCGCCCGGGTCCTCGCCGAGCCGACCCCTGCCGCCACGCTGAGGCGCTGACGCCACCGACCGCGAGCCGGTATGCGCGCGATCAGCTCGGCGCTGGCCCTTGGGTGGGCCGGGCCGGGCCCGAGTGGTCCGCCGGCCGTGGCAGCCGGGCCACCACGGGCATCTGCACGGTGTCGACGCCGACCACCGAGTCCTCGTCGGGCTTGGCCGGCAGCACCACGGCGACATAGTCCGCAACCGCGTCGGCGGTCGAGACGTCCTTCCCGCGCCGCTCGGAGAGGTACCACCGGTGTTCGAGCACCTCGTGGAAGAACTCCGCCGGCTCGAGCTTGCCCCGCAGCTCCGGCGGGACCGAGCGGACCGTCGGCTCGTAGATCCGCTCGGCCCAGTCGGCCGCGACGAACTCCTCGCTCTCCCCTTGGCGTCCAGTCGCCATCCGGAAGGAGTCGAGGTCGTTGAGCAGCCGGCGGGCCTGGTTCTCCTCGACGTCGAGTCCAGTGAGGCGCAGGAGCCGCCGCGAGTGGTGCCCGGCGTCGACGACCTTGGGCTGGATCTGTAGGTGGGTGCCGTCGATATCGGTCGAGATGGCCAGCTCGTCGACGTCGAAGCCGAGGTCGTTGAGCCGGCGGATCCGCTCGTCGACCCGCCAACGGTCCTCGGCGCCGAAGCTCTCACTGCCGGTGAGCTCACCCCACAGTGACCGGTACCGGGCACACAGCTGCCCGGAGATCTCCACCGCGTCGGCACTCTCGTCGAGGAAGCCGCCGGCCTGCAGGTCCATGAGCTCGCCGGCGATATTGACCCGGGCCACCTCGAGGTCGTGCTCGCGCTGCCCGACCGACAGGGTCGGCCGCAGCTCGCCGGTCTCGGCGTCGACGAGATAGGCCGAGTACGCCCCGGCGTCGCGGCGGAACAAGGTGTTCGACAGCGAGACGTCGCCCCAGAAGAAGCCGTCGAGATGGAGCCGGACGAGGAGCACCGCGAGGGCGTCGATGAGCCGTCCGGCGGTGTCCGGCCGCAGGGCCTGGCTGAACAGCGCCCGGTAGGGCAGCGAGAACTTCAGGTGCCGGGTGAGCAGGCAGGCGTCGAGCGGCTCGCCGTCGGCGTCCACCCGCCCGGTGACGACCCCGAGGGCCTCCACGCATGGCAGCCCGAGCCGTTCAAGCATCCGCAGCATCGCGTACTCCCGAGCGCCGATCTCGGCGTTGATCTCCTTGACCGCCATGACCCGGTCGCCGAGCCGAACGAAGCGCACGATGTGCCGGGAGATGCCCCTGGGGAGGGCGGCGAGCAGCTCCTCGGGCCACTGGGCCAGCGGCATCGACCATGGCAGGTCGAGCAGCTCGGGATTCGGTTTGGCGGCGGTGATCTGCAGGGGCATGGTCGTCCTCTCGGGCCACGTGGGTCCGGCATACCGGCGTCAACAGACCAAGGGCGTGGTCACCGTGACGGTGACCACGCCCTTGTACGTCAGCCGGTATGCCGGGTCAGGCTCACTTGCCGAGGCGCTGCCCGCTGTCGGCGTTGAAGACGTGCGAGTGGTTCGGCTTCGGCTTGAGGTGCACCGTCTCGCCGCGCTTCGGAGGACGCCGACCGTCGACCCGGGCGAGGAAGGGCTTGGAGCCGCCGTCGCCGTCGGTGTCGATCTGGTTGACGCCGGCCGCGGTGCCGTAGATGTACGCGTCGGCGCCGAGCTCCTCGACGACATCGACGACGAGCTCGAGGCCGGTGCCGTCGGTGGACAGGTCCATGTCCTCGGGGCGGATGCCGTAGGTGACGTGGGTGGCCCCGCCGAGGTCCTCGCGGGAGACCGGAACGACATACCCGCCGAGCTTGACGCCACCTTCGACGACCGGGAGGTCGAGGAGGTTCATCGCGGGGGAGCCGATGAAGCCGGCCACGAAGACATTGTTCGGGTGGTCGTACATGTAGCGCGGAGCGTCGCACTGCATGAGGTAGCCGTCCTTGAGGACCGCGACCCGGTCACCCATGGTCATGGCCTCGGTCTGGTCGTGCGTCACGTAGAGCGTGGTGACGCCGAGCCGGCGCTGCAGCGACGCGATCTGGGTGCGGGTCTGCACGCGCAGCTTGGCGTCGAGGTTGGACAGCGGCTCGTCCATGAGGAAGACCTGAGGCGAGCGCACGATCGCGCGGCCCATGGCGACACGCTGACGCTGGCCACCGGAGAGGGCCTTCGGCTTGCGCTCGAGGTAGGGGGCCAGGTCGAGGATCTTGGCGGCCTCGTCGACGCGCTTCTTGATCTCGTCCTTGGCGACGCCGGCGATCTTCAGCGCGAAGCCCATGTTGTCGGCGACCGACATGTGCGGGTAGAGCGCGTAGTTCTGGAAGACCATCGCCACGTCGCGGTCCTTGGGGGACAGGTTCGTGACATCGCGGTCACCGATGAAGATCTGGCCGCCGTTGACCTCTTCGAGGCCCGCGAGCATGCGCAGGGAGGTGGACTTGCCACACCCCGAGGGGCCGACGAAGACCATGAGCTCGCCATCGTTGATGTCGATATTGAGCTTGTCGATGGTCGGCTTCGGGTTGCCCGGGTAGTGCCGGGTGGCGTCCTTGAACGTGACTGTTGCCATGGTTGAACGACTCCTTCACCGGCAGGTACGTGCCGGACGATCCGTTGTAAAGGGTTAATGCGCCGTTGGCAGACGGCACAACCGCCGTACGGCGGCTTGGACCATCATGGCGCACCTTGTCGGGCGCCGCCAGTGCGACATACGCGAACCGACGGCGCCGGTGCGGGGTGTTCGGGCGGTCGATCCGAGGGTGACCGTTCGGGCGGCCGGTGAGCCGGCCGCCCGACCCGGGTCAGCCCTTCGTGCCACCTGCGGTGAGGCCGGCGACGAGGTGCTTCTGCGCGAAGAAGAAGACCAGTCCGGCGGGCACGGTGATGAGCACCGCGGCCGGGGTGAGCAGCTCCCACACCGGCAGCGTGGGCGGCCTCGGGACGAAGGTCTGCAGGCCGTAAGCAAGGGTGAACTTGTCGTTGGTGTTGAGGAAGGCGCTCGCGTAGGCCACCTCGCCCCAGGCGGTGAGGAAGGTGTAGAACATCGTCACCGCCAGCCCCGGCCGGGCCAGCGGGAGGACGACCCGCCAGAAGACCCCGAACGGGCCGAGCCCGTCGACCGTGGCTGCCTCGTCGAGGTCCTTGGGGATCGTGTCGAAGTACCCCTTGAGCATCCACGTGCAGAAGGGCACCGCGACCGTGCAGTACGCGATGACCAGCGAGGCGTGGGTGTTGATGAGGTTGAAAGCCGACATGATCGAGTAGATCGGGACGATGAGGATCGCGACCGGGAACATCTGGGTGATGAGGAAGGTCCACATCAGCGGGCGCTTCCCTGGGAAGTTGTACCGGGAGATCGCGAAGCCGGCCGTTGCCGCCATGGCGATGCCGACGATCATCGTGAAGATCGCGACGATGACCGAGTTGCTGAACCACCGCAGGAAGTCGGTGTTGTTGAGCAGCGCGGTGTAGTTCTCCAGCGTCGGGTTGTCGATGAGCTTGAGGTTGCGGATCGACGCCTTGGGCTTGAACGAGGTCAGGATGATCCAGACGATCGGGAAGACCGCGATGAAGCTTGCGACGACCAGGGTGGCGTGGATGCCGAAGCTGGCGAGCGGGGACCGATGTCCGCGGGCGTACGTCTTCTTGGCCATGGTCACCACACCTCGCCTTGCTTGCGGAGGAAGAACCGGTACCCGATCGAGTACACGATGAGGATCGAGAGGATGAGCACGCCGTATGACGAGGCGAGCGAGTAGTTGCGCAGGCCCTCGAAGGCGGCTCGGTACGAGCCGGTGACGAGGATGTCGGTGCCCCCGGCCGGTCCGCCTCGGGTGATGAGGAAGATGATCGGGAACATGTTGAACGTCCAGATGGTGCCGAGGAGGATGACCGAGGCCGACACCGGCCGCAGGCTCGGCAGGGTGACATTGGTGAACCGCTGCCACGGGGATGCGCCGTCCATCTCGGCGGCCTCGTAGAGCTCCCCGGGGATCGACTGCATGCCGCCGAGCATCGCGACCATCATGAAGGGCACGCCGAGCCAGACGTTGACGATGATGACGACCGCGAGGGCCTTGGGCACGGTGTCGAGGAACTCGACCCGGGTGCCACCCAGGGCGGAGATGACCCCGTTCACCAGGCCGTTGTCGCGGTCGAAGATGAACTTCCACGAGAACGCCGACACGAACGCGGGGACCGCCCACGGGAGGATGAGCAGGACGCGGTAGACGCCGCGGCCCTTGATCTGCCGGTTGATCAGAACCGCGAGCGCCAGGCCGAGGGTGTAGTGGAAGAAGACGCAGGTGAACGTCCAGATCAAGGTGATCCGGAAGTTCTGCCAGAACTCACCCACCCGGCCGGAGAGCAGGTCGGCGTAGTTGCCCAGGCCGATGAACTGCCACTGGTTGGGGTTCGCCGCGCAGGTCTCGGCGCCGCCCAGGGACTTCGTGCAGACCTCACCGACCTGGTTGGCCTCGTTGATATTGGTGAACGACATCCACACGCCCTGGAACAGCGGGTAGAAGACGAGCACCGCAAGGACGAGGACGACGGGGATGACCATCGCCCACGCATACCAATACTTGTTGTAGGTGTTCCGTAGACGTTCCACCGAGTCTCCTGGCAGGGGTAAGACGGACAGCGACGGTATGACGGACAGCGACGGTATGACGGACAGCGACGGTATGACGGACAGCGACGGGGTCGCGACCTGCGAACGAGTCACGGCGGGGCGGTCGCCCACCCCGCCGTGACCGGCTCTCAACGGTTCGTCATCATCCCAGCGAGTAGGACGGGACGGCCTCCGTCTTGTACTTGTTGGCGACGGCGTCCATCGCGTCCTTGGCAGCGACGCCCTGGACGTAGATCTTCGTCGCGGCCTCGTCGAGCGGGCCGAAGAGCTTGCCGCCCTCGGGAACCCACGCGCGCTCCACGGCGACCTCCATGACCGGCTTGAACTGGCCGATGATCGGGTTGGTCACCTTGTCGTAGGCCGACTTGCGGGTCGGCAGCAGGCCGAGCTTGTCGGCGAGCTTGGCCTGGGAGTCGGCGCTGCTCATGAACTTGATGAAGGCGATCGCAGCAGCTGCCTTGTCCTGGGCCATGCCCGACCACACGGCGTAGTCGTGACCGCCGACCGGAGCACCGGCCTTGACCGAGCCGGCCGGGACCGGAGCGACGCCGAGGTTCTCGAGGCCACCGAAGCCGGCGGCACCCTTGATGTTGTTGAGCTCCCATGGGCCGTTGATGATCATCGCGACCTTGCCGGCCTTGAAGGCGTCCATGATCGCGCCGTAGGCGTCGGTGGCCGGGGGCTTGGTGAAGCCGGGGGCCTTGAGCAGCTCGGCCGGGATGCCGGCGCCCTTCACGGCAGCAGCGGAGTTGACGACGATCTTCTTCGCCGTGGCGTCGATGAGGTCGCCGCCCTCGCCGTAGATGAACGGCAGCATGAAGTAGCCACCCGGGTTGAGGTAGACGCCGTCGACGCCGGCCTTCTCCTTGATGGTCGCGGCAGCGGCCTTCAGCTCATCCCACGTCTTCGGCGCGGCGGTGATGCCGGCCTTGGCCAGGAGCGCCTTGTTGTACATGAGGGCGAGGCTGTCGGTGACCTGCGGGACGCCATACATCTTGCCGTTGAACATCGTCGAGCCGAGCGGGGCGGTGAGGAAGTCGCTCTTGTCGGCGGCCAGGTCGGTGCCGTCGAGGTCGTACAGGTAGCCCAGCGACGCGAACTCGGAGACCCAGGCCACCTCGGCGCGGATGATGTCCGGGGCGCCGGACTTGGCTGCCGCGGCGGTCTTGAACTTGTTCTGTGCCTCACCGAAGGGGACCGACTGGTAGTTGATCTTCACGTTCGGGTAGGTCTTGTTGAAGTCGGCGATGAGCGCCTTGAAGGCCGGCGCCTCGTTCGTGGCGTCCGAGGTGTCCCACCAGGTGAGCTCACCCTTGACGCTTGCCGGGTCGGCCGCGCCGGTGGTGGTGGTGGACGAACCCGCGGCGTTGTTCGCCGGAGTTGCCGCCGAGTTGCAGGCGGCGAGGGCGAGAGTCAGGCCCGTCAGGAGGGCAACTCCCTTGGCACTGGTGCGCATCAGGATGGGCTCCTTGTTGATCGGTTGTGCACCGGGTGTGACCCGACGCTGGAGACTCAAGCAACGTACCGCGCCGCCTAGGGCGCCGCCAAGACTTCTCGCAATTTCTTGCAGTGATCTGCAAGACGCTTCCATGGATCGTTACTTCGCCGTAATCTCAGCCCCGTGGTGTACTTCCGTGCGGCGCATCTGGCACTCGCGGTCGGCACGAGGGAAGGAGCTGAGATGGACACCGGACCAAGCCGGGCGCGGCTGGCTGACATCGCCAGCCATGCCGAGGTCAGCGAGGCGACCGTCAGCCGCGTCCTCAACGGCAAGCCGGGTGTCGCCGAGGCCACCCGCCAGGCCGTCCTCATCTCCCTCGACGTGCTCGGCTACGACCGTCCGAGCCGGCTGCGGCGCAAGAGCGCCGGACTGGTCGGCCTCATCGTGCCCGAGCTGCTCAACCCCATCTTCCCGGCGTTCGCTCAGGTCATTGAGACCTCGCTGGCCCGGCACGGCTATACGCCGGTCCTGTGCACCCAGACCCCCGGGGGGGTCCACGAGGACGAGTACGTCCAGATGCTCCTCGACCGGGGGGTGTCGGGCATCATCTATATCTCCGGGCTGCACGCCGACACGGCGCAGTCCCCGCAGCGGTATGTCGACCAGCGCGAACGGGGTCTGCCCGTCGTCTTCATCAACGGCTTCTGCGAGGGCGTGGACGCCCCCTTCATCTCCACCGACGACCGCCTCGCCGCGATGCAGGCCGTCTCCCACCTCGTCTCGCTCGGGCACCGTCGGATCGGGCTGGCGGTCGGGCCGGACCGCTTCGTCCCGGTCCAGCGCAAGGTGGCCGGCTTCCGTCAGGCACTGGAGTCCACGTTGGGGATCGACGACACCGACGAGCTCATCGAGCACAGCTTCTTCAGCGTCGAGGGCGGCGCGGCAGCCGCGACTGCGCTGATGTCCCGCGGGGTCACCGGCATCGTCGCGGGCTCGGACATGATGGCGCTCGGTGCGATCCGGGCCGCGCGGTCGGCCGGTCTGTCGGTGCCCGAGGACGTCTCGGTCATCGGGTATGACGACTCGCTCCTCATCGCCTATACCGATCCGCCGCTGACCTCCGTGCGTCAGGGTGTTGCGGCGATGTCCGAGGTCGCCGTTCAGGCACTGCTCGCCGAGATCGGGGGCGCCCCGGGGCCGCGGACCGAGTTCCTCTTCGACCCCGAGCTCGTCGTCCGGCGCTCCACCGGTCCCGCACCCGGAGCCTGACCCACCGCTCCGGGAGGTGTGCGCAAGGGCTGACGGGAGCTCGCGTCAGTGGGCCCGCCGACGTGGGCGACGGTGGCGGGGCGAGGGGGGATGCGGTTACCGTCTGACCTATGCGGATCTCAGACGTCGTGAAGTCCAAGGGCAGCCAGGTCATCACGGTTCGACCTGAGGACACGGTGGCCCATCTGCTCAAGGTGCTCGCCGACCATCGCATCGGTGCCGTTGTCGTCAGTGGCGACGGGGCCTCGGTCGAGGGCATCGTCAGCGAGCGCGACGTCGTCCGGCACCTGCACAGCTCCGGCACCTCAGTCGTCGACGGTCCGGTCCACGCGATCATGACCCGCGAGGTCGTCACCTGCGAGCCGTCGCTCTCCGTCGAGGAGCTCGAGGCCTCGATGACCGAGCACCGCATCCGCCACGTCCCTGTCGTCGTCGACGGGGCGTTGACCGCGATCGTCAGCATCGGTGACATCGTCAAGCACCACATGGACCAGCTGCGTCACGAGCGTGACCAGCTCGTCGGGTACATCCAGCAGTAGTCGTCGGGACATCTCGCGGTTGCCCTCGGTCGCCGCGAGCGGCCGCCCACATCCGGCAGTCGCCCGCGTGGGCGGCGCCGGTGGCCTACCGTTGACCTGTGACGTCGACGGGCCAGCGGGGGAGCATGCCCATGCTGGGCCCCTACCGCCTCGTCGAGGAGCTCGGGACCGGTGGCATGGGAGTGGTCCATCTCGCGCTCGACCGGGGCGGCCGGGCCGTCGCCCTCAAGGTGCTGCGCGCCCATGTCGCCGACGACGCCGAGGCCCGCACCCGGCTCGAACGCGAAGTCGCGACCCTGAGCCGGATCACCGACCCGCGGGTCGCCCCGGTCATCGACGCGGACCTCACCGGCTCCCGCCCGTATATCGTCACCCGGTTCGTCCCCGGCCCCTCCCTGGACGAGTTGGTCGGCGACAATGGCCCCCTGGACGGACCCCAGCTAGTCCGGGTCGCCCGCGGCCTGGCCGGGGCGATCAAGTCCATCCACGCCGCCGGCGTGGTGCACCGCGACGTCAAGCCGAGCAACGTCCTGCTCGACGACGAGGGCGACCCGGTGCTCATCGACTTCGGGATCGCCCATCTCGCCGACGACGTCCGGATCACCGTGACCGGTCTGGTCATGGGCACCCCGGGGTACCTGTCGCCGGAGGTCATCAACGGCGGCGCGGTCACCGCCGCGACCGACTGGTGGGGCTGGGCGGCCACGCTCGCCTTCGCCGCTTCGGGCGCCCCGCCGTTCGGCGGCGGCGCGATGGACGGGGTGCTGAGCCGGGTCCGGCTGGGGGAGCACGACCTCAGCGGCGTCGACCCTCGGCTCGCCCCGCTGCTCGCGGCGGCGCTCACCGTCGACCCGGCCGCCCGGCCGCACGCCGACGACGTCCTCGCGGCGCTGGAACGGTATGCCGCGGGCGGCGACGCGACGGTCGTCATACCTGGGGCAGTTCCGCGGACGATGACCCAGCCGGTCGCGCCGTCCTCGACCCGCGTCCTGCCCACTCCGGTCGCGGCGCCGCCGGCCCCACCCGCGCCGGCGCCTGCGCCCGCTCCTCCCGCCCCGCAGTACGTCCCGCCACCTCCCGCAGCGAGGGTGTGGCCACCGCCGGCCCCACCGGCGTCCGTCGTCGTGCCCGGTCCCAGCCTTGGTCAGCCACCGGCCCCGTATGTCGACCCCCGGATCGACCGTGGCGGTCGGCGCGGGACCCTGCTCGCTCTCGCCGCGCTCCTCGTCGCCGTCGCCGCGGGGTGGCCCATGGTCGCGGCGCTTGCGGCGCTGCTGCTGCGCTGGGCGGCCGCCGTCGCCGACCGGGTCGTGACCAGCCTGGTGCTGCGGCGGCACGCCCGGGGCGTGCGCTCCTCCGATGTCGCCCTCGCGCTCTTGCGCGCCCCGTGGCATCTCGTCGTCGGGGCGGTCGCGACGGTCCTCGCCGCAGTGCTGCCGGCCGTGGTGGGGGTCGCTGCATCGTTCACCGTCGCGCTGGCCGGCCAGATCGTCACGGGCTCGCCGTCCGACCCGGACCGGTGGCTGCCGCTTGCCGGCGGTATGGCGGCCGCGCTCCTGATGGGCTGGATCGGCCCGGGCGGGGCGTCACTGCGCCGGGGTGCCCGCTCGATCGTGCGGGGCGCCGCGCCGGAGGGCACCGGGACGACCGTGGCCGTCGGTTTGTGTCTCGCGCTCGCCGCCCTCGCGCTGGCATCGCTCGCACTGCGGCACGGCGTCGTGCACTGGTGGCCGCTGGGCCGATCACCGTGGGCGACCTTCCTGGGCCGATAGGGCGCCGACGGTAGGATCTGCGGCGTGCCGACGACTCCGTCGGACCGGCCGCTGGCGTGGCGCAATTGGCAGCGCACCTGTCTTGTAAACAGGTGGTTGGGGGTTCGAGTCCCCCCGTCAGCTCTGTAGGGATAGGCGGTCAACGCGAGAGCCGCCATCGTCATCCGGGAATCTAGGATCGGCGGCGTGGCGTCGTCTGGGCGGAGGGCACAGGAGATCGCCGGGTTCATCGGCGAGTATGTCGCGCCGGTACTGCGTGCCCACGGGTGGACGCGGTCTGGATCTCGCTTCACGCGGACGACCCGGGCCGGGGACGTCGCGTTGGTGCGATTCCATTCGGCGTCGCCGGGCAACCAGCCTGGTGTGGCGTTCTATGTCGACCTGGCGGTCGTGCCCGCACTATGGCGAAAGTGGTACGTCCACGCGGGTTCACCGGGTCTGGTGCGGTGAGTGAGGCGGACGGGATGTGGCGCAACCGCCTGTACCAACCTCTTCGAGATGGTGCGCGCTGGGCCGAGGAGATCTGGCGCTTCCACGACGACGCCACCCGCCGGATTGCCGGGCAGGAGCTGGTCAGCGGGCTCGCCGAGCGGATCGTCCCGCACCTGGACATGCTCCTGGACCCGGTCCGCGCCGTCGCGTTCATCAAGTCCCTCTCTGAGCAGGACTACCACCGCGATGGCTTCTGGGCTGACCCGCTCTTGGCGATCGCTATGTGCGAAGTTGGGAGCGGGACGCTGCAGCATGCTCAGGCCGCAGTCGCCGCCCTCGCAACGCGGTGGAAGGAACTCGGGGGGACGAGGACGCGGTGAGCTTCCTCCAGTCGGGGCTGGCGCAGCGCCAACGGGGCGAGGCGTTGGGGAGTGGTGACCAAGAGCCTTGATATAGTAATCGCTGCTATACTCATCACGTGATAAGCCGTGGTGATCTTCTTCGCGAGGTGATGCTGGAGTCGGGCATCACGCAGTCGGAGCTGTCCCGGCTCAGTGGGGTCCATCAGCCGAGTATCAGCCAGTTCTTGTCGGGCCGGGTCGAGCTCAGCGACGAGCAGCTGGACCGGTTGCTCTCGTGTATGGGCTACCGGCTGGAGGTGGTTCGTCGGCCGGTGCGGGTGGAGCTGACCCGGTCGGAACGGCGCTCGTGGCTGCTGCACCGGAGGCTGTCCTCTCACCTGACCAGGCAGAGCCTTGAGCAGTGGCGCCCGAGGATCGAGCGCAACCTGACCCGGTTGCAGAACGGGGTCAGCGGGCAGCCGCACGAGCGCAACCTGCAGCGATGGCGCGAACTGGTCGAGCGAGGTGACGTCCTTGGGTTACACCGGGTGATGACCGGTCTGCATCGGGACTCCATCGAGCTGCGTGAGGTGTCGCCGCTGGGTGGGCTGCTTCCTCAGGATGAGCGAGGGGAAACCCTGACCAGGGTGGGCTGATGCGCCGAGACCAGCTCGAGCACGCCATCCGCACCGCCTGCCAGATCATCGGACACAACGAGGTCATCGTCGTCGGCTCGCAGTCCATCCTCGGATCGGTGAGCGAGGACCGGCTGCCCGCCGAGGCTACGATGTCGATCGAGGTCGACATCATGCCGATCGCCGACGGCAACGAGGAGACAGCACGGCTTGCCGACGTGATTGAAGGCGTGGCGGGTGAGTTCTCGCCCTTCGAGGAACTGCACGGCTTCAGCATCGACGGTGTGGACCTGCACACCTCCATCCTGCCTCAAGGGTGGCGCAACCGGCTCGTCAAGGTCCAGAACGCCAACACCGCCGCGGCCTCGGGTGAGCCGCAGCTCACCGGCTGGTGCCTGGACAAGGAAGACCTCTGCGTGGCCAAGCTATGCGCGCTGCGGGAGAAGGACCGGAGGTTTGTCGCTGCTCTCATTCGCGCGGGCTTGGTCGACCCCGGGACCATCATCGCCAGGTTGTCCACGCTCGAGCCGCGGCATCGCGGGCTGGCTGAGCGGGCTGCCGACTGGTTGGGGTCCTGGCGGTAGATTGTTGTGGCGAAGAACGCCGAGCCGGGCTGCGTGCATGTCTGCCCTCCAGATCCCCGCAGTAGGATCGGTGAGTGGGTGGGGCGCGGGCTGAGATGCGGGTGCTCTCGTCTCGCAAGAGATCGGATGCCGATCGTCAAACCCGCATACGGAACGTTGTTTGTTAAGGTCAAGCGCGGGGTGGACCGGCGCCCCCGGCCGCGCGGTTCATGACTCGCCCGGGAGTTAGCGATAGCGAGGGTCGTTCATCCCGGAGTAGACGCGCACCTGCCACGTGCTGGGGCTGAACTCCGAGAGGGAGTAGCGGACCACGAGCTCCCAAGACTCAAGGGTCCAGACGCCTTCCCCGAACGCTTCGCGGCAGCAGTCGCTAGGTCCACCGCAAACAACAGGCCCGGCAGCTGATCGGCGCGTGCCGGAAGCGTGCGATCGATGGGCTCAACACGCTTGCCGAAGCTGATACGGCGAGTCGGCTGGCCCTCGGTCTTCGACGCAAACGATGCGGCGTCGTAAAGAATGGCCCCGCTGCCATCCTCCCGGTGGTAGGTGAGCGATCTCGGGACTCGACTCCGAGCTCGGCTGGACATGATCACTTTTCTGGTCATACTTATGATCATGACGACCATTCCCCTGGCTGATGCCAAGGCGCACCTGTCCGAGGTCGTGAGCCGAGTCAGCAAGCACCATGAACGGGTCACGGTGACCGTGCACGGTCAACCGTCGGCCGTCCTCCTTTCCCCGGACGACCTCGCGGTGCTCGAGGAGACCATTGCCGTCCTGGGGGACGCAGACCTGATGACGCAGTTGGCCGCGGCTGAAGCCGACCTGGCCGCTGGCCGGGTCGAGACCCAAGAAGACCTTACGGCGGCGATGCGTTCGCGCCGGACCTCGGCGTGACCGATCGGCCGTACCGACTGCAGATCGTTTCCTCGGCTCGGCGGCACATCACTGAGGCATTGCCTGAAGCGATCGCCACCGCTGCGGTCGAGTTCCTCACCGGTCCCTTGCTCGAGAACCCGCATCGCGTGGGGAAGCGGCTCCGGCCACCGCTGGCCGACCGCTACAGTGCGCGACGAGGCACCTACCGTGTCCTGTATCGCATCGACGAAGCGACCCGAACGGTGACGGTCCTGGCCATCGGCCATCGAGGTGACATCTACCGGGCGTGATCACGCTCAGCTCTCGTCGGAGGTCGGGCATCAGCGGGCACACTTCAGCCGCCGACGCGCCAACACTGCGGTTGGGACGAGGCGTCAGGCGGCACGCCTGCGGATCATGCGTGCGCCGACCAGGACCAGCCAGGCGATGGTGAGGACGGAGGTGAGCACCGCCAGGGTGCCCAGGCCGGGGGCCAGGACCGGGCCCGCGACGGCGAGCAGGGCGGTCCCGCCAACGGCGAGGGCGACCCCGAAAGCCGGCCGGCCCGATGGCCCCGCCCGCCGATCGGCGATGCCGAGCAGCAGGATGCCCAGGGCCGGGACGAGGATGGCGTAGATCGTGGTCAGCGTCGAGGTGAGGCTCGCCACCACGTGCACTGCAGTGATGCCAGCAGGGGGTACGGCGCTGATGTCCGCGCTGCCCGTAAGGCCGATGAGCGTCGCCAGACCCAGCTCAACCACGGCGAGGTCAAGGACAGGCATCCGCTGGCGGCTGAGGTGCGTCCGGAGGGCCATGTGGTCGACGGCCTAGGGCTTCGGGCGCAGCACCCAGTAGGGGGAGTCGCTGGGGGCTGTCACCTGGTACTGGCCGTCCAGCCAGGCGACCAGTGGGTCGGCAGCCACGAGCCGGGCCCAGGACCCCGCCGTGTCGACGGCGACGCGGTGGACCAGGACGACCTCGGGGTGTGGGTGCTCCTCCATCCACGGAACGAGCTCCGCGTTGGCAGCCCCGTCGTTGATCAGCCACAGCAGTGGCGTGTCCGGCCTGGCGTCGCTGAGGAGGTAGGCCCCCGGGTGCCAGTAGATGAGCAGAGTGCGGCTCGATCCGACCAGGGTGTCGATGCGGGCATCGAGGGTGGCCAGCTCTCGCGCGACGGCGGGGGTCGTCAGGCTACCGGCGAACGGGCCGGCGGTGACGCGCTCGGTGAGCAGCCACGGGGCCGGTTGCCTGAAGACCACCAGGAGCAGGACAGCGGCAACCATGACGACCGGCACCGCGACAAGGCTCTGGAACCGAGGCAACTCCACCAAGGTTGCCCAGGCGGCCACCACGGCGAGGCTCAGTGGTGCGAGGCCGAGAAAGAGGACTCCCCATGCCGGACCCGACGACGTCGTCTGGACGATCACCGGGACCAGCGGCCCCCCGGCGAGGCCCACCAGGGCGAGCTCCCGCACCACACCGTGGTGCCGCAGGGCGAGCACCACGGTGGCAGGAAGCAGAGCGAGGACGAGGTATGTCGCGGCCACCGTCGCCGCTGCCCCGAACGGACGGCCCTGATCGTTGGCGGCCACCCAGGCTGGAGCGACCGCTGCGACAACCGTGAGGACGGCGACGGCTGCGGTCAGCCGGTGGCGCGGCGGGCGCCTAGCGGCGAGGGCTGCCAGAGCGAGCGCGAGGACGGTCGCGGGGAGGTGCCGGGGCCGAAGCAGTTCCGTGGTCCACAGCTGGGTGGTGTTCCTCCATCGCGCAGCAGTGGGGAGTCGGTGACCGAGGAAGTCACCGGCATACCTGAGGGTGTCGCTCACCGCCGGCACCGTGAAGACGAGCAGGAAGACCAGGCCGACGCCGATGGCGGCGGCCGTGCCGACGACGACGACCCAGCGGGTCACCTCGCGGGACCGGGCGCGCAGCAGAACGACTGCGAGCATCGGGGCGGCGGCCACGACCATCGGGGGGTAACAGGCCACCCCCGCGGCCAGCGCCAGGGTCGCCGTGATCGTCGGTGCCGCGCGCTTCTCCCGGATGGCGGCTAGGCCGGCAGAGGTCCCGAGCACCAGCGACCACAGTGGCACCGTGTTGTACGACACGACAAGAATGTTGTAGGCCGGCGCGCACAACGGGGTGGCGACGGCGGCCCAGGCGGCCCATGGCGGCAGGTGCCCTCGCAGGAACCGGTATGACGCCATGCCCACCGCCAGCGTGCCCGCCACGAAGAGGAGCCGGTTGACCACGACGACACCGGTGCTGCCGACGGTATGGAGCCACAGCCAGGTGAACGGGGCCGCCGGCAGGGCACCCAGGGCCTGGGTGTTCATCTCATCCTGGAAGGGGACGCCCCCGCCCGCGATCCGGACGGCCAGAGCGACGGCGTGCGCCTCGTCGGACAGGTCCACCCCCAGGGTCGACCGCCACAGCCCTGCGAGGACGAGAACGGTGGTGGCGCCGGAAACTCCGCGAACCCGCTCTCTCAGCCTCGTCCCGACGGCTCGGCGCGCTTCCGGAGTCGGCCGCGCGGACATGGGACCTCCCCGTGGGTCAGGAGGGGGCAACGCGGTATCGTGGCCCACCCTCGAAGGTGCAGCGTGCCGATCGGCTGCCAACCTAACACCCAGCTCTGCACGGGTGGGCCCTGCGCCGCACGACCCGCCGCGCCGGGACCATGCCCGTGGATCTCGCACGTCATGCGCGTCCTCGCCCCGACGGTCGGCGTCATCACGGGTCGACTCACGATCCAGCCCTGCCGTCCCCCGACCTCCACCGTCCCCGGTGGGCCGGAGGCCGAGCTCGACGGTGCGAAGACCCCCAGGGCTTAGGCTCGACCCGGCAACCCACCACACCGCGAGGGAGAGCGCCATGGCCGAGTCGGCGAAGCGCCCGGGAACACACCGCTCCGAGGCGCACCGGGGCAATGACACCTCGCGGCTCAACTGGCTCCGCGCCGGGGTGCTCGGCGCTAACGACGGCATCGTCGCCACGTCGGGCCTGGTCATCGGCGTGGCCGCCTCGGGTGCCGGGTCGGCTGCCCTGCTCACTGCCGGTATGGCGGGCCTGGCCGCGGGCGCGCTGTCGATGGCCGTCGGGGAGTATGTCTCGGTGAGCACGCAGCGCGACAGCGAGGGTGCTCTGCTCGCGAAGGAGCGCCGCGAGCTGGAAGAGGAGCCCGAGGCCGAGCTCGCCGAGCTCGCCGGGATCTACCGGATGAAGGGCCTGGACGCCGAGCTCGCCACACAGGTGGCGGTCCAGCTCACGGCCCACGACGCCCTCGCGGCGCACGCCGAGGTGGAGCTCAAGCTCGACCCGGACGAGCTGACCAACCCCTGGCATGCGGCCGGTGCCTCGGCGCTCGCGTTCATCGTCGGCTCGCTCGCCCCACTGCTCACCATCTTGCTCATCCCCGGCGTGGTGGGGATGTGGGCCACCGTGGCGGCGGCAGCGGTCGCCCTCGCGGTGACCGGCTACCTCAGCGCCACCCTCGGCGGTGCCCGGGTCGGCCCCGCACTGCTCCGCAATGTCGGCGGGGGACTGGTCGCGATGGCCATCACCTTCGCGATCGGGTCGCTCGTCGGGATGCGGCTGGACTGATCTGGCCCCATCCTGGGGGAGGACGTCTGGCTGGCCGGACTTCGGCCTCTTGACGGTGAGCGGCACCGCGCCGACGACGACGGGAGCAGAGATGACCAAGCGCACGATGGCGGTCCTGGTGGCAGCAGTTCTGGCGGGGTCCGTGGGGGCCGCCGCCTCACCTTCCGGTGCGGCAGCGGCAGACTTGGGTATGCCGGGATCCGTCCCGGGCGCCGCGGCCGCCTCGCCGACGGCGGCCGTGGCCCTCCCCGCGGACCTCGTCGCCGTACGGACCCTCACCTCGCTCACCGGTACGCACCGGTGGTACGCGCAGACCTTCCGTGGGCTGCCCGTCCTCGACGGCTACTACGCCGTCCACACCGCACGGAGCACCGGCGCCGTGAGCGTGGCCGACGGCCGGATCGCCGTCCCCGGCACCGTGTCGACCACCCCGCTCGTCACCGCCGCCGCGGCCGTGACGACGACCTCGGCCCGGGTCGAGGCGCTCGCCCGGCAGGCCGCAGCCGCCCCTGCATCCGCCGGCGCGGCCCCGAAGACGACGGTGGCGCTGCCCACCCAGGTCCACGGGGCCACCCTGTCCGTCCTCGGCGGGCGGAGCGCCGCGCTGGTGTGGTCCGTCGTCGCCGACGGGTCGGAAGGGGTGACCCGCACCCTCGTCGATGCGAGGACCGGGACGGTCCGCGGAGTCACCGTCCTGTCCAAGGCGGCCACCGGACAGGGCCAGATCTTCACGCCCAACCCCGTCGTCACGCTGCGCAACGAGGCGATCACCGACAAGAATGACGCCAACCAGGCCGTGCTCGTCCCGGCATACCGCACCGTGACGCTGCGCAATCTCTCCGGCACCGGCACCCTCGTGGGCACCGCGGTCCGCATCGTCGCCGGCCAGGGGGGTCTGGCGACCAGCCCGACCAACACCTTCGTTTACACCCGGGCCGACGACCGCTTCGAGCAGGTCATGGCGTACCACGGGATCGACCTCTCGCAGACCTACCTGCGCACGCTGGGGTTCACCGACGCGAACAACGAGTCCCAGGATGTGGCCGTCAACACGATTGCGGACGACAACTCCTTCTACGACCCGACCCTGGACAAGATCACCTACGGCCGAGGCGGGGTCGACGACGCCGAGGACCTCGAGGTCGTCTGGCACGAGTACGGCCACGCCATCCAGGACGCCATCGTCCCCGGTTTCGGCACAACCCTGCAGGCCGGGTCGATCGGCGAGGGCTTCGGCGACTACTGGGCCGCGACGATGTCGGTCCCGACCAGCGGCGGGTACGTCCTCCCCTGCGTCATGGACTGGGACTCGACGTCCTACACGACGACTGTCCCGCACTGCATCCGCCGGCTCGACACGACCAAGACGGTCGCCGACGCCGTCGGCGAGGTCCACGCGGACGGCGAGATCTGGTCCCGCGCGCTGTGGGACATCAACAAGGCGCTCGGCCGGCTCAAGGCCAACACGATCATCATCGAGTCAACCTACGCGTACACCCCCAACACCTCCTTCGCTGCCGCGGCGACCCAGGTCGTCGCCGCTGCGCGGACCTTGTATGGCGACGCCGCGGCCACGGCGGTGACGAAGGCCTTCCACGCCCGCGGCATCCTCTGAAGGGGCGGCAGCCGCATCGTCGCGCTGCCGGCGCCGACCGGGCGTCGATAAGGTGGCGAGGTGGGCACTGCGCGCGTGGCTGACGAGGTGGTGGCCCGCGCGCGGGCCGAGGCGAGCGCTGCTGCCCAGCGGGCCGGAGTCCGGGTCGTCGAGCTGACGACGGCGGAGCAGGCGCATGTCGCCGGGGCGGTGCTCGACCGGGTCTGGGGGCTGCCCCCGGACGGCTGCCTCATCGACCCGAGCATCCTCATCGCCTTGGCTCACTCCGGCAACTACCTCGTCGGCGCCATCCGAGGCAAGGAGATGGTCGGGGTGACCGCGGGGTGGTTCGCGTCGGAGCGCCCGCTCGGCGTGGGAACGACGCTGCACTCGCATATCGCCGGGGTCCAGCCCGGTGACGCCGGACGCGGGGCTGGGCAGGCGATGAAGCTCGACCAGCGGGCCTGGGCCCTCGAGCGGGGGATCACGACGGTCACCTGGACGACCGACCCGCTGGTGGCGCGGAACGTCCACGTCAATATCACCCGGCTCGGTGCCACCGTCGCCGAGTACCGGGTCGACGAGTACGGCCCGATGCGGGACGGCATCAACGTCGGCGACCAGAGCGACCGGATCCTGCTCCGCTGGGCGGTCGACGGGCCGGTCGGCGGCATCCCGCCGGGCCAGCTGCCGGACGCCCCCCGCGCGCTCGCCCGCAGCGACGACGAGTTCTCCTCGCCGGTCCCCGATCTCGCCCCGCTCGACGCCTCGGCCCGGATATGTCGGATCGCCATACCGGAGGATGCCGAGACTCTCGTCCTCACCCGACCCGAGGAGCACTCACTCTGGCGGGTCGCCGTGCGGGAGGCACTCTGCGCGCGGCTCGCGGCGGGGTGGCGCGTCCTCGGCTTCGACAAAGGGACCTGCGAGTACGTCCTGGAGGCCCCGTGAGGCTCGTCGACCTGACCCTGCACCGGGCCCAGGTGCCGCTGGTCAGCCCGTTCACGACCTCCTTCGGCACCGAGACAGTCCGGGATGTCCTCATCCTCGCGCTCCGGGCCGAGGTCGACGGGACGGCCGTCGTCGGCTGGTCCGAGTGCGTCGCCGGGTCCGAGCCGCTGTACTCCAGCGAGTATGTCGACGGCGCGTCCGACGTCATCCGGCGCTGGCTTGCGCCCATGCTCTTCGCCGCGGGGGAGCTCTCGGCGCAGACCGTCGCCGGGGTCTTCGACCCGGTCAAGGGCCACCGGATGGCCAAGGCGGCGCTGGAGACCGCGGTCCTCGACGCGCAGCTGCGCGCCCAGGGGCGCTCCTTCGCCGAACACCTCGGGGTCACCCGGACGTCCGTCCCCAGCGGGGTCTCGGTCGGCATCCACGACTCGGTCGCTTCGACGCTCGACGCGGTGGCCGGCTATCTCGACCAGGGCTACGTGCGGATCAAGCTGAAGATCCGCCCGGGCTGGGACATCCAGCCGGTCGCCGCGGTGCGGGACCGGTTCGGCGCCGACATTCCGCTGCAGGTGGACGCCAACGCCGCCTACACCCTCGCCGACACCGCTGCGCTGCGCCGCCTCGACGCCTTCGGCCTGCTCCTCGTCGAGCAGCCGCTGGGGGAGGAGGACCTGCGCCAGCACGCCGAGCTGGCTCGGCGGATCTCGACCCCGGTCTGTCTCGACGAGTCGGTGGTCTCGGCGGCTGCGGCGGCCGACGCCATTGCCCTTGGAGCCTGCTCGGTCATCAATATCAAGCCCGGTCGGGTCGGCGGCTACCTCGAGGCGTGGCGGATCCACGACCTCGCCCGGGCCCATGGCGTCGCGGTGTGGTGCGGCGGGATGCTCGAGACCGGGATCGGCCGGGTGGCCAATGCGGCCCTGGCCGGGCTGCCCGGGTTCACCCTGCCCGGCGATATCTCCGGCTCGGACCGGTTCTACGCGACCGATCTCACTGAGCCGGTCTGCATGCGCGACGGGGCGGTCGAGGTGCCCCGCACACCGGGCATCTCCCGCGAGCCGATCCCGGAGCGGCTGGCCCAGTTCGCCAGCGCCGAGCCCGCCGTGCTGCGCCCTGGACGGTAGGCTGGACGACGGTGCGCCGGGAAGTCTGGTCGGCATACGCCCGCCCGACCCCCAAGGGGCACCATGGATGATGTCGTCGGCTATGCCGCACTGGTCCTGCTCGTCAGCCTCGCCGGCCTTGCCGCGGTCTGGGCGAACCGGCTGAGCGAGCGGCTCAGCGTCCCGGCCCCCGCGCTCTTCCTCGTCGGCGGCGCGCTGCTCGCCCAGGCCATCCCCGCCGTCGGCGCGGTGCGGGTCCTCTCGGTGCAGCGAATCGTCACGGTCATGCTCGTCGTGCTGCTCTTCGACGGCGGCATGCACATCGGCTGGCGCCGGTTCCGCCAGTCCAGCGGCGCGATCATCTGGCTCGGGGTCCTCGGCACGCTCGTCACCACCCTCGGTGTGGCCGCGGTCGCCCACCTGCTCTTCGGGTTCGACTGGCTGTCCGCCCTGCTGCTCGGGGTGGCTCTCTCGCCGACCGACCCGGCCGTCGTCTTCTCGGTCCTGGGCCGCAGGGAGATCGCCGGCCGGTCCGGGACGATCCTCGAGGGCGAGTCCGGCGCCAACGACCCGGTCGGCATCGCGGCGATGGCGGCCTTGCTCGCCGCCACCGGTGCGCACGGCGGCGCTGCGGCGCCCACCGGCCTGGCCGCCGTCGGTGCCGGGGCATGGGAGTTCGCCCTCCAGATGGTCATCGGCGCGGCAGTCGGGCTCCTCGGCGGGCGCGTGCTGTCCTTCCTCATGCGCCGCGTCCCGCTGCCCACCGCGGCGCTGTACCCGATCCGGACCCTGCTCGTCGCGGGGGTGATTTTCGGCCTCGGAACGGTCCTGCACGGCTCGGGCTTCCTCGCCGTCTTCATCGCGGGCATCGTCGTCGGCGACACCCGGGCGCCATACAAGGCCGAAATCGTCCGCTTCCACTCCTCCCTGGCGAGCATGGCCGAGATGACGGCCTTCGGCCTGCTCGGTATGACGGTGTCCGTCTCGGCGCTCGCCGCCCCCCGGGTATGGGCGGTCGGGCTGGCGATCGGCGTCTTCGCCGCGGTCGTCGTGCGGCCGGTCCTGGTCGGGCTGCTGCTCCTCACCGTCGACCTCAGTCGGGGAGAACGACTGTTCGTCATGTGGGCCGGCCTCAAGGGGGCCGTTCCGATCCTGCTCGGCACCTACCTGCTGTCGGCCTCGGTCGCCGAACCGACCCGGCTGTACCAGATCGTCGTTGTGGTCGTCGTCTTCTCGGTCATCGTCCAGGGCGGTTCGGTTCCCTACGCCGCGCGACGCCTCGGCGTGCCGATGCACCTGCGCGAGCCGGAGCCCTGGTCGCTCGGGGTCCGGCTGCGCGAGGAGCCGTCCAGCGTCGTCCGTCGGGTCGTGGCGCCCGGGTCGGCCGCCGATGGTGCCGCGCTGGACGACCTGGATCTCGGCGGCGACGCCTGGGTCAGCCTGGTGGTCCGCGACGGCGCGGTCCTCCCCCCGCGCGGCGAGACCCCCCTGCTCGCCGGGGACCAGGTCCTCGTCCTCGTCGAGCCCGAGTCGCCACCGGACCTCGACGCCGTCTTCGGCCTCAGCGAAGGCTGAACCCGGTCAAGCAGTGCGCTTTTCGGCTGGTTCAGCCCGCTGCTCGGCTGGTTCAGCCCGCTGCTCGGCTGGTTCAGCCCGCTGCGGCGTACGGGGTCCGGGCGTGGTCGGTGGCCCAGATCCCGGTGAGGCCGCGGAAGTGGGCGACGAACTTCTCCTGCTCGTGCTTCGGGTAGGTCGCCTTGACGGTGGAGACGATGAGGTCGTCAAAGTCCGGCCCACAGACCCAGTCGAGGACCCGCTCGTCCAGATAGCCGAGGTTGCGGGCCACGAAGTCGGCATACCGCTGCGACTCGAAGTAGTCCTCCGCGAGGGCGAGGTACCCCGCGAGCTTGTCGTCATACGTCATGTCGGGGTTGTCGGCGATGGCGAAGAACTTCGTCGTCCGCAGGTCGACGTGCCCACGGCGGCCGGTGACCAGGCAGAAGACCGACCACTTGACCAGCGCCGTGATCGCCCAGGGGAAGTAGTAGTGCAGCGAGGTGATCGCGACATCGGGGCAGGCGTTGGCGTAGTCGATGGGGTAGACCTCGTCGCCGCGGACGAGCATCTCGGCGGAGTTGAACTCCCACTTGAAGAAGGCGTTGACGATCCGGGAGATGGCCGCGGCCTGGTGGCCCGAGGACGGCGAGAGGAAGTCATGGCTGACGTGGTACCGGCTGTGCATCGGCTCGTCCGGGCGGAAGTCCATGACCATCGTCTCCGGCCCGATCGACAGGGCCCGGGCGAAGGACTCGAAGTCGACGGTGGCCTGCAGGTGCATGAGCATCTCGCCGGACTCGTCATACGCCCGGTGCAGCCCGTCGGAGTCCTCCACCCGCGAGACCCCGCGCCAGCCGCCGCCGTCGAAGGGCTTCATGTACAGCGGGTAGCCGAGCTGGTCGGCCAGCTCGTCGAGGTCGAAGGGGAGGTTGTAGGTCGCCGAGGTGTAGGCCCAGCGGGTGTTGTCGACCGGGTTCTTGTACGGCACGAGGATGGTGTCGGGGATCTTCAGGCCGAGCCGCAGCATCGCGCAGTAGGCGGAGTGCTTCTCCATCGACTGGAAGGTGAACGGGCTGTTGAGCAGGTAGGTCCCGTGGGTGAGGGCGGCCTTCTTGAGCCACTCGCGCGGGTGGTAGTACCAGTAGGCCAGGCGGTCGATGACCAGGCCGGGGCGCACCGGGTCAGTGAGGTGGAAGGGCTCGATCGTCAGTCGCTCGGACGTGATGGTATGCCGCTCACCGCGACGGCGGATCGGGTCGACCATGCCGAGGACGGTCTCGAAGGCCCTCGGCCAGTCCTCCTCGGCGCCGAGGAGCAGGCCGATGAGATGGGTGCGCGGCGTGGCCACGGGTGTCCTCCAGGGCGTGTGGATGACGATCGGTGGGTGCGACGGTACTGCGTGCCCGGCGCCCTCCGGGAGGGGGGTGGCCGGTGCGTTTCGGGCTGCGGGTCAGCAGAACCGAGGCAGGTGGTGGACGATCTGGCGCTGCCACCACGGCCAGTCGTGACTCGCGTCGTCACCCCACTCGTCGAGCTCGCAGTGAATCCCCTTGTCCTGCAGGCGACTCGCAAGCGCCCGTGTCGTCGGGAGGCAGCCGGTCTCGTTCTCGAAGGGCCCGCGCCCCACGGTGAGGACCAGGTGGAGCCGGCTACGGAGCCAGTCGAGGTGCTCGCCGCTGAGATCGGGGACGTACCACATGGGGTTGTGGACATAGGCCGATAGGCCGGCATACCCCCAGGTGTTCCACCAGGACGGGTCGAAGGCGCCCGAGCTGGCGATCGTTACGGGGAACAGGTCGGGCCGGCGCAGCGCGAAGTGGACCGCGTGGAAGCCGCCGAGGCTGCAGCCGGTGGCGAGCAGGTCACCAGAACCGGGCGAGTCCTCCCGGATGAACCGGACGACCTCCTCAGTCACCCACCGCTCGTAGTCGTCGTGGTGCCGCGCGCGGGTCTCGTGGTCGACCGCCTTGTTGCTCCACGAGAGGTGGTCCAGGGAGTCCAGGCAGTAGAGCTTGATCCGGCCGGCGTCGACGAGGAAGGACAAGGCGTCGACCATGCCGCGGTCGGCAT
>WBZP01001493.1_pt1 | contig 28558 bp, 25 predicted proteins | sample 5204301 | NCBI WGS metagenome assembly WBZP01 (sample SAMN12412401, study PRJNA552823) | activated sludge metagenome | isolation source: activated sludge from nitrification reactor of wastewater treatment plant... | place: USA: Pennsylvania | collected 2017 | reverse complement strand
GGTTCGACGCCGTGTCCTCGATCGGGCTGACCGAACACATCGGCGTGGCCAACTACCCCGCCTATTTCGGCTTCCTGAAGTCCCGGATGCGCACCGGCGCACTGCTTCTCAACCACTGCATCACCCGCCCGTCCAACCGGTCGTCGGCCAGTGCCGGGGGCTTCATCGACCGCTACGTGTTCCCCGACGGGGAACTCACCGGCTCCGGCCGGATCATCGCCGAGGTCCAGGACGCCGGCCTCGAAGTGCTCCACGAGGAGAACCTGCGGCGGCACTACGCCCTGACGCTGCGCGACTGGTGCGCCAATCTGGTGGCGCACTGGGACCAGGCCGTCGCCGAGGTGGGCCTGCCCACGGCCAAGATCTGGGGACTCTACATGGCGGGGTCGCGGCTGGGCTTCGAGACCGATGTCGTTCAGCTGCACCAGGTTCTGGCCGTCAAGCACGGCGCCGCCGGCGACGACGGGGGGTTGCCGCTGCGGCCGTGGTGGACGGTTTAGCCTCGGCCGCAGGCACTGGACGCCTAGTCTGTGTTGGTGACGGGTCGGCCACGTTGAGCACTCCGTACTGGTACGAGCCGCGCCACCCTGATCACTACCACTGGATCACGGCCCGGCTGGACGCGCGCGGCGCGCGGGTCACGACCTGCCGAACGGTCGCCGGGTGGATCATCCTCGGTGGGCTGCCGCCGACGATCCTGGCGCTCGGGATCGGTGCGGCGCGCTGGGAGATCTGGGCCATGGCACTGACATTCACCGGCAGCTGCCTCGCCCTGGCCCTGCTGTGGGTCCGTGGACGCTGGCCGACCAGTCGCGAGACGGGTGTCTGTCTGGGCGCCGGCATCACGCTCGTTGCGTTCCTTGCGTCGTGCTGGCCCAACCCGGTGGCCGCCGCGATCTCCACGGCGGGCTTCGTCGTGCTCTCGACGTTCGCCGCGGTCTTCTTCTCGCTGCGCACCCTGATCGCCTGCGCCGGCATCGCGGCGATCGTCATCACGGCAGCCCATGTGCGCTGGGCACATTCCCGACCGGATGATCTGAATGTCGCCATCGCGTCCGGGATACTCCTGCTGCTCGTCACCGCGTTCGCCGCGATCATCACCCGCACGCTGATCGGCCTGATCGACACGGACCACTTCATCGGAACCATCGAGCCCGTCACCGGGTTGCTCACTCGCGACTCCTTCAACGACGGCGTCGCGCAGATGCTGGGAACGCGGGCCCGCAGCGGGGACCGCTATCTGACGATCATCGTCATCAGTCTGGACAGCTTTGCGGTGGCCGCGCAGCTCAGCGGCGCCGGGGACGGCCGCGCACTGCGCGTGGCGATTGCGCGGCGGCTGCGGGAGACGGCCCGCCGCGACACCGTACTGGCCCACTGCGGGGACACCGAGTTCCTGGTGGCCGATGTGTTCACCACCCCCGACCCGAGCCCGTTGACCGAACGGCTCAGGGCCAGGGTCAACGACGAGGCCCGTGCGCTGACTGCCAGCATCGGGTGCGCCACCACGGCACTGGACCCCGCGCTCTCCTGCAGTCCCCAGGAAGTGGTCGACCAACTGCTCGTCGTGGCGACCGAGGCCGCCCACGCCGTTCGCAGCAGTGGCGGCAACGGCACCCGACACGTTCATGTGCGGCAAGTGTTCCCGTCGAGCGACGACGACGAATAGCGTTGTAGCTCGACACCCCGGTGGCGTCAGCCCTCGATCTTGCGCGCGCCCAACTCGCTCTGCAGCAGTTCGAGAGCGACTTCCTCGGGATCGCGCCGCGGGGCGTCCGAACTGTCGGCCTCGGCGGCTTCGGCGAGCATCTCCTCCTCGGCCTGGACCTCGGCGCTGCGGTGCGCCGGGCCCGATGCCGACGGCGCGACCGCGGGGGAGTCGCCGGGCAGTTCCGATGCCACCCCGACCTCGCAACGCAGCCGCCAGTCGACACCGAGCGCGTCCTTCAGGGCTTCCCGGATGACATCCGAATTGCGTTGTTCGGCAAGGCGTTTCGCCAGCGGCGCGGACTCGTGCATCAGCACCAGGGTGTTGTCCTCGACCGCGCGCACGGTGGCCCCGGAGAGCATCACCTCGGTGGTACGGCTGCGCTGGCGGACCTTCTCGCGCACCGTGGTCCACATGCTGCGCACCGCCGCGGCATCGGGAGCGCCCGGGGTCGGGGCCGGCGGCGCGGGTTCAGGTTCGGGGGCGGGCTCGGGCTCGGGTGCCGGCGGCGGCGGGGGCGGTGGTGCGGCCGCGGCGGCCGGTGGCACCTTCACGGCGGGCGGCTCGCTGGGCGGGGGCTCCGGTGCCGGCGCCTGCGCCACCGGGGGCTCGCTGCGGGGAGGTGCCTGCGTCGGGGTGGCCTCCGGGACCGCGGTGGCCTCGGGGGCCGCCGGCGCGGGCTGCTGGGTCTTGCGGACGAACTGCTTGGGGGCGCGCGGCACCGCACCGGCCGCGGCCTCGCCCGCGGGGATCGACATGTCCAGCCGTGTCTCGATGCGCTCCACGCGCTGCAGCAGCGCGGATTCGGTATCACTTGCCGAGGGCAGCAGCAGCCGGGCGCACACCACTTCGAGTAGCAGCCGGGGCGCCGTCGCGCCGCGCATCTCGCCCAGCCCGGCGTGCACCACCTCCGCGAACCGGGTGAGGGTCGCGGTGCCGATGCGCTCGGCCTGCGAGCGCATCTTGTCCAGTTCGTCCTCCGGCGCCTCCACCACCCCGCGGGCCGCCGCATCCGGAACCGCTTGCAGCACAATGAGATCGCGGAAGCGCTCCAACAGATCGGTGGCGAAGCGCCGTGGGTCGTGGCCGGCGTCGATCACCGACTCCACCGCACCGAACAACGCCGCGGCATCCCCGGCGGCCAGCGCCTCGACGGCGTCGTCGATGAGCGCCACGTCGGTGGCGCCCAGCAGTGCCAGCGCCCGCTGGTACGAGACGTGGTTTCCTTCGGCTCCGGCGAGCAGCTGGTCGAGCACCGAGAGCGTGTCACGCGGCGACCCACCGCCGGCGCGGATCACCAGCGGGTAGACCGCGTCGTCCACCTCGACATTCTCCGAGGAGCACACGCTGCCGATCAGCGCCCGCATGGTGCGCGGGGCCAGCAGCCGGAACGGGTAGTGGTGGGTGCGCGAGCGGATGGTGGGCAGCACCTTCTCCGGCTCGGTGGTGGCGAACACGAAGATCAGGTGCTCCGGCGGCTCTTCGACGATCTTGAGCAGCGCGTTGAAGCCCGCGGTGGTGACCATGTGCGCTTCGTCGATGATGAAGATGCGATAGCGGGAGCTGGCCGGGGCGTAGAACGCCCGGTCGCGCAGTTCGCGGGTGTCGTCGACACCGCCGTGGCTGGCCGCGTCCAATTCGGTGACGTCCACGCTGCCCGGCCCGTTGGGCGCCAGCGCGACGCACGACTCGCACACCCCGCAGGGCGTGGACGTCGGGCCCTGCGCGCAGTTGAGCGAGCGGGCCAGGATGCGCGCCGAGGAGGTCTTACCGCAACCGCGCGGACCCGAGAACAGGTAGGCGTGGTTGACGCGGCCGGCCTGCAGGGCGGTGCACAGCGGCGCGGTGACGTGCTCCTGCCCCACCACCTCTGCGAAGGTTGCCGGCCGGTACTTGCGGTAGAGAGCCACGGATGCAGGCTACCGGCAGGGCATGACACCGGTGCGGGGCCGTCAGCCCTGATCGAGTGCCAGCAGTGCCTCGGTCGCCGCCAGCAGGGTGCAGGTAGCCAGCCCGTCGATGGCCGCGCGCAGATCGGGCATCGCCGGGAAGGTGGGGGCGATGCGAATGTTCTTGTCCTCCGGGTCTTTCCGGTAGGGGAACGACGCACCGGCCTCCGTGACGGCGATGCCCGCATCCTTGGCCAGGGCAACCGTCCGCCTGGCCGTACCGGGAAGCACGTCGAGGCTGATGAAATAGCCGCCCTGCGGGTCGGTCCAGGACGCCACCTTCGAGTCGGTCAGGCGGGCGTCGAGGATCTCGGCGACGGCAGCGAACTTCGGCGCGATCAACTGCTGGTGCCGGTGCATCTGCAGGCGCACCCCGTCGGCGTCGCCGAAGAAGCGCAGGTGCCGCAACTGGTTGACCTTGTCCGGCCCGATCGTCTTCTTCCCCGCGTACTGCAGGTACCAGGCGATGTTGCCCAGCGAACCGCCGAAGAAGCTGACGCCGGCGCCCGCGAAGGTGATCTTCGAGGTGGACGCGAACACATAGGGCCGGTTCGGGTTTCCCGCGGCGGCCGCCAGGCCCAGCACGTCCACCTGGCGCGGGAAGTCGTGCGTCAGGGTGTGCACGGCGTACGCGTTGTCCCAGAAGAGGCGGAAATCCGGTGCAGCCGTTTGCATCTGGACGAGACGGCGGGTGTTCTCCCAGGAGTAGGTGGCGCCGGTCGGGTTGGAGTACACCGGGACGCACCACATGCCCTTGATGGCCGGGTCCGCGGCCACGAGCTCCTCGACGAGGTCGACGTCGGGGCCGTCCTCCCGCAGCGGCACGGTGATCATCTCGATGCCCATGGTCTCGGTGATGGCGAAGTGTCGGTCGTAGCCCGGGGACGGGCACAGGAACTTGACGCCGGTTCCCCCGCGGGCTTCGTCCACCCACGGCCGCGGCGAGTCGACCGCGCCGTGCAGCATGGAGAACACGACGGCGTCGTGCATCATCTCGAGGCTCGCGTTGTTGCCGGCGATCAGGTTCTGCACCGGAATCCCGAGCAGCTCACCGAAGATCTCGCGGAGTTCGGGCAGCCCGTGCACGCCGCCGTAGTTGCGGGTGTCGGTGCCCTCGGCATCGCGGTAGTCGTCACCGGGCAGCCGCAGCAGAGCGTTGGACAGATCGAGCTGTTCCGGTGCCGGCTTGCCGCGGGTGAGGTCCAGCGCGAGCTTCTTGGCCTGCAGTTCGGCGTAGTTGCGGGACTGCTGGTCGTGCTCGGCCTGGAGTTCGGCGCGGCCGAGGGAACTGAACGACACCTTGGGGCCTTTCCGAGCCAGCGGTCCGGTAGGGGAATGGAGAAATTCAGGGGACCCCGCGCACCCGCTAGAGCCCGTTGACCCTTGCTGCCTTCCGGCCCTGGGGGAGTTCACAGGATGGACGCCGCGCGGGGTCCACCGGCGAGTCTAGCCCGTCCCGGATCCCGCTCCGTGCGGCGGTGATTCTGGTCTCGCAGGCGACTCGGCTAACATGACCGACGGAGGATTCGCCTAGTGGCCTATGGCGCTCGCCTGGAACGCGGGTTGGGTTAACAGCCCTCGCGGGTTCAAATCCCGCATCCTCCGCACTGGTCCGGGGTGCCAGCCGACGACGTCGATGCATTCGACATTCGCGGCGGGCACCCCGGAGTCACGAGTAGTCATCAGAGGGAAGCGAAATGCGGCGCAGCGTTGCGGTCAGCTGGCACGCGGTGTCGTTCGTCGTGGCGGCCGGACTCTATTTCCTGTTCGTCCTGCCCCGGTGGTGGGAGCTGTCCGGTTCGCACATCTCCCACACCCAGGGCACCGCGCTGCGGATCGTCACCGCCGTGGTGCTCGCACTGACCGCGCTCCCGGTGTTCTTCACGCTGCGGCACACCCGGCGCCCGGAGTTCGGCACCCCGCAGCTGGCGTTGAGCCTGCGCATCTGGTCGATCGTCGGCCATGTTCTCGCCGGCGTGCTGATTGTCGGGACGGCCATCTCGGAGATCTGGCTGAGCCTGGACAAGGCCGGTTCGTGGTTGTTCGGCATCTACGGAGCGGCCGCCGCCATCGCGGTGCTCGCGGCCATCGCGTTCTATGTGGCCTTCGCCGCCGAGCGGCCGCCGGCGCCGCCCAAGCCGCTGAAGGCCAAGAAGACGAAGCGGGTGGACCCGGCCGAGGCCGTTGTCACCGCCGATGACGAGGCCGATGAAGAGGCGGACGAAGACTCGGGTGACGCGACCGACGAACCGGAACCGGACACCGAAACCGAGTCCGAGATCGAGTCCGACGAGTCCGAGGAACTCGAGCTCGTCGAGCAGGCCCCGCGCCGGGGGCTGCGTAACAAGCGGCCCGCCAAACTCCGGCGCGACTGATCCCGGTCAGCCGACCGGTACGTCGGCGAGCTGATCGAGCCAGGCCGTCACCACTCGGTTGACCAGACCGATGTTGCCCACCTGGCAGTGGTTGGACGCCTCCTCGACCTCGGTGAACGTCCGGGTGGTGACCGAGCGGGCCCGTGTCAGCGTCGCTGCCTGCCGCGCCAGCTGGTGCAGCGGGACGTAGTGGTCGTCGGCACCGGCCAGCAGCAGCACGTCACCGGTGATGCGGGAAGAGATGTCGCCGGTCCGATACCCCAACGTGGCGCGCAGGAACTCGTACGGCGTCGCGGTGCCGGTGACCCGCATGCCCTGCCGCAGACCCCAGTCCGACACCGGCCGTCGGGCGGCCGCGACCCGCGCCACGGTGTTCACCACTCCCCGTGCCCGGAGCAGCAGCAGTAACCGCAGAGGGGGCCCGGCCCCCGGGCCGATCTGATGGGTGACGCCCTCGAAGAAGTCGTCCATGATGTCGTAGGCCACGACGCGGGTGATGCGTGGCTCGGCCGCCGCGGCCCGGATCACCAATGCGCCACCCAGGGAGACACCGATGGCGGTGACGTCGTCGAGGTCGAAGTGGTCCAGGACGGCCCCGACCGGCCGGCCCCAGTCCGCGGTCATCGACAGCCCGGCCTCGTCCAAGGCTCCGCCCTGTCCCGGACCGTCGAAGATGACGACGCGGAACCCGTCGTCGACCAGCGCCGCGATCATCGGGAAGAACTCCTCGACGAAGCTGTCGAATCCGCCGTGCATGAGGATGGTGTGCGACTCCGCCCCGTCGGGGCGGAGGTCATAGGCGGGCAGGTATCCGCCGTCGAACGGCACGTGAACCGTTGTCACGCCGTAGGTTTCGCGCATCTGCTCGACGAATCGCGCGCGGGTGTCCGGACGCCGCGGATCCTCGGGAAGCATGAAGAAGTTGGCGGCACGGTCGTAGTACGCCGCCGCGACCGTGCGGCCGCCCGCCCGCGCGGTCTCGGCCAGTCCGAGGAACCCGTCGATCCATTCGGGATAGCCCTGGGCGCGCCGGGCCAGCGCGGCGATCTCCTGATGCGCATCGGCACCGGCCGCCGCGCCGGTCTCGCTGACCTGGATCCATTGCAGCCACCGGTTGCACTGGAAGTTGAGGCTGACGTCGTCGCAGAAGTGGTGGTACCCGACCGGGCTGTCCGACCGGTCCATCCGTGGGGCGTCCAGGTTCATGGCGAACTCCTATCGCAGGTTGTCTTGCAATAACTATGCGCGCCGCGCACGCCCTATCGCAAGTCTTCTTGCGATAGCATTTCGGGATGGCTGACATCCGGGCGCCGCACCGGCGGGGCGAACACGTGCGGCAGACAGTCCTCGCCGCGGCCTACGACGAGATCGTCCACAACGGCGCCACCGACGCGACGATCGCCGGGGTGGCGGCGCGCTCGGGCGTTCACGAGACGACGATCTACCGCCGCTGGGCAACGCGCGAGCAGCTCTTCGTCGACGCTCTTCTCGGCCGTAGCGCCAGCGCGATCCCCGTACCCGACACCGGTTCGACCCGCCAGGATCTGCTCGAGTTCGTCACCGACGTCGCACGGCATCTGGCCTCCCCAGAGGGACGGGCCACCCTGCAGATGTGCGCCGCACTGGGTGGCGCCGAATCGGCCGATCAGTACCGACAGACGTTCTGGGGCCGCCGTGCCGAGCTGGTGCAGCCCGTTCTGCAGCGGGGCGTGGAACGCGGCGACCTGCGTCCCGACATCGACCCGCGGCTGATGCTCGAGGCCATGGTGGCACCCCTGCACGCCCGCATCCTGCTCACCGGCGAGCCCGTCGACGCCGACGTGGCGGGACAGCTGGTCGACCTCGTACTCACGGGCGCCGAATCGCTGCCCAAGCCGTGACGACACCCCTATGCTGTGCGAGTGCTCAACACTCCTGATCCCCGTGTTTATCGCGTCGTCCAGTGGACCACCGGCAACGTCGGAAAGAGCTCCGTCGCCGCCATCGCCCGCAACCCCACCCTCGAGCTGGTCGGCTGCTACGCCTGGTCACCCGACAAGGCCGGCGTCGACGTCGGCGAACTGGCCGGCATCGCACCGCTCGGCGTCACCGCCACCAACGACGTCGACGCGCTGCTGGCGCTGAAACCCGACGTCGTGGTCTACAACCCGATGTGGATCGACGTCGACGAATTGGTGCGCATCCTGGAGGCCGGCGTCAACGTCGTCGCCACCGCGTCCTTCATCACCGGCCACAACCAGGGCGCCGGCCGGGACAAGATCGCCGATGCCTGCGCCCGGGGCGGCTCGACGATGTTCGGCTCGGGTATCAGCCCCGGATATGTGAACCAGCTGTCCGTGGTCGCCGCCGGGATCTGCGACCGCGTCGACCGCATCACCGTCAACGAGGCCGCCGACACCACCTTCTACGATTCGCCCGAGACCGAGAAGCCGGTCGGATTCGGCCGGCCGATCGACGACCCCGCACTGCCCGAGATGACCGCTCACGGCACCGGGGTGTTCGGCGAGGCCGTCCGGATGGTCGCCGATGCGCTGGGTATCGAACTCGACGAGGTCCGCTGCGACGCGGAGTACGCCCAGACCACCGAGGATCTCGACCTGGGTTCGTGGACCATTCCGGCGGGCTGCGTCGCAGGTGTACATGCGACCTGGCAGGGCATTGTCGGCGGTGAGGTGCGTGTCGAGATATCCGTGCTGTGGAAGAAGGGCCAGACCCTGCAGCCGGACTGGCCGATCGAGCAGGACGGCTGGGTCATCGAGGTGGCGGGGCGCCCGACCGTCACGATGAAGGTCGGCTTCCTGCCACCGCCGGACTTCGAGGCCACCACGCTCGAGGAGTTCATGGTGCTCGGCCACATCATGACCGCGACGCCGCCGATCAACGCGATCCCGGCCGTGGTGGCCGCCGCGCCCGGCATCGTGACCTACAACGACCTGCCGCTGGTCCTGCCGCGCGGGGTGGTGCCGGCCCAGCGGACCTTGACCGGATGACCGGACGGGCGCAGGCTGAATCGATCAGATAACCGGGGATGACTCCCCTCCGATCGTTCGACCGGCGCCGAGCCTCCCCGCATGAGGGCAGGGGGCCCAATGCGAAGTTCACATATCCGGCGGATCCTGTGGATTGCCGCCGTCACGGTCGGCACCAGCGTGCTCGGCCAACCCGCAGCCGCGCTCGCCGCGCCCGACGGCGAATGGGATGTCGCCGCCTACGACGAGTGCATGAAGAAGACGGTCCGTTCGCCCGAGGGATGCTGCCTGGTCTCCGGCGGCGTCATCAGCAGCGACGGCAACTCGTGCGTGGCGCCGCCGGCGGTGGCGCAGGGATCCAGCGGACAGCAGGGCGCCGTCGCCGGTACGCCACCTCTGCCGGCGGGACCGCCACCGGGTTCGATGCCCCAGCAGGGCGCCGTGGAGGCTCCGCCGGCCGCAACCCCGATGCTGCCGCCGAACGTCTACCAGTTCCCCCAATTCGGCCCCGTCGGGTAGCTGCGCATCCCGGCCGGCCGGCTTCCAGGCAGAATGGGCGGTAACGAAAATGCCCAGTTCGCCGAGAGGCTAGGTATGGCTGACAAACCAGTCCGGCACCGCCGTGCCCGGCTCCGGGCCGTGCTGTGTGTGTTCACCGCCCTGCTGCTCATGCTGTTGGCGACACCGCTGACACACGTCGCACCCGCGATGGCCGCGCCGCTGGATCCGTCCATCGCAGCGGCCCGCGTCGAACCGGGCCTGGTGCAGATCACCACCCTGGTCGACTTCCAGGGCGTCGTGGGCAACGGCGCCGGTATCGTGCTGACGCCCGACGGTCAGGTCCTGACCAACCATCACGTGGTGGCCGGGGCCAACGACATCAAGGCCGTCAGCATGGGGACCGGTCAGACCTTCGAGGCCGACCTCCTCGGTTACGACCGGGCCAACGACATCGCGCTGCTGCAACTGCGGGGCGCGCAGGGCCTGCCGGTCGCACCGCTCGGTGATTCCAACTCGGTGGCCCTCGGCCAGCCGGTGCTCACGATCGGAAATGCCAACGGTTCCGGTAATCCGATGACGCACGAGACCGGTGCGGTGACCAACCTGAGCCGGTCGATCGCCGCCGAGGACGAACTGACCGGCGCCAAGAACAGCCTGGGCGGCCTGATCCAGTCGTCGACCAACCTGCGCTCCGGTGACTCCGGCGGCGCGCTGGTCAACACCGCCGGTGAGGTGGTCGGCATGAATGCGGCCGCGACCCTGAACTTCACCATCGACGGCGACTCGACACCGGGTGGGGAAGGGTTCGCCATCCCGATCAACCGGGCCCTCGACATCGCCAGCCAGATCCGCGGCGGTGCGGCCAGCCCCGCCGTGCACATCGGCCCGTCGGCCATGCTCGGCATCGGGATCGCCGCCGGCGGCGAGACGAACTCCAATGGCCTGCAGGTGCGTTCGGTGCTGCAGGGCGGACCGGCCGGGCTGGCCGGCGTGCGCCCCGGTGACGTCATCACCGTCATCGACGGTGTCCCGATCGACTCCGCCAACGCGCTGACCGGACTACTCGACCAGCGCTACCCGGGCAACGTCATCGACCTGCACTGGCTGGACCGGGCGGGTGCGCCGCACAACGCGGCCGTGACGCTGGTGGTGGGCCCGGTCAGCTGATCGGCTGCGGGCTCACATCCTCGGTCTTGGCGCCCGGGCCGGGCAGGGGTTTGGGACCCGCCACCGGGCTGATCCCGGTGACCCTGGCCGTCAGCTGCGCCCCCGGCGGACCTTCGACGGTGACGTCCTTGTAGACCCTGGCCTGCCCGCTGCTGACCGTGAAGTTGCCCGGCTGCGGCGCCGTCCCGCCGTCGATCTCGTAGAAGACCGCGAAATCACGCTCGGGCAGCGGGTGGAAGCCGACGTAGTTGGGCTGGATCGAGTACGTGTAGGTGCAGACGCCCTGGTCGGTGCACTGCGTGGCGGTGACCTGCACCCCCACCTCGAACTCCTGCGGCGTCGGCATCTTCGGTTCGGGCGCGGCGAGCGTGCTGCGCGCCGCCGACGGCGCGGACTTCAACGTGTCCATCCGCGTGAACAGGAAGATTGCCACGCCGATACCCGTCACCGCGATCGCCACGATGCACAACGCGGCCAGCAGCTTCCGAAGCCCCGATAACTTCACACCCAACTGTGTACACCCCCGGCCCCCGCCGCAGGTACCGGACCGCTACGGCGTGGCGGCCTCGACCCGGCGCTGCAGGTGGTTGTCGCCGCGGGGCCGGACCACCTTGGGCCACCAGAACCAGCGGCCCAGCATCGTCGCGATCGACGGCATCAGCAGCGAACGCACGATCAGCGTGTCCAGGAGCAGGCCGATGGCGATGGTCGAGCCCATCTGCGCGACGACGGTCAGGTCGCTGCCGAGCATCGCGGCCATCGTGACGGCGAACACCAGACCCGCCGACGTCACCACCCCGCCCGTGCCGGCCATGGACCGGATGATCCCGGTCTTGAGCCCCGCGTGGATCTCCTCCTGGAACCGTGACACCAGCAGGAGGTTGTAGTCCGAACCCACCGCCAGCAGGATGATGACCGACATCAGCAGCACGATCCAGTGCACGTTGATGCCGAGCAGGTCCTGCCAGATCAGCACGGACAGGCCGAACGACGCGGCGATGGAACTGGCCGCCGTGCCGACGATCACCAGTGCGGCGACCACGCTGCGCGTCAGGATCAGCATGATCATGAAGATCAGGGTCAGCGCCGAGACCACCGCGATCATCAGGTCGTAGCGGGCACCGTCGTGCATGTCCTTGTAGGTGGCCGCAGTTCCGCCCAGGAAGACCTTCGCGTCGGACAGCGACGACATCTTCAGCGCTTCCTGCGCGGCCTTTCGTTCGGAGTCCACGCGTGCGATGCCCTCGGGAGTGGCGGGGTCGCCCTCGTGGGTGATGAAGAACCGGGCCGACTTCCCGTCGGGGGACAGGAACTGCTCGAGGCCGATCTTGAAGTCCGGGTTGTCGAACGCCTCGGGCGGCAGGTAGAACAGGTCGCCGTTCTTGGCCGTGTCGAAGCTCTGCCCCATGGCGATCGCGGTGTCGTTCATCGACTCCATCTGGTCGAGCAGCGCCTTCTGCGAGTTGTACGACGCCAGCGACATGTCCCTGCTGGCTTTCATGGTGGCGATGGTCTGCGGGAGCAGCGCGGTCAGCTTCGGCGCCAGTGCCGCGAGTTGATCGGTGTTGCCCTGGACCGCCGCCGTCTGGTCGGTCACGTCGGAAATGCCGTCGAGGGAATCGAAGAGGGATCGCGCCGCGGCGCACATCGGGATGTCGAAACAGTGCGGTTCCCAGTAGAAGTAGTTGCGCATCGGCCGGAACTGATCGTCGAAGTCGGCGATGTGATCGCGCAGCTTCTCGGTGGTGGCCAGCAGATCCCGCGACTTGGCCGCCGAGTCCTGGGTGAGCTGGCTCTGCTGCAGCGAGAGTTGGTACTGCTGCTCCATGATGTCGATCGAGGCGTTGGTCGCGTCGATCATCCTCAGCTGGTCGGCCAGCTGCTGACGCTGGAACGGCAGGTTCAGGTTGTTCGTCTGGCCCGACATGCTGGTCTGGAACGGAATCGAGCTGTGCTGGATGGGAATTCCCAGCGGCCGGGTGATGTCCTGCACCATCGCGATGCCCTCGGTGCCCATGATATTGCGGGCGATCTTGTCCAGCACCAGCATGTCGGCCGGGTTTCGCATGTCGTGGCCGGCTTCGATCATGAGGATGTCGGGGTTCATCCGGGCGGGGCTGAAATGCCGGTCGGCCGCCGCGTACCCGACGTTGACGGGCGCGTCTGCGGGCAGGTAGTACCGGTCGTTGTAGGCCGTGGTGAAGCCGGGCAGGCCGAGCATGCCGAGCAGTACCACCGCCAGGCTGGTCACGAAAATCGGTGCGGGCCAACGCACGACAGCCGTTCCGACCCGGCGCCAGAACCTGGGCCGGCTGGCCTTCTTGGATTCGTAGCGGCCGATCTTGCTACCCAGGAAGAGCACCGCGGGCCCCAGCGTGACCGAGATCAGCACCACCACGACCATCCCGATCGCCACCGGTGCACCCATGGTGGTGAAGTACGGCAGCCGGGCGAAGCTCAGGCAGAAGGTAGCCCCGGCGATGGTCAGGCCCGAACCAACGATGACGGGGGCCACCGACCGGAATGTGGTGTAGTAGGCGGCTTCTCGATCCTCGCCGGCGCCGCGGGCTTCCTTGTAGCGGCCGAACAGGAAGATCCCGTAGTCCGTGGCCGCCGCAATGGCAAGCATCGTCAGGATGTTCCCCGCGAAGGTGGTCAGCCCGAACAGCCCATGGGTGGCCAGTACCGCGATCACGCCACGGGAACACAACAGCGCGAGGAACGTCAGGAAGAGCTGGACGACGGTGGTGAAGACAGACCGGTAGACGACGAGCAGCATGATCGCGATGGCGGCGAGGGTGAAGAGCGTGATCTTGCCCAGGCTCTCGTTGCCGATCACGTGGGTGTCGTGGGTCAGTGCGGCCGGGCCGGTGACGTAGGCCTGTACGCCCGGCGGCGCCGGGGTGTCCGTGATCGCCTTGCGCGCCGCCGCAACCGACTCGTTGGCGAGCGTCTGCCCCTGTTCGCCGGCCAGGTTCAGCATCACGTACGCGGCCTTGCCGTCCGGGCTCTGCGAACCCGCGGCCGTCAGCCGGTTGCTCCAGAAGTCCTGGATGTGCTGGATGTGCTCGGGGTCGTTGCGCAGCTTGGCGACGATCTGGTCGTAGTACCGGTGGGCGTCGTCACCGAGCGGTTGCTGGCCCTCCACGATGATCATGACGGTGCTGTTGGAGTCGAACTCGCCGAAGTTGGCTCCCATGCGCTTCATCGCCATCATCGACGGCGCGTCCTCGGGCGCCATCGGTGCGGCATGCATCTCGCCGACCACTTCCAGTTGCGGCGCAACCATGTTCACCAACACGGTGAAACCGATCCAGAACAACAGGATCGGTACCGACAGGATGCGGATCGCATGCGGCAACAGAGGCCGCTTCGGGGTCGCCCCGAGCGCCGGGTCCGGGGCTGTGTCGGTCAGGGTCATGCGGACTTCACCAAGCAGTAGGTCTGCGCCTGCTGGCCGTCGGCGGTCCGCTCGTCACGAACGGTGCCGTCGATCGTCACGCGGCAACCGATCTGGTCGCTGTCGCCCTGCACCATGATGTTGGCGCTGACGCTCGGCAGCGTCGTGGAGATGGTGGTCGACCAGGGCAGGGGCGCGTCGTCGAGGTGGTGCAGGTTCGCCTCGGCGTCCAAGTAGCTGATCCTGGCGGTGGTTCCCGGTGGCCCGAACACGTCGTACACCAACACTTTCGGATTGAACTGGACGATCTCGATACCGGCTCCCGCGTTGGCATTGAGATCCTCGGACGCGAACTTGCGATGCAGCCGGCTGACCACCAGGCCCGACACCGCCAGCACGACGATCAGAACCAGCGGGATCCACGTCCAGCGGATCACCCTGCGCGACAGGCTATTTCCCATGTCGGTCCCCGTCGGCCGCAATGCTGGCGAGGCGCTGCAGGATGGGGGTGGCCACCTGGCAGGCCAGCCAGAGCGCGTGTCGATCCTCGGCCGGGACATCGGCCAGCAGTAGATCGAGGCGTTCCCGACGCAGCTCGGTCCGCTGCGCGAGCAGCGCCCGCCCCGCATCGGTGATGGCCACCAGCGCGGCCCGGCCGTCCTCCGGGTCGGCCAGTCGCGTGACCAGGTCCTGACGTTCCAGGCGCTGGATCAGCTGCGTCATCGACGGTTGGCCGACGCCTTCCTTCGCTGCGAGCGTGGTCAGCCGGGTGGGACCGTCGCTCAGCACGCGATGCAGGACGTACGCGGCCGATGCGCTCAGGTCGGCGCGGTCGCTGAGGTAGCGCGCCGTCAGCTCCATCGCCTGGTCCAGGCACGGACCGATCTCGCCCGTCAACGTCTGCTGCACAGTCGGGACGATACATCACATAGGTGATGTATATGCGATCAGGTTGGCGCAATTCGGGTGGAGGGTGGGGGTGACGCGCCCAGGAAGTATCGCTTGGGCGAACCATTCGACACGGAAGAGAGGGTCAGGCAGCGAAAGCCGCTCGGACAACGGATTCATCGCCATCGATCTCCAGCCCGAGGGCCCGGGCATCACCGAGACCGAGCGCACCGGCGGCCAACCCGAGGATGAGTGCCGGCTCGGCGCGGAGGGTGGCATCGAGTTCGCGGCCATCCCGGGGTCCGACCTCGAAGCCCGAACGCGCGGCGCGGAGTTGCAGGACGGCAGCGCCCACCTCGGGAGCCAGCTCGAGGCCGATCGTCGCCGCGGACCGAACCTTGACCCGGGCGCTCAGGAGGGCGGGGAGCGCCAGCGCCAGCCACTCGGGCCGGAAGGCGTCAGCCCCCGGGCCCCGAATCATCAACGGGGTGGACCAGCGGATCAGACTCTCGACGGGCTCGCGCAGTTCGGCGCCCCACGCCGTGAGGGCGTATTCGACAGCACTGCCCTCTCCCGCGAGTCGCCGCTCGATGACACCCACCGCCTCCAGATCGCGGAGCCGGTCGGCCAGCAAGTTGGTGGCGATGCCGGGGAGGCCTTCGATCAGATCGCGATACCGGGCGGGCGCGATGAGCAGCTGACGAACGATCAGCAGATTCCACCGGTCGCCGACGACCTCCAGGGAGCGGGCCAGCCCGCAGTACTGACCATAGCCGCGCATAGATCGATCCTTTCACTTGAGATTTTCAAGTTGATGTGAAAAGTTCAAGTTTAATTGTATCGCCCATTCGACAAGGAGCAGGAAGATGAAGGACACCACTGTGGGCATCCGGCCAACTTGGGTCGACAACAGCCTCTTCCCGTTCGAGAGTCGCTTCGTCGATATCGACGGCAACACCGTGCACTACATCGACGAGGGCTCGGGCCCCACTTTGCTGATGCTGCACGGCAATCCGACGTGGTCGTTCCTGTGGCGCGATGCGATCGACGCGCTCCGGCACGACTTCCGCTGCATCGCAATCGATTATCCGGGCCTCGGGCTGTCGAAGCCGCACGCAGGTTACCGCTACCTTCCCGAGGAACACGCGGACGTGGTCACCGGGTTTGTCGACGCGCTCGGCCTGCAGGAGGTCACCCTGGTCGGGCAGGACTGGGGCGGACCGATCGGGCTTGCCGCCGCGCAGCGGCGTCCCGGCGTCTTCGACCGCCTGGTGCTCGTCAACACGTGGGCCTGGCCGGTGAACGGCGATCTGCACTTCGAGGCCTTCTCCCGCATCGTCGGCGGTTTGCCGATGCGGTTCCTCGTCCGGCAGTTCAACCTGCTCGTCAATGCATTCATCCCCACCGGTCATCGGCGGCGCCGGCCGACCGACGCTGAGATGGCCCACTATCGCAATGCGCTGGACACCCCCGAACGGCGCCAGGCCTCCGCCGTTCTGCCCGGCCGGATTCTCGCCAGCCGGGAATTCTTCGCCGAGGTCGAGGCTGGTCTTGCCGGCATCGCCCATCTACCGACACTGATCGTCTGGGGCGACGCCGATATCGCGTTCCGTGCGCAGGAGCGAGAACGCCTGGAATCGACATTCACCAGCCACAGAACGGTGATCGTCGAGGGTGCCGGCACCTACGTGGAGTCCGACGCACCGGAGGAGTTCGTCGCTGCGATCCGCGACTGGGCAACCGAGTAGCGCCTCATTCGCTCCGATTGTCGACCGGATTTCCCTCCGCGTCCCAGTTGGCAGCCACTTTCTTGCTGGGCTGCACCCGGGGCGGCTCGCCCGGCATCTTCGGATAGCTCGGGGGATAGGGCAGATCGCCCAGTCCGTTGTCCTCGTCGGCGGCCACCATGTCCAGCAGCGGCTGCAACGACTGCGCGGCGCTGTCGATGGCGGCCCATGGATCGTCGCGGCCGGCGACGATGTCCGGCACGGTCAGGATCGTGTAGTCGTCGGGATCGGCGTCGGCGAGTTCGGCCCAGGACAGGGGCATCGACACGGTCGCGATCGCGGTCCGTCGCGCCGAGTACGGCGAGGCCATCGTCCGGTCCCGGGCGTTCTGGTTGAAGTCGACGAAGATCCGCTCGCCGCGCTCTTCCTTCCACCACGAAGTGGTAACCAGTTCCGGTGCACGCCTTTCCAATTCGCGCGCCAGGGCGATGCCGGCGCGGCGCACCGCGATGAAGTCCCAGTCGGTGGCGATGCGCAGATAGACGTGGACACCCCGGCCGCCGGAGGTCTTCGGATATCCGGTCAGGCCCAATTCGCGCAGCAGAGGTTCCAGCACCTCGACCGCCACCCGGCGCGCTTCGCGGAATCCGGTGCCGGGCTGGGGATCCAGGTCGATCCGCAGCTCGTCGGGATGTTCGGTGTCGGGGCAGCGCACCGGCCACGGGTGCAGGGTGACGGTGCCCATCTGCGCGGCCCAGACGATGGCGGCCGGATGGGTGATCTTCAGCGCGTCCGCGGTACGGCCCGACGGGAACGTCACCGTGCACGTCTCCAGATAGTCGGGGTGCTTCTGCGGGATCCGCTTCTGGTAGATCTCCTCACCGTCGATGCCGTCGGGGAACCGCTGCAGATGGGTGGGCCGGTCCCGCAGTGCGGTCAGCATCGGCCCGCCGGCCACCGCCCGGTAGTAGTCGATCAGCTTGCCCTTGGTGCCGTCCGCGCCGAGCGCGGGATAGAACGGCTTGTCCGGGTTGGTGATCCGGACCAGTACGCCGTCGACGTCGATCTCGGTTGCGGGACTGGGCATTACCGTGACTCCAGGACGTCGTAGAGGTCGTAGTTCGCCGGTACGTCCAGTTGGTCGAACGTACAGCTGCGCGGGTCCCGGTCTGGGCGCCAGCGCACCAGCCGCACGGTGTGCCGGAACCGCACCCACCCGCCGTTCCCCTCCATCTGGTCGTAGGCCACCTCGGCCACCTTCTCCGGCCGGATCGGGATCCAGCGTTTGTCGGCCGCGGAGTTCCATCGGCTGGGTTCACCGTCGAGCACCTCGTCGCCCTTGCGCAGCGGTTCGAGTTCGGCCAGCAGCTCCAGCCGGGCCTTGGCGGTGAAAGATGCTGCGCCGCCGACCATCTGCAGCTCGCCGTCGTCGCGGTACAGCCCGAGCAGGATCGAGCCGACGCCCTGGCCACTCTTGTGGATCCGGTAGCCGATGGCCACACAGTCGGCGTCGCGGGCGTGCTTGACCTTGACCATCTCCCGTTTGCCCGGAACATAGGGCCCGTCAAGACGTTTGGCGATCACCCCGTCCAGGCCGGCCCCCTCGAACGTCTGCAGCCACTGCGCTCCCATGGCCGGATCCTCGGTGGTGCGCGTGACATGGCACCACTGCTGCGGTCGGACCAACTCGGCCAGTGCGACACGACGGCGCCGGAACGGTTCGGCCATGAGGGAGGTGTCCCCCGCCGCCAGTGCGTCGAAACCGATGAAGTGCGCCGGGGTCTGCTCGGCGAGCATGCGGACACGGCTGGCCGCGGGGTGAATGCGCTGTGACAGCGAGTCCCAGTCCAGCCGGATGCGGCCGTCGACCTCGCGGGGCACCACGATCTCACCGTCCAGCACGCAGCGCGGCGCCAGTCCACCGCGCACGGCCTCGATCAACTCCGGGAAGTACCGGCCGAGATCGCGGCCATTGCGCGACAGCAGCACGACCTCGTCGCCGTCGCGGAACACCAAGGCGCGTCTAGTTGACTGAACTTCGGCGAGCCTTCCGATGGAGTGGCTGCGGCGGGCGGAGGATCCGGCTATGGGCGAGGTGGGTCGGGTGGAGTCGGCGCCGAGCGGGTTGCCGTGGCGGGTGATCTTCCCCGATGCCGAGCATCCCGGGGCGACGTCGTACCTTCGCGAACTGGCGGCGTCTGATTGCAGTCCACTCACAGTTCGAAGTTACGCGTTCGACCTTCTGCGGTGGTTCCGATTCCTGCATGACCGCCTGATCAGTTGGGAGCGAGCAGAGCGCGTAGACGTCCGCGCGTTCGTCGAGTATCTGCGGGCGGCGCCCAATCCGCAACGTCTTCGCCGACGACCGGATGGGCCGCCACCGGGGTCGGTGAACGCAGTGACCGGCAAGGCGGAGTTGTCCGGCAAGTACGCCCCGCGCACCATCAACCATCAGCTGTCAGTCTTGTTCGGGTTTTATGAACACGCTTGTGCCGCCGATCTGGGTCCGCTGGTGAATCCCGTTCCTGCACAACGTGCTAGGCACGGCGGCCGTCCGCATGCGCACCATAATCCGATGGAAGACTTCGCTATCTTTCGGCGCGCCAACTACCGGCAGAAGACCCCACGGCCGGTGTGGCGGGCGATCCCCGATGACGCCGCCGGAGCGCTGTTCAACGCGTTGCGCAGCCACCGCGATCGAGCGTTGGTGAGTTTCTATCTGTCCTCGGGTGTGCGGGCATCGGAGCTGCTCGGTTTGCGTCACGGTGATCTGGATGCCGGCCGCTACACAATCACGGTCACTAGCAAGGGCAGCCGCATGCGGGAGACCGTTCCGGCCTCAGTGGACTCATTCGTATGGCTGGCGCTGTATTTGGCCCAACGCCCGCCGATCGAGCCGGGTGGTCCGGTGTGGTGGACCCGACGCTCTCAGCCGGCACCGCTGAACTACCACGCAATGCGCGCGGTGCTGCGCCGCGCCAACGCCAGCTTGGGCGCGAACTGGTCGTTGCACGACTTCCGCCACACCGCCGCCGCGCGGATGCTGGCCGACCCCGCGTTCACGCTGGTCGACGTGCAGACCGTCTTGCGGCATGCCAGCGTGACGACCACTCAGATCTACACCCAGCCTCGCCTGGAAGATCTGATCGGCAAGGTCCTTGAGCATCACGCCCGACCGAAGATCGAAGCATCGACGATCGAACCTGCCTACGACGCCGCGGCGGTCCGAGAACTGTTGGGGCTGCCGAATTGAGCGCTGAGGACACCCGGTCACCGCAACGCCGGCAGGCCGCCGCGACGCGGCGGGCGATGAGCCCACAGGTCCAGCTGCTGTCACGGCCCGATTCACCGCATCTGCAAGCGATCCCAGCAGACAGCCGGTTCGGCCCCGCCGGCCTGGTACGCCCGCTGTGGGGGTATGACGCCAACCACGCGCCCCCACCACCGCCAGAGGGCGCCCGCGGTGCGGCGATGCAGCATCTCACCATCACCGAGTTGTGCGACGTCGTAACCAAGCACCACCGGACGCTGCCACCCCAGCAGCTTCAGCCGATGATTCGGGGAACGCATGCCCTGCTGGGTGTCCTGGCTCAATATTCAGGGCAGACGTGGGAGGAGCGGTGGCTGGCCAGCGGTTACGACGCCGCTCCGCGCACGTGGTTCGAGCATGATGCGTTGCCGCACTACGAACACTGGTCACCCACGCTCAAGGCCCTCAATGCGCTACTGCGCGTGCGCGCACTGCGGCCGTCTTACAGTTGGCTGTTGGATTCTAAGCAGCGGGTAGCCCTCGGCAGGTTCCTCGACAGCAATGGCGGGCCGGACTTGGAACGGTTGCGTACGCTGCCCGCCTACCGGGACGCGGTGCCCAAGTACCAGGCCGACGCCGAAAAGGCGTTGGCGCGGGTGATGATCCGCACCGGGAAGAACATCGGGCAACTGTGCGGCGACGATTTGCTGTTCTACGCGGACGTGGTGCGCACCTCGGGGCGACAGCGCCGCGAACACCTCATCTGGGAGCTGCTGGTCGCCCTGGGCCCCTTGGCCGAGGAGGCGCCTACGCTGCGGGCGACGTGGTCGGCGCGAGGCAACACACGCCAACACAGCGCTGCGACGCTAGTGGATCGGTACGGCATCCCCGCCTCAGGAGTGCGCGACCTCCTCGTGGGCTACCTCGAGGAGCTACAGCCCAACATGGACTACAGCTCGCTGGAGGGACTTGCCTACCGCCTGGCCCGATTGTTCTGGTGGGAGATCCTGCAGATCAATCCGGACCAAAAGGACCTGGCGATCTCGGCCGAGGTGGTGACGGCGTGGCGGGAACGGTTGGCGATGACCCTCGACGGCCGCCCGCGACGCGAAGTGCACTCGATCCTGTTCGCCATCCGCGGCATGTACCGCGACCTGGCCGAGTGGTCGCACGACGACCCCGTCCGCTGGGGTGTCTGGGTCGCGCCGTGCCCAGTACCGCGGGCGCTCAGTCGCGCGGCGGCCAAGCAGAAACGCCGCCAGAAGGCCTCCATGCAGGATCGCACCCGCATGCTTACCCCGCTGCTGCCGGCACTCCTGGCTGCGGCTACAGCGCATAAGGACCGCACCGCAACGCTTCTGCAGCGTGCCTTGACCTGCACGCACGACCAGGAATTCGTCGTCGACGGCTTCACTTTCCTTCGGCACTGCCCACCTCTGCGGCGCGACGGCGACGCCCGCGCCCGGATTTGGGCGCACCTGGCACCCGGACAGCAGCGGCCGGGATGGATCCGAGGCAGTGCCGAGCGCATCGACGTAACCGCGCTCGAAGAGGAGGGCTTCTGGGGGTGGGCGCTCGTGGAGACACTGCGTCACACCGGCATTCGCATCGAGGAACTTCTTGAACTGACCCAATTATCGCTGCGGCACTACACCGCCTCCACAACGGCCACGCTGGTGCCCTTGCTCCACATCGTGCCGTCCAAGACCGATTGCGAGCGGCTGATCCCGATGACTCCGGAACTGGTCGGAGTGCTGTTGGAGGTTTTGCGCCGCGCCAAGGCCGGCAAGGATCACGTGCCGCTGTCGATCGCCTACGACACCAACGACAAGGTCCACAGCGAACCGTTCCCGCACCTGTTCGCACGCCCTCTGGGTACCCGTCACGAAGTGCTGGGACGGCACTACGTGCGCCAGATTCTGGTCCACCTCGCCACGATCGCCGGGCTCACCGATGCCGGTCGGCCAGTGCACTTCACCCCGCACGACTTCCGCCGACTGTTCGCCACCGACGCGGTAAACAACGGCCTGCCGCTGCACATCGCCGCAGCGCTACTCGGCCACCTCAACCTCGACACCACCCGCGGCTACACGGCGGTGTTCCCTGAGCACATCGTCACAGCCCACCAGGCGTTCATCGAACGTCGCCGCCAACTGCGCCCATTCGAGGAGGCGACAGTCGCCGACGACGACGAATGGGCCGATTTCGAAGAGCACTTCCTACTGCGCCGCGTTGCCCTCGGCGAGTGCCACCGCCCCTACGGCACACCCTGCGTCCACGAACACGCGTGCACGCGATGCCGGTTCCTGCGCGTCGACCCCGCCCAGCTGGGCCGCATCAACGAGATGACTGAAAACGCCGAACAGCGCCTCGTCGAGGCGAAGGATCGGGCATGGCTCGGCGAGGTCGCCGCCCTCGAAGAAAGCATTAAACATCTGCGCGTCCGACAATCCGAAGCGCAGCAACGACTTTCACACGGCGGCAACCCGTTCGCCGAGCAGAGACCACAATGAGACGATGAAGCTCCCCGTCATGCCACCGGTCTCGCCAATGCTGGCCAAGTCGGTGCCGACAATCCCTCCCGATGCCTCCTATGAACCCAAGTGGGACGGCTTCCGCTCAATCTGCTTTCGTGACGGCGAGGAGGTCGAGCTGGGCAGCCGCCACGAGCGACCGTTGACCCGATACTTCCCCGAACTCGTCGCAGCAATCACCACTGAGCTGCCCGAGCGCTGCGTCATCGACGGTGAGATCATCATCGCAACAGACCACGGCCTGGACTTTGAGGCGCTTCAACAACGTATCCACCCTGCCGATTCGCGAGTACGAATGCTCGCCAAACAGACCCCTGCGTCCTTCGTAGCGTTCGATCTACTCGCCCTGGGCGACGATGACTACACCAAGAGACCGTTCGCCGAGCGACGCGCAGCACTCGTCGCGGCGTTGGCCGACTCCGGACCGTCGGTTCACGTCACACCAGCGACGACGGATCTCACGACGGCGCATCGGTGGTTCGAAGAGTTCGAGGGGGCGGGTCTCGACGGCGTCGTCGCCAAGCCCTTGACGGTCACCTATCAACCCGACAAGCGGGTCATGTTCAAGATCAAGCATCAGCGGACCGCCGACTGCGTCGTCGCCGGTTACCGGGTGCACAAGTCCAGCCAGGACGCGATCGGCTCCCTGCTGCTCGGGCTCTACACCGACGACGGCACCCTTGCCTCGGTCGGCGTGATCGGCGCGTTCCCGATGACAAAGCGCCGACAGCTGTTCACCGAAATGCAGCCGTCGATAACCGCAGTCGATGACCATCCGTGGAATTGGGCCGCCCACGAAGCGGGTGAACGCACCCCCCGCAAGAACGAGACCTCCCGCTGGAACGCCGGCAAGGATCTCTCGTTCGTGCCGCTGCGACCCGAGCGGGTGGTCGAGGTCCGCTACGACCACATGGAAGGGCAACGGTTCCGCCACACCGCCCAATTCAACCGCTGGCGGCCCGACCGCGATCCACGCTCGTGCACCTACGCCCAACTCGAACAGCCAGTTGTCTTCAGGCTGGACGACATCGTCCCCGGCCTCGGCCCAAGGGAGGCCTAAGACGACTTCGCGTCGGCGCCCGCGACTCTGCAGTGCTGTGCGTCTGATCAGCGGGCGCCAGTGAGCCCACCGACCCCTGGCGATTGATAGGTATTTGTGACTATCATCGTTGAATGACGATGATAAAGGGGAGAGCTTCTTCCCGATCGGCCGCGGATCTGGCGCCGGCGGCGGCGCTGTTTCGCGGCCTGTCGGATCCCACCCGGTTGGCGATCCTGCAGCGCCTCACCGAAGGAGAGGCCCGGGTGGTGGATCTGACCCGGGTGCTGGGCACTGCACAGTCGACTGTCTCGGCGCATCTGGCCTGCCTACGCGAGTGCGGCCTGGTCACCGGGCGACCGGAAGGCCGGCAGATGTTCTACTCCCTGAATCGCCCAGAGCTGATCGATCTGCTCGCGTCGGCGGAATCGCTGCTGGCCGCCACCGGCAACCAGGTGGTGCTATGCCCTGTCTACGGAGCCGATGCGACGAAGAAAGAAGCGGTGACCAAGCGATGAGCGACGCCTGCGGTTGCGGCGGAAACGAGGCCGATGTCGGCGGGCAGGCCGAGAAGCAGGCCGAATCCCTGTGGCAGGTTCGGGAACTGCAGTTCGCGGCCGTCGCGGGGGTGTTCCTGCTGGCCGGGTTGATCGCTGGCGGGGCAGGTGCGCCGCCGACGGTCGTGCTCACGTTGGAAGCGCTCGCCTTGGTTGTCGGCGCCTATACCTTTGTGCCGTCCACGCTCAAGCGTCTGGCCAAAGGCAGAATCGGGGTGGGCACGTTGATGACCATCGCCGCTGTGGGCGCGGTGCTCCTCGGCGAAGTCGGCGAAGCCGCGATGCTGGCGTTCCTGTTCTCGATCAGCGAGGGTTTGGAAGAGTATTCGCTGGCCCGCACCCGTCGCGGACTGCGCGCCCTGCTGTCGCTGGTGCCTGACCAGGCCACTGTTCTGCGCGACGACACCGAGATGGTCGTATCCTCAAGTGAATTGCGTGTCGGCGACCGAATGCTGGTCAAGCCCGGCGAGCGGATCGCCACCGACGGCATCATCCGCAACGGCCGCACCGCGCTGGATGTCTCGGCTATCACTGGTGAGTCAGTGCCCGTGGAAGCCGAACCGGGCCACGAGGTGTTCGCCGGCTCGATCAACGGCACCGGCGTGCTGGAGGTCGAGGTAACCACCACCTCCGAGGACAACTCGCTGGCCCGCATCGTGAAGATTGTGGAGGCCGAACAGTCTCGAAAGGGCGCCTCTCAGCGATTGGCCGACCGCATCGCCAAGCCGCTGGTTCCCGCGGTGATGATCGCCGCGGCCCTGATCGCAGTGATCGGCAGCCTGCTCGCGGACCCGGCCGTGTGGATCGAACGTGCCCTGGTGGTACTGGTCGCGGCCTCGCCGTGCGCGTTGGCGATCTCGGTGCCCGTGACCGTGGTCGCCGCAATCGGTGCGGCTAGCAAGCTCGGTGCGCTGGTCAAGGGTGGCGCCGCGTTGGAGGCGCTCGGCGCGGTGCGCGGCGTCGCCCTGGACAAGACCGGCACCCTGACCGCCAACCGGCCCGCTGTCATCGAGGTGGCCACCACCCACGGCGCTACCCGCGAGCAGGTGCTCGATCTGGCCGCAGCGCTGGAAGCGCGCAGTGAACACCCGCTGGCCGCGGCGATCCTGGCCGCCGTCGACGAGGTCACCCCGGCTACTGACGTGCAGGCGGTGACCGGCGCCGGGCTCACCGGACGCCGCGACGGCGACACGATTCGCCTGGGCCGCCCCGGGTGGCTCGATGCGGGCGCATTGGCGGATGCCGTGGTACGGATGCAGCAGGCCGGCGCCACCGCCGTGCTCGTCGAAAACAACGGCCAAACAGTCGGCGCGATCGCCGTGCGCGACGAACTCCGTCCCGAGGCGGCCGAGGTCGTCGCCCAGCTGCGCCGCGACGGCTTCCACATCGCGATGCTCACCGGCGACAATCGCACCACCGCCACCGCGCTCGCCAAAGATGTCGGTATCGACGACGTACACGCCGAGCTACGCCCCGAGGACAAGGCGCGGCTCATCGAAGAACTGCGTGTTCAGCGCAACACAGCCATGGTCGGCGATGGCGTCAACGACGCCCCCGCTCTGGCCACCGCCGACCTCGGTATCGCGATGGGGGCGATGGGCACTGACGTTGCCATCGAGACCGCCGACGTGGCGTTGATGGGTGAAGACCTGCGCCACCTGCCGCAGGCGTTCAGCCACGCGCGTCGCGCCCGACGGATCATGCTGCAAAACGTCGGCCTGTCACTTGCGCTGATCACCGTGTTGATACCGCTGGCACTGCTCGGTGTGCTCGGTCTGGCCGCCGTCGTGCTGGTCCACGAGCTGGCCGAGGTGGTCGTCATCGCCAACGGTGTGCGTGCCGGCCGCGCCAAGCCCCTGCCCCTTGCACCGACCGGCCAACCAGCGACGGCCCACGTAGCAGCGGCGCCCTCATGATCGGCGGAAGTTGTCCGACAATCTCCGTGAGTGCACACGCCCGTGGCAGAGAAGCGAACCGGGCTGAGGCCGCATGTCAACCCACCACACCACACCGCACACGCAGGGCCCGTCAAGGGCATAGGCGCGGGTCGCCGGGGCGCCGCAGCGGCACGGATCGCCAAGCCGTGTTGGATCCGCCCCGAAAAGAGTCCTTGATATACCCGCAGGGGTATTGAACAATAGGGTTCACACCGAGAGGTGGCAGGGAAAATGATTCTCGAGCCAATGCCGAACCCCGGAGACAGGCACTTTCTGGTTCGGCACGGCTTGCAGGCATGTTGAGGCACATCGGCCCTACCGTCAGAGCGCCCAGCCAGTCCATCGTGGTGTCAGGTGAGACATTTCCCGGCCAGTCAGATGAAAGGGGTTCACCACCATGATGTACGGCACAGACGACTGCATGTGGGGCGGTTGGGGATGGGCCGGCTGGATCCTTATGGGCGTGGTGATGGTGCTGTTGTCGGCCGTCCTGATCACCGCGGTCGTGCTGGCCGTTCGGCATCTCGCCGGTAGCGATGCACAGCGCAACCGCACGGATTCAGGGACCTGGTCGCGGCCGGAAAATGCTCTGGCCCAACGGTTTGCGCGCGGCGACATCGATGAGGATGAGTATCTGCGGCGGATGACGCTGCTGCGCGAACACCAGGAACCGCGATGACTCAAGTGCCGACGGCTCAGGGTCGGCCGAGAGCGCGGTGCCAGTCGACCGAGGACCTCAAAATTGGATGCAGCGAAGGAGATTGGAAGCATGACCGATACACCTGAATCAACGAGCGAACGAATCGCCGCCGCCGGACAGCGCAGAGGGGTGAACCACGCGTTGGCGTGGAGTGGCATTGCCGCCGCTGCGGTGTTCATCGTTGCGGTGGTGTTCTTTTCCGGGTTCTTCATCGGCAGGGCCACCGACGGTTTCGGCGGCAATCGGGGGCATTGTCAAGGAACGCCCGGCATGATGGGGCCCGGCATGATGGGACCCGGCATGATGGGACCCGGCATGATGGGGCCGCAGGGCTCGTGGCCACCGGGGAACATGGGGCCTTCTGGCCCCTGGGGGCCCGGCCAGTCGCAGCCGCCGACAACCACTCCAACCACACCTCGGCCGTAGCGCACAAGCACAGGTTCACGCTGCGACGGCAGCAATTTCACGTTGTCGCGTCGAGTCGGCCATCATCGGCCACGGAGCCGCCAAAGCCCCAAGACGGACGCAACTCGCACCGCGCGTTCGCCCACAACGCGATTCTCACCGCACATGTCGAGCACGCGAAGGGATCATCGGAAATGAACGGATTGAGCAGGCGAGCGGCGCTGAGAATGCTCGCCACCGGTGGGGCCCTCTTCGGCCTGGGGTATGTCTTGCGCAACATGATCGACATACCGGTCAGCCGTGCCCAGCCCGGGATGGGTGGCGCGACGGGTATGGACATGCGCGCTTACATGAACATGTTCATGCGGCATGGGGAGCTTCGACGCAGCGTCGAAGAGATTCCCGGAGGTGTGCGCACCACCACCGAATCCGACTCTGCCGACCTCGTCGCCGAACTGCAGGCCCACGTCTCATCGATGTACACCCACCTCGATCAGGGCAGTGAAGTCACCTGCATGAGCTCAAGCCTGCCCACCCTGTTCCGCCGCGCTGCCCATTATCAACGTCAGATCACGCTCACAGCCAGCGGCGTGGTGGTGGTCGAAACCTCCAGCGACCCAGAACTGACCAACGCCATTCGCGAACACGCCCGCGAAGTCACCGGATTCGTCGTCGAAGGGATGCCGGCGATGATGAGCGGAATGATGGGCGGCGGGATGATGGGACCACCTGGCATGGGTCACGGAATGATGGGTCCCGGCATGGGTCACGGCACGATGGGACCGGGCCGCTGAACCGAAGAAGCACACCGACCAGACGGAGCCGCCACAGGCACTGGTAGTTGCCGCAGCACGGCACCATGTGGTGACTAATGGCACGGCGGGCACCGCACGGGCCTGACTAGCGATTACGCAAGACAACCTTCCTTCGGCCCCCTGAACAACCTTGACAAGTCCAGTGAAGGAAGCCGTCCCACTTCGGCTCATACGACCAGGTGTCCGGATCGTCGGGCACCCGCGCGGCCGCCTTGGCGAGCATGGGGTCGATCGGCGGCAACACCGGCAGGTCCACGGATTCCATACTCGTGCAGACCCGTGCCGCGGGGCAATCTCATCGGAGTCATTGCAGGTACGCGCTGAGCATCGCGACCAGTTCATCCTCCACCAGGGCGGCGTCCACCGGGTCGGGAGAAGTGATCAGCCGGTGCACCACGGACTCGATGGTGGTGACCACCATCCGGGCCGCCAGCTTCGGATCGGCCATCCGGACCCCGGGCAGCCCGTCGAGCAGGCCGGCGGCCGCCTCCACCAGCGCCGCCTCCGACTCGTGCAGCTGAGCCAGGAAGTCCGGGGCCCGGGGCGCCTCCTCGAACAGCACCCGGTGCAACCGCGGTTGGTCCCGGTGGTTGTCGATGGTCGCGCGCACCACGACGCGCAGCGCGGCGTCGAGGTC
>WBZP01000662.1_pt1 | contig 28560 bp, 28 predicted proteins | sample 5204301 | NCBI WGS metagenome assembly WBZP01 (sample SAMN12412401, study PRJNA552823) | activated sludge metagenome | isolation source: activated sludge from nitrification reactor of wastewater treatment plant... | place: USA: Pennsylvania | collected 2017 | reverse complement strand
GGAATTAATTTTTTGTATTAACAATTTCTTCGCATTTGCCTGTGATAGATATATGCATTATGGGAACATCTCTGCAGCGTTTCAAAATTTTAAATTTTTTTTTGCAGAACGGACTGACATCCTGCTGCCTGGGCTGCACCCTCCTGCTGGCGGATAAGCTGTTTTCAGATGGCAATTGCAGCGGAGTTAACAGCGTGCAAAAAAAATCGGTGGCTCTTACATCTTTTGCACCAAAGATGGGGTTGTTTTTGAGGGAAGTTGCTGCCTGACATATACACTATATTAAAGGATAAATCGCAACAGGTTATAAAAAAACCGCAGCAATTCGCTGCGGTTTTTTATACAGATTTTATTATTTATCAAAGCGGAGAAACGGTGGATTGCGTGGTAACCTTGGTGGTCATCGGGATAGATTGCCCCATCACGCCGGTATTGCCACTGCCTTCTACCGTGAGGTTGCGCTGGCGGATGAGCCCGGTGGCAGTGTGTACGGTTGCTTCCCCGCTGAGTTTGTTGTTGAGATCAACGGTTACTTCCATACCCTGGTTTTCTACGGTGCGGTTGATTACCTGGGTACCGCTGATGGTGATCACTGCGTCTTCACCGTTCAATGATTTGACGGTATAGGTGCGGTAAGTTTTAGCTCCGGAACTGATCAGCGAATCACTCCAGCTGTCGCCGGATTTTGCATCCACCGGAATAAGCAGGAAAACATCGCCCAGTCCGTTCGTTTCATCTTCTGCACCGCCCATCATGGAAGTAAGCGGGTTGAGGCCACCGGAAGCAGCGCTGTCTTTTTTAACCATAGTAATCCGGCCATCTTCCCGGAGGTCAGCTTCGGCCGGCTGATTGATTTTATCTTTCAGCATTTTTCCGAGATCACTGTCGTTGTCGCCGGGCTTGTCGGAATCGTAATTCATGGACTGGCCCATCATATCGGCACTGGTAACCATCCGGGTAATGGTGGTAACGAGTTTGTAGGCATCCGCGTTTTTAGCGGCTACCTGCACACTGGAATACAGGCTCATGTCGGCCTTGATATCCATGGCTTGTCCCATCATTTCCATCGAGCTGCTGCTGTTCATGGCATGCTCTACTTTGAAACGGGTGCCTGGCTGCAGGCTGATTTTACGGAATCCGCCCGTTGTATTTCCGCTGGTGGTTGCTGCAGGCTGTGCAAAGATGGCGCTGCTGCATACCATGGCTCCGATTACTATCTGAATAAACTTGTTCATGACTGCTGTTTATTAAATTGGATAAATGAAGAGTTTAACACACCCGGGAGAAAAAAGTTTGGGAAAAGGGTGTAAAAAAAGCTGCCGTAAACGGCAGCTCCGGTAAACAGTATGATGATCAGCTGATCAGTTTTACATTGATGGCGTTGGGTCCTTTTCTTCCTTCTGTTACTTCAAATTCAACGCGGTCGCCTTCTTTAATAGACTGAGTCAATGCGCTTACATGTACAAATGTTTCCGTGTTGGAATCATCGTGTTTGATAAAACCGAATCCTTTTTCAGTATTGAAAAACTTGACGGTGCCTGCAATTTTGTTCATGAATGTTATTTTATTAAGTGCCGAAGATACTGTTAAATCCGCTTATCTGCACCTGTTTAATATGGCCTGGACAAGTATTAACATAAAACAGACTGATATCCAGCACCTTTATTATTTACAAGGTGTTCAGCAACAAGTCGTTAAAATTCTGCAGGGAGGAAATCTTCAGATCGGCGGCATTGAATTTTGGTTTGCTGATATCGTGCACAGCCGGCACCACCACGCATTTCATGCCGGCGGCCTTGGCGGCAATGAGCCCGTTGAAGGAATCTTCAAAACAGATGCATTCATGCGGGTTTGCGGTTAATGCCGCGGCACAGTCCAGGTATACCTGCGGATGTGGTTTGCCGTAGGGGAGATGGGCCGCCGAACATACAGCATGCAGGTAGTTGCCGATGCCCAGCCGTTGCATCACCACTTCAATCAGGCTCATCGGAGAGGAGGAGGCAAGTCCCAGTTTATACTTCCGGTCGATGAAAAAATTGAAAATATGTTCCAGCCCGGGTTTGGGCAGTCCTTTTTGCATCACCTTTTCTGTTACCCGCTGAACAATTTCGGCTTCCGCCCGGCCGGCAGCTTCCGCAGCCACCCCATTGCGGGCAAACCAGTACAATACGAATTCCTTCACACGCATGCCGGTGGTGGTGGCATATTCTTCCGCGGTGATGCGGATGCCGTATTGCCTGAAAATCTCGTCTGCGGCTTCATTCCAGAGGGGTTCTGAATCGATCAGCAGTCCATCCATGTCAAAAATTACCGTATTCAGCTGCATGCCGCAAAGATATCTCAAATCCTTGCCCGCTGCACCAGCCCGTCAAATTTCATGGATGCGCCTGTTTATGTATATTCGTGCCTGATTGCTGCTAAATTCACAGGTATGGCATCTTTTTGGGAAAAACTGAAAGAAACCAAACTCGTTAAGGGTACGGTGTATGCCGTAGTGGGCGCGCTCTCGTATCCGGGTATCACCCTGGTGAACAGGCTGCGGATCAATGGGATGGAAAACCTGCAGCAACTGCCCAGGAAAAATGTGCTGTTTGTCAGTAACCACCAGACTTATTTCGCGGATGTAATCACGTTTCTGCATATTTTCTGTGCAGTAAGCTGGCGGAGAAAGCAGGGCCTGGGACTCCCGTTCTACCTGCTCTGGCCTTTTACCCGCGTGAAGTATGTTGCCGCGGAAGAAACCATGAAAAGCAGTTTCATCAGCAAACTGTTTTCCCTGGCCGGCGCGGTAACGGTGAAGCGTACCTGGCGGGCAGAAGGAACCGAAATCCGCCGGAACCTCGATCCGAGCGATACCCGTAAAATTGAACGGGCACTCCGCAACAACTGGGTGATTACTTTTCCGCAGGGTACCACCAAACCTTTCGCGCCCGGGCGTAAGGGCACTGCCTTTATCATCAAACAGCACAAGCCGATTGTGATTCCGGTGGTGATCAGCGGATTCTGGCGGGCTTTCAATAAAAAGGGACTCAAATTCAAGAAGAAAGGTTCCCTGCTCTCAGTTACTTTCAAGGAACCGCTGGCTATTAATTATGATGATCCGGTGGACAAAATCCTGGACCAGGTAATGGATGCCATCGAGCAGAGCAAGCAGTATATGCTGAAAGGGAAACATCACCTGATGAGCCGGCTGGATAAATGAGCCCTCAATCATCCTGCGTTTTTCAGCACGGTATTTGTCCCGGATAAAATATGCGATCTGTTGTACTTTCAGTTTTGCTGTTGTTTGTTATTGCCGCATGCCGGAAACAAACACCGGAAGTTCTCCGCAGCTATTATATGGGCTTTACTCCCTGGCCAGCCGATTTTACCCCTGCTGATGTTGACAGTGCATATTGGTTCCTGCAATCAGAAGCAGATATGCTGGCGCACCATTTTGATGAGGGAATCCCTTACGCCGAAGCTTATGCTGATTCCGGGTGGCCTGCGGCGCTGGAACAGGAAATTGCCGCTCGGCGGTTAAGAACACCCGGCACCCTGCAGTTACTGCTCAGTTCATCAGCACTCAGCCTCAGCCGGAAAACCAAGGCACCCTATTCCCGTTTTTCCGAAAACATAAGCGATGCCCAGAAAGTATTCTGGGAAAACCTGGCATTTGATGACCCACGTGTTGCAATCGCATACAGTAATTATGTGATTCACCTTGCGGAAACCTTGCAACCGGCATGGATCAATTACGGAGTGGAAAGTAATGAAGCCGGCTGGAGTGATGCCGGTTTTGAAGCCTACCTGCGCTTTTTACAGGATGTTTACCGGCGCCTCAAAAACCGCTTTCCCGGTACCCCAGTGATGGTGAGCGTGATGGTAGCTGAACAACCCCGTTACCTGTCGCTGGCTCGCTCCTTGCTGCCCGTTACAGATTATATCGCCCTTAGCGCTTATCCGTATACGCACGTATCATCAACAGCAGACGGGAATACGGATCCGGGGCTTTTTCCGGCTAACCTGTTTACCCGTTTTATCGAACTGGACCTTTCGAAACCCTTTTGTTTTGCGGAAACCGGTTACATTGCTCAGTCTCTGGATATTCCGGCAATAGGCTTGCGTAAAACCGGTACACCGGCCTGGCAGGATGCCTATCTGCAACTGATACTCCGGCTGGCGGATCAATACCGTGCCCGCTTCCTGGTATGGTTTTGCAGTAAAGACTATGATGCGGGCAATGAAAGGCTGAGATTGCTGGGACTGTACCAGGATTTATTCGCTTTCTGGCAGGATACCGGCTTGAAAGATGAGAAAGGCACGGAACGTCCTGCACTTTTTACATGGCGGAAACAACGAAACTTGCCGCTGCGGTAATGTTAAACAAAAAGAGCTTTTAGCTCCTGCGCATCTTCCGGCTTCATTTTTCCTCCCAGGATCAGTCTTACCTGACGCCGGCGAAGGGCGCCTTCATACAATTTTTTTTCATCCTCGGTTTCTGCGATTACCGGAGGAACCGGCCGGGGTTTCCGGTTCGGGTCCAGCGCTACAAAGGTGAAGTAGGCTTCATTGCTTTCATAGCGGTATTGATGCAGGCTGTCTTCGCCCCACACCCGGATATGGATTTCCATGGAGGTGTTGAAAGCACGGGTAACCTTCGCTTCAATATTCACCACATTTCCCAGTTTGATCGGATTTTTAAAGGAAAGATTGTCAACGGAGGCAGTCATACAGGGAGCATTGCAATGACGACTGGCAGCTATACCGGCTGCGATGTCCATCCAGTACATCAGTCTGCCGCCCATCAGGTTGCCAAATACGTTGGTGTCATTGGGTAATACCAGTTCGTTCATCACTACAAAACTTTCTTTAGCGGCTTTTCCTTCCATCTTGATTTTTTTTCAAAGATAACCTGCCCGGCCATTCCCTTCTTCGGACTGCATGAATTATTCCCTGCCGGCGGCTGCTTCGAGTGAACGCAGGTAAGGGCGGCATCTTTTCCAGTAAGCCGAAAATGAAGGGTACCAGCCGTTCACATCCGGAAACAACCAGCTCCGTTGTTCTTCTGTTCCTTCATAATGACGGTAAGCCGGATGTTCTTTAAAAATCACAGTTGTACCGGGAGGGATCAGCTCTTTCAATGCGGTCCATTCGCCGCTGAATACCTGGATTCCGGGGATATTGGCGGCGAGGCGCAGGATGAAATTCAGTACCCGGGGGCTTACCGGGTGCTGATTGAAATGGGAGGGTTCGAGCAGGAGAATCCGGGTGGCTGTGGTGCCGGCATGCCAGCTGGGATCCAGCTGATAACTGTTGTATAATAATACCGGTATCCCGGCAGGGATTTCAGGCGGTGTGGTTGCCGGCAGTTCAGTGCCGGCTTCAAACGGCAGGCTGCCGGATAATACAGCGGGCAGGGGAAGCCGGGTGAGTGTTTCGCAGGGATGGTCAAGAAAACTGCCTTCCTCTGCAGTGCCCGTGAAGTAGTTGATATTGGATTGATTGCAATAATATTTTTTCGCGGAAAAGGTGCCGGCCACCCACTGCCAGCTGAGGCTGTTGCTGGCCAGGTCGCCATCCAGGAGGTGATAATACATCCAGCGGGATGGTTGCAGCCAGTGTGCGCCGGCTATATTGCAGGCGATGCTGCTGATGTACATCCGGAGGTGGTTGTGTAGGTAGCCTGTTTTGTACAGTTCCTGTATTTGTTCATCAATGACCCGGATGCCTGTTGCTGCGTTGGTGAGGGCGGTGACCATATTCCGGTGACGAACACCCTGCTGTTCCGTGCGCAGGTCTGTGAATATTTCCGGGCCGCGAACCTGCCAGATACGTTGCCAGTATTCTCTCCAGGCCAGTTCCTGGATGAATTTTTCAATTTCGTGTGCCCGGTGCCGTTGTAATGCGGTGAAGGCGGTTTGCCGCAGACTGATCACGCCCCGGGAGATATACGGAGAGAGACGGGTGACGGCTCCGTTCAGGAAATTGCGGGTGGCCGCGTACCGGCCGGGCTCGATCTGTGCGAGCTTTTGCAGGATTTCAGTATAATCTGTGGGGAACAGATTTTTTTCGTGCAGGGATAATGGTTGCATGATGTAAAGTCGGTTTCGGATATGCAGGGCCGGTATGCCTATTCTTTCAGATGCGGATAATGTTCCGTTTCCGCAATATGTCAAGGGTAAGGGGTTCGCCTGCGCGGATATTTTTCGCTGCCGTTACCTCACATAGAAAACATATATGGTCGCCGCCGGGAAACTCCTGTATTATCTGCAGGTGCATCAGGGCGAGACAATTATCCAGTACGCAGAAATCCTGCCATTCAGACAAAGGTTCTTTCCTGCGCCGCAGGCGGCTGATTTTATCCGTGTCTTTTCCGGATTCTTTTCCGAGCAGCCTTACCAGGTTGTACTGCTCCGCCGCCAGTAGTTGCAGTACAAAGGATGGGGAATTGCGGAGGTTTTCCAGTGTGCGGGTGCCTTCGTACACTGCACAGAGCATGCGTTTGGGATGCATGCTGGTGGCCGTGACATAGGTAATGATATGCATATTCTGCTGCCCGTTTGCCTGGCTGCTGATGCTGTACACCGGCAGGTTCGCCCGGTTCCAGGGCCGGGGCAGGCTGGTCCTTTTTACAGTTGCTTTTTTCATACTCGTGTATGCTTTTCTGTGAGTGACTGATCAAGTTGCTGAAGGAAGGCATCGGCCTTACTGAGCAGTTCCTGCCGGCGGGCGTCGGGCATCCTGTCAAAGGTTTTTACCAGCATGCCCAGCCGCGGATTGCGGGTAAAAAAATGGCGGTGAATGTGCATGAAGCGCCAGAACAGGGCATCCCAGGTTTCCGTCCAGGCTCCTTTCGGATAGTCGCTCATTTTGAGCAGGTAATTGCTGCCGCTGATATAGGGTTTGGTGGTCATCATTCCGCCATCGGCAAACTGCGACATGCCATACACGTTGGGCACCATCACCCAGTCGTACGCATCAATATACATTTCCATGAACCAGCGATAAACCTCATCCGGATCAAATTCGCAGAGCAGCATGAAATTACCCAGCACCATCAGTCTTTCAATATGATGGTTATAGCCTGTTTTCAGCAGTTTTCGGATGGCATTGTCTACCGGGAAAATGCCGGTGTGCCCGGTGTAGAAAGATGCAGGAATGCGCCGGGTGAATCCCCAGAAATGGCGGGAGCGCTGCCGGCTGCCTTCCCGTTCATAGAGGAGGCGGATGAATTCCCGCCATCCGGTAATCTGGCGGATAAAACCTTCCAATGAGGCCAGGGGCACTTCGTTGCGGGCGGCAGCCTCCAGCGCTTTTTGCAGTACTTCTTCCGGGGTGAGTAATCCTGTGTTCAGCAGGGGCGTAAGCACGGCGTGATGCAGGTAATGTTCGCTGCTTACCAGGGCGTCTTCGTAGGGCCCGAATCCATGAAACCGTCGTTCCAGAAAATCATCCAGCCAGGTGGCCGCATCGTGGTGGTTGACAGGATAGCGGAAGGGATCGGTGTGACCCGGGTTATCCGTGAATATTTCTTCCACATAACTCCGGGCTTCCCGGGTGTACGCGTTTTCTTCCGGAAACCACAACGCGGGCGCCTGCTGACCTTTAGGAAATTTTTTCCTGTTATCGGTATCAAAGGTCCACTTACCCCCGAGCGGTTTGCGCTGTGCATCCAGCAGCAGCGAGCGTTGTTTGCGCTGTTCAATGTAGAAGTTCGTTTGGTGATATGCTTTTTGCTGATCAAAAAAATCTTTCCAGTCGGCGGGCTCGCAGAGGAAAGAAGGAGAAGGGCTGATGATGGTTTCGATACCGTGTATCTGGCATCCGTTACGGAGGCGTTTCATCAGCCAGTTGTCGGCAACGGCCGCAAAATGCAGCCGGCGGATACCCGCTGCAGCCAGTTCAGGCAACAGCCGGCGTATGTCACTTTTTCTTTGGGTCGTTTCGATGTATATCACCGGATATCCTGCCGATCGTAATGTATTTGCATACGCCTGCATGGACGCCCGGTGCAGCATCAGTTTCTGTTTGTGAAAGGGATACTGCCGGAAGAACAACCATTCTTCCACCAGGTACACCGGGATATTTTTCTGCAGTGAAGGGTGTGATGCAAACAACTGGTGGGGAAAAATCAGAACAGCTTTCTGGTTCATGTGTACCCACTTAAACAAAAGCCTGTGCGGATTGTTTATTGCAGCACATCAGTTAAAATATGGAAACACTTAAAAACAAGCACATCCTGATCACCGGCGCCACCGGGGGCATCGGTGCAGCGGCTGCAAGAATGCTGGCCGGCAGTGGCGCCCGTCTCTTCCTGACCGGTCGCAACGCAGATAAACTGGCGGCGGTGGCGGCATCCTGCCAGGTGGCGCCCGATCACTGTTTCGCGGCAGATATCACACAGCTCTCTGAAGTGCTTGCGCTGAAAGAACAGTATTTCCAGGTGCTTCCTTCAATCGATATCCTTGTAAACGCGGCCGGCACCGGTATTATCCGTCCGCTGGAGCAGCTGGATGAAGCGCTCTTCATGCAATCCCTGCAGGTTAACCTCTATGCCCCTTTCCTGCTGATGCGGGCTTTTCTCCCTGTGATGAAAGAGAACCGGAAAGGACTGGTCATACACATTCCCGGTGTATTGGGTAAAGTGCCCATGGCCGGTGCGGCTGCTTACACGGCGGCAAAATATGGCTTGGTGGGTATGCTGCAAAGCATCCGGGAGGAGCTGAAGCGAACGGAGATACGAATCACCCAGTTATACCTCGGCGGAACGGATTCGCCCTTCTGGGATACCATTGACCTTAAAGTGCAGCGGGAAAAAATGATCAGTGCTGAAGAAGCCGGGCGGGCCATCTGGTTCCTCTGCCAGCAGCCTTCATCAGGGGTGGTAAGCGAAATGGTGCTGCAGCCGTTTAATCACCAGGCAATCTGAACCACTCTTTTTTTAAACGGCGGTTTCTCGGTCCAGTACCTCAATCGTTTTGTGATAAAGCTCAAGCGCATTTTCCCGGGTGTCTGCAATACACACCAGCCCGAGTTTGCCGTATTGTGAGAGAGCCCCGATCATGTGAAACATTACACCCCATTGTTTTACGCTGTCGAACATCAGGTGATTGCATACTGCGATGTCTATCAGGTCATGCGGCGTTAATCCCCTGTACCGGTCACTGAATACATTGTCTGAAGCATAATAACAGCGGCTGCCGCCACCCGGCATCCGGTAGATGCCTTCTTCACTGTGATAGGTGCCCGCCGTCAGGAACTGCAGCATCAGGAAAGGATGTGTGGTGCCTCCTTTGCGCAGGTTGATTTCAATGCCGAAATGTTTCCAGCTGCCTTCTTCGAAAACAGAGAGGTAATCAATCCCGAATCTTCCCAGTACGCCCCTGGTCTTCATTAAACAAGCTATCTTCATCGTTATGCCGGCTATTTCTTTTGCATAATCCGGGTTGGCCGGGAAGAGCGCGCCGGTAAATACCTGGCCGCATTCACCTCCCAGTACCTGGTCATGGGTGGAAATGATATCGCAGATGCCCAGTGGATTGATCCTGCATTGAACGGAGGGTGATTCTTTGATGGCCCCTTCTATAAAGGTTTCCACAATACCGCCGGCGTATTCAAACTTGCGCAGGTAACTGCAGTAGTCTACATTGTTTGCAACGATTTGCAGATGATTACGCAATGATTCCAGTAGCTGCTCCCTGAATCCCGGATCAGCCGGATCAATATCCTCAAAGCTGAAAATGGCATTTCCTTCGCCCGAGAAACCGTCTTCGGTTTTAATCACGGCTCTTTTCAAACCGGGGTTCTCTGTTTTCAGCAGGGCCAGGGCATTGATGATACCCTCTTCATCCTGAACATGCTCCACCCCCGGGGGAATTTCAATACCTGCCTCCCGGAACAGTTCCCGGGCGCCGGATTTTGTTGCGAGGGGTAATAAGGAAGGATCGGTACCGTATACCGGGATATTGAGTTTTACGGAAAGTGTTTTTTCACATTCGGTTACATTGAAGCAGGAGATATGCGCCATCTCCGGGTGGCGCACATGTTCCAGTATTCTTTTCATGAGCCGGGGGCGTGCCAGTACTTTTTCCGTGAGCGAAATCCGGGACGCGTCATGGCAGCTGAGCAGGGTGAGCCGTTGAGCGGCATGGTACACCGTTATACCGGGCAGCATGTGCAGGTAGTAATCCACAATGGTGGCATCAATGGGTACACTGGAAAGGTAAATGATCTGTGTTTTGGGCATCCGCAGCAGCATGAGCATGCAGAGCAGGCGTTCCTCATAATGGGCAATGCCTTTGATGGTGCGCAGCATTTCCGGATCCAGGGTGAGGCTGGGCAGGATGATGATCGTTTTTTCTGCCAGGTCGTTCTGGAAGATGGAGCTGTACCTGCGGATAAAGGACTGCTGCAGCCGGTGAAACTGTTCATCGGTATCAGGCACAGCCGGGTTATGGGAAAATAAATCCTGCATCATGGGTGGTCCACGCTTCCAGTCACGGGTACTTAAAGATACTTGCCCGTTGGCAGGCCTTTGATGAGCATCGTCAGTTTGCGGGCTGGGTTTCGTCATTGATCCGGGTCAGCTGATTTACATCCCGGAATGGCTATCTTCGCACCGTTTAACGATCCAACTATGCCAGCACAAATTTCTTTCGAGAATACAGAAACCGCGTTTGCATATAAGTCTGATAAATCACTCAAAAAAGCCGACTTTCTTTTTTCTTCCATGGGCAAAGCCTGGTTACTGAAACTGGGTTTGCGTATTACACCACTGGCCATCCGCTGGCAGCTGCCCTTTACCAACCGCCTCCTCCGCAGTACCCTGTTTGAGCAGTTTATTGGCGGCGAATCCCTGGAGGAAACTGCATCGGTGGTGCGATTGCTCAGTAATTACCAGGTACAGGTAATCCTTGACTACGGGGTAGAGGGCGGCCATGATGGCGAGCCTGGTTTTGAAGATTCCACTGAACAGTTCATCCGGGTGATCCGCTATGCGGCCACGCAGTCCAATATACCTTTCATGAGTGTGAAGGTGACGGGGGTTGCCCGTTTTGGATTGCTGGAAAAACTGGATACACTGATGCATGCCGGTACCGGCACCCTGATGAAGCGGTACCTTGCTGCTGTGGAATCTTTGCCGGGTGCTGAACGGGAGGAATGGCACCGGGTAAGATTGCGCCTGCTGCGTATCTGTGAGTCGGCTGCAGCCAGCAATATCGGGGTGCTGATAGATGCCGAAGAAACCTGGATACAGGACCCGGTGGATGCACTCACCCTCCTGATGATGGATACCTTTAACAGAGACCGGGTGGTGATTTACAATACGGCCCAGTTGTACCGGCACGACCGGCTGCAGTTTCTCCGGGAATGCCATGCTGCGGCAGCGGAAAGAAATTTCATCATGGGCGCTAAACTCGTACGGGGCGCCTATATGGAAAAGGAAAGGGAACGGGCCGCGCAGATGGGGTATCCGTCACCGATACAGCCCGATAAAGCTGCCTGCGACCGTGATTTTGATGAGGCGGTGGCTTTCTGTATTGAACACCTCGACCGCATCTCCCTGATCGTGGCATCCCATAACGAACAAAGTAACCTGCTGGCGGTACAGCTGCTCGAATCCAAATCACTTCCGCTGAATCATCACCGGGTACATTTTTCCCAGCTCTATGGCATGAGTGATAATATCACTTTTAACCTGGCGCTGGCCGGTTGTAATGTGAGTAAATACCTTCCTTTCGGACCCATCAGGGATGTAGTGCCTTACCTGATGCGCCGGGCGCAGGAGAACAGTTCTGTATCCGGACAAACTGGTCGTGAACTGGCCCTCATCAGAAAGGAGAAGAAAAGAAGAGGTATCTGATTCCGGAATCGTTCTTATTCGAGCCCGAAGACGGCAGCAGCCGTTCTGAACGTATTGCACTGCGCGTCCACGATCACCCGCACATCATCACTGTACCCGCCGCCCATGGCAACGGTGCAGGGTATACGCTTTTTGAACAGTTTTGTAAACACCATTTCATCCCTTTGCCGGCAGCCTTCCCGTGTTACCTTCAGTTTGCCGAAACGGTCTGTTTCCAGTATATCTGCCCCGGCCAGGTAGAAGGCGAAGCCGGGCTGTACGGTTTCCAATAATTCATCGAGGTTTCTTTCCAGCAGTTGCAGATAAGTTTCATCCCTTGTTCCGTTTTTCAGGGGTACATCCCGGTCGCTCTTTTCTTTATGAAAGGGGTAATTGTGTTCGCCATGCATGCTGAAGGTGAATACGCGGGGTTCCTGTGCGAAAAGGCGGGCTGTTCCATTACCCTGGTGTACATCCAGGTCAATGATCAGGATTTGCCGGGCCAGGGAATGGTGGAGGAGATAATTTGCAGCCACCGCAAAATCATTGAGCAGGCAGAATCCTTCACCGTGGTCTGCGAAGGCATGATGGGTGCCGCCGGCCACATTCAGGGATACTCCGTTTTCCATTGCATAGTGGCAACAGTCAATGGTGCCCCGGGTGATGATGGACTCCCGCAGGGTGAGTTGCGGTGATTGGGGAAATCCGATTACACGCTGCTCTCGGGGAGAGAGGGTTTGCTGCTGCAGTTTATCCAGGTATTCCCGGGTATGGGTCCACAATACGATTTCTTCTTCACAGGGTTCCGGAGCGAACAGCTGATCCTGTTTGATCGTTCCTTCGTGCAGCAGTTGTTCGGGTATCAGTTCATACTTGATCATAGGGAAGCGGTGCCCCTCGGGAAGGGGATGCGCGTAGAGCGGATGCCAGGCAATTCTGAGCGTTCGTGGAGAAGTCATTGTATCTGCAGGATGCCGGGCTGATGCTGCCCGGGTACCAGGGCAAAAACAGCTTCGCCGCGTTTTGGTTGAATGGTATGGGTGCCGGTAAAACGGCCGAATGCCGGGAGTACCGCATGTTTTTTACCGAAATAGAAACAGGGGAGGTGCACCGTCTGGCGGCTGCCGCCGGGTATGCGGACTGCCGGATGGATATGCCCGCTGAAAGGATATGCTGTGGTGCTTTCTTCGGGTGCGGGATCGTTCAGGTCGTGCACAAAAGCGAAAGGTCCGTATGTCACCCGGTTGCCTGCAGGTGCTATGCCGGCAGAACGGTACCAGTCATCTTCCAGGATATCATGATTACCCATTACCAGCTCTATCTGCAGCTGGCTGAAGTCTTTGCGCCATTTCAGGAACCAGTCGTGTTCCAGGTTACTCCTGCTGTGAAACATATCGCCGATTACCAGCATTCTGGACGGATGGAACTGCTGCAGTAAACTAAAGAGTCGGTGCAGGTCTTCGCGGAATACTTCCTGGGGAACGGCGATACCTGCCTTCCGGAAGTGACCGGATTTTCCCAGGTGCAGGTCGCTGAGCACCACGGTTTGCTCTTTTTCCCAAAACAGGCAGCGGCCGGCACTCATCAGCAACCGTTGACCCAGCAATTCGTATGGAAAGAGTGTTTGCACTGGCTGCGAAGTTATGCGCGGGTTGTACAAACTGTATGAATGGTTTCAGATTGTGATAATAAATACTATCTTTTCAAAAAAATTATAACCATGACCAGCAACTCAACCGGCGATTTCCTGGATACAAGAGATGGCCAGGCGCCCCAGCTTCCTTCTTTTCTGAATGTACTCACCATCCTCACTTTTGTGGGGTGTGCCGTTGAACTGATAACAACGGTGTGGCGCTATATCAGTGCGGAAAAATCTTACAACCAGCTGCTCGAGGCCCAGAAAAATATGGAGGGGGCACCGGAATGGGCGAAAAAAATGGCCGGACCGGAAGCCCTTGAAATGACCCGGAAAGCCATGGAAAATAAGCTTCCCCTGCTGCTGATTACGCTGGCAGGAACAGCGCTGTGTTTCTGGGGAGCCCTTGAAATGCGCAAACTCAAAAAGCAGGGTTTTATACTCTGGACGGCTGGTGAGTTTTTACCCATACTGGGCAGTGTGATTATTTTGGGTGCCGGCATATTTTCGGGATTCTCAGCTTTTATACTACTCTTTCCCATCCTGTTCCTGATCATGTATGCGGTAAACCGCAAGCACCTGCTGTACTGATATTACACAGTCGATGGGTTTAACATTCGTTTGATCTGCATGCAGCCCGATACCCGGCTGCTGCAGATCTTTTTTTTATAGCATCTCATCCCGCCTTCAACCTTCAACTTTCAGCCTTCAACCAGCCTCCAGCTGCCGCTGCATTTTCCGTATCCGGTCCTCCAGTCTTTCCGAACTGAGGTTGTTGCGGTTGAGTCCGTCTACCACTATTGGAAAACAGAAAGGCGTGAATCTTACAGGGAAGGATATGCGGATATTTCCTTGCTGGATACGCTGAAAGGCCATCCGGAGCCGGGCCTCTTCCATCTGCTGTTCCAGCACTTCATTCTGCGCCTGACGAAGGAGGATATTGCCGGGTTCGTATTCGCTGAATACATTGAAAAGCAGGCTGGCGCTGCTTTGCAGGTGCCGGGCTTTCACTTTTTCCCCCGGCATGCCCTGGAAAATAAGTCCGCCGATGACGGCAATATCCCGGAACCGCCGCCGGGCCATTTCTGTAGAGTTTACACTGTGCCGGATGTCGTTCAGTAAATCACCGGAAGAAAAGAGTTCCGCGCTGTTGCTGTCGTCCAGCGGAATGGGCTGATCACTCAGCAGCTCGAAGCCATAGTCGTTCATCGCGATGGAAAAGGTAATGGGTCTGATCCGGCTGAGGCGCCAGGCCAGTATGGCGGCCATGGCTTCATGTACCAGCCTGCCCTCGAAGGGATACACAAACAGGTGAAAGCCGTCTTTGGATTCAATCTGTTCAATCAGTAATTCGTTTTCAGACGGTATGATGGATAAGGTCTGTTGCAATTCCATCAACGGGCGCAAAGCCAGGAGCTCAGGTTGCCGGCTGTTGAGCACTTCATTCATTTTTTTGCGCAGCATGCGGCCGAGGTTGGCGGTGAGCGACATCCGCCCACCCATCCAGCTGGGTACAATGGATTTGGCCGCGGATGATTTCCTTACCAGCACACTCATCTCGCGGATCATTACAAATTCCAGTTTGCGTCCGGCAAGGGTAAATACATCTCCCGGCTGCAGCCTGGATATGAACCACTCCTCAATCATGCCGATGAATCCCCCGCTTACAAACTGCACTTTCAGCATAGCGTCACTCACGATGGTGCCTATGTGCATCCGGTGCCGCATGGCAATGCGGCGGTTGGTGATCCGGTAGAGTCCGTCAGTGATTTCCACTTTTTTATAATCATCATATTGCTGAAGGGCTTTCCCGCCCTGGGTAAGAAACAGCAGCACTTCATTCCACTCGTCATCACTGAGGTCGCGGAAGCAATAAGTACTTTGGATTTCCGGCAGCAGCTGCTTAGGGTTAAAACCATCGCCCACCGCCAGTGTGCAGCAGTATTGTATCAGCACATCAAAACAGAGGAGCAGAGGATCGCGGCTTTCCACATACTGTTCCTCGATCGCTTCCCGCAGTGCGGCCAGTTCCACCAGTTCCAGTGCGTGTGTGGGGAGGAAAAAAATGCGGCTGGTTTCTCCGGGCTGGTGACCGCTTCTGCCGGCTCTTTGCAGAAAACGGGAAACGCCTTTGGGAGAGCCTACCTGTATCACCGTATCCACCGGGCGGAAATCAACGCCGAGGTCCAGGCTGGCCGTGCACACCACCGCTTTGAGTCGTCCGGTGTGCAGACTATCCTCTACCCATACACGCAATTCCTGTTCGATGCTGCCATGGTGGAGGGCAATCGCGCCTGCGAGGTCGGGAGCGGTATCCAGCAGCGCCTGGTACCAGGTTTCACTCATGCCCCGCGTATTGATGAAGATCAGCGTGGTATTGTTTTCCCGGATGATGGGCACCACCCGGTGAACCAGCTTGATGCCGAGATGGCCTGCCCAGGGATATTTTTCCATTTCCTCCGGAATCACGGGAATCACTTCGATGCGTTTGTCCAGCCGCGCCCTCACGGTGATGCCTTTTGTCTGCAGGGGTGCCATCAGCACTGCTTTTGCTTCTTCCAGGTTGCCAATGGTGGCCGAAATGCCCCAGATGGAAGGGGCCGCGCCTGAATGTTGTATGCCAATACTAACAAGCCGGGATAGCGCCAGTTCCACCTGTACGCCCCGCTTGCTGCCCAACAGTTCGTGCCATTCATCCACGGCAATGGTCCTGAGTGTTTGAAACGGAGCAGCGTGCTGTTTACGGGCAAGCAGGAGATGCAGGCTTTCCGGCGTGATGAGGAGTATTTCCGGCATCTGTTTTTGCTGCCGTTCCCGTTCACTCACGGGTGTATCGCCATTCCGGATGCCCACTTTCCAGGCCATGCCCAGTTCGCTGATCACCGCTTCCATCGCCCGGCCGATGTCTTTGGCCAGCGCCCGCAGCGGCGTGATCCATAACAACTGCAGACCGTTTTTTGAAAGGCTTTGGTAGCTGTCAGGATGCTGGTTGATAAAACGGATGAGGGCCCCCAGGAAAACGGAATAGGTTTTGCCGCATCCGGTGGGGGCGTTTACCAGCCCGCTTTTACCACTGCAGCCATGTTTCCAGGCTTCTTCCTGGAATGCAAATGGCTGCATGCCTTTGGCGTTGAGCATTTGCAGGACCAACTGGTACCCCGGTGTTTCTTTGAACTGCAAGTTGAATGGATTTGGGCGGTGGTAATAAACGCGGCAGAGAATGCCGGGTGTAAATGTACGTTACAGGATATTGTACTGATCAGTTGCTGCTGCTGTCTTTGGTGGATAAGGACTTTGTCCGGTTGCTGCGGCACCGGTCACTGCAATACTGTACCTCCTCCCATACCTTTTCCCATTTTTTCCGCCAGCTGAAGGGCCGGTTGCACACTTTGCAGATTTTTTCGGGGAGGTTCATTTTTTTATGCGCCATCCTTATCTCCGTTTGCGGGGTATATGTACCTCTTCATTGATGACTACCTGCAGGTTCAGGATTTTATGCAGGTTACCATAGTTCTCCATGATCATCCGGTGAATTTTCCGGATGCCCCGGCTGTCGAGCGCGTCCATCTGCAGGGCTTCAAATACAAAGAGGTCGCAGGCCGCACTCTGTATCCAGTCTACATCCTGTTTGTATCCTATAACGGCAATGGCCCCGGTAATGCTCAGGAATTTACGGATCAGGCGCCGGTCGATATTGAGGGTGGAACAGCTGCCGAAGTAGATCACTTTTCCGTGGCATTGCCCTTTCAGTACTGCTGCCAGCTGATGCAGGGAGTAGAGGATATCATGGTCTACAAAAATACTGCCCTCGGCGCCGTGGAAGGCCAGGTAAAGAATCGGGTAGCGGTTTTTGATTTTTTTCTCTTTCCAGCGGGTCAGGTAATATTCGATTTCGGGTACCGTGGCACAGTCATGATATACATAAGGACAGTATCCCTGGTTGTGCAGCAGATCAAGCAGGGGCAACACAGTGGAGCGGTCGGTGATGTTCTGGTGATCCCAGAGCCCTTCAATGCAATAAATGCCTTTGCTGGAAGAAACGGATGCCATGATTTATACAACAAGCAATTGCCGATAAAGTTAGGCCCTTACCAGGCTTTGGAAGCGACGCCGTTAAGGATTTTAACAAAATACAGGTGTTTGTTTTCGAAGTAGTCGGGCACGGTGCTGCTGCTGCGAATATTCACCGGCTTGAAATTGTATTCAGTGAATAACCGGAACCGGGGGTTGTTGAGCTGGCTCATGAAGCTGCCGGGATATTCCGTGAGCATACGGATAAAGACCTGCGCGGCTTCAAAGCCTTTAAAGGCCATATCGGAGGGATAGCCTTTCCATTTCTTTTTATATCCTTCAATGAGCATGCGGCTGTACGCATCGTTCTTACTGTTGAAGTAGGGTGTGGTGAAGTAGATCGGGAAATCTTCAAATTCACCTTTTCGGTTCAGGCTTTTAAAGCCATCCCAGTTAGGCATACCGATGAGGGTGATGGGATATTTTTCATCCAGTTCATCGCAGGCATGACTGAGCCCGAAGGCAAACTGTTCGTCCAGGGAACCGCCGATCAGGATGTTTCCCCGGGTGCTGTCTAGTTTTTTTGCCAGCAGTTCAGAGGAGATGGTACTGTCAAAATAAACAGTCTGAATATTCACGAGGGGCTTCCCGTCCTGTTCATTGATGGCTTTAATATAACTGGCTACCCGGTCTTCCTGCTGTCCTTTTTTCCGGCAGAGCAGTATTTTATCCGTTCCATGGTTCTGCAGCACAAAACTGAAGATGGCTTCGCAGTGCGCCCGCAGGGTGGAATTCAGGATCACCACGAAGGGGTTGCCGGTCACACCGCCGTCGTTGGGATAGGCCACTGAAATAAAGGGGATATTCCGTTTCAGTGCATAATCGGCCAGCAGCCGGTATTCCATATCTTTTACCGGGCTGATAAGCAGGTCAATGCTGTCGAGCCGGCGGCTTTTGACCAGTACCGACAGGGGCTGGGTATAGGATTTGGTATCATAGATACGCACTTCCACTTTCCCCTCGCCGTCGGGTAGCGAGTCGATGCCTACCTGTACGCCGTTAATGAAATCCACTGCCGGGGCAATGAATTTCGGAATGCTGTTGCTGTACCTGAACTGGCCGCTGCTGTTGAAAACGGAATCGAGGTAGAGCGGCGCGAAAATGCCTACCCGGTACACCGGGGTGTTGCCTGCAGTCTGTGCAAGGGAAAATGAGCTGGTAAATAAAGCGCCCAGGATGAGCAGGCTGACTGCAATGAAACTGCGCATGGATATCTGTGGACAGAGCCCGTTTAATGGTGATCGATGCCGGGTAACCGATTGCCCGTTACAGGTTTTTCAACGGATGAAGGACAGGGTTATTCCCATTCAATGGTTGCCGGAGGTTTACTGCTGATATCGTATACCACCCGGTTAATGCCGCGGACCTGGTTGATGATTTCATTCGAAATGTTTCCAAGAAAATCATACGGCAGATGTGCCCAGTCGGCTGTCATGCCATCCACCGAAGTCACCGCCCGCAGGGCCACGGTATATTCATAGGTACGTTCATCGCCCATCACGCCTACGCTTTTTACGGGAAGCAGGATGGCCCCGGCCTGCCACACCTGATCGTACAGGTTGGCTTTTTTAAGTCCGTTGATGTATACCGCATCTGCCTCCTGCAATAACCGTACCTTTTCTTCGGTCACTTCTCCTAAAATCCGGATACCCAGTCCGGGCCCCGGGAACGGATGCCTGAACAGCAGATCAGCCGGTATGCCCAGTTCCAGTCCTACTTTGCGTACCTCGTCTTTGAAGAGCAGGCGCAGGGGCTCCACCAGTTTCAGTTTCATGGTATCGGGGAGCCCACCCACATTGTGATGGGATTTAATAGTGGCGGAGGGCCCCTGCACAGAGAGGGATTCTATCACATCCGGATAGATGGTGCCCTGTCCCAGGAAATCGATGTTTTCAATCCGGTGCGCCTCCTGGTCAAACACTTCAATGAAGGTGCTGCCAATAGCCTTGCGTTTCGCTTCAGGGTCGGTTTTGCCGGCCAGCCGGGTGTAAAAATGTTCCCGCGCATCTACCCCTTTTACATTCAGTCCGAGCCGGTCATAAGTTGCCAGCACTTCTTCAAATTCGTGTTTACGTAACACACCGTTATCCACAAAAATGCCGAACAGGTTTTTGCCGATGGCTTTGTGGATGAGGGTCGCAGCTACGGTGCTGTCAACGCCGCCACTGAGCGCCATGATCACCCTTTTATTACCGATGGTTGCTTTCAGTTCAGCGATGGTATCTGTAATAAAATGCGCGGGGGTCCAGTCGCAGCTGCAACCACAGATCAGGGTAAGGAAATTCCGGAGGATGGTTTTGCCTTCTGTGGAATGATACACTTCCGGGTGGAACTGCAGACCATAGAGGGGCAGTCCGTTGTTTCGTTTAAAGGCGGCCACCGGTATGCTGGCGGTAATACCCAGTACGCTGAAACCCTCCGGCAATTCGCGGATGGAATCGCTGTGACTCATCCATACCTGCGAGGGGCTGGATACACCGCTGAACAGAACGTCTTCTGCAGTGAGTTCGAGTGCAGCGCGTCCGTATTCCCTTTTGTCGCTTTTTTCTACCCGGCCACCCATCAGGCGGGTGGTAAGCTGGGCGCCGTAGCAGATGCCCAATACGGGGCGCTGTGCCGCCATGGCTGCCACATCTACGGTAAGCGCATCCGGCTGGTTCACTGAATAGGGAGAGCCTGAAAGAATGATGCCTTTCAGCTCAGGGGTGTACACAACGGGCCGGTTATACGGCACAATTTCACAATAAACATTGGCCTCCCTTACAGCGCGGGCGATCAGCTGGGTGTACTGCGAACCGAAGTCAAGAATGAGGATTTTCTCGGTCATGTCGCGAAGGTAGGTATTATCGGGAATGGTGCACCCTGTGCCTTTGTTGCAACTGTATTCCTGAAAGTTTTCCAGTTGCCCTTTCCAAACGCCGTTCAGCAAATACAGGCCGCTGAACTTGCCGGGTTTGCAATTATTAACAATATTTACAGAAAAAAGCCATGAAACATTTTATTTGGATTGCCGTTACGGCCATGCTGGCAACCGGTTGTAACCGGATCAAAGGCAGTGGCAATATTGTTACAGAAAGACGCTCGGTAGAATCATTTACCAAAGTAGAAGCCGGGTCTGCCTTTGAGGTGGAAATTACCCAGGGCAGCCCGCTGGTGGAGGTGGAGGCAGATGATAACCTGCAGAAGCTAATTGAGACCAGGGTGAGCGGCGATGCACTGGAGATACGATTCAAAAGAAATTATAATATTCACGACGGACATTACCTCGTTAAGATATCTATGCCGGTTATCCGCCGGCTGGAAAGCTCAGGCGCTTCTTCCATCCGGGTGATCAATGGTATCAAAAGCGATGGCAAACTATCACTCAGTGCCTCGGGCGCCGGAAAGATTACTGCGGAAGTGGATGCGCCCGAAGTTGACCTGGAGGCCAGCGGCGCGGGCAACCTGGAAGTGAGTGGACGAACCCGGATTTGTCATGCGGATGCGAGCGGAGGATCTTCCGTGAAAGCCGGTCGGTTGCTCTGTGAAAAAACAATTGCAGAAGCAAGCGGTGCAGGAAATGTCCATGTCCATGCCAGTGTTGAACTGGATGCGAGGGCGTCCGGGGCAGGGAATATAAGGTACAGGGGTGCAGGTACTATCAAGTCCAACACCAGTGGAGCCGGCAGTGTGCGCCGGGAGGATTAATGCCGCCGGAGGAAGAGTTTCACGGCCAGAATCACCATCCCGACCAGGAAGAGCAGGATGGAAATCCGGTTGATGCCATGCATGTATTTTATCCATTGTGTCTGCGGCGCATCGGGATTCTTTTTACGCAGGTACAGGTACTGTGCTATCTGGTTGAGTATGCCCATAGAGAAAAGGAATGTGCAATAAATACAATCCGGTAAACTGTTTGTTTATTGTAAGGCCCCTGAAATTAAACAGAATTTTCAAATTAACTCTAAGTCATTGAATTTCCGGTGGAAACGGATTGATTGTCTCTCCTTCGGGCAGGATGCCGTACATTTACCACAAAGTTGCCAACCTGCATATGGGCCAAACGCTACTTGCTAAATTAACGGGTAACGAAAAGTTTGAAGCGCTTTTTCAGCATGCCTCACTGGGTATCCTTATTGTAAACCAGGATGCCGAAATCATCCTTGCCAATAATTTCCTGCTTCGCCAGTTTGGATACGAGCACCAGCATGAACTGGCTGGTAAAAAAATTGAAGTACTGATTCCTTCCCGTTTCAGGGGTGGTCATGTACACCACCGCGACCAATATCTCACTCAGCCTAAAAGCCGCCCCATGGGCCTGGGGACTGATTTGTTTGGTGTTCGTAAAAACGGCGAAGAATTCCCGGTGGAAGTGAGCCTCGGTAATTACCGCAGTGAGAATGCCAATTTTGTGATTGCCTTTGTCAATGATATCAGCCAGCGGAAAGAAATTGAAGCCGCCATGCGGAGTCAAAAGGAGGAACTGGCAGCCATCAATCAGAAAATTGAACAACTGAATGACGAGCTGGAGGAAAAAGTAATGCTCCGCACCCATCAGCTGGAGGAGGCCATGAAAGTGGTGGAGCAATCCAAAGATGAGTTGTCGGTTGCCCTGAGCCGTGAGAAAGAACTGGGTGATATGAAGAGCCGCTTTGTGTCTATGGCATCACACGAATTCCGGACACCCCTAAGCACCATTTTGTCTTCTGCTTCCCTGGTAGCCAGGTACACGCAAACGGAAGAGCAGGATAAAAGGGATAAACATATCCAGCGGATCAAATCAGCCGTGCATAACCTGACGGATATTCTCAATGAATTTTTATCGATCGGAAAGATTGAAGACGGGAAAATTGTTACCAATTTTTCAGTATTCAATGTGCGGGAGCTGCTTACTAATATATGTAATGAACTGCAGGGCATCACCAAAGCCGGTCAACAGCTCCGGCTGGATTTTGAGGGTGATGAACTGATGGAGCTGGATATTACCCTGCTGCGCAATGTTTTCATCAATCTGCTGTCCAACGCCATTAAGTTTTCTCCGGAGAACGCAGTGATCAGCATCGGTGGCATCGTGGATGAATCGGGCGCCGTTTTCACCATCCGCGATAAAGGAATCGGCATTTCAATGGATGACCAGGAACATTTGTTTGAGCGGTTTTTCAGGGGTAAAAACGCCACTAATATTCAGGGTACCGGGCTTGGGTTACACATTGTGGGTAAGTATGTTGAACTGATGAACGGACAGATCCGGTGTAACAGTGAACTCGAGAAAGGCACTACTTTTATTATTACCTTTACCAACCCGAAAGCATAAACGCATGAAGCACCTGTTACTGATTGAAGATAATGATGAAATAAGGGAGAATACCGCTGAGATTCTTGAACTGGGCGGATATAAGGTTTCCACTGCCGAGAATGGGAAACTGGGGGTGGAAAAGGCAATGGCGGATAAACCTGATCTCATTATCTGTGATGTGATGATGCCTGTACTGGATGGTTACGGGGTGCTGCATCTGCTCAATAAAAACCCTGATCTGAAAACGATTCCATTCATATTCCTGACGGCCAAAGCCGAGCGGAGTGATTTCAGAAAAGGGATGGAAATGGGGGCGGACGACTATGTTACCAAACCATTTACCGATATAGAGTTGCTGACGGCCATTGAAAGCCGGCTGAACAAAGTGGATATACTCAAAAAGAATTTTGAATCCACCGCCGAAGGTTTACAGCAGATGCTGGATGAATTCAACGGCAGGAACGCGCTGGATAGCTTCACGAAAGACCGGCACGTCAATCATTACAAGAAGAAGCAGATTATTTATTCGGAGGGCAATCATCCCACCAAGCTGTATTATATCGAAAAAGGAAAGGTGAAAACCTTTAAGACAAACGCAGACGGAAAGGAATTTACGGTTGGCCTGCATAAAGAGGGAGATTTTATCGGTTATGTGGCCATGCTCGAGGGCACCGTGTATAAGGAAACGGCCGAAGCCATTGATGAAACGGAAATCGCCATCATCCCCATTGAGGAATTCAGCGGTTTGATTGAAAGCAATAAGGAGGTGATGCAGAAATTTATCCGGTTGCTGGCTAAGGATGTGGCGGAGAAAGAAGAGCAGCTGCTGGGTCTTGCCTACAACTCATTACGCAAGCGCGTTGCAGACGCGCTGATGACATTGCAGCATAAATACCGTAAAACAGAAGGGGAAAAATTTTCTATCCAGATATCCCGTGAAGATCTTGCAAATATTGCGGGTACGGCCACTGAATCCCTCATCCGCACCCTCAGTGATTTTAAGTCAGAAAAACTGATTGAAATCCAGGCCGGAAGCATCATTATTCTCAATGAGAAGAAGTTGTCAGATATGCTGAACTGATCTAGATTACGGCCAGCAGTCTTTTATTGAAGTCGTTTTTCATCCGGATGAATTCTTTCTCCAGGTGATTCATCTCATTGCGCAGTTTCTGTTGCTGACGGATGAGTTTCTCATCTGTATCCTTTTTCAGCAGAATGGCCTGTTTCAGTTTTTCATCATGCATTTTCGCGTCCTTGGCAATTTCACGGATGTACTCATCCTTGATGATAAACAGGTTCTGGAAATGCTCCGCTTCATTCAGGAATTCCCGGTCGGTTTTATGATCCACCACTACACTGAGCCTTGTTTTCAGAAAGGCGTTTTCCTGTTTTAGAAAATCCAGCAAACGCAGCCAGGCAGCACATTCCTGCTCGAAATGTTCCGTTTTTCCGGGTTTATCCGCCTTGTATGATTGCTCATGCATACCGTTGCGTGCTTCTTTTGTTAACAGTGGTGTCATGGTTGGGTTACACAATGAATGGCCGCCTTGCCCTGTACGGAAGCCGGACTGATATAGGGAATGCCCAGTCCCATGCCTCTCAGCATCAGTAAACAAGCCATCACTACCATCATGTAGGGGTAGGCTTTTCTGATTTTCATCCGAACCTGTATGCCGATTAGCTGCCCCCAGAATGCGATGCTCCACATAACCGGCAGGGTACCCAGTCCAAAAGCAGCCATAAATAACATCGCCTGCGGCACATTACCCGTGGCCGTGGCTCCGGCAATAGCCAGATAAACAAGGCCGCAGGGCAGCAGCCCATTTAACACGCCAATGGCATAAAGGGTTGACTGATTTTTTTTAAAGAATAACTGACCAAAAGCATGGCGCAGCTTGCTGAAAAATCCGCTTGTGAGGTTGATCTTTCCCAGTTGGGCGGGGAAAAGCCGGGGCAGGATGACCATGGCGGCAATGCTGGCGCCCGCAATTACAGACAGCCATTGCTGCCAGCCAAAAAAGGAAAAACTTTCACCAATAGCACCGGCTACCAATCCGAAAAGTGAATAGGTAGTAATGCGCCCGGCGTTGTAGAGCAATGTGGCGATGAAGCGCTGCTGCAGGCCGGGCTGGTGTACCGGCAGCGCAATCGCCAGCGGTCCGCACATGCCGATGCAGTGGAAGCTGCCGAGGGCGCCCATGACCAATGCCGCTATGAAGATGCCGGTTTCCATTACTTATCTGTGTTTTTGCTGCAATGCCCGCTGCTTGCGCAGGTGAAGCATAAATAAAGCCGCCGTTGCCAGGTAAGGCAGCCCGAATGCCAGCGCCATACCCGGTTCCTGTTGCACGAAATGATACAGCATCCAGCTGATTGCTCCCAGTGTGATCAGCCATACACCGGGCAGTTCCCGGTACCAGCTGAGGGCGTACCCGATCACCGGTAACAACCAGAGCGGCAGCATAGGCAACAGGTCGCTGCCGTGCCCGCGGCTGATGTCAGGAAGGCCTTCGCTCAGCAGGAACAGCATGAAAAAGGCGGATACCAGGAAGCCCAGTGCCTGGGCCAGCTGTTTGTACATCCTCACGGGTTGTTCTTTTGCCTTTTTCATTGTCAGATGAATATGTTCTGTTCAAAATAGTACTGCAGACCATTGCAAGTGATGCTCAGCTGTACCGTAAAATTGCCTTTGTCGCCGGAACGGAAGGGGATCAGTACAGCACTGTTTCCTTCCTGGCGGATGGGTACGGTACGGTCACGCGTTTCATCAGCCGGGCAATACAGCACAGCGGCTCCGGTGATGGATTTTCCGCTGAAGTCGCCGGGCAGCCTGATTTCAATTCCGTTAGTGCCAGTGATGAATTCCGGCTGTGATGCAAGCGCTTTTGCCCTGCTTATTTCGTCTATCCGTTGCTGGTATTGCAGTTCCTTTCCGTAGTAATCTTTTGTAACCAGGTCAATTTTCTGATCACTGGATTTGATCACCAGTACGGCAATGCCGGCTACGAACACCAGGTAAACCACCAGTATTTTGTATCCCCAGTTCATCAGATAGGTTTAAAGTTTAAGGTTTAAGGTTTAAGGTTGAAGGTGGTTATTCATACACTTCAGGGCCTATGAATTTCGCTTCAATGGTTTTTAGTTTTTTCCCGTTTTCATACAGGCCGATCTGCAGAATCTTTTTCCAGCTCTTCACTTCACTGCGGTTGAGTTTTACAAAGAACTGCAGGTTGGAATAATCTTCTTTTTTCACCACCATCTGCCCGCTGCCCACCGGGGTGATTTCGCCGGTTGCATTTTCCAGTTTCAGGGTGAAGGGGATGTCTTTATGCGTTTTATTGGCCAGTTTGAGGTTATACAGGTTCGCAATCCTGCCATCCGGGAGGGTAGTATACGTCATGCCGGATGTGCGCAGCAGCCTTGCGTCCAGGTCGGTACGGCTCACAATGAGTGTTACCAGCAGCGTGAGCAGTACCAGTAATACGGCTGAGTAAGCTTTGATGCGCCAGTTGAAGCTGAGTTTTTTGCCCTCGTGAATACTGGTTTCTGATGCATACCGTACCAGTCCCGTGGGTTTGTGGATGCTGGTCATAATGGCATCACAGGCATCGATACAGGCAGTACAGTTCACGCATTCCAGCTGGGTGCCGTTCCGGATGTCGATACCGGTCGGGCATACCCGAACGCAGGCGAAACAATCAATACAGTCGCCCTGAGAGGGTGCTGCCACCGCTATGTGCTTTTCAAGGTCTTTGCAGGCACCGTCATTTTTACAATCCACACAATTGCATTCTTCCTTCTCAGCTGTTTTCTGTTTGGTTTGTTTACCCCTTGGTTCACCGCGTACATGGTCATACGCCACCACGATGGAGTTTTTATCCAGCAGTACACCCTGCAGGCGGCCGTAGGGGCAAACCACAATGCAGGCCTGCTCCCGGAACCACCAGTACACAAAGAAGAACACCGAGGTAAAAACAAGCAGTGCCGAAAGGGTGCCAAGGTTCTCTGCTGGATGCTGAATATACCCGAGCAGTTTATCCATGCTGATCAGGTAAGCAAGGAAGAAATTGGCGATGATAAAGGATATCAGGAAGAATACAATGAACTTGGTAATTCTTTTACGGAGTTTTACGCCGCTGAGGGGCATGGAACGCAACTGACGCTGCTGAGCCTGGTCGCCATCAATCCAGTATTCAATTTTCCGGAATACCATTTCCATGAAAATCGTTTGCGGACAGGCCCATCCGCAGAAAATTCTGCCAAATACCACGGTGAACAGGATGATGAACACCATGAACGTGAGCATGGCAATGCCGAAGATGAAGAAGTCCTGCGGCCAGAACACCAGCCCGAAGATGATGAATTTTCTTTCCAGTACATTCAGCATCAGCAACGGTTCGTCGTTTACCTTGATAAAAGGAAGCGTAAAGAATACGATCAGGTAAAAAATACTGAACCGGGTACGCAGGTTATACAGCCTGCCTTTAGGCTTTTTGGGGTTCAGGAAATTCCTGTGGCCATCCTGGCTGATGGTGGCCACAGAATCCCGGAATGATCCTTTAATATCCTCTATCGCATTTTCACTGGTTTTCATATCCCCTGTTTGCTTTCACAATTATTGTATACTTGTCTTTGCCGTTGCGCTGGAGTCAGTCTTCACCGCAGTGGAATCAGTGCCGGCCGCCGGTGTTTCGCTGAACAGATCACCCTGGGGCGCTTTACCATTGGGCGGATTAGTGCCCCGCATGGTTTTGATAAAGCTGGCCAGCTGACTCATTTCTTTGGGTGAAAATTCTTTGGCCCATGACTGCATGCCTTTATCCGGGTATCCCACTTTGATGGAATGGTAAATATCGTTGAGTGATCCTTTGTGAATCCAGTAGTCATCTGTCAGATTCGGGCCGGCGCCGCCTTCGCCGAGTTTGCCGTGACAGGCCCAGCATTTGTTCTCATAGATATCCTTGCCTTTGGCAATTCCGGCAGCATCCGCCATCGGCACATTATTCTCATCAATTTTGTCTTTGTTGCCTGCTTCAAACAGCTCTTTCTGTATGCGGGCTTTTTCCATTTCCATGGCATATTCCTGTGTGGGGTTTTTACCATCCCCGGAAACATGATACAGGAACATATAAATAAAAGCCACAACAATGGTTACATAGAAACCGTACTTCCACCATGGCGGTAAAGCATTGTCCAGTTCGCGGATGCCGTCATAATCATGATCCAGCAGTACATCGGCTTCTTTTTCTACAGGAACCGCTTTTGTAAAGAATTTTTTATCCAAGCCTTCCCACCAGGAACCCATCATGCTGGTTTGCGCGGCTTTCTCTGTTTCGGGTTTCAGCTCCTGGTAAACGCGGCGGATGGAGAAAGCGAGAAAAATGATCGCCACCACTTCAACCAGCAACACACCCACAAACGCGTAGAATGTATTTGCGGATACTCCGCCGTAGTTGAAAGTTTCTGCGGCGGCAGCGGGTGCGCCGGCATCCTGTGCCTGCACACTGTTACTGAGCAGGCTCAGTCCGGCGAGTAACAGGACGGCCGCTGTTTTCGCAGCATTGCGTTGTTTTTCCAGTGCGAGTTTGCTCACGCCCACCAGTACCTGGCCCATTCCCCAGATGATGAGGGCCAGCACGATCATGGTAATGATCATGAGGGTAGCCAGCATATTGCTTCCGGGCTGCGGAGCAGGTGCGGCCTGGGCGGCTTGCTGGGCCTGGCTGCCGATAGCGGCTGTCAGCAGCAGGGCCG
>WBZP01000910.1_pt2 | contig 28563 bp, 18 predicted proteins | sample 5204301 | NCBI WGS metagenome assembly WBZP01 (sample SAMN12412401, study PRJNA552823) | activated sludge metagenome | isolation source: activated sludge from nitrification reactor of wastewater treatment plant... | place: USA: Pennsylvania | collected 2017 | reverse complement strand
CATCCAGTTACTGCCCGGTGTTCGTAATGCCGGCGAAGGGAGTGCCGGCATTTATGTTCGGGGAGGTGGTCCTGATCAGAACCTGATCCTGCTGGATGACGCGATTGTGTATAATACCGGCCACCTTTTTGGATTCTTTTCCATTTTCAATGCGGATGCCATCAAAAATGTATCGCTCATCAAAGGAGGCATGCCCGCTCAGTACGGTGGCCGTTTGTCGAGTGTGCTCGATATCGCCATGAAAGAGGGCAATGATAAGCAGATGCAGGTGGATGCGGGTATCGGGCTGATTGCATCCAGGCTTTCCATCCAGGGGCCGTTGAAAAAAGATAAAGCCTCTTTTATCATTTCTGCCCGCCGCACCTATATTGATGCACTGACGAAACCTTTTGTAAAGAAGACCAGCCAGTTTTACGGATCGGGTTATTACTTCTATGATCTCAACCTGAAAATGAATTACCGCTTTTCCGACAAAGACCGTCTCTATGTGAGCGGGTATTTCGGGCGGGATGTGTTTGATTTTGTGAACGGTCAGCGCAGCCTGGATGTGAATATCCCCTGGGGCAATGCCACCGGTACCATCCGGTATAACCGTGTTTTCAATAAACGCCTGTTTGGTAACACTTCACTGGTATATAACAGTTACCGCTTTAAGTTCGATGCGGCGCAAAGCAGCTTCAAGGTGCAGCTGAATTCAGGTATCCGGGATATAAGTCTTAAACAGGATTTTGATCTGTATCCTTTCACCGGGCATAAGGTGAAATTCGGGGGCGCTTTTATCCTGCACCAGTATACGCCTTCCGTGGTGAGCGGGTCGCAGGACAGTATCCAGTTTAAACCACAGAACGCTCAGGTGAAGAACGCGCAGGAAGGCGCCCTTTATATCCAGGATGACTGGGAGATCAATGATAAACTGAAAATAAATGCGGGTATCCGGTACAGTTGGTTCCGCCAGATGGGGGAATATAAAATTTACACCACTGATGAAAACGGCAACCGTACAGACAGCCTGGTTTTTCCCAAAGGACGCACCGTGAAATATTACGGAGGCTTTGAACCGCGCCTTACCCTGCGCTATGCGATGGATGACGCAACCTCTGTAAAACTATCGGTGACGCGTAACCTCCAGCATACACACCTGGTAAGCAACGCGGGTACCACGCTGCCCACGGATATCTGGGTGCCGAGCACCTTCCGGGTTCGCCCGCAGAAAAGCTGGCTCTATGCAGCCGGTTTATTCAAGAACCTGCACGATAATATGTTTGAAACCTCCGTGGAACTGTATTATAAAACCATGGAAAACCAGATTGAGTATAAGGAAGGTTATACCCCCAATACGCTGGATGATGTGGAGAATTCTTTTGTATTCGGAAAGGGCTGGAGCTATGGCGCTGAATTTTTCCTGAATAAAACCCGCGGCCGGCTTACGGGCTGGGTGGGGTATACCCTCAGCTGGACCTGGCGCAAGTTCCCGGATCTTAATGCCGGTGAAAAATATCCCGCCAAATACGACCGCCGTCACGATCTGAGTGTGGTGGCCCTGTACACCCTGAACAGGCGCTGGAAATTCTCCGGTACTTTTGTGTATGGCAGCGGCAATGCGGCCACTCTTCCCCAGCGTTTTTATTTTGTGAATGGGGTGCTTACCCAGGAATACAGCCGGATCAATGAATACCGGCTCCCTTCGTATCACCGGTTCGACCTCGCTGCGATTCATTCACCCAAGCGGAATGAAACCCGTAAAAAATGGAAAACAGAATGGGTATTCAGCGTGTACAATGTATACAGCCGGCAGAACCCCTATTTCATTTATTTCGACCAGGAAGGTTCCCTGGCCAATAATAACCTGAAAGTGCAGGGTAAACAGGTGAGCATCTTCCCCATCATACCGGCGGTAACCTATAATTTCAAATTCTGATATAAAAAAATACCTCCGGGGGAGGCATTTTCTGTTGAGGGTGGGTAGGGATTAAATCAGCGCACGAATGACTGATAAGTAGTCACCCGCTTGCCGGGAAAATCGTGCAGGTTGTTGGATGTTCTTTCAATATTAAAGTTCGTTGGAGTCAGGAGCAGTATTTTCCAGCGGGTGGTTTCTCCGTCCATGTTCATGATGATGGAATCCTCCCTTATAAAGGAATACGTACCACTGTACAGGGGTGAATTATTAAACCGGTACTGGAGGTTGGAAACACCGTCGAAGGAAACGAAATTTTCAGGGTTGGGTCGCCAGGGAACGGTACTGTCCTGGGGAGTGGCAGCGCCATTGTAAATCTGGTAGCGGATGGCATTGATACTCCATTTTCCGGCAGCTTTGTCGAGGGTGACCGGGTCTTTAATGCCTTTTTTGCAACTGCTCACCTGGAAGGCGAGCACCATACACAGCAAGCCCGGAAGGCAGCGTAGCATTTTTTTCACGGATATAGATTTTAGCTATATCCAAAACGCCTGAACAGCTCTTTTATTGTGAGGATCGTTTTTTGTGGATAAAGCGGATGGTGCCTGAATTTTTCAGGTCGGACGCGATCCTTACCTCATACCGTTTATCACCGTCTGTTACCACCATCAGGGCAGTATTGGGGGGTATTTCACCGAGGTTTTCGGCATACATGGTCAGCTCATTGATGGCGTCTCCTGAAGTGGCATCCAGATTGAGTGTCAGAGGTTTTGCGCTCAGTCTTTTCTTGGAAAGAATCAGTTTGTTATTGTAAAACAGGGAAATACTGTCCCCATCCACTTCACCATTGTCATAGAGATCCACCCGGAAGGTTTCATTTTCTATTTCAATGGTTTTTACTATATCGGCTTTCCTTTTTTCAAAATTCAGTTCTTTGCTGGGAGCAGGGACATCGGTTGAAACTGTCTCCTGGCGTATTACCGGAGCAGGGGTTGGTTTAACTGGTTCTGCGGGTGCCGGGGCAGGAGGAGGGCCGGGTACTTTGTCAGGAAGAGCCGGTGCCTGTTTTTTGGCCACCGGCGGTGCAGTTTGAGCAGACCTGGCGATTCCTTTGCCTGGTGCGGCCGGTTTTTTAACGACCGGTTGCTGCCTGCTGGATTTGTTCAGTTTGGATAAACTTTTATCCAGTGTACGGCGGCTGAGGGTAGTGGCCCCTTCCCCGCAGGAGGATTGCTGACCGGGTGCGGTGATCCAGCGGCCACTCAGTTGTTCCGCTTTACCCTCTTTTTGATAGGTGAGGTAATGCACCTGGAAACAGTCCTGGAAATCCGGAGGCGTATTCCCTTTAACCCGTTCTGTTTCAATCACCTTGATGCTTTTGGTGGCCGGGTAATAGGTGCCGTCGAGTTTACAGATGACGTAATATTTTCTGCCCTGGAAATAGGAATAGGAAAAGCCGGTTACTTTTTTGCCTTTGATATCCAGTTCCAGCACGTATTCCGTATTATCGGATCCGTACATTACAATATCTCCCTTGCTGTTGAAGAAGCCTCTCCACTGACCGTTGATCTGCTGGGCCAGAACAGGAAGGGTAGTGATGGCAAGACAGCAGACAAGTAAATATTTTATCATATTCAGGTAAGCGAATGTATACTTTTTGTAACCGGTGGAAATGAACCCACAAAGTTATTCCGGATTAGTTTTTCCTTCGCCAAGACTTCGTTAAATTTGCCGCTCAAATTTAAGGACCATCACAACAGACATGATTAAGATAACCCTTCCGGACGGAGCAGTGAGAGAATATCCCCGGGGCACCAGTTCGATGGACATCGCTAAATCCATCAGCGAGGGCCTGGCCAGGAAAGTACTGGCAGCCAAAGTGAATGGAGTGGTGTGGGATGCAGCCCGCCCCATCGAAACCGATGCCAGCCTGCAGCTGCTTACCTGGAACGAGATGGAGGGGAAAGAAACATTCTGGCACTCATCTGCGCACCTGATGGCAGAAGCCCTGGAATTCTATTATCCCGGTGTGAAATTCGGATATGGCCCTCCGGGTGAACGGGGTTTTTATTATGATGTGGATCTGGGAGGCCAGTCATTCAGCGAAGATGACCTGGCCAAAGTGGAGCAGAAGATGATAGAACTGGCGAAGAACAACTCAGTATACCAGCGGAAAGAAGTGAGTAAGCAGGATGCGCTGGCTTACTTTACGGAAAAGGGGGATCCCTACAAACTGCAGATCATCGACCGCCTCAACGATGGCGAAATTACCTTTTATACCCAGGGTAACTTTACCGATCTCTGCCGCGGGCCGCATATACCGCATACCGGTTTCATCAAGGCCATCAAACTGACCAATGTGGCAGGCGCTTACTGGCTCAATGATGAAAAGAACAAGATGCTCACCCGCATCTATGGCATCACCTTCCCCTCGCAGAAAGAGCTGGATGAATACATGGTGCTGCTGGAAGAAGCCCGCAAACGCGATCACCGCAAACTGGGCCGTGAACTGGAGCTGTTCACCTTCTCTGAAAAAGTGGGTATGGGTCTTCCGATGTGGTTGCCCAAAGGGGCGATGCTGCGTGAAAGGCTGCAGCAGTTCCTGCAGAAAACCCAGATGGAATCCGGCTATCAGCCGGTGATCACCCCGCATATCGGGCATAAGAACCTGTATGTAACCAGCGGGCATTATGAGAAATACGGGAAAGACAGTTTCCAGCCGATCAAAACGCCGGCAGAAGGGGAGGAGTTTTTCCTGAAGCCGATGAACTGTCCGCACCACTGCGAAATTTATAAATCATCTCCCCGCAGTTATAAAGACTTACCCTTACGGTTAGCCGAATTCGGAACCGTGTACCGGTATGAACAGCATGGAGAACTGCACGGGCTCACCCGTGTGCGGGGCTTTACCCAGGATGATGCCCACCTCTTCTGTATGCCCGGACAGGTAAAAGAAGAGTTTAAAAAAGTGATTGACATCGTGCAGCATGTGCTGGCCTCTCTCAACTTCAACGATTACACGGCGCAGATTTCCCTGCGGGATAAGGAAGACAGGAGTAAGTATATCGGTTCGGATGAAAACTGGGCCCTGGCAGAACAGGCCATTATTGAAGCAGCCGCAGAGAAAAATCTCAACACGGTGGTAGAATATGGGGAGGCCGCGTTCTATGGTCCTAAACTGGATTTCATGGTAAGGGATGCCATCGGACGTAAATGGCAGCTGGGTACCATCCAGGTGGATTATAATCTGCCCGAACGTTTTGATCTCTGGTATATCGGGGAAGATAATGCGAAGCACCGGCCGGTGATGATTCACCGGGCTCCTTTCGGCAGTATGGAGAGATTTGTGGCGGTGCTGCTGGAACATTGCGCAGGCAAGTTTCCGCTCTGGCTGGCGCCGACGCAGGTAAAAATTCTGCCGATCAGCGATAAATACCTGGAATACAGCCAGCAGGTGCAGGCGCAGCTGCGGGCGGCGGATATCCGGGCTGAAATTGATGACCGGAATGAAAAAATCGGAAAAAAAATCCGGGATACAGAACTGGATAAGGTGCCCCTCATGCTGGTGATTGGTGAAAAAGAAATGACCGATGCAAAAGTGGCGGTACGCCGCCAGGGCAAGGGTGACCTGGGTACACAAACGATCCCCGAGTTCATTTCCCTGGTGGAGGCTGAGGTAAAAAGTAAAAAGTCCATAGAATAAATTGCTATATTTACAGGGTATCCTGTAACAGAAAACAGACCAGAACCGGTTTTATTTTTAAAAAAATCAATCAACACTCCCTGTGCGGCCGGCAAGTAACCGGGTGCGGGCGGCAGGAACAACAGATATGGCATTCCCTCCCAGGCCGCCCCGCGGCGCATTCAACCCCCGCTTCCGGAAAGAACAGCAACAGGAACACCGCACCAACCACATGATCAGGGTACCCGAAGTACGCCTGGTTGGTGATAATGTGCAGGTAGGTGTGTATCCCATCCAGGAAGCCCTCAAAATTGCACAGGAACAGCAACTTGATCTCGTAGAAATTTCACCCGGTGCCACGCCCCCGGTGTGCAAGGTGATTGATTACAACAAGTTTCTCTATAACGAGAAAAAGAAGAAGAAGGAAATGAAGGCCAACTCCAAAACCAGCGAGGTGAAGGAGGTGCGCTTTACGCCCAATACCGACGACCACGATTTTGAATTCAAAAGCAAACACGCGGAAAAATTCCTGCAGGACGGCAATAAGGTAAAAGCCCATGTGCAGTTCAAGGGGCGCGCCATTATGTTTAAAGAAAGAGGCGAACTCCTGCTGCTGAAACTGGCCGATAAACTGAAAGATGTGGGTGTGCTGGAAGGTCTGCCCAAAATGGAAGGCAAGCGGATGCAGGTGATGTTCGCGCCCAAAAGCCAGAAAGCCAAGCCGAAAGGCGCTGAAAATAAATAAGTTACACAGGGGAGCCGCCGGGTTCCCCCTCTTTTTTACTTTTTACTTTTGAATTTTAACTTTCAGCCGGTTCGCTGTTTCATTATTCCCTGATTTCCCCTATCTTTGCCGCCCGAAAAAGAACAGTTCTTTTCACGGACATTTCCCACAAGGCCCGAAAAGTTCTCCGCCCGCGCGGAGGCGCCAGCAGGGAGTAACTATAACCGGTTATACAATGCCAAAAGTTAAAACAAACTCCAGCGCCAAGAAGCGCTTTAAGGTAACTGCCACTGGCCTGATTACCTTCCAGAAACCTTTCAAGAGGCACATCCTCACCAAAAAATCAACTAAGCGTAAACGTCACATGGGCAAAGACGGCGTGGTTCACCCCACCCAGCAGGCTTTTGTAATGCGTCTGCTCCGCCTGCGCGGTTAATCCCGGAAGCCCAGAATTTATTACTCACAATTAAACTCATTTCAAGATATGCCTCGTTCAAAAAATGCCGTTGCCTCCAGGGCCCGCCGTAAAAGGGTACTGAAAGCCGCCAAAGGTTATTATGGCAAACGTAAAAATGTATATACCGTCGCGAAGAACGTGATGGAGAAAGGTCTCACGTACAGCTATGTGGGCCGCAAAAACAAGAAGCGTGATTACCGCAGCCTGTGGATCGCCCGTATCAACGCGGCTGTTCGTGCAGAGGGAATCACCTACAGCGAATTCATTCACAAGCTCGCCGCCAAGAACATCGACCTGAACCGCAAGGTGCTGGCTGATCTGGCCATGAATGAGCCTGAAAGCTTTAAAAAACTGGTTGACCAGGTGAAATAACCCGGATGACTGAAAATATACAGCCGGCCGCAAAGCGGCCGGTTTTTTTATGCCCATGGCGCATTGCTCCCTGCATGCTCCCCGCCCCTCCCTTCCTGTTCCGTGGGTAAATCTGAAAAAAGCAGCTGATAATATTGCTGGTAATTAAAATAAATTATATTTACCAAGTGTTGATTTCAGGGTACTGAATGATACCTTATCCCTAACCTTTAAACTATCCGTTAACCATACGGAATCTGATCCATCCCGTGAGTTCAAAACAACCATTTAATTTTCTTCTCCGGGAGTAGATTTTCTGGAAGCTTTTGAAGCCAATTTAATATCCTGCTAAAAGTCGGTTCCGTTACAACGGAATGTTGCCCTGGTGCAAGCAATGGGTGGTTTGTTGCCTGTAACCGCATGCATCCCTGTTGTGATGATGATTGCCATTTGTTCAATCATCATCAGGATGGCGAAACCGGTCAAGCGCACCTGTGTACTACGCCGGTACATGCATTGCAGGCGGTGAACAACGGTTTGCGTTATCATGAAAAATCAGTTTGGTAGGCAGTTGAAGCAATGTCCTCAACAGTAACGGGTATCCTTTTTTTATGCCGCCTTGCCAAAACTGCATGGAGCAATCATTACTTCTGCAACGCATAACCAAAACTTTAACCCAGCAACATGCGTAGTTGCACTTTAATTTCATCTATAACCCTGGTAAAAAGCAGGGATGTTGTTACCCGGCGGCTTTGCCTGTTTTTGCTGGCGCTGCTGTTGGCCACTGTCCAGTCAGCCGTTGTCAATGGGCAGAGCCGTAAACCTGTTGCTGCCTCTGCCGCCTCTTCAACAGCCTTGCTTCATACCGACTCACTGAAAAAAGCCGCAGCAGTGCAAAGGGCCGAAACAGCCCAAGCATTTGCAAGCGTGCAGCTGATGTCCATGAGAATCAAATCCGTCAACGAATATTTATCTAAAAGGGAAAAATGAAAATGCATCCAGCCAATAACACCTTCAAACAGCAACATAAAAATTTCATTACAATGAAAAAGCTCTTCTGCTCCCTGGCCTGCACACTGGCATACCTGCTTGTTGGGACAACAGGTTTTGCCCAGGCACCCAATGCCATCCCTTACCAGGGGGTGGCCCGTAATGCAGCCGGTAATATACTGGCTAGCCAGAACATCAGTTTACGCATCAGTATTCGTGATGTTACTGCTGTTGGCAATGTTGTATATAGCGAAACACATGTAGTTGCCACAACCGCACTTGGTTTGTTCAATGTAAATATTGGGCAGGGCACTCCTGTTTCAGGTACATTGGCCAGTGTAAACTGGGGTAACGGAGCTAAGTTTATACAGGTAGAAATGGATGCAGCAGGAGGTGCCAATTATGCCAATATGGGTACCACACAATTGAACAGCGTGCCTTATGCATTATTTGCAGGCGGCAGCGCCAGCCTGCCCAATGGAACAGCTGCCGGCAATACCATGCGCTGGAATGGCACCAGTTGGGTGGCAGACAATGCTTTGTTTAATAATGGAACCAATGTGGGTATAGGAACAACATCACCTGCCGCTAAGTTAGATGTAGCGGGCACAGTTAAAATAACAGATGGTTCCCAGGGTGCAGGCAAAATACTAAAAAGTGATGCCAATGGGTTGGCGAGTTGGAGCACCTTATCAGGAAATGATGTATTAAGCAGCCCAATAGTGCCAAACTTATCCTGCCCAGTGTTGGCAGGTTCGGTATCGACAGGGTCTTCTTGTTATTCAGTAGCTGTATCGGGCAATTATGCTTATGTGGTGATTGGCTTCAGCAATACTATGCAGGTCATAAACATTGCCAACCCTGCTTCCCCCGTTGCGGTGGGATCGGTGGCAACAGGAATTGCTCCTGTTTCAGTAGCTGTATCGGGTAACTATGCCTATGTGGTGAATCAAGCCAGCAATACGTTGCTCGTCATCAACATAACTAATCCTTCCTCACCTGCAGTGGTGGGCACAGTTGCAACAGGAAATGGTCCGACATCAGTAGCTGTATCGGGCAACTACGCCTATGTAGTGAATTACAGTAGCAATACTATGCAGGTCATCAACATAACTAATCCTTCCTCACCTGCAGTGGTGGGCACAGTTGCAACAGGAAATGGTCCGACATCAGTAGCTGTATCGGGCAACTATGCTTATGTTGTTAATTTCAGTAGTAATACGCTGCAGGTCATTAATATTACAAACCCTGCCTCTCCTGTAGTGGAAGGGTCTGTGGCAACAGGACTCACACCATATTCAGTAGCTGTCTCGGGCAACTATGCCTATGTGGTGAATCAAAGCAGCAGTACAATGCAGGTAATTAACATTAGCAACCCTGCATTGCCTGCCGTGGTAGGTTCGGTAGCAACTGCAACTAATCCTAACTCAGTGGCTGTATCGGGCAACAATGCTTATGTGGTTAATTTCATTAGTAATACGTTGCAGGTTATTGACATTACTAACCCCGCCTTACCCGCTGTGACAAGTTCGATTGCAACAGGAACTGGTCCTTGGTCAGTAGCGGTAGTTGGCAATTATGCCTATGTGGCACATTTAAGCAGCTATATATTGCAGGTATTTAATTTGGTATGTTCTCAGAATCTTGCGGTAACAGTAAATCCGGTAAACGGGCAAACCACCGCCATGCAATTGCAATGGAATACTTCGGGCAATGATATCAGCAATACCAATAGCGGCAAGGTGGGTATTGGCACCACATCGCCTTCAAACAAGCTTTCCGTGTCGGGCAATGCAGATATTGGTGGTAACCTGGGTATTGGCACCACATCACCCGCAGCTAAATTGGATGTAAATGGCGATGGCAAGTTTGGCGACTATCTCAAAATAGGCACCAATGTAGCGGAGGGTTATTTTCAAAACGCTCAAGATGGGGCTTACCGGGCACTGGCCACCGGCGGCGACCAAGGTTATTTTTTTCAAAACACGAATGGAGTAAACACTAGTATGTATGTTGGGTTGAACGGAACCTATGCAGGTAAAGTAGGTATTGGCACCACATCACCTTCCAACAAACTTTCCGTTTCAGGCAATGCAGATATTTCTGGTGCTGTAGGTATTGGTATTTCAAGCAATAACGGTTCTATAGTGCCTTTCAGGGTTTCTACCAGTTCACAAATCAATTGGAAGGGTGGTGCAGCATTTGGCTCTTCTACGGCGAATGTAATCATGGGGGAACTTGCAGGAGTTGCCACCATCGGCGGGCACAACAGCACCCTCACCGCATGGGCAAATTTGGCAATTAACCCTGGCGGTGGCAATGTGGGCATTGGAACCACTGCACCTACAGCAACGCTTTCGGTAAACGGATCTGCCAACAAACCCGGCGGTGGCAGCTGGACTGCTTTTTCTGATGCCCGTTTAAAACAAAACGTACAACCATATAATGACGGGTTAAGCGCCTTGCTGAAAATTAAACCGGTTACTTATCATTACAACGAACTATCCGGATGCGATACGAAGCCGAAATACGTGGGTGTAATTGCCCAGGATCTGAAAGATGTAGCACCGTATATGGTCAGTGATTTTACTAAGGAAGGCACCAATTATTTACAAGTTGATAATAGTGCTATGACCTATATGCTGATTAATGCGGTGAAAGAACAACAGGCGCAGATTGAAGCCCAAAAAGCTGAAACTGAAAAACTAAAAGCCGACTATGAAGCCCGGTTAAAAGCCCTGGAAGAAAAGCTGAATAAATTAATGGGTAACGAGTCTGCAAACAAATAAACCGGTCAGTTATGAACAAGATTCTAATTGGCCTGCTGTTCAGTTTGATGGTCAACATTCAGGCACAGGCCCAAAGCATCCAGCGCTCTGTGCAGCCCACAGCCGGCGGCACACTCACAGGCGGCGGCAGCCAGCTCACCTTCACCATTGGAGAAACAGTAATACCCACGCTGGCAGCAGGCAGCAGCATGATTACCCAGGGTTTTCAGCAGCCGGGTGAGCAGTTGCGTACCGGCACCATCAGCGGCACCAGTTTTTGTGCAGGCAGTACCGTTAGTATTCCTTTTAACGCTGTAGATATCGGCGGCGGCAACAGCTTCACGGCTCAGTTGAGTGATGCATCGGGCAGTTTTGCATCACCGGTCAATATCGGCGCCGTTACCGGCAATGCATGGGGAACGATCATGGCTACCATACCGCAAAACACGGCCACCGGCGCTGCTTACCGCATCCGCATCATCAGCAGTTTCCCGGCACTCACGGCAACGGATAACAGCGGCAGCACCGCCGGCCACCTGGTGGCGCTGAGCCCCAACTTATGGATTGGCGGTAACGGCAACTGGAGCACGCCCGGCAACTGGTGTGCCAGCGTAGTACCCGTAAGCAACGCCAACATACTCATCAATGACGGTAATCCGCAACTGGATGTTGACTTCTCTGTTGCCGGTTCGCTCACACTGGCGGGTGCCGGCGCATTAACGGTGCTGCCGTTAAAAACACTGGATATACCCGGCGGCGGCAATGCGAGCTTGGGAGGAAGGCCCGTAACTTTTAAATCTGATATGACCGGCTACGGTTCGCTGGGCCAGGTAACGGGCAGCTTAACCGGGGCCACCAATGTAACGGTGGAACGCTACCTGCCCAACAACGGCTTCCGGAGCTGGCGTTTATTATCGGTGCCTACATGGGGCAGCCAAACCATCCGCCAGGCATGGCAGGAGAATAATATCCCGATGGTCAACAACACACCCGGCTTCGGAACGCTGATTACGGGTGGCGGCAACAATACGGGGGTATCGCAAGCCAATGGCTTCGACTTCAGCGGCGCCAATGCTTCGATGCTCTTCTGGAACAACGGTGCCTGGGGGAATATTACTAGCACACTGGGGCTCATCTCGGCCAGGCAGGCCTACTTCCTGTTTGTGCGCGGCGACCGGAGTAGAACGGTTACCGGCCTCAATACCGATGCGGGCGCCACCACGCTGCGTACCAACGGTACCGCCTACACGGGTAACCAGTCGTTTACGGTACCTGCCGGGCAGTTCCAGCTGATCCCCAACCTCTATCCTTCGGCCATTGACTTCACCGGACTTACACGCAGTGGGGTATCCAACAACTATACGATCTGGGATTCCAAAACCTATTTAGTAACGGGTACGGGAACCAACTCGGTGTCGCTGGGCCGGTATGTTACCTTCAGCAGTACGAACGACTGGCTGCCGAGTGTGTCCACGGTGAGCTACCCGGCCACGGTGCCGAATACCCGCATCGAAAGCGGCCAGGCCTTCTTTGTACAGGATGACCCGCTGGTGAGCGGCGGCGGTACGGTCACGCTGCGGGAAGTTGCCAAACTGGGTCCCACAGGCAACGGTACCCTGGGTCTGCGGCCGGTGAACCGCGCCAAACTGTTCACGTCCCTGCACAGCAACGGGGTTACCCTCGATGGCAATGTGGTGGTATTTGATCCGCAGTTCAGCAATGGGGTGGATGGATCGGATGCCGGCAAGATGGGCAACCCGGGTGAGAACTTCGCGCTGGAAACGGATCAGCGGCTGCTGTCGGTCATGGCCCGTACACCGGTAAGTGCGGATGACACCATCCGGTTCAGGATTTGGAATATGCAGCCGCGGGCCTATGAACTGCAGCTGTATGGCCGTAACCTGGGTACAGCCGGTCTGGACGCTTACCTGGAAGACAGTTACCTGCAAAGTTCCACGGCGGTTAACCTGAAAGATACCGTGCGGGTAAGCTTTACGGTGAATAGTGATGGCGCTTCCGCGGCGGCACACCGGTTCAGGCTGGTGTTCCGCCAACAGGCACCGGTGGTTCAACCAGCCTTCAGCCTCTATCCCAACCCGGTAACACAGGGTAGGGTATCGGTGCGGTTTATCCGCCAGGCGGCGGGCCGTTACCAGCTGCGCCTGCTGGGCAGCGACGGAAAAACGATGCTGGGCAGGGGGGTGATGCACCCGGGCGGCACACAGGAACACCCGGTGGAACTGCGGTCCGCGAGGCTGGTATCCGGCAACTACCTGCTGGAGATCACAGGCCCGGGAGGAAAACAGCGCCATACGCTTCCGCTGGTCAACCTCGTTCCTTAATTAACTCGTTGATAACGGATATACGCGTGGGCTCCTTAACGGGAGCCCACGCGTATTTTACCGGGTATGGGTATTCCTGCGGATATTCCTGTGTTGGCGAAATCTATGCCCGAATCTCCATTGTGCAACAGCGGCACCTGTTGAAGGATGATTGGTAAGATCCGGACCCGCAGGTTTTTTACCCAATGATTCAACTTAGGAGCAATAAATGCCATTTCTGGTTGAACTGATTATGGCTTTTCCTTCAGAAAGGTCTGGCGTATTATTATTTTTTTTAATTATTATTCAGATGTTGTCAAATAGTCATAATTTTACATCACCGTACCGCTATCCTCAGAAAAGCACTTCTGATACAGATTGAAAATTTCCCCCCATCCGTACATCTGTATCCGGGGAATTAGATCCACTTTCCGAATTTTCCGTAGTCCGATCAAACTCATTTTGATCAACCCGTAACCCTCCTGAGAAAGCAACGCTTTTGCTTGTAGCTCAAAATCATGTATATGAAGAAAAGCCTGCTTTTTGTTTTTTCCCTTATTGCTTTAACCGGCGAATGCTTATTTGGTCAGGCCGTTGTTTACAACTATACCGGGGCAGTCCAGACCTATACTGTTCCTGCCGGTGTTACTTCCATCAATGTATGGATATGGGGCGCTGGCGGAGCCGGCAGTGACCGGAATGGATCAGGAAATGGTGGTTCTGGCGGTTCCGGCGCATTCGTGAAAGGAACGCTGGCGGTTACGCCCGGACAGGTTTTTCAGATTGTAGTGGGTGGCAGGGGTACATACAGTACGGCCAACGGTACCCATGCCGGTGGCTATGGTGGTGGTGGTACCGCTTATCAGAACGCGGGCTCCGGAGGAGGATACAGTGGCATTTTCCTCACGTCGGTTTCTTTTGCCAACGCACGTGCAATTGCAGGCGGTGGTGGTGGAGGTGGCTATGGACGTGAAAGGAATTTTGGCGGTGGCGGTGGGGCTACCAGCGGAACTGCCGGGGGCGGCCTTGACGGCACACGTACAGGTGGCGGGGGAGGTACCCTGGCGGCAGGTGGAACAGCTGGTGGCGGCGCTGGTACCACTTCCGGTACGGCCGGTACACAATTACTGGGCGGAACCGGGGGTAATGCCGGAGCCAATACTTATGGCGGAGCCGGCGGCGGCGGCGGCTACTATGGCGGCGGCGGCGGCTATGGCAGCAACCAGGGTGGTAACAGTGGAACCTGGGGCTCCGGTGGCGGTGGCGGTGCTTCCTATACCACCGGCTTATCAGCAGTTGTTAATACAGCCGGCACAACCAATAATGCCGGTGGCGCCAATAATCCTCCCGGTATAACAGAAATATATTACAATGGCACGGCTGGTGTGGGCGGTGCGGGGAATGGCAGCAGCGGTGGTCATGGCCTGGTGGTGATCAATGCCACCCCGGATTGTTCCGGCAGCCCGGTGATCACAAGTGTGAGTATCAGCGCCATCACCGGCGCACCCAATACCGCTATTACGTTATCAGCTGTCATTCCCAATGTGGGCGGACTATCCTATCAGTGGCAATCCGGTACTTCTGCAGGCGGGCCCTGGACCAATATTCCGGGTGCCACTTCTAATCCGTCAACGGTGTACGCGCCGGGAACCTATAATACGGTGACTTATTACCGGTTGGTACTTACCTGCTCCAATTCAGGCCTGTCAACCAATTCCAGCACCACATTATCCTTTACAACCCCTTCGGCATGTACCCCTTCTGCGTCCAATACAGCAACGTATATAAATACAGTTAACACCACAGGATATGCCACAAATATTTCTAAAACAAATACAGGTTGGGTTAACCCGGGATATACCAATTATTATGCAACAGCCAATGCTCAGGTTACCCTGCCAGCAGGCAGTCTCTTGAATATCTCTGCTGAAATTATAAGAGGGGGTGGCGGTGGCTCCGTTTTCGTCAGCTTTTATGCCGACTGGAACGATGATGGCATTTTCGATCCCAATACTGAGTTTATTGATTATTACACCACCGGCAATAACGGCACCTATGCATTTCCATTGAATATTCCGGCAGATGCACCATTGGGTGATCATCGTTTCAGAATAATTGCAGACCGAAACGCTGTATCGTTTAACCCTTGTCTGATCACAACAGGCAGAGGAGAGTCAGAGGATTATAAAATTACCATTGTGGCCAACAATTGTAATACAGCACCTACCTCAACCCCCAACAGCGCATTGTATTTTATCAACCAGGTAGCCTTTATCGGCACTCCGGTGGTGCCTCCGGCCAATAATACCGGCGCCGGACTGGTATCCGGTTATTCGGATTATACAGGGCTGGCCTCCCGGGCACAGCAGGAACAGGGTGAGGGCGTAAATGTGTATGTATCCACTTCCTCCCGGGCTAAAATTGCGGCCTGGGTTGACTGGAATAATAACGGTACTTTCTCTTCCCCTTCAGAAACAGTTTATTACCTGGGTGATGTTCACACGGGCAATACCACATTCGGTTTTCAGATACCCATTGGAACCACACCCGGTAACTACCGGATACGGATACGTACTTATAATTACCTGGACGATCTGTTGGCGCCGGATTCTATTCTGAAGCCCTGTGCCGCTATGTATAACGGGGAAACGGAAGACTATCTCTTCACCGTCCTGCCGCGATGCAATGCCCGGATCGGCGCAGTAACGGGTCAAACACAATGCAGCAGCAGTGCGGTCGCGTTTACACTGGGTGCAACCGGTGAAGACGTGAGTACTACCGGATTCCGCTGGTATGCAGTTGCTTCGGGCGGCACCCAGCTAACGGGCGCTGTGTTTAACGGAGGCAACCCGCCTACAGGCAACTTGACCACCCCTGCTATCAGTGCCACCACCACTTATTATGTTTCCGCTACCGGCCTGAACACTGCAGGGGTTGCCTGCGAGAGTCCGCGGGTGCCGGTGGTTGCCACGTACAATGCCAATATCAATATCAGCTTTAACCCGGCTGGACCATTGTATGTATGCCAGGGTGCGGGGCTGAGTGTGCAGGGCGGCACCAGTACCGAAACGAAAATCCTGGTAAATGAGGATTTTGAAAGCGGTGGCCTGGGTGTTTTCAGCGTGATCAATACCACTATCACACCCGCCGCTTCCATTGCGGATATGCAATGGCGCAACCGGACCAGTGTATTTGTACCCACCTATACCAGTGTATGGCAACCGGCTATCTCTTCGGGTTTTGGCACCGACCGGTTTGCACTCGCGGTCTCAGATATTCCGGGCGCTAACCTGAATACTTCTTTGCAGTTAACCAATGCCGTTAGTACGATTGGGTTTACCAGTCTAACACTGGAGTATGATATTTTTTACGACAGTTATCTCGGCAATGGTACGGATGGCGGAACCGGTTTTGATACGGTGCGGGTGGAAGTATCTACCAATAACACCACCTACACAGCAGTGCAGACCTTCATACTTGACCAGGGAACCGGTTCGCAGTTTCTGCACCAGACGGTTTCTCTCCCTGCATATATCAACCAGTCGAATCTGAAACTGCGGTTCCGCTACCGGGCCAACTGGGTGGATGGGGTGGCGGTGGATAACATCCGGCTTTATGGCACCACGGTTACTTCCAGTAATTATACCTGGGTGCCGGTAGGTGCGGGGGGTGATATTGCCAGTATGTTCCTGGACGCAGCTTACACACAGCCCTATGTGGCCGGCACTAATGTGTCGGGTATATATGTCAACCCAACAGCTGCGCAGATCATAGCGGGTACAGACCTCACATTCCAGGCTTCCCTGGCCCTGAGCAACGGATGCCTGGCAACCGGCAGCATCGTGGTTAAACTGAATGAGAAAGTATGGGAGGGAGATGAGGATGCCAACTGGCATACTCCCGGCAACTGGTGCGGCGACCTGGTGCCGGTTGCATCCACGGCGGTTATCATCCCGGCCGGTGCCGTCAATATGCCGGTGATATCGTCGGCTGCAGCAGTGGCCAGAAGGGTTGAAATTGCCGCTGGCGCATCCTTAACCATCAACAATCCGGGAACAGGCAGCCTTGCCATTGCCACCGACCTGGTGAATAACGGAACACTCACCAATAATGGCACGATCATTCTGAATGGCAGCGGCGGCACTGCACAGAATTTCCCCGGGCCGGGTACCATAACGGCCATGAATATCCTGGAAATCAACAATACCGGCGCGGGGGTGTCGCTGAACAATAACCTCAGAATAGGCACCATACTGAAACCTACGCAGGGCAATCTCTCCCTGAATAACAGTGATATCACCATCAGCTCTGATGCGAACAGAACGGCCCTGGTTGCCCAGGTGGGCATTTCGGCCGGATTTACCTACAATGGCAGTGGCCGTTTTGTAGTGGAACGGTTTATTCCTGCACGAAGGGCATGGAGGCTGATGACAGCTCCCGTTGCTGACGGTGCGCAAACCATCAACCAGGCCTGGCAGGAAGGAGTGGGAGGATCCTGGTCATCCAATCCATCACCCGGCTACGGTACGCATGTAACGGGCGGGCCTGCACGCACCACCCTGCAGGGTTTTGACCAGGGTCCGGTGAACGCTTCCATTTACGGCTTTACCGGAACCGCGTGGAATTACCTGCCGGCCACTACCAGTGAATTGGTGAGCAGCAGGCAGGGCTGGATGCTCTTTGTACGGGGGTCAAGAGCTATTAATCTCCCGCTGTCCAATACATCCACCGTTGCAGATGTTACCACACTCCGGCCAAGAGGCCCGATTAAAGTGGGCACCCAGCCTGCTTTAAATAATCCTGCCGGCGGGTTCATGGTAGTGGGTAATCCTTATCCGGCGCCGGTGGATTTCAAGAATATCAGTAAATCCGGGATCATTGGCGGTCTGGGTGGTAACAATGCTTACTATCTCTGGGATCCTGCTTTGGGTGGTAGTAACGGCGTGGGCGCTTTTGTAGCCTTTGCCTGGAATGGATCCTCTTATTCCACCACCGTGTTGACCGGTTCCGGAACCACTGCCATCAACAGTAACGGCAGCATTCCATCCAGTGCGGGGTTTATGGTGAATCAAACTGCCGGTGGCACCATCACCCTGGAAGAAAACGATAAGGACACGGTGGTGTTTGGAAATTCCCATTTGTTCAGACCCGGACGAAACCATATTTCCAGCCTTCGGATCAGCCTCTATGGAAGTGCTTCCGACGGGGTGCTTTCCATTGCAGATGGTACCCTGGTATTGTTTAACCAGGCATCCAGCTTATCGGTGGATCAGGAGGATGTGGTGAAAACAACGAATGCCCGCGAAAATATTGCCATCGCCCGGGAGGGTAAGAACATCGCCATTGAGTTCAGAAAAACACCCAGGCTACCTGATACTCTTTTCTGCAGTGTATGGGGGCTCTCGCGGAAGCAGTATGAACTTGAAATCACCCTGTCCCAGGTAAGACTGCCGGCAGGTTCTGCCGCCTACCTGGAAGATGTATTCCTGCAGCAGAAAACAAAACTTGAAGCAGAGGGCACCACCCGTGTGGGCTTTGCAGTTACAGAGGAGGCGGGCAGTTTGGCGAAAGACAGGTTCAGGGTAGTGATTGAACCAGCTAAGAAGCAGCCGGGTAACCTGGCAGGCCCTTTCCTGCCCGGCTTTCTTACAGCTGATGCAGGCGTTTCAACGGCCAGGATATACCCGAATCCTGTAAGGAACGGATTGGTTGGAGTATTGGTTAATCCCTTCCCGGCGGGCACCTGCAGTATTGAATTATTCAATCATCAGGGGCAACTGGTATTGCAAAAAGAACAAGCCCATCCAGGTGGTGTATTATCGCAGACCCTGCAACTTGGAAAGGAAATTCCGGCAGGTGTTTACCAGCTTGTCATCACCAGTAAAGTGGGCGGATACCGGAAGAACTTCCAGTTAATTATTGAATAATCCTTCTTATTTTAATGCTGAGAGGCTGTGCCGGATGGTGACTGGTACAGCCTCTTTCCATTGAGGGAATCAATGAACTGTTTGCGGGCTGAACCGGCAAAAAAACTGCTCCGGGCATCCCTCAATCATTTACATTTGCGTACAAATTTTAAAATAACTGTTGTCAATGAGCCAGATGAACAACTCTTATCTCGACCTGGTGAAGCAAACCTTCAATTTTCCCCAGGAAGATTTTAAGGTGGAGGGCAATTACCTCCGGTACAATAACCTTGATATCAAAGCGCTGATTGACAAGTACGGCACCCCGCTCAAACTCACTTATCTGCCCAAGATCGGGATGCAGATCAATAAGGCCAAGAAGATGTTTGCGCTGGCCATGAAAAAACACAAGTACACCGGCAAATACAACTACTGCTATTGTACCAAAAGCTCTCATTTTTCTTTCATTGTGGAAGAAGCCCTCAAGCATGATATCCATCTTGAAACTTCCTACGCCTACGATATTGAGATCATCAACAAGCTCTACAGTCGCCGGAAAATCAATAAGGAAACGTTTATCATCTGCAACGGATTCAAGCAAAAGGGGTATACATCAAGGATCAGTAAACTGCTGAACAGTGGTTTCAAAAATGTGATCCCTGTGCTGGATAACAAAGAAGAACTGAAGGCATATAAGAATGTAAAAGTGCCTTTCAAGCTGGGTATCCGGGTGGCAGCCGAGGAAGAGCCTACCTTCCCCTTTTATACCTCCCGCCTGGGGATGCGTGCCAAGGATGTGCTGGAATTTTATGTAGACCAGATTGAAGGATATGAACACAAGTTCCAGCTGAAAATGCTGCACATTTTTCTCAACAAAGGCATTAAAGATGATATCTACTACTGGAGTGAACTGAACAAGGTGATTAACCTGTACTGCCAGTTGAAGAAAATCTGCCCCGAACTGGATTCCATCAACATCGGTGGCGGATTTCCCATCAAGCATTCACTGGGCTTCGAGTATGATTACCAGTTCATGATCAATGAAATCGTCCGGAACATCAAAGTGGCCTGCAATAAAAATAAGGTACCCATGCCTGATATCTTTACCGAGTTCGGCAGTTATACGGTAGGGGAAAGCATGGCGCATATTTACAGCGTGGTGGGAGAGAAGCAGCAGAATGACCGGGAAATCTGGTATATGATCGATTCATCCTTCATTACCACCCTGCCTGATACCTGGGGGATCGGCGAAAAATTCCTGATGCTGCCAGTGAACAAATGGGATGTGGAATACCAGCGGGTAACGCTGGGGGGCATCACCTGCGACAGTCATGATTATTACGATAGTGAGGAACATATCAATGAAGTGTTCCTGCCGAAGCTTACGAAAGAAGAGCCGCTCTATGTGGGCTTTTTCCATACCGGCGCCTACCAGGACCAGATCAGCGGTTACGGGGGCATCAAGCACTGCTTGATTCCTTCGCCCAAACACATTATAGTGGGGCATGACAAGAACGGAAAGCTCACTGATTGGGTGTATGCAAAGGAGCAATCTGCACAAAGTATGCTGAAAATTCTCGGATACTGATCTGTCATCTGATCTCATAAAAAATGCGGCCAGGGCCGCATTTTTTGTGGACATCCATTACCTGCGCCGGGTTTTATATTTCTTATTCACTTTGGGATTATTGAAATAATCATCCAGCTCCTGCGTACTGCTGCTGTCTTCCGCAACCGGAATATCAATCAGTTGGATCTGCGCCTGTTTCAGCTCGTCTTTCAGTTTCCGGATCTTATTCAGGATATCGGGGTCGCGGTCGCTGATCAGGGTGTTTTCCGACAGGAGGTATTCCAGCCTTTTGATGGTGCTGCGGATCAGGGTGGCGGTGTTCTGGTCGTACAGGTTATTGGGCGCGGTGGCTTCTTTGACCGGTACGAGTGCCACTCCCACGCTGGGGAGTATTTTGCCTGCGGTTTGTTCACCGCTGCCCGGCAGTGAGGAAAAGATGGTGCCGCCCAGTGCCGTGGAGGCTGCCACCATATCAAAGGCGGTGCGGGTGGTTTTGGTACTCTTGATTTTGCGGTCTACCAGCCGGAAGCTGCTTTTCAGCTGGCGTACATACATTTCAGTTTCACTGCGGAGTTTTTCAAATTCGAGTATCCGTTGGGGGTAGTTGATGTTCCTGCGCACTACTATCAGTATAGCGGCGGTGTCGCGGATTTTAAACCGGTTGGTGCCAATGAAATACAGGTCCACCAGCCGCTGCTTATCCTTGTCGGTTTCTTTTACGAAATCAAAGGGAATGGCCCAGGTGAAATCATCGTTGCATTGCTGAACGGGTGTGGCTGACCGGATCGGGTAATTGCTCACATACGTAATTTCTTCCACGGGGTAGCTGCCCTGGTCGCACTGCAGTTTAAAACTGATGGTATCGCCTTCATCGGCAAAAAGGGTCTTGGTTACGGTAGGTTTTACCTTCGAGGGAATGATTTCGGTATTGTAAAACAACAGGGTGAAAAAAGTGTCTACCCGGTCGGCCGGGTTATTGAGGTTCTGTACACTGAGGGCAACCCGGTATTCCTGGTCATACTTCAGACGGCCTGAAAGAAAGTATGATTTTTCCGCGCGGAAGGTCAGCAGGCCGTTGTCTTTGTGGATGCGGAGGCCAACCGGGCTGTTCTTCAGGAACCAATAATATTTTTCAGGGGGGCGGTTAATTTCCAGTTGATACCGCATGCTGGAATCAACATGCAGGGTGAAATAAGGGTTGAGGTTTTTAATCCGCAGAAGACTGTCGGCATTTTTGGTGGCCGGAATTGAATCGGTTGCATGCTGTGCCTCGCAGGGCCGTCTGCTTGCCATTATCAGTATCAGCAGGAGGAGGAATCCATAACTGTAGTGGTTAGTTCGGGAAATCTTCATTGCGTGCAAAGATAATTCCCGCTGTTGTTAGATGGAAAAGCCCCCTGTGGAAACAGGGGGCTTTATTATCAAAACCAACTGTATGCTTTTTAAGCCTGCGTTCAGGCGATGGTGATCGTTTGCGTACTGGCTTTTTCCTCTTTCTTTTTGGGTAATTCCAGCTTCAGTATCCCGTTTTCATATTTCGCGGTAATGGCAGTTGCATCAATTTTTTCATCCAGGGTGAAACTGCGTTTGAAAGACTGGTACCTGAATTCACGGCGGATATTCTTTTCTGATTCGCTGGCAGTTTCCTCTTTCTTTTCTGCGCTGATGGTGAGCAGATCATTTTCAAGGTTTACGGTGAAGTCCTGCTTTTCCATACCGGGAGCAGCCAGTTCCAGCGAATAGGCGGATTCCTTTTCGGTAATATTTACCGGGGGGAAGGCCGGAACCCGGGCAGCAAATGGCTTGTTCCAAACAGGGCTTTCATTGAGAAATTCATTCAGTAAGCCATCCAGGCTTTTGGTTACAGGGCTGTTGAATTTTACGAGTGTCATAGCTATTCAGTTTTTTGTGATTTAATCTTTACCCTGGTAAATCAAATAGTATTCCAGTAGCTTTTTAGTGAAAAATCGGCTGTAATTCAATCCTGAAAAGGCCATAATGGCATATTTATGTAAATATTTGCGACTAAATGGCGCAAATTTTATATGGTAAGGCTTTCGCAATCCGAAAAATATGGGCTTCCGGGATTAAAAACCGGTACTTAGTGCCCTGGCCGGATGTTTATATTGGCCGGGGGCTGTAATTTTGCGCCCAACAAAAATCAATTACCATGTATCCAGCCGAGATTGTAATACCCATGAAGGAAGAGCTTACCGAAAATGGATTCAGTGAATGGCTCACTGCTGAAGAGGTAGAGAAGAAAATTGCCCAGCCCGGTACCACGCTGGTGGTGATTAATTCTGTTTGTGGTTGCAGTGCCGGAACGGCCCGTCCGGGGGTACTGATGGCTGTACATAACAGTCCCCGTAAACCCGACCACCTCGCTACCAGTTTTGCCGGTTTTGATGTGGATGCCGTGAAGAAAATCAGGGAGCACCTGATGCCTTATCCGCCTTCTTCTCCCTCCATTGCGCTGTTTAAAGACGGCCAGCTGGTTCATTTTGTAGAGCGGCATAATATTGAGGGTCGGAGTGCAGCCATGATTGCAGATAACCTGATGGGTGCTTTTGAGCAGTACTGCAATTAATACAGCATTTTCTATTACAGATCCGTGGCGTCCCCACGGATTTTTTATGCCCTGCACCGGGCTGAAGCCTGCCTAAAGCGGTTGAATTGGTATAAATTGCAGCATTCAGAATCAACTAACCGGTATGTATCCCAACCTGTATTATGTTTTCAAGGATTTGATGGGTGTTGAATGGCACCGCCTGAGTTACCTTCATACATTTGGCCTGATGGTGGCGGTGGCCTTCATGGTAGCAGCCTGGGTACTTAGCCTTGAACTGAAGCGAAAGGAGAAACAGGCCCTCCTCCTGCCGCGGGAGGAGATTATTACTGTAGGAAAACCTGCAACGGGTATGGATTTGTTGCTGAGTGGACTCACCGGTTTTCTTTTTGGATATAAGCTCCTGGGATTATTATTCAGCAAACCGGATGATGTTAATCCGCAGGCATATCTTTTTTCCCTGGAGGGCAGCTGGCTGGCGGGAATATGCACCGGTATCGCCCTGGCAGCCGCCAAGTGGTGGGAAAAGAAAAAGCAGCGCAGCAGGGAACCGGAAACCCGTTCTGTACGGATCTGGCCGCACGACCGGGTGGGGGATATTATAGTGATTGGCCTGATTGCCGGTATTATCGGTGCTAAATTGTTCGACAGTTTTGAAAACTGGGATGATTTCGTTAAAGATCCCATGGGGCGACTTTTATCGGCCGGCGGTTTAACCTATTACGGTGGTCTGATCCTGGCTGGGCTGGCAATCGCCTTTTATGGCTGGCGGAAAAATATCCGGCTCGTTCACCTGGTGGATGCCACCGCGCCTGCATTGATGATTGCTTATGCGGTGGGCAGGATTGGATGCCAGGTGTCGGGCGATGGCGACTGGGGTATTTACAACAGCGCCTATATAACAGACCAGATGGGTGATCCCGTGCCGGCGACCGTATCTGAATACCGGGCACAACTGGACACGTACAAAACGTATTTTCTGCAGGGAACCGTGAGTGGGCCCGGCAACATGGGCTTCACCCAGGTAACCGACCGGGTGTATCCCGGTCTGGATGCAGTACCTCACCGCGCAGTGGCCGCACCCTCTTTCCTGCCGGTATGGGCGGTGGCCTGTAGCTATCCCCGCAATGTAAACAACGATGGGTTTGTACTCGCGCACATCAGCGAAGAACATAACCGGGCATTGCCGGTGCCCGTATTTCCAACACCTCTGTATGAAACCATTCTCTGTACCCTCCTGTTCGGGGTGCTTTGGGGGATCAGACGAAAGATCCATACGCCCGGACTGATGGCGGGTATATACCTGGTGATGAACGGGGCGGAAAGGTTCATGATCGAACAGATCCGGGTGAATAATATCATCCACTTCATGGGAATGAACATCACCCAGGCGGAACTCATCGCGTCGGGATTGATGCTGGCGGGAATCGTGGTGATCATCTGGGTAAAGATGAAACCTGCTTCCACAGGAAAAGAATGATCCCGTTGTTCAAACCCAATCCGCATGTAATTTTGCATAACTATTATACGAATTCATTATGCCATCATTTGATTTCAGCAGTAAAGTTGACCTGCAAACACTCGACAATGCCATCAACACCGTTACCAAGGAAATCACCAACCGGTTTGATTTCAAGGGCAGTCATGTAGTGATTGAACTCAATAAAAAGGATTTTAAGGTGAACCTGGAAGCAGACAGTGACATGAAGCTGAAGCAGATTATTGACGTGATGATCAGCCGGAGCATGAAACAGGGGCTGGCGGCGGAAGTGTATGATTTCTCCAAAGAGCCTTATCAGAGTGGTAAAGTAGTGAAACAGGAAGTGCCGGTACGGAACGGCATTAAGCAGGAAGATGCCAAAAAGATCGTAAAACTTATCAAAGACAGCGGTGTGAAGGTGCAGGCGGCCATTATGGATGATATTATCCGGGTTACCGGTAAGAAAATTGATGACCTGCAGGCTGTTATCCAGGCCAGCAGGGGCTGGAACCTGGGCATTGCCCTGCAGACAGTGAATATGAAGAGCTGATTATCAGTCGGTTCAATTTTCACAGGTTATCCCCGTTTCGTCATTTTTCAGTCAATTTAACGGATTGGCTGGTGGTTGGATGGGGGATTTGGCCTTAGATTTGGGTAGTTAAATATAACAGGAGGTAATTTATAGTTTGCACATTGCCTGTATTTGCTTACTTTTGCCGTCCTTAAAAACAACATGGCAAAATCCATGTGCAAAAAAAGATAATTATGAAAAAAGAGCTGCATCCCAAAAATTACCGTTTTGTTGTGTTCAAGGATATGAGCAACGGTTATCAGTTTCTGAGCCGTTCAACGGCAGAATCTAAGGAAACCACCCAGTGGGAAGATGGTAAAGAATATCCCGTAATCAAGCTGGAGATTTCCAATACCTCTCATCCTTTTTATACCGGCAAAAATGTACTGGTGGATACGGCAGGACGTATCGATAAATTTAAAAAGCGCTATGCGAAAAAAGACTAGCTGATTTAACAGCAACGATTGTTTTTCATGGCTATACTTTAAATCCCCACCGGTTCTCCGGGGGGATTCTTTTTTTAGGTTATTACCAGGGGCGTTTATCAATTGAAGATTGAAGATTGAAGATTGAATATTGAAGATTGCTTTTCAATGTAAGCGCTCTACAGGTAATAGGATTATTAATCAGTCATCATCTTTATCCCGTTTTCAGCAATGTTGCAAGCCGCAGTCAGTGATTATAAAAAAGCTTTCCAGGGATTGTCGGCCAATACCTGGTGGCTGTCATTGATTATGCTGGTGAACCGTAGCGGCACGATGGTGATACCGTTTATGACGGTGTACATGACGCTGCATTTCGGCGCAAGTGTGAGCAAGGCTGCGTTTGTAATGACCCTCTTTGGAGCTGGTTCTATCCTAGGGGCATTGCTGGGTGGGCGCGCCACCGACCGATTCGGATATTACTATGTACAGCTGGCGGCACTGTTGGGGGGTGGTTTGCTGTTCATCCTGCTGGGGTTCATGCGCAGTTATGAGTCGGTTTGTACCGTTGCTTTTCTCCTGAGTCTGGTGAATGAATCCTTCCGGCCGGCCAATGCCGTGGCGATCGCCCACCACAGCCGGGAAGAAAACCGTACCAGGTCTTATTCACTGAACAGGCTGGCCATTAATCTGGGATGGGCCGTAGGGGGTGCCCTGGGTGGATTCATCGCTTCCCGCAGCTACAGCCTGCTTTTCTGGGTGGATGGCAGCACCAACCTGGCCGCAGCCTTGCTGCTTTTCTTTGTGATGCGGCCCGGCAGCAAACGGAATGCCGGCGTACAGGCGCCGAAAGAAGAAACGGCTGCACCTTCTGTTTATAAAGACAAACCTTACCTGTTTTTTGTATTCCTCCAGGTGTTTTTCGCGGTTTGTTTTTTTCAGCTCTTTACCATCCTGCCGGTTTATTTTAAGACGGTCCTGCATTTATCAGAGGCGTTTATCGGCATATCAATGTCACTGAACGGTCTCATCATTACCTTTTTTGAAATGCTGATTGTATTCCGGCTGGAAGGAAAACGCTCTCCCTTGTTCTATATCATCCCGGGTGTAATACTGGTGGGTATTTCGTATGCCGTTTTTAATATACCCTGGCTTTCAGCTGTTTCATTGGTGCTGCTTTCCACCATTATCATCAGTTTTGGTGAAATCCTGTCGATGCCGTTTATGAATACCTTTTGGGTGAAACGTACGGTGGCGGGTAACCGCGGGCAGTATGCCGGGCTTTTCTCCTCTTCCTGGTCAGTGGCGCAGATTGTAGGCCCGCTGGCAGGGGGATTCATTGCGGAGAAAGCAGGTTATGCTGTACTTTGGTGGGTGATTGCCGCGATTTGCGGGTTGCTGGCTGCCGGGTATGCGTGGTTGAAGAGAAAGGTTTAAAAAAGTTTAAAAGGTTTAAGGTTTAATGGTTTAAGGTTGGCTTCGTAACGGAATCTTATATTGAATATTGAAAATTGAAGATTGAACATTGAACATTTTTCTACAGATGAGGATGTTCAAAGGTTCAAAGGTTCAAAGGTTCAAAGGTTCAAAGGTTCAAAAGGTTGTCACCGTGGGGATTCCCTTTGAAAATTGATTATTGAACATTGAATATTGAACATTTTTCTCTTTATGAGGATGTTCAAAGGTTCAAAAGTTCAAAGTTCAAAAGGTTGTCTCCGTGGGGATTCCCTTTGAAAATTGATTATTGAACATTGAATATTGAACATTTTTCTCCTTATGAGGATGTTCAAAGGTTCAAAAGTTCAAAGGTTCAAAGTTCAAAAGGTTGGCTCCGTTGGGGATTCCCTTTGATAATTGATTATTGAACATTGAATATTGATTATTTCTTCACTTGATATTCCCTGTTCCCCGTTCCCTGTTCATCATTCCCCATCCCCCTTTCATTAAAAAAAAGGTTCAAAAGGCATATCAACCTTTTGAACCTTTTGAACATTGAACCTTTTGAACCTTCTTAAAACTTAATACCCACTTTCGCGAAGTACATGGCACCTCCCATGCCCATCTGGATGGCTTCATAGCGGCTGCCGGTTTCGGTAAGACTGGGATCAGGACGGAATTCAGGATATACATCAAAAATATTGGCACCACCAACGGTAACGCTTACACGATCACTGGCTTCATAGGAGAAGGAGAGATCGGTGGTGATGCGGCCCTTGAATCTTTCCACCTTCGGTTCGTAATCCATCAGCTCGATGGCGGCAAACTTAGTGAAGCGCAGATTGCTGGTGAATTTATTCACGCGGTATTCGAAATTCAGGCTGAGTTTGTGATTAGGGGCAGATGCCTGCAGGAAATACCGTTCGCGGGGCGAGAAGTAAATGTCTTCCTTGCCAGCCAGTTGTGGCGCGGTTTTCACCTGGCTAATGGTTAGGCTGTTGAAGTTGCCGGCGAAAGTGGTGTTGAGTTTGCCCCGGCCGATTTTCAGTCCGGAATAGGTGGCCACAATGTCAACGCCTTTGGTGCGGGTGTCAACTGCATTGGTGAAGAACTGGGCGGAACCAATGTTCAGGTTGGTGAGGATATCGCCGATGGCGTCGTCACTCTGATCAAAGTAGCCGGTAAGTACGATCCGGTCTTTGATATTTACAAAATAACCGTCAATGGTTAAGGAAAAATTGCGGAAAGGTTTCGCAGTAACACCCAATCCGGTATTTACGGAGGTTTCCTGCTTCAGGGCCGGAATGCCAGCCAGCCTGGCCAGGTTGCCGCTGTTGGGTGCAATCACTACTTCGGAAGTTACACCGGCAGCCACATTGGTAAAGGTGTTGCTGAAATTAATCTGTGGCAGGGAAGGTGCC
>WBZP01001492.1_pt1 | contig 28565 bp, 26 predicted proteins | sample 5204301 | NCBI WGS metagenome assembly WBZP01 (sample SAMN12412401, study PRJNA552823) | activated sludge metagenome | isolation source: activated sludge from nitrification reactor of wastewater treatment plant... | place: USA: Pennsylvania | collected 2017 | reverse complement strand
CAAGGAACTACGCGATCGGGACGACGTGATCGCGGCGCTCTTGCCGGTCAGTGACGGCCTCCTGGTGGCCGTGCGCCGCTGATATCAGCTCAGGCGGTTCCGGGACCTGCGCCCCGACGGAATCCCGCAGGGCCTTCAGCGATCGCGACCACTTCGTACTCCTCGATGGCAATCGGGGCGGAGCCAATAATGACGCTGCCTGGAGCCTGCGCGGCGCCCGGCTCGAAGGACTCCCGGAAGGCCTGACGCTCATGCGGTGAGTCGAAGACATAGGTGCCCTCGAACCACTCACCAGCCCGCATCCGCCACACCTTGAAAGCCAGGCCGTCGAGGAACATGAAGCGGGCCATCGACGTGCCGACGACGTACTCCCGCAGCGTCTCCGCCGCCCCCGCCGGAGCCTGCGCCAGCGACCAGCGCACGCTGAGGCCGTAGCCCGCGCTAGGCCCGTTGTTCATCCCGCCACCGTTCATGACATTCCTTCGAGATAGCGCAGCAACAGCCGCGTGCCGAAGCCGGTCGCCCCCTTGGCGAAGATGCCGGCGTCGTCATCCGAGCGACCCGGACCAGCAATATCGAGGTGGGCCCAGGGCACCTCCCCCACGAACTCGCGCAGGAAGAGAGCCGCATAGACCGCACCGGCAACTCCACCGGGGACGACATGCGCGAGGTCGGCAACCTCGGACGACAGGTCAGCACGGTATGCCGTGGGCAGCGGCATACGCCACAGCGTCTCACCGGTCGTCTCACCGGCCGCGATCAGAGCATCGACCAGCGGGTCACTGGTGCCAAAGACGGGCGCTACCGAGCGCGAAAGCGCGATCCGGGCGGCACCGGTCAGCGTGGCGATGTCGATGATCGCTCGGGGCGCCAGACGAGTGGCGGCATACGCCAGTGCGTCGGCGAGCACGATCCGGCCCTCGGCATCGGTATTGCCGATCTCGACCGTCGTCCCCCCGTATTGCGTGATCACATCGCTCGGGCGGTAGGCCGCACCGCTGATCGCGTTCTCCGCGAGCGGGAGCAGTCCGGTCACTGGGAAGGGCACCGCCAACTCCTGACAGGCGGTGAGCACGGCCAGGACGATGGCCGCCCCGGACATATCGGTCTTCATGGCCAGCATGCCGTCAGCGGTCTTGAGGTCCAGGCCCCCGGTGTCGAAGGTGATGCCCTTGCCGACCAGGACGACCGGCTCGGCCCCCCGCTTGGGAGTGCCAACAGGCCGCCAGTCCAGTTGGACCAGCCTGGGGCCGGTGGCTGAGCCACCGCCGACCGCCAGCAGTCCCCCGAAGCCCTCGGTGGCCAATGAGCGTTCCGTCCAGACGGTGCTGGTGAGCCCGGCGCTGCGCGCCATCGTGACTGCCTGGCGGGCCAGCCAGGCAGGGTTCTTGATGTTTGACGGCGTGGTGGCCAAGGTGCGGGCAAGGAGCGCAGACCGGGTCCGCACGACTGCTCGATCCAGATCGATCGGTGCGCTACCCACCAGCACATGGGTGGACCGCCGCAGCTCGGTGGTCGGTCCTTGGGCATCCCAGCGCGGCGAACGCCAGCGGGCGAGGGTCACGGCCTCAACGTATGCAGTGAGATCGGCCTCCGGCCCATGAGCGCCGGCCAGGTGAGTCACCAGTGGGTCATGCCTGGTACGGGCACCCACGGCAGCCCCAGCCTTGGTGAGGTCCGCCTGCGAGCCATCTCCCGTACCCACCGCTAGGGCCGCGGCGCTGGCGGTCTGCTCGATGGACCCCGCATCAAATCCCGGTACCAAGGTGATCACGGTGCCAGCCGTGTCGGGGGCCTCCTGGACGTGCTGCCACGTCGGGACTGGCGGGCTGAGCAGGTCCAATCGTCTGGTCACTACCCCAACTTATGCCGTGGGCGCGGTCCTCGGTGGGCTGACATGAGAGAACCCCGCCGGCCCAGGTGGCCAGCGGGGTTCTCACGTCAGGTGAGGGGACCTCAGGCGAGTGCTTCGCAGTTGTCGATCGCATCCCCGAGGGCACGGATCTCGTCGGCCGTCATTTCGACCACGAGCCGCCCACCACCCTCGAGCGGCATCTTCAGCACGATGCTGCGCCCTTCCTTCACGACCTCGAGGGGGCCGTCGCCGGTCCTCGGCTTCATTGCCGCCATGGGCATTTCCCTTCTGTTCCGCGTACCCGCGCCCTTGTCACGGTGCCCGCGTCGTGCACTCGGCCCTCGGCAGCCGAGCGATCGGCCCCATTATCCCCCGATCAGGCTACCCACGCGAAATCCCGCCACCTGTGACAAGGCCGACACGAGCGGCTCAGTCGCCCACTGGCGAGGAATCCGGGTCGAGGTCCCAGAGCACGACTCCGCCGGTCTCGATTCCCGGCCCCAACACCATTTCCACGGCCTCTCGCAGGATCTCCTCCTCGGGGCGGGGAGGAAGCACGACGAGGTCGACGCGGGCGCCTTCGAGCTCGTGCCGATACTCGGTGAGCTCGTGGGCCGTCGGCTGTTGGACCTCCCCCCGTTCGGCCACGGTGGAGAGCCAGGTCGCGAACGGAGTCGGAGGGGGGCCATAGATGCCGCCACGATCAGGATTGCCATTGGGGCCTACGAAGTAGCCACCCATCAAGGGGAAGTCCATGCCCGCCGCTGCCTGCCACTCCAGCGCTCGGCAGTCGCCGATCCAGGGCGCTGGCACAGCCAGCACGGAGCCGGTCGTCACATAGTCACGCCACAGGCCATCGGTGAAGAGTTCCGGGACGGCAGGCCGCTCGTGCACGCTCATGGGGGTCGGCACGATCTGGGCCAGGGCCAGACCGAGCGCGCCCAGGGCCGCGAGCCGGCCGGCAGCGGCATACCCGCCCCGGGAGGCGAGCCGGACGATGGCGTCCATGGCGAGCGCGACCACGGCCGCCATGGCGGGCACGGTGATCAGGGTGAACCGCGTGGGCAGGACGTTCTCCACGACCGGTAGGTGCTCGACCAGGGCCCACAGCGAGGGGATGCCTGCGACATTGCCCTTCCAGGCAATCTCCGAACCCAAGGAGAGCCACACCGTCACAAAGATCAGGACCCCGAGCGCACGCACGATCGGTCGCCGACGCAGCGCCACGAGCCCGGCCAGGACGATCACCCACAACCCAATCCCGAAGAAGGCGTTCTCCTCGGTCCGGTTCAGGGCCAGCTCACCCGCAGTCGTGACATCGCTCCCCCAGGACAGCGTGGCCATACTCCACAGGGAGGCCAGGTCATTGCCTGCCGGCGGATGCCAGATCTCGGTGTAGCTCTGTGGGCCGCGGAATTGCCACCACAGTGGGCCCGCGGTGATCAGCAGCGTGACCGCTGCCCCGATGGCCACGCCCGGGAGCATCGGTACCACGCGAAGTCGCCGCTGCACGGCCATGACAAGGCCAGCCACCGCCATACCGATGGCCGCCAACAGCAGGACTTCCTCGCCGATGAAGATCTGCCAAGCCACCAGCAGACCCAGCACAAGCCCGCCGCGGATCGCCGCACGCCGACCGTGAGCCTCCTGGAGCGCCAGGGTTCGATCGATGATCACGGGGACGAGGAATTGGGCCACGAAGTTCGGATGGCCGTTGGCGTGGGACATCATGGCCGGCGAGAAGCCCACGATCAGGCCGCCAGCGGCTGCCGCTCCCTGCGATACCCCCAGCCGACGCGCGAAGAGCCAGTACCAGCCGCTGGCCGTGAGCGCCAGGCCCAGCCACTCGATGAGCGCAAAGGTCCACGGAGCGCCGATGAGCTCGGTGATCGGGAGCATCGGCAGGCTGAGGCCCAGCATGGAGGCCTGCCCCATCAGGTTCACGCCGGCCGGATAGTTTTGGCGGTCCGAGAAGAGCAGATTGTCGAGATTTTCGACATTGTGCGCGGTCGTGCCGTAGAGCCACTCGAAGGCCTGCTGGTCCTGGACACCAAGCCATAGGTAGTGCGTGGCTGCCTGGGAGAGCAGCGGCCAAGCGAGGTAGGTCGCGAGCGCCAGGTATGCCGCGACGACCAGGAGGTCGATGCGGCGGTAGCGTCGCCGTGGCTGGGCTGGAGCAGCGGGCGCCTCGGGAGTAGGGGACGCGTCGGCAGCAGCGGGCGTGTCGGGCAGAGGCGCCGCGTCGGGGGCGGCGGGCGCCGCGTCCAGCTGACTGGTCGGTGGCGGGGACGGTTCGAGGAGGGCAGGGGGATCCACCGGCGGCACCTCGCCGCGCAGCGCTGCGAGCTCGTCATCATTGGCGCGAACTTGAGCGTGCAGCCGGTCCAGGACTTCATCGACCTGGTCCATCCGGTAGCCCCGATAGGACATCGCGAAGGCGCCATGCGACTCTGTGCTGATCTCCGCGCCCTGGTCGCGCCTGAGCACGAACCAGACCACGAGGCCCACGACGAGGAGCACCACGCCGATGAGCAGCAGGGGGACCATCACGCGAGGTCCTCGAGCAGACCGTCCAGCACCGAACCGAAGAGCCGCTGCCCGGCGGCATCAGCGAGCCGTCGGGTCAGCCGGGGCGCGCCGCGCAGCCAGAGCTCCTCGGTCCAGGTGACCCGTGAGCCCGACTCTCGGGGAGCGACGGTGATCTCGGCCCAGCCTGCGAGCAGACGTCCGGTCTTGACGATCCGCATGCGCTGCGGCGGCTCCCAGGCCGTGACCAGCATGGAGTCATCGAATCCCACCGGGCCAATGGCCGTGCGCGCGACATGCTCGGCCCCCAAGCGATCACCGAGCGGGTCTGGCACGACGGTCGTGAGGGGTACGTGCGCGGTATGCCGTGAGATATCGCTGACCGCCGCCCACACCCGTTCGGGCGTTGCCAGCACATCTCGGGTCACGGTGAACGCCATGCTCGCAGTTCCTCTTCCTGCTCCCGCAGGCGAGCCTCCAGGGCATCGAGGGTGTCGTCAACCTGCTCAGCGTGGTAGCCCACGGGCGCCGTCTCCAACGTCAAGGACGCCACGTCGGCGCCTGTCGGCCGCTGCGGGAGCCCATGGGCCGCGGCGCTCGAGAGCGCCGGTGGTAGTTGATCGAATCGAACCCGCCCGGAGACAATCCCTCGGATCACGACGATCACGAGGACTGCCACGAGGGTGAGGACGATCCAGATCACGGCCGGCGATCCTGCGTGCCATTCGCGGCGACGATGGCCTGGACGGCCTCCTGGACGCTGTCGGTGAGGATGAAGAGGTCGAGGTCTTTGGGGCTGATCGTGCCGTGCTCGACGCAGGTATCCCGCAGCCACGCCAGCAGAGGGCCCCAGTAGGCCGTGCCCAGCAAGACGATCGGGAATGAGGTCACTTTGCCGGTCTGGACCAGGGTGACCGCCTCAAAGAGCTCATCCAGCGTGCCCAACCCGCCGGGCAACACGATGAACCCCGTGGCGTACTTGATGAACATCGTCTTGCGCGCGAAGAAGTAGCGGAAGTTGACCCCGAGGTCGACGTACTCGTTGAGCCCGGCCTCGAAGGGCAGCTCGATCCCCAGGCCGACACTGGTCCCACCGGCGTGCAGAGCACCCTTGTTCGCGGCCTCCATCGCGCCTGGCCCGCCACCGGTGATCACGGCATAGCCTGCCTCGACCACAGCCCGTCCCACCTCGACGCCCAGGGCGTACACCGGGTCATCGGGCTTGGTGCGCGCGGAGCCAAAGACGCTGACGGCCGGGCCGAGTTCGGCAAGCGCGCCGAAACCCTCCACGAACTCACTGGTGATCCGCATGACCCGCCAGGGGTCGGTGTGCACCCAGTCGCTGGATTGACGCCGGTCGAGCAGTCGCTGGTCCGCGGTCTCGGTGGGCACCCGTGAGCGCCGCATGATCACCGGGCCCTTGTGATAGTCCCGGTCCCGGTTCCAGCCATACGAGCTGTCAGTCACGCCAGTCACCCTACGATGCCTAGCGCCTGCGTGGGGTCAGCTCAGCCAGCGCAGCAGCGCTGCTTCGCAGGCGGCATACTGCGCCACCGGACACTGCTCGTCGTCCATGTGCGCCAGATTGGGGTCACCCGGGCCGAAGTTGACGGCCGGGACGCCCATCGCCGAGAACCGCGCGACGTCGGTCCACCCCTGCTTGGCCGTGACCTCGACGCCGAGGGCCTCCACGAATGCCTGGGCGGCCGGCAGGTGCAGCCCGGGCCGGGCGCCGCCCGCGTTATCGACCACGGCCACGTCGAAGCCCTCGAAGACCTCGCGCACGTGGGCCTCCGCGTCGGCCTCACTCAGCGATGGGGCGTAGCGGTAGTTCACCGTGACCACGCAACGGTCGGGGATGACATTGCCGGCGATCCCGCCGGAGATGAGCACCGCGTTCAGGGCTTCACGGAACTCCAGCCCGTCGACCTCGAGGGTCTGGGCTTGGTATGCCGTGAGCCGCCGGAGGATCTCGCCGGCATCGTGAATCGCGTTGTGCCCCTTCCACGGTCGCGCGGAGTGGGCAGCGATGCCCTTGGTGGTGACCTCGGCGCGCAGGGTGCCCTTGCAGCCGCCCTCGACCTGGGCGTCGGTCGGCTCCAGGAGCACAGCGAAGTCGGCATCGGCGATCAGCTCCGGCGCCTGTTGCTGCACATGCAGCAGCCCGTTGTACTCGCTGTCGATCTCCTCACCTTCATAGAAGACGAAGGTGATATCCCGGTTGGGCTCGCGCACGAGATGAGCGATCCGCAACTGAACGGCGACTCCGCCCTTCATGTCCACCGTGCCGCGGCCCCAGAGCACCTCACCAGCGCCCTCACCGACCCGCTTGGTGGGCAGGTTCGCCGGCTCGGCCGTGAGCGGGACGGTGTCGATGTGCCCGGCCAGCACGACGCGTTCGGCGCGGCCGAGGGAGGTCCGGGCGACCAACGTGTGCCCGATCCGCGTGACGGTGAGCTGCGGCAGGGCTCGGAGCACCTGCTCGAGCGCATCGGCCAGGGCGCCCTCGTCTTGGCTTACCGATGGAATGTCACAGATCGCGGCGGTTAGCGCGGCAGCGTCCAGGCTGAGATCGAGGGCAGGCGGCATACGCCCGACTGTAGTTGCTGCTAGCCGCCGGCCAGGGTGATCACCACGGTGTTCGGCGCGATCGACGCTCCGGCCTCGCCCCAGGTATACGCCCGCTCACTCAATGCTCGGGTCCACACCTGGTCACGCACCTGCACCCGCACGGCACCGGTTTCCTTGGCTCGAGCGACCGCCCATTGACCCACCGACCATGCCCGGTCCTTATCCGGCGCGACGACGGTGACGGTGCGACCCGAGCTGGTCGCTGGCAACCCGTGATCGGCCTTGAGCAAAGTGGTCAGCAGCGACCCATCCGGGGTGCCCTTGACATCGGCCAGGGCACAGCCAAAAGCCGCCGGGGTCTGACCCGAGAGCGCCGAGGCGGTGGCCCGGGCCATGGCTTCGTGCTGGGCATAGGCGCTGCCGTCGGCGCTCCGTTGCACGGCCTGGGCAGCGACCGCAATCTCCATGTCCCGGTAGCCGTCAACCTTTTCTAGGGCGTCATAGAACTTGTTGGTGGAGTATTCGGGATTCATGATCTGCTCGACCGTGCCCCAGCCCTGGCTCGGCCGTTGTTGGAAGAGGCCCACCGAGTCCCGGTCTCCGTATCGGATATTGCGGACCTTGGACTCCTGCATGGCGGTGGCGATCGCGATGGATGCTGCCCGGGGTGGCAGGCCCCGCTCGACACCGATCGCGGTGATGACCGCTGCATTGCTCGCCTGATCGGTAGCCCACTCAAAGGTCTGACTGTTGACCGTGACCTGGCAACCCTCGCTCACCGTCCCCTGGGAGAGATGCTGGTATGCCGTCCACCCGCCGATGGCGACCGTCCCAGCCAATCCGAGCAGGACCAATCGCCCGGCCAGAGTTCGGCCGCGAGTACGCGGCCGCTCCTCGGCCAGGGTGATCCCACCGCGGGGGGTCTGCGGCATACGCGCTGGGCTCCTGTCGGGTCAGTCGTTGGCGTGCAAGGCGGAGTTGAGGACGATGCCGTGACCGTCGCGCGGACGCGCCTCCACGGTGCCGGTGACCGAATTGCGGATGAAGAGCAGGTTGCTCTGACCGGACAACTCGCGGGCCTTGGCGACCGTTCCGTCGGGCAAGGTCACCTTGGTGCCGGCCGTGAGGTACAGCCCCGCCTCGACGACACAGTCGTCACCCAGCGCGATGCCTAAACCCGACTCGGCGCCCAACAGGCAGCGCTCGCCGATCCGCACGCGCTCGGTGCCGCCTCCGGAGAGGGTGCCCATTGTGGACGCACCGCCGCCGATATCGGAGCCGTCGCCGACGATGACGCCTTGGCTGATCCGGCCCTCGACCATCGACGCGCCGAGGGTTCCCGCGTTGAAGTTCACGAACCCCTCATGCATCACCGTGGTCCCGCTGGCCAGGTGGGCGCCGAGGCGCACGCGGTCGGCGTCGGCGATCCGCACTCCGGCGGGCAGGACGTAGTCGACCATCCGGGGGAACTTGTCCACGCCCATCACGGTCACCGGGCCACGCTGCTGCAGCCTGGCGCGGGTGAACTCAAAGCCCTCGACCGCGCACGGCCCATGGTTGGTCCACACGACATTGGGTAGCGCGCCAAAGATGCCGTCGAGGTTGATCGTGTTGGGCAGCGCGAGGCGGTGAGAGAGCAGGTGGAGGCGCAGATAGGCATCCGGGGTGCTCGCCGGTGCGGCGTCCAGGTCGATCGAGACCCGTTGGACCACTCGGCGCACGCCACGGGCGTCATCGGCGCCCTCGATCGCGTGCAGCGATTCCGTCAGCGAGTCGTCCCCAGCGTCCTCACCCAGGGCGGGCGCGGGGAACCACGCGTCCAGCACGGTGTCATCGGCGGTCAGCGTAAGCAGACCGACGCCCCAGGCGCGACGAATCGAGGCTGCGGCGGGATCAAGCGAGGTCATGGGCGGCATATGCCAACCCTAGGCGACGCTCAGCGCTGGGCGAGCGGCACGTAGTCGCGCTCGGTCGCACCGATGTAGACCTGCCGCGGGCGGCCGATCTTGGTGGTCGGGTCCTCGATCATCTCGCGCCACTGGGCAATCCAGCCCGGAAGGCGTCCCAGGGCAAAGAGCACCGTGAACATACGCGTCGGGAAGCCCATCGCCTTGTAGATCAAGCCGGTGTAGAAGTCGACATTGGGGTAGAGCTTGCGCTCGACGAAGTAGTCGTCCGCGAGGGCGATCTCCTCCAGTCGCATCGCGATGTCGAGGAGTTCGTCATTGCCACCCATCTTTTCCAAGATGGTGTGCGCGGTCTTCTTGATGATCGCGGCGCGCGGGTCGTAGTTCTTGTAGACCCGGTGGCCGAAGCCCATGAGCCGGACGCCGTCCTCCTTGGCCTTGACCTTGCGCATGAACTCGTCGGTGGAGTACTCGGCCTTCTGAATGCGCTCGAGCATCTCCAGCACGGCCTGGTTGGCACCACCGTGCAGCGGCCCAAAGAGCGCATTGATGCCGGCAGATACCGAGGCGAAGAGATTGGCGTGGCTGGAGCCGACCAGGCGAACCGTCGAGGTCGAGCAGTTCTGCTCGTGGTCCGCGTGCAGCAGAAGCAGCAGATCGAGCGCCTTGACCATCTCTGGGTCGATCTCGTACTCGGTGGCCGGCACCCCGAAGGTCATCCGCAGGAAGTTCTCGGTGAGCGAGAGGTGGTTGTCCGGGTAGAGGAAGGGCTGGCCAATGGACTTCTTGTAGGCATATGCCGCGATCGTCGGCAGTTTGGCCAGCAGCCGGATCGTGGAGATCTCGACCTGCTTGGCGTCAAAGGGATCCAGGCTGTCCTGGTAGAAGGTCGACAGCGCCGAGACCGCCGAGGAGAGCACCGGCATCGGGTGCGCGTCCCGCGGGAAGCCAGCGAAGAAGTTCTTGAGGTCCTCATGCAGCATCGTGTGCTGCTGGACGTTGCTGGTGAATGCCGCCAACTCGGCCGGCGTCGGTAGCGCGCCATAGATCAGGAGGTAGGACACCTCGATGAAGTTGGACTTCTCCGCGAGCTGCTCGATCGGGTAGCCGCGGTAGCGCAGGATGCCCGCGTCGCCATCGATATACGTGATGGAGCTCGTGCAACTGGCGGTATTGGTGAATCCCCCGTCGAGCGTGACATTGCCGGTCTCTTTGAGCAGGGCCGAGATGTCGTACCCGTGGTTGCCCTCGGTCGCCGCGATGACCTTGAGGTCAAGGGACTTCTCCCCCGCCGTGAGCGTCGCACCGGAGTCGTTGGTCATGACGGCATCGTCCTTCGCGTTCGGCCTGCAGATCTGACCCGACCTTAGTCCGTGCCGAGCCGCCACCCCAACCCGGCAGCCCCGGGCTGGCCCCCGAGCGGTTCAACACCCGGGCCGAACGGTCCTCGGGCCAACTCAGGAGCCCAGGACCAGGCCATCTGCGAGCGTCACGATGGCCGAGAAGTGGGCCTCGGGATCGCTGACAAAGCCCGGACCGTATTGCCCGAAGATCTCCGCAGTGATGGCACCGAGAACGAGATTCCAGGCAGCCAGACCGCGCGAGAGCAGGGCAGGCGGAATGTCGTATGCCGCCACGGCCGGGTCCGCGAGCAAGGTCTCGAGAGCGCGCCCAGCGGCCGTGTGCTCGGACGCGGGGAACTCCGGCCCGTCAGGACGCGCCGCAAGGTCAGCCAAGTCTTCAAGGAGCCGCATGACGACGCGGGTGCCCGGTTCGATGGTGCGTTCCCCCGGGGCTTTGTACCCAGGCACGGGGGATCCATAGATCAGCGCGTACAGGTGTGGATGCGCCAGAGCCCATCCGCGGACCGTAACGGCAATGACGGTGAAGCGTTCCATCGGGTCGTGGGATTCGGCCAACGCGGCGTCGACGGCGTCACCGAGCGCAGTGAAGGCGTCGATGATCAGGCGGGTGAGCAATTCATCGCGGCTGTCGACATAGCGATAGACCGCTGAGGATGCGACGCCGAGATCGCGCGCTACTGCCCGCAGCGAGAGCGCCGCCGCGCCATCGCGAGCCAGGTGCACGCGGCCCATCTCCAGAATCGACGCCTCCATCGCTGCCCGGTGCCGTGCTCTGCTTCCGATCATGCCCTCAGTGTGGCAGAAAACGAGAGCACTGCTCTTGCATTTCCTTCGTCACGGGTGTTTCAATAGAAATGAGAGCAGTGCTCTCGTTTCTACGACAAGGAGATTCCACCATGGGACACCACCTCATCCTCGGCGCCGGTGGCATCGGCCTCGAGACCGCCATCGCCCTGACCCGACGCGGCGAGCAGGTGACCATCGGCAGCCGATCCGGCACCGACCCGGGCCTCCCCGGCGTCACGGCGACCGTCGTCGACGCCACCGACGCCGACGCCCTCACCACGGCGAGCGCGGGCGTCGACACCATCATCAACGCCATGAATCCCAAGAGCTATGTCCACTGGGATCGCGACTGGCCGCCGGTGGCTCATGCCGTCCTCTCCGCCGCGCAGCGGTCCGAGGTTGGCCTGGTCACTGTGTCCAATCTGTATGGCTATGGCCGGGTCGATGCGCCCATGACTGAAGAGACGCCGATGCGACCCAATGGCACAAAGGGCGCCGTGCGGGCCGCCATGTGGGCCGATGCGCTGGCCGCCCACGACGCCGGGCGGGTCAGAGCCACCGAGTTGCGGGCCTCGGATTACCTCGGCGAGCGCGCCTCAAAGCAGATGAGCTTCCTCACCGAGTTCGTGCTCTCCCCCGCCTTCCGCGGCCGCACCTCACGCATCCCGATGGGGCGACCGGATGTCCAGCATTCCTGGACCTACCTCGCCGACATCGGCGAACTCGCCGCCACCCTGGCGACCGATGACCGATCCTGGGGACACGCCTGGCTGGTGCCCACCGACGCGCCACGCACCATGAATCAGGCGGCAGCCGACGCGGCCGAACTCGGCGGTCAGGCGGGGTCCCGGGTCACGCCGTGGCCGAGATGGCTGCAGCAGGCCGCTCGAGTGAGCGCCCTCATCCGCAGCCTGGATGAGACCCGTCACCAGTTCGAGCAGCCGTTTGTCATGGATTCCCGCCACACCGAGCAGACCTTTGGGCTGGCCCCGACCCCATGGGCGACCGCGTTGGAGCGGACGCTGCGCGGCGCAGGCGCCGGGAATTAGGACAGGCGCGCGACGGCAGCGGCGATCCGCTCGTCGCTGCCGGTCAGCGCGATCCGCACATGACGCTCACCGGCAGGTCCATAGAACGCGCCCGGTGCGGCCAGGATCCCGCGATCGGCGAGCCTGTCCACGGTGATCCAACAGTCCTCGTCGGCGCTCGCCCATAGGTATAGCCCAGCCTCCGAGTCATCAACCCGAAGCCCGAAATGCGCCACTGCCGGCAGCAGGGCCGCCCGGCGAGCGGCATACACCGCCTTCTGGGCCTCGACGTGAGTGTGGTCGCTCAGCGCAGCCAGCATGGCCCGCTGGACCGGCCACGGCATGATCATGCCGGAGTGCTTGCGGATCTCCAGCAACTGGCCGACCAGGGTTGGGTCCCCGGCCACAAAGGCCGCGCGGTAACCCGCCAGGTTGGACTGCTTGGAGAGCGAGTACACGCAGAGCAGGCCCTCGTGGGAGCCGCCGGTGACCCGCGGGTCGAGGATCGAGGGAGTGGTGGGTATGCCGCGTTCCCGCACCCCGTCAGGTCGCCAATCGAGCTCGGCATAGCACTCGTCGGAGGCGACGATGACCCCGCGATCACGAGCCCAGTCCACGACCTTGCGGAGGTGCTCCACCCCCAGGACTTTGCCGGTGGGGTTGCCAGGCGTGTTGAGCCACAACAGTTTTGGCGAATCCGGCCCGAATGCCGTCGTGGCATCCGCCGCCATGGGAATAGCTCGCGCGAGCCGCGCCCCGACGTCATAGGTCGGGTAAGCCACCCGCGGGAAGCCCACGACTTCCCCTGGCCCCAGGCCGAGCAAGAGCGGCAACCAGGCGACGAGCTCCTTGGAGCCAATCGTCGGCAGCACCCCGGCAGGGTCGACATCGGGCACGCCGCGACGCGCGGCGAACCAGGTCGCGACCGCCTCGCGCAGGTCGGCGGTACCCCAGGTCTGGGGATAACCGGGGGCGTCCGCAGCCTCCCGTAGCGCGGCCTGCACCGCGGCCGGAGTGGGATCAACCGGTGTACCGACCGAGAGGTCCACCAAGCCGCCGGCGACGGCACTGGCCCGCTCCTTGTAGGGAACCAGCGAGTCCCAGGGAAAGTCGGGAAGGGTGAGCACGCGGCTACCCGATCACATCCGCGACGATCAGTGCTCGTGCTGCTGGGGCGGCAATGCCGCGATGATGGGGTGGTCCTTGGCGATCACGCCCATCTTGGCCGCGCCACCTGGGCTTCCGAGGTCGTCGAAGAACTCGACATTGGCCTTGTAGTAGTCCGCCCACTGCTCGGGGACATCGTCCTCGTAGTAGATCGCCTCCACCGGGCACACCGGCTCGCAGGCGCCGCAGTCCACGCACTCGTCGGGGTGGATGTAGAGGCTGCGCTCGCCCTCGTAGATGCAGTCAACGGGACACTCTTCGATGCACGCCTTGTCCTTGAGGTCGACACAGGGCAGCGCGATCACGTACGTCATGGCGCCCATACTATGCGGGGTGTGACGCCTCGCACGCACCTCTCCCCCGGCGCGCTGCAACGTCTCATGACCGACGCGTGGCCGCCAGTGGAGCGGGCACAGCTGGGGGAATGGGAGTTGCGCGCGGGTCATGGCTTCACCGGCCGGGCGAACTCGGCACTTGCCGTGGGCTCCCCTGGCCTGCCGTTACCTGAGGCCCTGACCGCAGTGCAGCACTGGTATGCCGCCCGCGACTTGCCCGCGTCGCTGGTGGTCGCGGGTCCGCTCGGCTTCGACCCGGCGATGGACCCGGCGGGTGCGGCTGCCTTGGCCCTGGGGTGGCGCAGCCGGGTCCTCACTCTCACGCTGACCGCAGCCGTGGACGATGTACGGCGCCACCAGGACCGGCCACCATCCGGGGTCGAATTGCGGGTCGACCCGGTGATGTCCGAGGGCTGGTTCCAGGCTCTGACGCGATATCGCGCGGCCGACCGCACGGCCGTCGCCGCCGTGGTTCATGGCTCCCCCGCGCAACGCTTCGTCACAGCAGTCGAGGATGACGTGGTGATCGGCATAGGCCGCCTCGGCGTGAGCGGCGCCTGGGCGGGGGTGGGCGCGATGTGGGTCGATGCGGCTCATCGGCAACGCGGCCTCGCACGCACGATGGTGAATCACCTTGCACACGAGGCCAATTCGCTGGGTGCGAGCTGGATACACCTGCAAACCGATAGCGACAATCGGGCCGCTCTCGCGCTGTATCGAAGCATGGGCTTCACCGACCATCACGCGTACGTGTACCTCGCTGCGTAGTCTGTGCGACATGAGCAGGGGGAAATTGGTGGCAGCGGCGGCCTTCGCTGCGGTGGTTCTGATTGTTGCGGCCGGGCTGTGGATACGGGCCCGCGGCGGGGATTCGGCCAAGAATGACGCTGACGTGGGTCGCTCGGTGGCGCCTGGGGCGCCCTTAGCGCAGCAGTGTCCGACGTATTCGGGATCCGCCGAGCGCATCTCTTTCCTGGGCGAGGGCGGCACCACCATCTATGGCTCGCTGACCGGTCCGAAGACCGCGAAGACCGCAGTGGTCATCCGCAATGGCGCCTCCTCGACGATTTGCCAATGGCTGCCCTGGGCTGACCGGATCAGCGCCGAGAGCGGTGCGCGCGTTCTCCTCTTCGACCGGCGAGGGACCGGCGGGACCGGAGGTGCCGCGAACACCGGATCCGAGGCGGCAGATGCCGCGGCCGCGGCGGCATACCTCACCGAGGGTCAGCAGGTGCGGATTGCCCTTGTCGGGGCCTCGCTGGGCTCCACCGCGGTGCAGGACACCGTCTCACTCCTGCCCAGCCCTCCCTGCGCCACGGTGCTGGTCTCACCGGTTGTCCCGGCCCTGAAGGCACTGCCCGTCAACACGTGGATCACCTGGGAAACACAAGGTGAGAACGTCAATGCGGTAGCGACGTCGTTGACTCAGCGAGCACCGGCGGGCTCGCCAGCCCACACCTTGCCGGTGGCTACCCGGCACCACAGTGGCCAACTCGTCAGAGAGCATCCCGAGGTCTTGCCCTTCATCACGGACGCTGTGAAGAGCTGCACCACCGGCTAATCGAATGGCCTACTTAGCCGGCCTTCTTCGTGCAGACAACCTGGTTCGTCGCGTCGTACTTGGTGGTGATCGACTGACGGTCGACTTCCTTGCCCTTTTGCAGGAAGACCCGCGTGTTCACCACCGTGAATCCGGGGCTTGGGTCCTGCGGGATGCACTCCGGGTCGCTGACCTCGACTCGACCGGGAGCCACCACATTGAAGCGGGGCCCCTTGAAGGTCGTGATATCCCACTTCTTCACCCCCTTGAAACTCACCGTCACCGAGGTATCCGTGGTGCTCGCGAGGATGAGGATGCCGGCGTCCGTGGTGTTGGTGAAGACGTTGTCGATAGTCCACCAGTCCAAGGTCGCCTCGCGCCCCTCGGGGTAGCGAGTGATGTACAGCGAGTGCGCCCGCCAGTCAACGAGTTTCACCCCCGAGAACCAGGACGCGTTGAAGAGCGTGGTCGACAACTGGGAAATGCCGCCGCCATAGGTCAGCTCGATCCGACCATTGTTGATCCCCGGCGCCTTGACATACCCACGCTCCGGCGTCCGCTGACCCAGCCACTTGTTGAGGCTGAAGGTCCCACCGGGTGGCACGTACGCGCCATTGAGCCGAGCTGCCCCGCGCTGGATGTTGGTGACCCGAGGCTGCCCAGGCTTGAAGTTCGTGGTGAACGAAGAAATGATCTCGCGGGGCAGGGTCTTCTTGGCGATCTCGGTGGTGAAGGTCGCCTTGGCCACCTTCGTGGTCACCTGGGCCGTGCGGTCATTGGAGCCGATGGCCTGCCACACCTTCGTGGAGATCGACTCGGGGTCCAGTTCGGTGCCATCGACGGACGGGGTGATCTTCGGAGTGCTCCCGGAGAAGGTCACCACGGCATCCTTGGGCTTGGCCCCGACGCCAGCCTTCTCGGCGTCAGCCTGGACCAGGGCAACCAACTTCGCGGTGTCCGCGGAGGGCACGAGTTTGCCGCCTTCAGCCTTGACAGTGATGACCGAGGTGAACTCCTTAACGGCGACCGGGAAGGACTTCGAACCAGCGGTCACGGTCACCGGACCGGATACGGCGACATCACCAAAATCCTTGCGGAAGCGGGTGAATTCGTCGGCCGTGACCGCGGGTTGAATCGGTCGAATGGCGGCAGTCACCGTCGATGAGGCCGGCCAGGTCTCGCGAATGGCCTCCAGGGTTGCATCCGGGTCGAGTTCGCCACCCTCGACGGGCATGGTGACGGTCAACTTGCCATCGGCGAAGGCGACCTTGCCTTCCTTGGCTGGAGTCCGCAGGGACGCGCCAGCGGTCGTGATGGCCGAGCGATAGGCGGCCTCGTTGACCGACACCGTGGCGCTCGTGGTCACCGAGCCGGTCAACTTCTCCCAGACCGTGCGCGGGTTCAGCGAAAAGCCCACGAGCCCCTCCACCGTGGCCGGGATGTCAACGCTCAGGCCGGCCGCACTTGGAGCCAGGGATGCCTTGGCCGCACCACCCGAGAGGGCGATCGGGCCAGCCGTGTGATCGGCCAACCCAGCGGTCAGGGCCGCGGTGGCTGCATCACGGTCCAACCCGCCGATGCTGACCCCCGAGACGATCGCCTCCTTGGGCGTCTTGCCACCCAGCCACCAGGCCAGGCCGGCATACGCCCCCACAAGGACGAGGAGTCCAAGGGCGAGTCCTCGGACAACTCTCATGTCACACTCCCGTAACTACCGCGGTGATGCACCAGGGCCGGGCGATCCGGCCCAGCGAGTCCGATGGACTCGACCTGCGCAATGACAATCGTATGATCACCGGCCTCAACGGTGGTGGAGGTGGTGCACTCGAGGTGCGCCAGCGCTCCGTCCAACAGGGCTGCGCCGGTGTGGTTACCCCGATGATGAGGCGCCTTCGCGAGCTGCTCGGCCAAGGGTCGGCCCCGGGTGGCGAACCACACCGAGAGTTCTTCTTGGTCGGCGGCGAGCACACTGACGGCGAAAGAACCGGAAGCCAGGACGGCCTCACGGAACCGCGTACCCCGCTGCACACAGACCAGAATCAGTAACGGATCCAGAGAAACCGACGTCAGCGTGTCCGCGGTCATCGCGTGGTCCGAGCCATCGGAAAGCGTGGTCAGCACGCACACCCCGGTGGGAAAGCGGCCCATCGCGGCGCGGAAGTTCGCCGCGTCCACGACCGGCTCCTGATCGGACTCGCCCAGCGCGACGAAGCTCTCCCGGTCATCGAGCCGGTAGACCACCCGATCGCTGAGGGCATACCACCCGGAGCCGACGTAGACCTGGGTGGCGTGCGCCCGCAGTGCGAGGTCGCGCGCCGACGCTGCCCGCTGATCGACCACCTCGTGGGTGACCCGGTCATCGGCGACCACCGATGAGGCGTATGCCGTGTGCTCGCCCGGGATGATCCAGTCGCCATCAGGACGATGGGCCGTCACCCAGTCCCGGTTCGCCTGCGCACGGGTTTGCGGAGTGACGATGGCGTACAGCGCCGGACCAGGACGCTGGGTGGTCGCTAGCTTGACCGCGTCGTGGACCCGCACGTGATCGGGATGGCCGTAGCCCCCGGTGGCGTCATAGGTCACCACAATGTCCGGCTCGATCTCGTCAATGACCCGGCCCACCGCGGCAGCCACGTCCGCCAGCGGAGCACCCGCCAACGCGCGAGGATGCGCCGAAGCCGGCGAACCGGCCATCCCGGAGTCGCGATAGGCGCCATCCCCCAGCAGATGGCCGATCGCCCCGAGCGAGGTCAACGCCCCAGCCAGCTCCCCCCGTCGGTAGTCCCCGAGCGGGTCCCCGTCCGCCCCTTCAAGGTGAGCCAACTCGGCCGGGATGACTTCGCCCTCCTCGCCGAGGGTGCAGGTCAGCACGTGAACCTCGTCGCCCGCCTGGACGTGGTGGGCGATCGTGATCCCGGTCCAGAGGGACTCATCGTCCGGATGCGCGTGGACGAAGAGGAGGCGCAGCGGTCGATCCGGCTGGCCATCCCGCAGATCAGGCAGCGAACTCATGGCGCAACCGCGATATCGGCCAATTCGACGACACCACCGAGGACTTCATTGCCGGCCAGGTTGCGGACCCCGGAGCCGGCCACATACAGCCCGCGACGCTCGCTAAGGCCGATGTAGATCCCCTGCTGGAGAAGCGCGATGTCGACGGCGCTCCAGGCCTGCTCCCGCTCGGCGCGATCAGCGATCCGCGAGATTTTGGACATCCGCGAATTCATCAAGTCATCGGCATACCAGCCGTAGTCGCGCCCCGGCCCCGCCGCGGTGAGGTTGATGGAGGAGTCGAAGAGCGGCGGCAACACGGTCGAGGCCGAGGCCCAAGCCGCGCTCCAGTTCGACCAGAAGACGTCGACCTGGCTCTTGAGGGCTGGGTCGCTGATGGCCGTGAAGTAGTTGTCCGCGATGGGCCGCAGGGTGGGTGCGAAACCGGCCTCACGCCAGCCGGCGACCAAGCCCGCCATCGCTTTGGTCGCGGCCTCGCTGCTGCGATAGGCGACCGTGATCTTGACCGGGAGGCTGACCTTGGCCTTGGTCAGGATGGCGCGGGCAGCGACCGGGTCTCCGCGCAGGCCAGCACCGACCGGGTCGTCGGTATGCGCGGCGGGCAGCGCCGAGGCCAGAACCGAGAAGGTCGGGTCGCCCGTAGAAGGCCCGCCCAAGGCCGTCACATAGGCAAGCCGGTTGGTGGCCGTGGCAAGGGCGACTCGAACGTGCTCGTTCTTCATTGGTGCGCGGCTGACATTCGGGACGAGGTAGTCCACCACTCCGGTCGCGGGGTTGAGGGTTCTGTCCTTGAGGGCCAGGATCCCGGTGAGTTCCTGGTGCAGGCTCGGTGGGGCCGAGGTCAGCGCGACCGAGGTGGCCCCAGAATCGCGGTCCTCGATGACGGACTGCGCCACACTCTGCGGCTGCACCCCCTCACGGAAGTCGATCCGGTCCGGGTACGCGGAACGGACCGGATCACTCTTGGCCTCCCAATGCGGGTTGCGCACCCAGGTCCCGCCGTGGGCCGGCTTCCAGTCACCCTCCAAGGTGTATGGCCCGGCGGAGAAGACCGCATAGGTCCCGTCCTTGCCCTTGTCCTTGGCCTTCTTGATCGGGCTGAACGCCGGCAAGGTGAGCATCTCGTTGAAGTCGGCGGTCGGCGCGCTGAGGTGGAAGGTGATCGTCGAGCCGGTGCAGGAGACCGCCTTGGAGAACGCCTGTTGCCCGGCGGCATTGGCCTTCGAGGTGTCATAGGGGCCGCGGTAGGTGCTGCTGCCATCCAGCCCCCGCGGCACGTCGAGCACCGCCAAGGCATCGGTCGAGCCGCCGGAGATCACGGAGGTCGCGAAGGTGCGGGAGATGCCATAAGCGAGATCCGCACAGGTCACCGACGTGCCGTCTTGCCACTTCGCGCCCTCCCGCAGGGTGAAGCGCCACTGGGTGAAGTCATCATTCGGTGTGCCGGTGTCGGTCGCCAGGTCGCCGACCAAACGGGACTGCTCATCGGCGCTGGTGCCAGGCGCGTATGCCGTGAGCGTGCGGGCAAAGATCCGCACCGCGAACGCCATGTCATCGCGAGTCGCAATGCGTTGCGGGTCCCAGGTGAGCACCGGCCCGAGCGAGAGCGTGGTCAGCGTGCCGCCAGCTCTAGTGCTCCGCTCGCCGGCAGTGGTCTTGGGGGCGGCGTCATCGTCACCGGAGCATCCGGCCAGCGCAGCCGCCGCCACCGTCACCCCGGCCAGGGTGACGGCCAACCGGCGACGCAGCGCGGTCATCGGCGCCCGGTCAGGACTTCCGCGCCCGTGCCGCCGAGCGGGCCCGCAGGACCTGATCGAGCTCGACCTTGCGAATGCGGATGGCGTCGGGGGTGACCTCGACACACTCGTCCTCGCGGCAGAACTCCAGGGACTGCTCCAGCGACATCTTGCGGGCCGGGACGACCTTCTCAAAGTTGTCAGCGCTGGAGGCGCGCACGTTGGTGAGCTTCTTTTCCTTGGTGATGTTGACGTCCATGTCGTCGGCGCGGGAGTTCTCGCCGACGATCATGCCCTCGTAGACCTCGGTGGTCGGCTCGACGAACAGGATGCCGCGCTCCTGCAGGTTGACCATGGCGTATGCCGTGACCGGCCCGGAGCGGTCGGCCACCAGCGAGCCACTGATCCGGGTGACGATCTCGCCGTACCAGGGCTCGTAATCCTCAAAGACGTGGTGGGCGATGCCGGTGCCGCGGGTCTCGGTGAGGAACTCGGTCCGGAAACCGATCAAGCCACGTGAGGGGACGAGGAACTCCATCCGCACCCAGCCGGTGCCGTGGTTGGTCATCTGCTCCATGCGGCCCTTGCGGGCAGCCATGATCTGGGTGATCGCACCGAGGTACTCCTCGGGGGTGTCGATGGTGAGGCGCTCAACGGGCTCGTGGACCTTGCCGCCGACCTGCTTGGTCACCACCTGGGGCTTGCCCACGGTGAGTTCGTAGCCTTCACGACGCATCTGCTCGACGAGGATGGCCAGGGCGAGCTCGCCACGGCCCTGGACCTCCCAGGCGTCAGGGCGCTCGGTCGGCAGGATCCGCAACGAGACATTGCCGATGAGCTCGCGGTCCAAGCGGTCCTTGACCAGGCGAGCGGTCACCTTGGCACCCTTGACCCGGCCAGCCATCGGCGAGGTGTTGGTCCCGATGGTCATCGAGATCGCCGGCTCGTCGACCGTGATCAGCGGCAGCGGGCGCGGGTCGTCCACATCGGCAAGCGTCTCGCCGATGGTGATATCCGAGATGCCAGCGACGGCGATGATGTCGCCCGGGCCGGCGTGACTGTCGGCGTCCAGCGGCTTGCGCTCCAGGGCCTGGGTCATCAGCAGTTCGGTGATCTTGACCTTCTCGATCGTGCCGTCGTGCTTGCACCACGCGACCTGCTGGCCCTTGCGGATGGTGCCATTGTGGACGCGCAGCAGAGCCAGGCGTCCGAGGAAGTTGCTGGCATCCAGATTGGTCACGTGCGCCTGCAGGGGCGCCTCCGGGTCGTACGACGGCGCCGGGATGGTCTCGATGATCGTCTTGAACAGCGGCTCCAGGCCATCACCCTCCGGCAGGCCGCCGTCGGCCGGACGAGTCAGGCTGGCGATACCCGCCTTGGCGCTGGCGTACACGATGGGGAACTCAAGCTGGTCCTGGTGGTGCTCGGCGTCCTCGAGCAGATCCATGAAGAGCTCGTAGACCTCGTCCACAACCTCCTGGATGCGCGCGTCGGGGCGGTCCACCTTGTTAATACAGAGCACGACCGGCATCTGCGCGGCCAGGGCCTTGCGCAAGACGAAGCGGGTCTGCGGCAGCGGGCCCTCACTCGCGTCCACCAGCAGGACCACGCCGTCAACCATGGACAGGCCGCGCTCGACCTCACCACCGAAGTCGGCGTGACCCGGAGTGTCGATGATGTTGATCGTCATGCCCTCGGGGCAGCCCGCCTCAGCAGCCGCGGGACCGGCATACCGGACCGCGGTGTTCTTGGCGAGGATGGTGATGCCCTTCTCACGCTCCAGATCACCGGAGTCCATCGCGCGCTCGGCGATGTGGTCGTGCTCGCCGAAGGCTCCGGACTGCCAGAGCATCTTGTCAACGAGAGTGGTCTTGCCGTGGTCGACGTGGGCGACGATCGCGACATTGCGCAGGTCCGCGCGGCGGGAAAGGGACATAAGGAGAAGTCTCTCAGTCGCGCTCGGTGTTCACCCAATCGCCCCCGTATGGCGCCGCTCACCACCCAGGCGTTGTTCGCTCCCCCGCTGGCAGGCTTAATGTACGGGGCGCATACATGTGCGTGCGGCGAGAGGACACCAGATGAGGCGGGCGGCCGCGTGCTGGGGCTATGCACTCCTGACCAGCGTGCTGATCGTCGGGTGCGCCGAGGAGGACCTTCAGGCCGCAGCCGATGCGGCCGCGCTGGCCAGCGCGAACGACGCCATCGACGAGGTGGCGGCATACGGCCAGACCTCGCCGGCGGGGTGGCCCGACTCCGATCCGATCCGCTCCGGCCTCGCCGCCGAGGGCCGCCGGGTCATGGTGATCGACGAGACCAGCGATCACGGCGACGTCAGGCTCGACCTGGCCTTCGGCGAGCAGATCACCAGAGGTGGCGGGCTGTTCTACTCGTCGGCGAGCTCTGTCACCTGCGTGCGACTTCACGTCACGGCCGCCACCGTGTCGGCCGTGGGCATCGCCTGCCCCGTGGTGGTCCAACAGGAGTGGGGCACGGGGCACGAGTTCCCCTTCACGCGGCATTCAGCCTCCCCGTCATAGCTCGCTGCGGGCAGCCCAATAGACGCCTGCGGGCGAAAGTCACGATTCGGTCACGAGGGCGAGGCCATTGGTGACGAACCGGCAGCCAAGGACAACACTCACCACGTAAAGCATCGGCTGTGCCATGGACTTCGTGCGCGGCAGACTCCACCATTGAAGTCGATGCGAACCGACAGCCCTGGAGGAGGACTCTCGCCCGTGAGCGCGCCGACGGCCATAGAGCCCACCTCGCCGACACCCGCAGCGGCGAGTGCCGAGGCCGCAATCGAGGGACGTTCCCTAGGGCAAATCGCGTGGCGACGACTTCGCCGAGACAAGGTCGCCATGGGTGGCGCCATCGTCCTCATCCTCCTGATCCTCGTAGCCATCTTTGCCCCGTTGATCGTCGGGCTGCTGGGCACTCCGCCCAATGAGCCGCACCGCACGCTGATCGACCGCAAGTTCGGGACGATGCTGCCGGTTGGCCCGTACGGCGGGATGAGCTGGGATCACCTCATGGGCGTCGAGCCCGGCAATGGCCGTGACATCTTCAGCCGGATCGTCTACGGCTCGCGGATCTCGCTACTCATCGCCTTTTTTGCCACCCTGCTCTCGGTGACCATCGGCTCGGCCATGGGGATCATCGCCGGATATGTCGGCGGCTGGGTGGACGCGTTCATCTCCCGCTTGATGGATGTCTTCCTGGCCTTCCCGCTGCTGGTCTTTGCGATCGCGCTGGCCGGTGTCATGCCGGATGCGGCCTTCGGGCTCAAGGGCGACACCCTGCGCATCGTCATGCTGATCTTCATCATCGGCTTCTTCAACTGGCCCTATATCGGTCGAATCGTGCGCGGTCAGACGCTCTCGATCCGAGAGCGTGAGTTCGTGGACGCCTCGGTGAGCCTCGGCGCCCGCGCACCGCGCATCCTGGTCAAGGAGATCCTCCCCAACCTGGTCGCCCCGATCCTGGTGTACTCCACGCTGCTCATCCCGACCAACATCCTCTTCGAGGCGGCGCTGTCCTACCTCGGCGTGGGCATCCAGCCGCCTACGGCGACCTGGGGCGGCATGCTCTCCGATGCCTCGCAGTACACCTCGCATTTGTGGTTCATGCTCTGGCCTGGCCTGGCCATTTTCATCACCGTCCTTGCCTTCAACCTTTTTGGTGATGGCCTCCGGGACGCCCTCGACCCCCGAGCGCGCTGATCGCGTCCGGGTGCAGCCCCGTCAACAAGAAGGGTTAGTAACCAGATGACACCTCTCCGCATGCGCAGTGCCCTTGGGGTACTCGCGGTCACGGCGCTCGGGCTCACCGCCTGCTCCTCGGGCACCACGACCCCCAGCTCCTCGGGATCCAGCGGATCCTCCGGCGCCGGCACCGCCACCGCCGCCTTCGACGCCGCCAACGGGAAGATCTTCAACCCGTCGGACAAGAAGGGCGGCATCATCACCATGGCAGACGAGGGCGAGCCCGACTCCACCGACCCCGGCGATAGCTACTACGGCTACACCTGGGACCTGATGCGCCTGTACGGCCGCGGCTTGGTGATGTTCGATATCGCTCCCGGCGACGCGAGCAACAAGCTCTCGGGCGACCTGGCCACCGGCCTGGGCGAGCCCAGCGACAACGCCAAGACCTTCAAGTACACCCTGAAAGACGGCCTGAAGTTCGAGGACGGCACTCCGATCACGTCCAAGGACATCAAGTACGGGATCACCCGGACCCTGGACAAGGACATCTTCCCGGACTCCCCCACCTATTTCGATGACCTGCTGGCCTGGCCGGAGGGCTACAAGGGTGCCTACAAGTCCAAGGACGTCAACGTCGACTCGGCCATCGAGACCCCGGATGACAAGACGATCATCTTCCACTTGAAGAACAGCTTCTCGGGCTTCGACTACCTGTTGACCACCACGCAGTCCTACCCGGTCCCCCAGGCCAAGGACACCGGTGCGAAGTACAAGGAGCACCCGATCAGCTCGGGCCCGTACATGTTCGACACCTACGAGGCGGGAAAGAAGTTCACCCTCAAGCGGAACCCGAACTGGGATCCCGCAACGGACCCGCAGCGCAAGGCTCTGCCGGATGGCTTCGAGTACTCGATGAACGTCAACCAGGACGACATCGACAAGCGCATCATCTCCGGTGACCTCGACATTCACGTCACCGGCACCGGTGTTACCCCGGCCACCCAGGCGCAGATCCTCCAGGACGAGAAGCTCAAGGCGCAGGCGGACAACCCGACCATCGCGCGCCTCTGGTACACCTCGATCCCGACCACGGTTCCGCCGCTGGACAACAAGGACTGCCGCCTGGCGATCATGTACGCCATGGACCGCACGGCCTACCAGGACGCCTACGGTGGCGAGTTCGCCGGTGGCGCGGTCGCGACCTCACTGATGCCGCCGCTCATCCCGGGCGCCATCACCGAGGACCTCTACCCGCGCACCGACAATGGCGCGGACCTCACCAAGGCCAAGGAGCACCTCACCAAGTGCGGCAAGCCGGACGGCTTCGAGATCAACATGGCCTTCCGCAACGAGCGCCCGAAGGAGAAGGCCGTCGCTGAGGCCTTCCAGGCCGAGCTGGCCAAGGTCGGCATCAAGGTCACGCCCAAGGGCTTCCCGAAGTCCGACTACTTCTCCACGTATGCCGGTAACCCGCCGTACGTGAAGAAGAACAACCTCGGCCTCATCGCCAACGGTTGGGGCGCGGACTGGAACGACGGCTACGGCTTCCTCGCGCAGATCACCGACAGCCGGGTCATCCGCGAGACCGGTGGCTCCTCGAACGCCTCCGTGCGGATCCCCGAGGTCGACAAGATGCTCGACGAGGCGGCGGTCGAGACCGACACCGCCAAGCGCGAGGCGCTTTATGGCCAGATCGACAAGAAGGTCATGGAAGAGGCCGTGATCTTCCCGGGCCTGTGGGCCAAGTCGCTGCTCATCCGTGGCTCGAAGTTGACCAATGTCTTCGTCAACCAGGCCTACGGCATGTACGACTACACCTCACTCGGCAAGATGTGAGCACCGCTGTGGGCGGCCGATGCACCGCGTCGGCCGCCCACAGCAGCCCCACCCCACGGCATACCCATCCCTGACACACCTCACCGCGAAAGGCAGGCGAGCGCCACGTGCTGACCTACATCGTCAGGCGCCTCATCGCCTCTATCGGCTTGCTCATCGTGGTGAGCATGGTCGTCTTCGCGATCTTCTACATCTTCCCCAGGCTGGCTGGGGCGACGCCTGAGACCATGGCAACCCGGTACGTCGGGCGCACCGCGACCCCTGAGACGGTCCGGATCATGGCCGAGCGACTCGGCTTCTACGACCCGATCCACACGCAGTACTGGAACTGGTTCAAGACCATCTTCACCGGCGGCTCGATCGACATGGGGACCTCGGTCGAGCAGTGCCCGGCGCCCTGCTTTGGCTACTCGTACCGAACCCGCACCGCGGTGTGGCCCGACCTGCTCGATCGGGCGCCCGTGACCTTCTCGCTGGCCATCGGTGCGGCCATCATCTGGCTCATCGGTGGCGTCGCCACGGGCATCGTGTCCGCGCTGCGCCGAGGCTCCTTCTTTGACCGGGCCGCCATGTCGCTGGCCCTGGCTGGCGTCTCGCTGCCGATCTACTTCACCGGCCTGATCGCCCTCTCGATCTTCTCGTACACCCTGCACTGGACCGCTCCGGGCGGGTCCTATACCCCGTTCATGCAAAACCCCGCGCAGTGGGCGTACGCGCTGCTGCTGCCCTGGATCACCTTGGCCTTCCTGTTCTCTGCCCAATACGCCCGGCTCACCCGATCAGGGATGCTGGAAACCATGGGTGAGGACTACATCCGCACCGCGCGGGCCAAGGGTTTGGATGAGCGCACCGTGACCCTTAAGCACGGTCTGCGCGGCGCGCTGACCCCGATCCTCACCATCTTCGGACTCGATGTGGGCCTGCTGCTCGGTGGTGCGGTCCTCACGGAGAAGACCTTCTCGCTCAACGGCCTGGGCAAGTACACCGTGGACGCGATCCAGAACCAGGACCTCCCCCGCATCCTCGGGGTCACCATGCTCGCGGCCTTCTTCATCGTGCTCTCGAACCTCCTGGTGGACCTGATGTATGCCGTTGTCGACCCGAGGGTGAGGGCCAAGTGACCGCCTCCGCTGCCTCCGCTGCCTCCGCTGCCGCTGATTCACCGGTTGGCCTGGGTGGCCTGGGCGCCCCCGCTCCCGACGCCTTCCTCTCTGTGCGCGACCTCCAGGTCCACTTCCCCACCGACGACGGGGTGGTGAAGTCGGTCGACGGGCTGTCCTTTGACCTGGCTCGCGGCCGCACCTTGGGCATCGTCGGTGAGTCCGGCTCAGGCAAGTCCGTGACCTCGATGGCCATCATGGGTCTGCACCGGCCCGACACGGTCCGGATGAACGGCTCGATTGACCTCGGCGGGACCGAGCTGGTCGGGGCCGCACCGGAACTGGTTCGCAGCCTGCGTGGCAAGCGGATGGCCATGATCTTCCAGGACCCGCTCTCGGCGATGCACCCCTTCTATACGGTCGGCGCACAGATCATCGAGGCCTATCAGGTCCACAATGACGTGCCCAAGAAGGTCGCCCGCGCGCACGCGATCGACATGCTGGGCCGGGTCGGCATTCCGCAGCCGGCCAAGCGCGTCGATGACTACCCGCACCAGTTCTCCGGCGGCATGCGGCAGCGCGCGATGATCGCCATGGCCCTGTCCTGCGACCCTGATCTGCTCATCGCCGATGAGCCCACCACCGCGCTGGATGTCACGGTCCAGGCGCAGATCCTTGACCTCATCCGGGACCTGCAGCGTGACTTCAATGCGGCCGTTATCGTCATCACCCATGACCTGGGCGTCGTCGCCGAACTCGCCGACGACATTCTGGTGATGTATGCCGGCCGGTCGGTGGAGTACTCCAGCGCCGATGAGATCTTCCGACGGCCGCAGCATCCCTACACCTGGGGACTGCTCGGCAGTATGCCGCGGCTGGACCGCGAGCCCACTGACCGCCTCATGCCGATCAAGGGCACACCGCCCTCGCTGATCCAGGTCCCCAAGGGCTGCCCGTTCAACCCGCGCTGCAACTACCGCGAGCTCGTGGGCGAGGCGTGCACCACGCAGCGGCCGCCGTTCCGATCGGTCGGGGACTTCCATCACCTCGCCTGCCACCTAGAGTCCGCCGACCGCCAGAAGGTCTGGGCGACAGAGATCGAGCCGACGCTGTGAACACCGATGCCCTGCTGTCCGTGAGCGGACTGACCAAGCACTTCCCCATCCGCAAGGGACTCCTGCAGCGCCAGGTGGGCGCCGTCCAGGCGGTTGATGACGTGACCTTCGAGGTGGCGCGCGGCGAGACCCTGTCGATCGTGGGCGAATCTGGCTGCGGCAAGACGACCACGGGCCGGATGATCACCCGGCTCATCGAGCCCACCGCAGGCTCCATCGTCTTTGACGGCCGCGACATCACCCACGTGTCGGTCTCAGAGATGCGTCCGCTGCGCCGCGACATCCAGATGATCTTTCAGGACCCGTACAACTCGCTGAACCCACGGCATACGGTCGGCACCATCGTGGGTGCGCCGTACCGCATTCAGGGCATCGAGACCGAGCACGGGATCAAGCGGGCGGTCCAAGACACCCTGGAACTGGTCGGGCTCAATCCCGAGCACTACAACCGGTACCCGCACGAGTTCTCCGGCGGCCAGCGGCAGCGCATTGGCATTGCCCGCTCGCTCGCCCTCAAGCCCAAGCTGATCGTGGCCGACGAGCCGGTGTCAGCGCTGGATGTGTCGATCCAGGCGCAGGTGATCAACCTGCTCGAGGATCTGCAGGACGAGTTGGGCCTGACCTATGTCGTCATCGCGCATGACTTGTCGGTGGTGCGGCATATGTCTGACCGGGTGGCCGTGATGTACCTGGGGAATCTGGTGGAGATTGCCGACCGGATGTCGCTGTACACGACGCCCCGGCATCCCTACACCAAGGCGTTGCTCTCGGCGGTGCCCATCCCCGACACCTCCCGGCGGCAGAACCGTGAGCGGATTCGGCTCGAGGGCGATGTCCCCTCCCCGATCGACCCGCCGCCGGGCTGCCGGTTCAACACCCGGTGCTGGAAGGCGACGGACATCTGTCGGACACAGGTTCCGGTGTTGACGGTGTTCGCGCCGGGGCACCAGGCCGCGTGTCACCACCCGGAGGAGCCAACC
>WBZP01001491.1_pt1 | contig 28569 bp, 23 predicted proteins | sample 5204301 | NCBI WGS metagenome assembly WBZP01 (sample SAMN12412401, study PRJNA552823) | activated sludge metagenome | isolation source: activated sludge from nitrification reactor of wastewater treatment plant... | place: USA: Pennsylvania | collected 2017 | reverse complement strand
GAGAAGGGCACGCACCTCAAGCGGACGCTCACCGCGTTCGACCTGACCCTCCTCGGCATCGGCGCGATCATCGGGACGGGCATCTTCGTCCTGACCGGGACCGCCGCCGCCAACCAGGCCGGGCCGGCGATCACGATGTCGTACGTGCTCGCCGGGCTCGCCTGCGGGTTCGCCGCCCTCTGCTACGCCGAGTTCGCGTCGATGATCCCGATCGCGGGCAGCGCCTACGCCTACGCCTACGCGACCCTCGGCGAGATCATCGCATGGACGATCGGCTGGGACCTGATCCTCGAGTACGCGGTCGGCTCGATGACCGTGTCCATCGGCTGGAGCGGCTACTTCCAGCGGATCCTCGCCGGCTTCGGGTGGGACCTGCCGATCTGGATGTCGGCCGCGCCGGGCAGCCTGCCGGGCGCGGTCATCAACCTGCCCGCGGTCGTGATCGTCCTGCTGATCACGATCCTCCTCGTCATCGGCATCCGCGAGAGCGCCCGCTTCAACGCGGTGATGGTCGCGATCAAGCTCGCCGCGGTCCTCTTCTTCATCGTCGCGGGCTTCAAGTTCGTCAAGCCCGAGAACTGGTCGCCCTTCGCGCCGTACGGCTGGTCGGGCATCATGGCCGCGGGCGCCGTCGTCTTCTTCGCCTACATCGGCTTCGACGCGGTCTCGACCACCGCCGAGGAGGCCAAGAACCCCAAGCGCGACCTGCCGATCGGCATCATCAGCTCGCTCGTCGTCTGCACGATCCTCTACATCATCGTGGCCGGCATCCTCTCGGGCATCGTGCCCGTCTCGCACTTCCGCAGCGTCGAGTCGGCCCTCCCCGGGACGCCGATCGTGCCGATCCAGGAGAGCACCGCCTTCCTGAACGCGCCGGTGGCGTACGCGCTCCACGTGATCAACCAGGACTGGGCGGCGTGGCTCATCTCCGCCGGCGCGGTCGCGGGGATCACGTCCGTGCTCCTCGTCATGCTGATGAGCCAGCCGCGCATCTTCTTCTCGATGAGCCGCGACCAGCTGCTGCCGGCGGGCGTGAGCAAGGTCCACCCGAAGTTCGGCACGCCCTACATCACGACGATCATCACCGGCCTCGTCGTCGCGTTCGTGGCCGGCCTCACCCCCATCAACGTCGTGGGCGAGATGACGTCGATCGGCACGCTGTTCGCCTTCGTCGTCGTGTGCTCGGCCGTCATCATGCTGCGCGTCCGGCGGCCCGAGGCTCACCGGCCGTTCAAGGTGCCGTTCGGCTACCTCTTCCCGGTGCTCGGCGTCCTGTCGTGCCTCTACCTGATGCTCAGCCTGTCGGCCATCACGTGGGTCCGCTTCCTGGTCTGGCTCGACCTCGGGATGATGATCTACTGGTTCTACGGTCGGACCCACAGCCCCCTCGCCGACAAGGCCGAGCAGGACGGGCAGTCGGGCGGCGAGAAGGCCGGAAACTTCGTCACGCTCCTCGGCGCCCTCGCCCTCTTCAACGGCTTCTTCATGACGGTGCTCGGCTACATGACCGAGCTCGGGATCACGACCGAGGCGCTGACGAAGTGGCACGAGATCCACGTGACGCCGCACGAGGCCGACACGGTGGGCCTCGCCGTCCTCGCCACGGGCGCGGTCGTGTTCGCGGCCGGCCGGTTCCTCGCGAAGGCCGGGCGGGCGCCGAAGGCGGCCTGAGGCCAGTCCCTACCTCGGGTCGTCCTTCTTCCGCTCCTCGGCCTCGCGCCGCTCGCTCTCGATCACGAGCTGGTTGCTGACGCTGAAGGCCAGGGTCGCGCGGGCGATCGACCACGCGGTCTGCCTCTCCACGTTCGTCGCGACGACGCCGGCGAGCGTGACCCGGCCGCGGTCGACGAACACGCGGACGGGCGGGTCGGGCACGGAAGCCCATCGCTCGAACATCGGGTCGGCGTAGATCCGCTCGTGGATCTGCCGCAGGAGCTGGCGGTCGCCGCTCGAGAAGCCCTGGATGCGCAGGTCGTTGTGCACGTCGCGCAGGCCGTCGACCGGGGCGAGGAGGTCCTCGACCTCCCTCTTCTTGACCGGCGTGTCCACCCAGCCGTGGAGGTCGACGACGCCGTCGCGCACGTCGACGGCCACGGCGTCGAAGGCGCCGTAGCGGACCCAGCGGAGGACCACCGTCTGGGCGTCCTTGCGGATCGCCGAGTCGGAGCGGGGGCTCTCGGGCACGACGCGCAGCTCGTTGACGACCGAGCGCGCCTCCTTCCGCGCGGCGCGGTCGGCGGCGCGGAGGTCGGAGTAGAGGAGCACGATCCCGGTGAGCCGCGCGACGCCGTCCTCGACCGTCACCGTGACGTCCGCGCGCCTGTCGAGGCCGGCCCGGGCGAGGCGGGCCTCGATCTTCTGCCGAAGCGCGGAGTCGCTCCCGGCGAAGGCCGGTCCCGCCGCCAGGGCCAGCGCCGCGACCGCCGCGAGAGCCGCCTTCATCGTTCCTCTCCCCGGGCCGAAGGCGTCGGCCGCCCGCGCCCGTCCACCTGCTGGGACGAACTTCTCCCATGAAGGGTTTCCCCCTCCAGTCAAAGGATGTCAAGCCCCTCCTTGACGGCCCGGGCGCGGACCCCGAGACTCTCGAGCCATGAGCGACCCCCACCTCGACGTCTGGCACCGCGAGCTCGCGTCGCGCGCCCGGGAGTTCGGCGAGAGGCACCTGCGGGCGATCGCGCCGGCCGAGGACGATCCCGCCGGACGCTGCGCCGAGGTCGTCGCGCAGCTCGCGGAGGCGGGCCTCCTCCAGGCCGTCGTCCCGCCGCGCTTCGGCTCGGCCGACGCGCGGTCGATCGCGGTGATGCGGGAAAGGCTCGCCTACTACTCGCTCGCGGCCGAGTCCGTCTTCGCGGCCCACGGCCACGCCGCCCACCTCCTCGCGGCCGGCGGCAGCGAGGGGCAGCGGGCGCGCTGGCTCCCCGCCCTGGCCGCGGGAACGTCGCTCGGCGCGCTCGCGGTGGCCGAGCCGGAGGCCGGCGCGGACGTCGGCGGGATCCGGACGACGGCCGTCTCGGAGAGCGGGCGGTGGCGGCTCGACGGCGAGAAGACGTGGGTGACAGCGGCGGCGCGGACCCGGCTCGTGATCGTCCTCGCCCGCAGCGACGCGGGAACGACCGGCACGCAGGGGCTCTCGCTCTTCCTGGTGGACGGCGAGGCATCCGATCTCACCTGGCGGCCCTTCGAGACGACGGCCGCGCTGCCCGTGGCCGACCTGCGGCTCGACGGCGTGCCGGGCGCCCTCCTCGGGAAGCCCGGCGCCGGGGCGGCCGCGGTCGAGTCCGTCCTCACCCTCTTCCGGCCCGGCGCCGCGGCCGCGGCCTGCGGGCTCGCCGCGCGCGGGCGCGACGAGGCGGTGCGGCACGCCCTCGCCCGCCGGCAGTTCGGCCGCGCCCTCGCCGCGTTCCAGGCCACCAAGATCGCGATCGCCGACATGACGGCCGAGCTGCTCGCGGCGCAGCGGCTCGCCACCCACGCGGCCTGGCTCGTCGACCAGGGGGCGAAGGACGCGGCGCGCCAGGCGGCGGCCGCGCGCGTGTTCGCGACCGAGGCGGCGGCCCGCGTCACCGACCTCGCCCTCCGCGTTCACGGCTCCGCCGGCCTCGTGAGAGGATCGACGGTGGAGCGACTGCTCCGCGAGGCGCGGGCGCTGCGCCTGCGCGAGGGCACGAACGAGCTGCTCAAGATGGACCTGGCGCAGTCGATCGTGGAGGAGAGCCGCTAGATGGGACGAATCGTGGACCTGTGCGGCGAGATCGCCGCGGCGGCAGAGGAGGGGCCCGACGGCCTCGTCCTCCCGCCGGACGCCTGGGACAAGCTGCGCTCCGACTGGTCCGACGAGGACATCGAGGACGCGATGGGCTTCGTGCGGGACTCGCTCTTCCAGTCGGAGCTCGTCGAGGCCTCCGACAGCCTGAGCGCGCGCCTCGTGGAGCTCCTCGGCACGTGGGGAGACGCGACGGGCTGGGCCGAGGCCGAGGCCGGCCGGGCGACCCTGAGCGTCGACGTCCTGGGGCAGGTCGCGCGCCGGCTCGACCGGCTCGAGGAGATCCTCGCGGTCTATCGCGACGACGCCCCGCCGGACCGGCGCGGGCTCGACGCCCTGCGCCGTCGCCTGATCGACGCGGGCATCGAGGCGGAGATGCGACCCGACTGGGCGCCGTCCGAGGCCGAGCCGGCGGAGCCCGCCGAGGCCGACGGCGACGACGAGAGCGAGTAGCCCGGCCGCCGAGCGCGGGACGGCACCGGTGGCCGCGCGCGGCTGCTACACTGCCCCATGCGAACGCGACTCGCCCTGACCGCCGCGCTCGTCGGCGCGGCCCTCCTCTCTCCCTCGGCGGCCCGCGCGGGCGGGGTCGAGATCTCCGGCTTCGCCGGCTACACCTTCCCCTTCTACTCGCAGACGTTCGCCTACCATCCCGGACCGACGAGTGTCGCGATCCCCGGGGTGTCGATCCAGCAGTCGGGCGCGTTCGCGCTCGAGGGGAAGGGCGGGCCCGCGTTCGGCGGTGCGATCGCGTTCTACCCGGCCGACACGATCGGCTTCGAGGTGCGGCTCGACCGGGCCGAGGTCGACGTGCAGACCGCCTCCACCGCGTTCGACGTCAAGGTCGCGCTGCCGGGCGGCCTCTCGCCCGTCGAGTCGACGCTCGACCTCGGGGCGGGCACGGCGACGCTCACGGCACCCCGCCCGCTGTCGCTCAACCTGAAGCTGCGCGGCGCGGGCCAGACCCACCTCTTCGCCTCCGGCGGGCTCAGCCGGCTGGGGAGCCTGGAGCTGACGCTCGACCAGACGATCGCCATCGGGGTCGCGGCCTTCAACCTCGACACGCGCAACCTCGAGATCCCGACCCTGAGCGTCCAGGCGAAGGCCACCGAGACGGGGAGCTCCTGGGGCGGGAACCTCGGCCTCGGGTTCCAGGTCGGCCTCGGGGACCGCGGGGGCCTCGTGATCGAGGGCCGCGGCTTCTACTTCCCCCGGCGCACGGTGGAGTGGGCCGGCGTGAACGTCGCGGGCCTTCCCGCGATCCAGCAGCAGCTTCTCTCGCGCACCCTCGAGAACCTCCCGCCGGTCGAGTTCAAGCCGTGGTGGGTGCAGGCGACGATCGGGTTCTCCTACCGGTTCTGAGCCCGGACGCCGTCGCGCGGCGGCCCGAACCCGCCGGCTAGACCTTCAGCCGCCTCAGGCTCACCCAGCTGCCGACGACGCCGACGACCATGCCGCCGAGGACCAGCATCGCCCCGAGGCCACCCGGCAGGGCGAAGGCGGCGTGGCCGAGGACGTCCGACGAGGCGAGGCCGCGCGAGAGCCACTGCAGGGCGGCCCACAGCAGCACCGTCGCGAGGAGGCCGCCGAGCCCGCCCTGGATCATGCCCTCGGCGACGAACGGGCCCTTCACGTAGGCCTGCGTCGCGCCGACGAGGCGCATGATGTCGAGCTCGTCCTCGCGCGCGTAGATCGTCAGCCGGATCACGTTGGAGATCGTGAAGACGCCCGCCACGACGAGGATGCCGCCGAGGAACGCGCCGATCCCCCGCACGAGCCGCACGCCGGTGGCGAGCCGCTCGATCCACAGCAGGTCGTACTGGATCTCCTTCACGCCCGGCGCGGCCTGGAACGCGCCGGCGAGGCGCTCGACCTCGGCCGGCGACTGGCGCTCGGCCTTCAGGCTGACCTCGAGCGAGGCCGGGAAGGGGTTCTCGCCGAGGTCCTCCGGCAGCGCGCGCAGGTCGCGGAACATCTCGCGAAAGCGGGCGAGGGCCTGCTCCCGCGTGACGTAGTCGATCGACCCCACCGCGGGGTCCTCCTTCAGGCGGTTCGCGAGGCTCTCACGGACGCGGTCCTCGGTGCCGTCCTCCAGGTAGACGATCACCTGCACCTTCTGCGTCCAGCGGGAGACGACGTCGCCGAGGCGGCTCGCGACGGTGAGGAAGGCCCCGAGCACGAAGAGGCTCACCGCGATCGTGCCGACCGAGACCGCGTTCATGAGACGGCTGCGCCAGAGGCTGGTGAGGGCCTCGGAGAGGAAGTAGTGAACGGCGCGCAGCACCGCCATCGAGGCGGGGATTATAATCCGCGGCCATGACCGTGCTGGTCGGCATCGCCGGGGGGACGGGCTCGGGAAAGACCTCCCTCGCCACCAAGATCCGGGAGCGCGTGGGCGAGGACCGCTGCCTCCTCATCGCCCAGGACTCGTACTACAAGGACGGGAGCACGCTCTCCCCCGCGGCCCAGGCCGCGATCAACTACGACCACCCCGACGCGTTCGACACGCCGCTGCTCGTCGACGACCTGCGCGACCTGAAGGCGGGCCGGCCGGTGCCGTGCCTGACCTACGACCACGCGACCTACTCGCGGCGCGTGCTGCCCGACCCGCTGACGCCGAAGCCGGTCGTGCTCCTCGAGGGGATCCTGATCCTCGCCGAGGAGCCGCTGCGCCGGCTCATGGACATCAAGCTCTTCATCGACACCGACGCCGACGTGCGGATCCTGCGCCGGCTCCAGCGGGACATCGCCGACCGCGGCCGGACGTTCGCCTCGGTGACCCGGCAGTACCTCGACTCGGTCCGCCCGATGCACCTCGAGTTCGTCGAGCCCTCGAAGCGCTACGCCGACCTCATCGTCCCCGAGGGCGCGGAGAACGTGGTCGCGCTCGAGGCGGTGGTCGCGCGGATCAAGGCGATCCTGTCGCGCTGAGCCCGCGCGGGGGCGCCGCGCCCCCGCCTACGCCGAGGCGACCCGCCCCTTCTCCAGCGAGAGGACCCGCTTCCCCATCCGCTGGATCATGTCGCGGTCGTGCGTCGCCACGAGCACTGTCGTGCCGCGGGCGTTCACCTCGAGGAAGAGCCTCATGATCTCCTGCGCCATCTCCGGGTCGAGGTTCCCGGTCGGCTCGTCGGCGAGCAGGAGCATCGGCTCGTTGATCAGGGCGCGGGCGATCGCCACGCGCTGCTGCTCGCCGCCCGAGAGCTGCAGCGGGTAGGCGTGCATCTTGTGGTGGAGCCCCACCGCCTTCAGGGCGGCGAACGCGCGGCGCTTCTGCTCGCGCGCCGGCATCCCGAGGATGCGCAGCACGAAGGCGACGTTCTCGAGGATCGTGCGGCGCTTGAGGAGCTTGAAGTCCTGGAAGACGACGCCGATCGACCGCCTCAGCTCCGGGATCTGGCCGGCGGGGATCGCGGTGATGTTGCGCCCGCCCACGAGGATCTGGCCCTGCGACGGCAGCTCCTCGCGGAAGACGAGCTTGAGGAAGGTCGTCTTGCCCGCGCCGGAGGGCCCGGTCAGGAAGCAGAACTCGCCTTTCGCGACGTGCAGCGTGACGTCGCACAGCGCCATCGACTCGCGGTCGTACTGCTTGTAGACGTGGAAGGCCTGTATCATCGACTGGTGGGCGCCCCGCGCCGCGATTATAGCGGCGGGCCTCATCTCTCGGAGGCGAGCGCTGGAGACGACGCCGGGCACCGCACCGTTCCGGCCGCCGCGCGGGCTCGCCGGCGGCCACCGCCAGACGCTCGCGGGCCACTGGGCGCGCCACTTCCTCCGCTGGCCGTTCCCGGTCGCCGACCTGCCCGTCGACGCCGGCGAGGGCGTGCGCCTGCTGGTGCGCGCGAGCTGGCAGCCCGGGCCGCGCGAGGACCGGCCGGCCCTCCTCGTCGTCCACGGCCTCGGCGGCTCCGACGCCTCGACCTACACCGTCTCGCTCGGCCGCCTCGCCTGGGCCCGCGGCTTCCACGTCGTGCGCATGAACATGCGCGGCTGCGGCGACGGCGAGGCGCTGTGCCCGCTGCTCTACAACGCGGGCCTCGACACGGACCTCCTCGCCGTCGTCGACGAGCTCCTGCGCCGCGTGCCGCGCCTCGCCGTCGTCGGCTTCTCGCTCGGCGCGAACCTCGCCCTGCTGATGCTCGGCCGCCGCCGCTCGGTCCTCCCGCCCGGCCTCTTCGCCGGCGTCGGCGTCTCGCCGCCGGTCGACCTCTCGGCCTGCGCCGACGCGATCCGCGCGCCGCGGAACCGCCTCTACGAGGCGCGCTTCGTCCGCATGCTGTCAAAGGCCTACCGCCGGCGGGCGGCCGCGCGCCCGGACCTCTTCCCGGCCGGCCTCGAGCGCGGGCTCGACTCGGTGCGCTCCTTCGACGACAGGATCACCGCGCCCTTCGGCGGCTTCGCCGGCGCGGCGGACTACTACGCGCAGTCGAGCGCCGGGCCGTGGCTCGCGTCGATCGACCGGCCCACGCTGATGATCGCCGCGGCCGACGACCCGATGATCCCCGTCGCCTCGGTCGAGCGCTGGGCCCGCTCGCCCCGCGTCGCGCTCGAGGTCACCCCGACGGGGGGCCACGTCGGCTTCGTCGGGCCGTCGAAGGCGCCCGGCTTCTTCTGGGCCGCCGACCGGGTGATGGCGTTCGTGGAGGCCGCCGCCGGCCCGCCGATTTAGCAGCTACTAAAGTATTGGCCGCAGCGCGCGCCAGACCGTCTCGGCGAGCCTCCGGTGGCCCTCGGGGGTCGGGTGGATGCCGTCCGGCTGATTGAGCCGCGGATCGCCGGCGACACCGGCGAGCAGGAACGGGACGAGGGTCGCTCCGTTCTGCCGCGCGAGCTCGGGGTAGATGGCCCGGAACCGGCGGCCGTAGTCGGGGCCGTAGTTCGGCAGCGCCTCCATCGCGACGAGGGCGATCTTCGCCGCGGGCTGGCGGGCCCGCGTCGCGTCGAGGATCGCCTGGACGTTCGCGCGCGTCGCCGCCGGGTCCTGGCCGCGCAGGCCGTCGTTCGCGCCCGTCTCGAGGACGAGGACGGCCACCGGCTGACGCAGCAGCCAGTCGATCCGGCCCCGGGCCCCGGCCGAGGTCTCGCCGCTCACGCCGGCGTTCACGACGCGGTAGCGCAGCTCGGCCGCGTCGAGCTTCCTCTGCACGAGCGCGGGATAGGCCTCGTCGGGGTCGACGCCGAGGCCGGCGGTCAGGCTCGTGCCCATGAACAGGATGGCGGGGCGGTCGTCGGCGGGCCGAGGCCGCGCCGAGGCGCCGGGAACGGCCGACGCCGGCGAGGGCGTCGCCGCGATCGGCCCCGCCGCGCGCTCGCCGCGGCAGGCGCCGAGGGAGGACGCCACGAGCGCCAGGGCCGCGGCGAGGGCCGCGCGCTTTGCCGATATGATGGCTCGACCGGGAGGCCTCGACCGTTTCATGTCCATCCTTCGCTCGGAGTCGCTGACGCGCGCCTACGTCTCGGGCGGGCGCGAGATCACCGTTCTCAGAGATATCACGTTCGACCTCGAGGCCGGCGGCTTCCTCGCGATCACCGGCCCGTCGGGCAGCGGCAAGAGCACGCTCCTCGGCCTCCTCGCCGGCCTCGACCGCCCGACGCGCGGGCGCGTGGTCCTCGACGGCCACGACCTCTCGACGCTGACCGAGGACGCGCGGGCCCGGGTGCGCACGGCGAAGGTCGGCTTCGTGTTCCAGTCCTTCCACCTCGTGCCGACGCTCACGGCCCGGGAGAACGTGCAGGTGCCGCTCGAGTTGCGGGGCGAGGACGGCCGGACCCGCGCGGAGGAGCTCCTGCAGCGGGTCGGCCTCGCCGACCGCGGTCACCACTATCCGGCCCAGCTCTCGGGCGGCGAGCAGCAGCGGGTGGCCGTGGCCCGCGCGTTCGCCCACCGGCCGAAGATCCTCTTCGCCGACGAGCCCACCGGGAACCTCGACGCGGCGAACGGCGCGAACGTCGTCGCCCTCCTCGGCGAGCTCAATCGCGAGCTCGGCACGACGCTCGTCCTCGTGACCCACGATCCCGACCTCGCGGCCCGCGCCCGGCGCGTCGTCCGGCTGCGCGACGGCGTCGTGGTCGAGGACGCCGTGGCGGCCGAAGCGACCCGATGACGCCGTTCGTCCTCTCCCTCGCGTGGCGCGAGGCGCGCGGCTCCCGCCGCCGCGGCCTGCTGATCGTCCTCGCGATCGCGACCGGCGTCTCGGCCCTCGTCGCGATCAACTCCTTCACGGAGAACCTCCGCGACTCGGTCCGCCGCGAGTCGCGCGCCCTCCTCGGGGCCGACCTGGTGATCGGGGCGGGCGGCCCGCTCACCGCAAAGTCGGAGGCCCTCGTCGACGAGGCGCGCCGCGCGTCCGTGCCCCCGGCCGGGATCGCGCGCGTCGTCTCGTTCGGCGCGATGGCCCTGCGGCCCGGCGGCGGGGCGACCCGCCTCGTCCAGGTGCGCGGCGTCGACCCCGGGTACCCCTTCTACGGGACGGTCGAAACCGACCCCGCGGGCGCCTGGCCGCGCCTCGGGGCGACGGGCGGCGCGATCGTCGACGGCGCGCTCCTCACGATGCTCGGCGCGCGGGTCGGCGAGGAGATCCAGCTCGGCGAGGCGCGCTTCGTCGTGCGCGCGACGGTCCGCGACATGCCCGGCGACGTGAGCGTCGCGAGCGCCTTCGGCCCGCGCGTGTTCGTCCCGCGCGCGGCGCTCGACGCCACGAAGCTGCTCACGTTCGGCTCGCGGGCGCGCTACGACGCGTGCCTGCGCTACCCCGCCGGCGCCGACGCCGACCGCGTGGCCGCGCGGCTCCGCGCCCGGCTCTCGGCCGAGCGCGCGACCGTGCGCACCGTCTCCGAGGACCAGCGCCGGCTCTCCGAGTCGCTCTCGCGCTTCTCCAGCTTCCTCGCCCTCGTTGCCCTCGTAGCCGTGCTGCTCGGCGGCCTCGGGGTCGCGAGCGCCGTGCACGTCTTCGTGAAGCGGCGGATGACCACGATCGCGGTGCTGCGCTGCCTCGGGGCCTCGGCCGGGACGCTGCTCGCCGCCTACCTCGTTCAGGCGGTGGTCGTCGGCCTCCTCGGGAGCCTGCTCGGGGCCGCGCTCGGCGCGGCCGTCCAGCTCGCGCTGCCCCGGCTCCTCGCCGGGCTCCTGCCGGTCGACGTCGCGTGGGCCCTGTCGTGGCGGGCGGTCCTCGGGGGCCTCGCCGTCGGCGTCTGGGTGGCCGTCGCGTTCGCCGCGCTGCCGCTCCTCGCCGTCCGCGACGTCTCGCCCCTCGCGGTGCTGCGCAGCGACGTCGAGCCGGCGAAGAGGCGGCGCGACCCGCGGCGGCTCCTCGCAGTGCTGGCCCTCGCGGCGAGCGTCGCGGGCCTCGCGGTCGCCCAGGCCGGCCGCGTCGCCACCGGCCTCGCGTTCTCCGGCGGCGTCGCGGTCGCCCTCGCCCTCCTCGCGCTCGCGGCCTGGCTCCTCGTCCGCGGGCTGCGCCGGTTCTTCCCGTCCTTCCTCCCGTACCTCTACCGCCAGGGCCTCGCGAACCTCTATCGGCCGGCGAACCAGACCCTGATGGTCGTCCTGTCGCTCGGCTTCGGCGTCTTCCTCCTGAGCACCCTGGTCCTCGTGCAGCACAACCTCCTCCGCGACCTGCGGGTCGACCGCGGGGAGAGCCGGCCGAACCTGGCGTTCTTCGACGTCCAGCCCGACCAGCGGGACGACGTGGAGGCGCGCGTGCGCGCGGTCGGGCCGCTCACCGCGCCGGTCGTGCCGATCGTGCCGATGCGCATCCAGTCGCTGAAGGGACGGCCGGTGGCCGAGATGCTCGGGGCCGACGACGAGGCGCCGGGCGGGAACGCGGGGCCGCCCGCGGAGGAGGGGCGCCGGCCCGCGGACCGGGGTCGGCCGGAGCGGTGGGCCCTCCGGCGCGAGTACCGCAGCAGCTGCCGCGACGCGCCGGGCGAGGCGGAGAAGGTGGTGGCCGGGGCGTGGTGGCGGCCGGGCGAGTGGAAGGGCCGCGCCGCGGACGGCGCGACGCCCGTCCCGATCGCCCTCGACGCGAACCTCGCTCGCGAGCTGCGGCTGGGGCTGGGCGACGAGGTCGTGTGGGACGTGCAGGGCGTCGCCGTGCCCTCGCGCGTCGCGGCCCTGCGCGAGGTGCAGTGGGTGCGCTTCTCGCCGAACTTCTTCGTCGTCTTCCCGGAAGGCCCGCTCGACGCCGCCCCGAGGAGCTTCGTGCTCCTCGCGCGGGTCGAGGACGAGGCGCGACGGGCGCGGCTGCAGCGCGAGGTCGTCGAGGCGCACCCGAACGTCTCGACGCTCGACCTCGCGCAGGTGCAGCGGGCGATCGAGTCGGTCCTCGACAAGGTCGTCCTCGGCGTGCGCTTCATGGCGCTCTTCAGCGTCGCGGCCGGGGCGCTCGTGCTGGCCGGCGCGGTCGCGTCGAGCCGCCAGCAGCGCGTCCGCGAGGGCGCCCTGCTGCGGACCCTCGGGGCGACGCGGCCGCAGCTCGTGCGGATTCTCCTTGCCGAGTACGTGGTGCTCGGCGCCCTCTCGGCCGGGGCCGCGATCGTCCTCTCGACCGCGGCGGCGTGGGCCCTCGTCCGCTTCGTCTTCGAGGGCTCCTTCGCGCTCCCCGGGCCGTCGCTGCTCGGGCTCCTCGTCGCGATCGTGGCGCTGACGATCGTGGTGGGCCTCTCGGGCAGCGCCGAGGTCTGGCGCCGCCCGCCGCTCGAGGTGCTGCGCGCGGAGTGAGCCGACGCTACGGGGCCGGAGCGGCCGGCGCCGGCTCCTGGATCGTGACCTTCATCTCGACGCGCTCGGTGGCGGTCTGGCCGTTCACCGGCGTGTTGCCGATCTGGTCGGCGACCTCCATGCCCGAGACGACCTCGCCGAAGAGGGTGTACTTGCCGTCCAGGGACGGCTGGTCGGTCAGACAGACGAAGAACTGCTTCCCGCCGCTGTCCGGGCTCGACGGTCGCAGCACCGCCGCGACGACGCCGCGCTTGAACGGCCGGTCCGAGAACTCCGCCTTCAGCAGGCCGAGCCCGCCCGTCCCGTAGAGCGACGCCTTCGACTTGTCCTTCGAGAGCGGGTCGCCGCCCTGGATGATCCCGCCGGCGATCACGCGGTGGAAGGTCGTGCCGTCGTAGCCGCCGGCCTTCGCCGTCTTCACGAAGAGAGCCGCGTGCTTCGGCGCGAGTTCGGGCAGCAGCCGGATCGTGAAGCGGCCCTTCGAGGTCTCCACCACCGCCTCGGTGCCGGGGGCCACGACGACGGCCGGCGCGGCCGCGGCCTTCGGCTTCGCCTGGGCGTGCGCCACGGACGGCGCGGCGGCCAGGAGCAGGAAGAGGGTCGTCGTTCGCAAGGCAGCCTCCCGTTCGCCGGATCGTACCAGCTGGGGTCAGATCTTGAATCCGCGCATCGGCGCCGCCGATGCGCTAGTTCAAGATCTGACCCCAGCCGTCGCCGCCCGTCAGTCCTCCTCGCCGTCGATGAACCGCTCGCGGTCGAGCATCCGCCGCTCGACCTCCGCGCGATCGCCCAGCGTGCTGACGCCGATGCCCTCGACCGCGCACGACGCGGCGCAGGCGCCGAAGGCCGCCGCCTCGAGCGGGTCGCCCGTCTCCTGGTAGCGGACGAGGAAGCCCGCGGCGAAGACGTCGCCCGCCCCCGTCGGGTCGACCTCGGCCTTCGGCAGGGTCGGGACCTCGTGCACGGCGTCGCGCGTCAGGAGGGTGAGCCCCTTCCAGCCGCGGGTGAGGGCGACGAGCGGCACGCAGCCGAGGAGCTCCCGCGCGCGCTCGTCGGCCGACGGGACGTCGTGCTCGGAGAGGAAGAGGACGTGCACGCCGAGCAGGTCGCGGCCGGGCGCGGCCCAGTCGCGCGCGGAGACGGCGCCGGAAGCGTCGATCGCGCGGACGTAGCCCTGCGCGATCGCGCCGACGCAGCCGGCCTCGAGGGCCGTGGCGTGGACGCCGTAGAGCTCGTTGGCGACGGAGCCGAGGAGGAGCGCGTCGGGGCGGCGCCACTCGTCGGGCAGCGGGTCGAGGGAGACGTCGTCGGCGCGGGCGGTGACGAGCTGGCGACGCGTGCCGTCGTCGTCGTACTCGTTCACGAAGCGCGTGGTGGCCGCCGAGCGGCGCAGGAACACCGAGACGCCAGGCAGCTCGCGCGCCGGCTCGAAGTCGGGCCCGGCCGCGGTCAGGATGCCGACGTCCCAGCCGAGCCGGAGGGCGGCCAGCGCGCCGTAGGTGACGGACCCGCCGAGGACGTCGCCGCCGGGACGGCGGTCCCGGGTGACGTGGCCGATCGCGAGGAGCCGGGGCAAGGCGGTCGGGCGTCAGGCCCGCAGCTTCTCGAAGAGCCGCATCTGCGACTCGTCGGGGACCGCGACGGCGACCGGGTAGCGCCCGGTGAAGCAGGCGGTGCAGTGGCGGCGCGTGGAGGACTCGGCGACCGCCGCGAGGAGGCTCTCGGGCGAGAGGTAGCCGAGCGAATCAGCCTCGATGAAGCGACGGATCTCGTCGACGCTGTGGGACGAGGCGATGAGCTCGCTGCGCAGCGGGGTGTCGATCCCGTAGTAGCAGGGGCCGGTCGTCGGCGGGCTGGAGATGCGCATGTGAACCTCGCGCGCGCCGGCCTCGCGGATCATGCGGACGATCTTCCGCGACGTCGTGCCCCGCACGATCGAGTCGTCGATCAGCACGATGCGCCGGCCGGCGATGACCTCGCGCACGGGGTTGAGCTTGATCTTCACCCCGGCCGTGCGCTGGCCCTGGCGCGGCTGGATGAACGTCCGCCCCACGTAGTGGTTGCGGATGAGGCCCCACTCGAAGGGGATGCCGCTCTCCTGGGAGAAGCCGAGGGCGGCGCCGACCCCGCTGTCGGGGATCGCCACCACCGCGTCGGCGTCGGCCGCCGACTCGCGCGCGAGCTGGCGGCCGAGGGCGATGCGCGACTGGAGCACGGTGCGGCCGAAGACGAGGCTGTCGGGCCTCGCGAAGTAGACGTGCTCGAAGACGCAGTGGGCCGAGGGCTCGGGCGGGAACGGCCTGAGCGAGCGCAGCCCCTCCGAGTCCACCACGATGAGCTCGCCCGGCTCGACGTCGCGCACGTACTCGGCGTCGATGAGGTCGAGGGCGCAGGTCTCGGAGGTGACGATCGTCGCGCCGTTCAGCTTGCCGAGGACGAGCGGGCGGAAGCCCCACGGGTTGCGGGCCGCGACCATCGCCTGGGGCGTGAGGAAGAGGAGCGAGAAGGCCCCCATCACCTTGTACAGGCTCGAGGCGATCGCGTCCTCGACCCGCTCGCGGTGGCTGCGCGCGTAGAGGTGGAGGATGACCTCGGTGTCGGAGGTCGACTGGAAGATCGACCCCGCCGCCTCGAGCTCCTGGCGCAGGATCGCCGCGTTCACGAGGTTGCCGTTGTGGCCGATCGCGATCGGCCCGCGGTGGCACTCGATGAGGTAGGGCTGGGCGTTCGTCCCCACCGTGTCGCCCGCCGTCGAGTACCGGACGTGCCCGATCGCGCGGTCGCCGGGCAGGTGCTCCAGCACGTCGTCCGAGAAGACCTCGTTGACGAGGCCCATGCCCTTCTCGAGCCGGAGCCGCTGCCCGTCGCCGCACGCGATGCCGGCCGACTCCTGGCCGCGGTGCTGGAGCGCGTAGAGCCCCATGTACGTCAGGTGGGCCGCCTCGGGATGCCCGAAGACCCCGAAGAGGCCGCACTGGTCGTGGAAGTGGTCGTCCTCCAGCCCGGCGCTGACGAAGGACGACCCCGCGCGCTCGCTGGGGCGGGTCATCGCGGCAATGGTAGCCGATCCCGCGCGGGGGCGGACCCGGGCGGCCCTATACTCGGCCGACTCGGCCCCGAACATGAGCTACATCCAGCTCGCGATCCCGGTATTCTTCGCCCTCATCGGCGTCGAGCTCGTCGTGGCGCGCCTCGTCGCGCGGGACGTCTACCGCCTCGCGGACTCCTTCACCGACCTCTCCTGCGGCATCCTCCAGCAGGTCCTCGAGGCGTTCCTGAAGACCGCGCTCTTCGCGGGATACCTCCGGCTCCACGCGAGCCACCGGCTGTTCGACGTGCCGACCGCGGCATGGGCGTGGGCCGCGTGCTTCGTCGGGGTGGACTTCGTCTACTACTGGTTCCACCGCCTCTCCCACGAGGTGGCCGCCGGCTGGGCCGCCCACGCGGTGCACCACCAGAGCGAGGAGTACAACCTCTCCGTCGCCCTGCGGCAGGGGGCGCTCCAGCCGGCGTTCTCGTGGGTCTTCTACCTGCCGCTCGCCCTCCTCGGCTTCCCGCCGGCGATGTTCCTCGCGGTGTCGTCGTTCAACACGCTCTACCAGTTCTGGATCCACACGCGGCTCGTCGGGCGGTTGGGCCCGCTCGAGTGGGTGCTCAACACCCCCTCGCACCACCGGGTCCACCACGCGCGCAACCCGCGCTACGTCGACCGCAACCACGGCGGCACGCTCATCGTCTGGGACCGCCTCTTCGGCACCTTCCGCGCGGAGGCGGACGAGCCGGTCTACGGCGTGACGAAGCCGCTCGCCTCGTGGAACCCCGTCTGGGCGAACCTGGCCGAGTGGGCGAGCCTGTGGGACGTCGCGCGCCGGGCGAGTCGCCCCCTCGACCGCGTGCGGGTGCTGTGGAAGCGGCCGGGCTGGCGGCCGGACGAGCTCGGCGGCTTCGCGCTCCCGCCCGAGGTCGACCGCGCGAGCCACGTCCGTTACGCCGTCCCCGTGACCGCCGTGCTGAAGGCCTACGTCCTCGCGCAGTTCGCGCTGGTGACGCTCGGAGCCGTGGCCTTTCTCGCTGCGGCCCCGCGCCTCGACGGCGTCTCCCGCGCCGCCGCGGCCGGGGCCGTGACGCTGAGCCTCGTCAGCCTGGGCGGCCTGCTCGACCGGCGGCGGTGGGCGCCGGCCGTCGAGGCCGCGCGCGTCGTCGGCCTGGCCGGGGCGGCGGCCGTGCTGGCCGGGTCGGCGGTGGCCGTCGGAGCGGCCCTGGCCTTCGCCGCCGTCTCCCTCCCCGCTCTGCGGCGCGGGGCTTCCCCGGCGGCCGCGGGTGCGCTAGCATCGCCCTGACGCGCTCTCCCCCCCTCCTCGAGCGCGCCATCTTTGGCGCATCCAGTCCACCGAACGAGGTCCCGCTCGAGGCATGGTCACTGTCTGCGCGTGGTGTCAACGCTACCTGGGCTCCCGGGAGCCGCTGCTGGATCCCGGCGTGAGCCACGGCATCTGCGACGACTGCCGCGCGCGCGAGCTCGCCGCCCCCGGCGGGGTCGTCCTCGTCGTGAGCCGCGAGCGGGCCGCGCAGGCGGATCTGCTGCGCTCGCTCTTCCGCGGCATCCCGGGCACGTCGATCGTCGTCGACCGGCGGCGCGCCGAGCGGCCCCAGGGCACGGCTCCCGCCGGCGCGGGATCGGAGAGGCGGAGCGGCGAGCGGCGCGGGAGGACGGCGCTCTTCGTCGTCTGACGCGGCGGCGCCCGGCTAGGAGGCGCCGGGCCCGAAGACCCGCTCGAACAGGGCGTCGGTGTGGACGAGGTAGCGCGGCAGGTCGAACAGCCGCGCGATCTCCTCCTCGCCGAGGGCGGCGCGCACCTCGGGGTCGGCGCTCACCCGGGCCCGGAAGTCGCCTTCCGACCGCCAGGCCTCCATCGCGTGGCCCTGCACGATCCGGTACGCGTCCTCGCGGCGCAGGCCGCGGGCGGTGAGCTCGAGCAGGAGCTGGCCGGAGAAGACGAGGCCCTTGCCGAGCTCGAGGTTGCGGAGCATACGCGCCTCGTCGACGCTCATCCCCTTCACGATGCGCGTGAAACGGGCCAGCATGTGGTCGAGGGCGAGGAAGCTGTCGGGCACGATCACCCGCTCGACCGACGAGTGGGAGATGTCCCGCTCGTGCCACAGCGCGACGTTCTCGAGCGAGGCGAGCGCGTTCGCGCGGACGACGCGGGCGAGGCCGGCGACCTGCTCGCAGCCGACGGGATTCCTCTTGTGCGGCATCGCGGAGCTGCCCTTCTGGCCGGAGCCGAAGGGCTCCTCCACCTCGCGGACCTCGGTCTTCTGCAGGGCGCGGATCTCGGTCGCGAACTTCTCGAGGCTGGCCGCGACGAGGGCGAGCGTCGTCATCACCTCCGCGTGGCGGTCGCGCTGGAGGACCTGCGAGGACACCGGGGCCGGGGCGAGGCCGAGCCGCGCGCACACCGCCTCCTCGACGTCGGGCGGCAGGTGCGAGAAGGTGCCGACCGCGCCGGAGAGCTTGCCGTGGGCGATCGTGGCGCGCGCGCGGTCGAGGCGGGCGAGATGCCGCTGCAGCTCGGCGTACCAGAGAGCCATCTTCAGGCCGAAGGTCATGGGCTCGGCGTGAACGCCGTGCGTCCGCCCGATCATCGGCGCGTGCTTGTGGCGGAAGGCGCGCTCCTTCACCGCCCCGGCGAGCTCGGCGACCCCCGACCGCACGAGGTCGGTCGCGTCGCGCATCAGGATCGCGAGGGCGGTGTCGACGACGTCCGAGGAGGTGAGGCCGTAGTGGAGCCAGCGGCCCTCGGGCCCCACGTTCTCGGCCACGCAGGAGACGAAGGCGATCACGTCGTGCTGCACCTCGCGCTCGATCTCCTCGATGCGCGCGACGTCGAACCGCGCCTTCGCCTTGATCGCGGCAAGGGCCTCCCGCGGCACGACGCCGCGCTCGACGAGCACCTCGCTCGCCGCGATCTCGACCTCGAGCCACGTCGCGAAGCGGTTCTCGTCCGACCAGAGGCGCGCCATCTCGGGGCGCGAGTAGCGGGGAATCATCGCAGGACCTCGTCGTGTGAAGGAGCGTCGAGCGTACCACGCGGCGCGACGGCCCCGCCGGCGGCGAGACACGTCGCGGCGAGCGCCGCCGCCGCGCCCGCGAGCGGGACGAGGGCGAGGAGGGCGAGGACGACCGCGCCGACGGCGCACGACGCGAGGCCGGGCGGGAGCCGGCGGCCGGCGAGCCGCGCGGCGCCGCGGCCGGCGAGCGACGACACGCCGGGCGCGCCGGCCACCACGAGCCCGAGGAGGCCGAGCCCGGCCCCCGCCTGGGCCACGGCCTCGAAGCGCCCGAGCCTCTCGCCGTTCGCCATCACGCAGACGACCGTCGCGACGAGGGCCGCCCCGAGCAGGCCGCGGGCGGCGGGCGCGCGCGCGAGCGCGGCGTCGCGGGCGGCGATGCCGCGCCCCCGCCCGCAGGCGGCGCCGACCGCCACGACGAGGAGGAGCGCGCCGACGAGAGTCGCCGCGCCCTCGAGGAAGACCTGCCGCTGCCCGGGTACGTGCAGGAAGGGCAGCGCGTCGACGTCGTAGGACGCCGTCGCGCCGGGCTCGATCCGCACCGGGCCGCCGACCGCGAGAAGCGACGCCGGGACGCGCGCCGTGGGCGCGAGGCGCACGCCGCCGCCGACGGCCATCACGTCATCGCCGGCCGACCGTCCGGCCTCGCCCGCGACCTCGACGCCGCCGAGGATCGCGATCGTGTCGCCGAGGACGCGGCCCCTCACGACGACGCCGCAGCCGAAGCAGACCGCCTCGTCGACCGTCTCTCCCTCGGCGACGACCAGGATGCGCAGGAACGAGCTCCGCGACAGGAGCGGAGGAGGAGCCTGCGCCTCGGCGAGGAGCAGCGCGGCGAGAGCGAGTCCACCCATGCGAGGTCCTCCGGCGTCGATCATATCGGCCGGTCCCGGCGCCGGCGGTGGTTTCCGCCCACGTCGGGTGCGGCGGAGCGCGCTCGAACTCACCGAACGCCACGACAGCCACAAATCCAGCTCACCGCTCCCATCTGGCTCCTTTATTGCACTTTGCCGGAGCGGGCCCGCCGCGGCGACGCAATTCGTGCGGACGCCGCGCCGGGTCGGGCGAAAGCACATCCGAGGAGGCCTTCATGGAACCCTATCGCCTGAAGCGGGACGGCGGCGCCGGCTGCGTCGAGGTGCCCTACCGGGGCCGGCGGCTGCTCCGGCACCCGATGTACAACAAGGGCACCGCCTTCACGAGCGAGGAGCGCGCGGCCCTCGGGCTCGAGGGCCTGCTGCCCGACGCGGTGTCGACGCTCGAGCAGCAGGAAGCGCGCGTGTACCGGAACATCCTGCGCAAGGACGACCCGCTCGAGAGGTTCATCGGCCTCTCGTCGCTGCAGGACCGCAACGAGACCCTCTTCTACCGTCTGCTCGTCGACCACATCGAGGAGCTGATGCCGATCGTCTACACGCCGACCGTCGGCAAGGCATGCCAGGAGTACAGCCACATCTTCCGCCGCGCGCGGGGGCTGTGGATCACCCCCGGCCACCGCGGCCGGATCGGCGAGGTGCTGCAGAACGCGCCGTTCGAGGACGTCAGGCTCATCGTCGTGACCGACAACGAGCGGATCCTCGGCCTCGGCGACCAGGGCGCGGGCGGCATGGGCATCCCGATCGGCAAGCTCGCCCTCTACTGCGGCGCGGCCGGGATCCACCCGTCGCAGACGCTGCCCATCAGCCTCGACGTGGGCACCGACAACAAGGCGCTCCTCGAGGACGAGCTCTACCTCGGCTGGCGCCGCCCGCGGCTGCGCGGGGCCGAGTACGACTCGCTCGTCGAGGAGTTCGTGCGCGCGGTGAAGTTCCGCTTCCCGAAGGCGCTCCTCCAGTGGGAGGACTTCAAGAAGAACAACGCCTTCCGCCTCCTCGACCGCTACCGCAGGCAGATCACCTGCTTCAACGACGACATCCAGGGCACGGCGGCGGTCGCGGTCGCCGGCATCATGGCCGGCTGCCGCGCCACCGGCATCCCGCTCACCGAGCAGAGGACGGTGATCCTCGGCGCCGGCGCGGCGGGCATCGGCATCGCGCGGCTCCTGCGCGACGCGTTCGAGCGCGCGGGGCTCCGGGGCGAGGCGCTCCACCTCGCGATCGCCAACCTCGACAGCCACGGCCTCGTCGTCGACGACGTCGAGATCCCCGACGAGCACAAGCGGCCGTTCGCCTGGCCCGCCGCGCTCGCCGAGCGCTTCGGCCTCGGCCGGGGCCGCCCACGCGACCTGATGGCGGTCGTGCGCGCGGTGAAGCCGACGGTGCTCATCGGCACCTCCGGCGAGCCCGGCACATTCACCGAGCTCATCGTGCGGGAGATGGCGGCGCACGTGGAGCGGCCGGTGATCTTCCCGATGTCGAACCCGACGTCGAAGTCCGAGGCGAAGCCGGCCGACATCGTCACGTGGACGGGCGGCCGCGCCCTCATCGCGACCGGCAGCCCCTTCGACCCGGTGCCCTATGCCGGGCGGTCGATCAAGATCGGCCAGGGCAACAACGCGTTCGTGTTCCCCGGCGTCGGTCTCGGCATCCTCGTCTCGGAGGCGCGGGAGGTCACGGAGTCGATGTTCGCCGCGGCCGCGGTGCGCCTCGCCGCCGAGGTCCACCAGGAGGACTTCGACGCGGGCATGCTCTTCCCCCCGCAGTCGCACATAAGGCGCGTCTCGAAGGGCATCGCCGAGGCCGTCGTGAAGCAGGCCCGCGAGGAAGGCGTCGCCGGCCGCGTGCTGAAGGACGAGGAGATCCCGGCCGCGGTGGCCGAGTCGATGTGGGACCCCCGGTATCCCCGGATGATCCCCGCCTGACGGGGCGGCCCCAACCCGCGATCCCGGCCCCGCCCCGCGCGGGCCCGGGATCGCGGCCGTAGTAAAATCCCCGGGTTTGGCCGCCGACGGCCGAGGGCTTCCGTGCGCCTCGCGGCCGGTCGGTGGTGCGCTCGGGCCCCTCGCCCCGGCGCGGGGAGGCTCGTTCATGGAGGCGTATCGCAGGAAGCGCGGCGTCGACGGCCGCGAGCGGGTCGAGATCCGGCTGCGCGGGTCGCAGCTGCTCAACCACCCGATGTACAACCGGGCCACGGCCTTCACCCGCGACGAGCGGCGCGAGCTCGGCCTCGAGGGCCTCCTCCCCGACGTCACGAGCACGATGGAGCAGCAGGCGCGCCGCGCCTACGGCAACATCGTCCGCAAGACCGACCCCCTCGAGCGCTACATCGGCCTCGCCGCGCTGCAGGACCGCAACGAGCACCTCTTCTACCGCGTCCTCGGCGAGCACATGGAGGAGTTCCTCCCGATCGTGTACACGCCGACGGTCGGGCTCGCCTGCCAGCAGTACAGCCGGATCTTCCGGCGCGCCCGCGGGCTGTGGATCACCCCCGAGCACAAGGGCCGCATGACCGAGGTCCTCGCGAACGCGCCGTACGAGGACGTGCGGCTCATCGTCGTGACCGACAACGAGCGGATCCTCGGCCTCGGCGACCAGGGCGCCGGCGGCATGGGCATCCCGATCGGCAAGCTCGCGATCTACTGCTCCGCGGCCGGGATCCACCCCGCGCAGACGCTGCCGATCAGCCTCGACGTGGGCACCGACAACAAGGAGCTGCTCGGCGACGACCTCTACATCGGCTGGCGCCAGCCCCGCCTGCGCGGCGAGGCCTACGACGCGATCGTCGACGAGTTCGTGAAGGCGGTGAAGCTGCGCTTCCCGAAAGCCCTCCTGCAGTGGGAGGACTTCAAGCAGTGGAACGCGTTCCGCCTGCTCGAGCGCTACCGCGGCGACCTGCCGTCGTTCAACGACGACATCCAGGGCACGGCCGCCGTCGCGGTGGCCGGCATCGTGGCCGCCTCGCGCGCGGCCGACCGGCGGCTCCCCGAGGAGCGCGTCGTCATCGCGGGCGCCGGCGCGGCCGGCGTGGGCATCGCGCGCCTCTTCCGCCGCGCGCTCGAGCGGGAGGGCCTCGCGGGCGAAGCCCTGCGGCCGACCGTCGCGATGCTGGACTCGAAGGGCCTGCTCGTCGACGCGCAGGACGAGTACCGCCGCGACATCGCCTGGACGGCCGAGCTCGCCGCGGCGCGCGGCCTGCGCCCGGGCTCGCCCCTCCTCGACGTCGTGCGCGCGGTGCAGCCGACGGTCCTCGTCGGGGTGTCGGGCGTCCCGAACCTCTTCGACGAGAGGATCGTCAGGACGATGGCCGCCTCCTGCGCGCGGCCGGCCGTCTTCCCCCTGTCGAACCCGACGAGCTCGTCGGAGGCCCGGCCGGCCGACGTCATGGCCTGGACCGGCGGCCGCGCCCTCATCGCGACCGGCAGCCCGTTCGAGGCGGTCGAGGTCGACGGCCGCCAGGTCCGCATCGGACAGGGCAACAACGCCTTCGTCTTCCCCGGCGTCGGCCTCGGCGTCCTCATCTCCGAGGCCCGGCTCGTCACCGACGGCATGTTCGCGGCGGCGGCGGACGCGCTCGCCGAGCAGCTCGCCCCCGAGGACCGCGCGGCGGGCAGCCTCTTCCCCCGGATCGCCGGCCTGCGCCGCGTCACCGCCAAGGTGGCGGAGGCCGTCGTCCGGCAGGCCGTCGCAGAGGGCGTCGCCCGCCACGAGCCGGCGGACGTGGCCGAGGTGGTGGCGGCGACGATGTGGGAGCCGTCGTACCCGGCGATCGAGGCCGTCTAGGAACGAACGGGGCCGGCCACGGGCAGCCGGATCCTCACGCGGGTCCCGCGCCCCGGGGCGCTCTCGGCGGCGATCGTGCCGCCGTGCTCCTCGACGATCTGCCGCGCGATGGCGAGGCCGAGGCCGGTCCCCTTCACCTTCGTGGTGTAGTGGGGCTCGAAGATCCTCTCCACGTCGTCGACGCCGGGGCCGTCGTCCTCGACCCGGATCTCGACGCGGCCGCCGTCGGCCAGCGTCCGCAGGCGCAGCCGGCCGCGCCCCTGGTCGGCCATCGCCTCGAGCGCGTTGTTGATCACGTTCAGGAGCACCCGCTTGACCTGGTCGGCGTCCACATCGACCGGCGGCACGCCCTCGGCGAGCTCGGCGCTCACGTCCAGGCCCGGCGGCGGCGCCGCGCGATAGGGCTCGAGCACCTCGCGGACGAGGCCGTTCGGGTCGACCCTCTCGGGGCGCATCTCCGGCAGGCGCGAGAAGCGCGAGAACTCGCCGATGAGGTCCTTCAGGTCGCGCACGGAGCCGAGGACCATGTCGATCGCGGACGGGAAGATCTCGGCGAAGCGCCCCTGGTCGCGCGACCACGCGGTCTTCAGCGTCTCGGCGGCGAGCCCGACGGGCGTGAGCGGGTTCTTGATCTCGTGGATGACGCGCTCGACGGCCTCCTTCCAGGCCTCGAGGCGCTGGGTCGCGAGGACCTGCGTGAGGTCCTCGACGACGACGACGGTGCCGATCGGCCGGCGGCCCTCGCCGAGAAGGGCCGAGGCGACGACCGCGAGGGTGCGCCGCCCGTTCGGCAGCTCGCAGGCGACCTGCGACTCGCGACGGGCCTCCCGCCCGTCGCGCACGGGCTCGACCGCCTCCACGAGGGCCGGCGCGCCGCCGAGCGCCTCGGCGAGCGGGAGGCGCAGCGCGCGGTCCGGGGCGAGGCCGAGGATCTCGCCGGCCCGGCCGTTGAAGGTCTCGATGCGGCCGTCCTCGTCGAGCGACACGACGCCGGTGCCGACGGTCGCGATGACGGTCGCGAGGTGGTTCTTGAGGGCGAGGAGAGATGCCTGGGAGGCGCGCAGCTCCCCCGTGCGCGCCTCGACCATCGCCTCGAGGTTGCGGCTGTAGGCTTCGACCTGGAGCCGGCTCGCCTCGAGCTCGGCCACCATCCGGTTGAACGACAGCGCGATGCTCCCGACCTCGTCCTGCGAGTGCACCGGCAGCCGCGCGCTGAGGTCGCCCGTCGCCGCGCGGGCCATCGCGTCGTGCACCCGGCGGACCGGGCGCAGCACCATCCCCGAGAGCATGAGGTTCAAGAGCAGCGCGACGATCACGAAGGACAGCGTCACCCCGCCGTAGAAGAGGTCGCGGGTGAGGCGCTGGCTCCTTTCGATGGGCGCGAGGCTCTTCAGGATGCTCACGCGGCCGTAGGCGTCGCCGGCCGCGCCCAGGGTCGTGCTCAGGGCGAGCACGCGCTGGCCGCCGAACACCGCCTCGCGGAACACGTCCTGGCCGGGAGCCGCGGCGGCGACCGCCCCCGACTCCTCCCGCCGGACCTGCCGGCCCGCGAGGAGCGGCCGCCCGCCCTCGCCGACGAGGTCGGCCTCCCCGTCGCCGGCGACGAGCAGCACGACGCCCGCCTGGCCGAGGAAGGGCCTCGCCTCCTCGCCGAGGAGCCGGAGGATCGTCGCCGGGTCGGCGGTGGCGCCGAGGTCGAAGGGCGGCGTCCCGGGACGGGTCGGCGCCTCGAACCGGGTCCAGAGGATCCCCTCCTCGGCGGCGAGGTCGGCGAGGTGCACCGCGAGCGACTGGGGGTTGCCCTGGAGCTGGTCGTAGATGAACCACCGCTCGTGGTTGCGCCGCAGCGTCGAGAGCAGCCGCTTGTCCTGCTCGACGAGGCGCTGCCGCTGGCCGGCCAGCACCGGCACGAGCAGGGCGACGAGGGCCGTCACGCTGACGACGAACACGACCACGAGGGCGAGCGTGACCTTGCCGCGCAGGCTCACCTCGCGCAGCCGGCGCCACAGGCGGCTCACGGCTCCCCCAGCCAGCCGCGCACGAGGGCGCGCGGCTGCCCTTCCGGCCCCGTCTCGACCTGGTAGAGGGCGACGCCCTGGCGCCGGTTGCCGCGGGCGTCGAAGCGGATGCGGCCGGTGACGCCGTCGACCTCGTTCGCGGCGACGGTGTCGCGCAGCCGCCGCCGCGTCGCGGCGAGGCCGTCGCCGACGAGGGCGGCGGCGTCGAGCCGGCCCATCCGCGAGAGCGCGTGGGCGATGACGTGGACGGCGTCGTAGGCGAGCACGGCACGGCAGCCCGGCGGGTCGGAGCCGAGGGCCTGGGCGTAGCGCCGGTCGAACTCCGGCGCGGGCGAGCACAGCTCGACGTAGTACGCCTCGCCGGGCGGCGCGCCGCGCTGGAAGAGGAGGGGGCTCGACCACGCGTCGCCCCCGAGGAAGCGCGCGTGCACGTCGAGCTCGCGGGACTGCGCCGCGACGAGCGTCGCGTCGGGGAACGAGCCCGGCACGAACACGACGTCGGGGCGGAACTCCTTGATGCGGCGCAGCTGAGGGCGGAAGTCGGTCTCGAGCGCGAGGTAGTGGAACTCCGCCACCTCGCGCCCCGGCGCCTCGCGGAAGCGCGCGCCGAAGGTCCGCGCGAGGCGCGCGCTGTAGGTGCGCCCGATCTCGTAGAGCACGGCGGCGCGGCGGGCCCCGAGCTTCTCGACGGCGAAGCCGGCGAGAAGGGCGCCCATCACCTCGTCGGAGGCGCACATGCGGAACACGAACGGCCGCTGCCGCCCGGTCCTGGGATCGAAGGTGAGGTCGGCCGCCGTCGAGACGTTCGTGATCTGCAGGACCCCGCGGGCCTCGGCCTCCTCGGCGACGGCGGCCGACAGCTCGCTCGAGTTCGACCCGACGATGGCGAGGGCCCCGTCGCGCACCGCGTCGGCGGCGGCCTGGCGGGCGTCGACGAAGTAGCTCCCGGTGCGGTAGGCGGCGAGGCGCAGCAGCCGGCCGTGGATCCCGCCGGCGCGGTTGACGTCCTCGACCGCGAACTGCGCGCCCTTCAGCGACTGCTCGCCCGACACCGCGTAACGGCCGAGGGTCGGAAAGACGGCCGCGATCGCCAGGGAGCCTCCGGCCTCGACCGGCTTCGGCGCGATCACGACCGGCTCCACCCGGTCCGGCGCCTTCGCCGCGGGCCGCTCGCCGGCGTTCGGACGAGCGCAGCCGGGCGCGACGAGGGAGAGCACGAGGCCCGCGAGCGCCCGCCGCCGCATCGCCTCGCAGCCTAGCACCACTCTCTCCCGGGGAGTTGCGCCCGGGTCAGAACAGGCGCAGCTGGCGATCGGCGCCGGCGGTGGGCGGCACGTCGCGGCGGACCTCGATCCAGTCGGTCCCGTAGACGCCGGCGAGGGTGAGCTGGACGCCCTTGCGGCCCGCGCGGGCGAGCGCCTCCTCGGCGGCCATGCGCGCGAGCTCGGCGTGGTTGTTCTTGCGCGAGAGGTGCGCGAGCACGACGTGCCGGCAAGACTCGCCGAGCCCCTTCTCGAGGAGGCGGGCGACGTCGTCGTTCGAGAGGTGGCCGAACGGGCCGAGGATGCGCTCCTTCAGCGACCACGGGTAGGGGCCGTCGCGCAGCATCGCGGGGTCGTAGTTCGACTCGACGAGGATCGCGTCGCAGCCGCGCAGGGCCTCGACGAGGCCGCGCGAGAGGTGGCCGAGGTCCGTGGCGTGGCCGAAGGAGACGTCGCCGTCCGTCACCACGAAAGCCACCGGCCGCGCGGCGTCGTGAGGCACCGGGACCGCGCGCACGGCGAGGCGGGCGAAGCTGCGGACCTGCCCCGGCTCGAGCGCGACGAGCGCGGGCAGCTTCTCGCGGGGGAGGGCCGCCGCGGCGAAGGTGCCGGCCGTCCCCCCGACCGGGACCCCCCACTTGGCCGAGAACGCGGCGGCCCCGCGGGAGTGGTCGCCGTGCTCGTGGGAGACGAGGACGGCGTCGAGGGCCGTCGGGTCGACACCGGCGGACTCGAGCCTCTCCACGAGCTGCCGCGGCCCGAGCCCGGCGTCGAGGAGGACTCGGGCCCCCCCGCCTTCGACGAGCGTCGCGTTGCCGTCGCTCCCGGACCCGAGGACCCGGATCCGGAGGCTCAAACCGCCAGCTCGCGCGGGCGGGGCCGCCACCCCCGCAGGTTCCCGAGGACGCTCGCCGCGACGGGACGGTCGAACATGCGGGCGGAGAGGGCCTGCACGTCGTCGGCCGTCACCGCCTCGATGCCGTCGAGGATCTCGTCGAGCGGCACCTGCCGCCCGAAGTGGATCTCCTGGCGGGCGGCGTGGCTCATCCGCGCCGTCGTGCCCTCGAGGGAGAGGACGAGGCCGCCCTTCATGTGGTCCTTCGCCCGCCGCAGCTCGTCCTGCGGGATCGGCTCGTCGCGCAGGAGCCGCAGCTCGTCGAGGGCGAGGCGCACGACCTCGGGGGCCGCGTCGAGGCTCGTGCCCGCGTAGATCGAGAGGAGGCCGGCGTCGGAGTAGGCGGCGATGCCCGACGAGGTCGAGTAGACGAGGCCGCGCTGCTCGCGCACGTGCTGGAAGAGCCGCGAGGACATCGAGCCGCCGAGCACCGTGTTGAGCACGTAGCTCGCGTAGCGGTCCGCGTGGGTCTGGTGCGGCGCCGGCGTCGCGAGGCAGAGGTGAACCTGCTCGAGCTCGCGCTTCGAGCGGGTCACGACGGCGACCGCCGGCGCCGGCGCGCGGCCGTTCGCCTTGGCCGGCACCGGGCGCAGGCCGGAGAAATGCCGGGCCACGAGCGCGGAGACGTCCTCGTGCCGGACGTGGCCGGCCGCCGCGATCACGAGGTTGGCCGGGTGGTAGACGCGCGCGAAGTAGCTCGCGAGGTGCTCGCGGCGGAAGCCGCCGACCGTCTTCTTCGTCCCGAGGATCGGGCGGCCGAGCGGGTGATCCGGCCAGAACGCCTCGGTGAGGAGCTCCATGACGAGGTCGTCCGGCGTGTCCTCGACCATGTTGATCTCTTCGAAGATGACCTTCTTCTCCTTGGCCATCTCCGCGCGGTCGAACGCCGGGTGCATCACGATGTCGCCGAGGATCTCGACGGCGAGGGGCAGGTGCTCGTCGAGCACCTTGAGGTGGAACGACGCGTACTCCTTCGCCGTGAAGGCGTCCATGAAGCCGCCGATCGAGTCGACCTCGGACGCGATGCGCTCGGCCGAGCGGGTCTTCGTCCCCTTGAAGACCATGTGCTCGATGAAGTGGCTGATCCCGGACACCTCGGGCCGCTCGTGGCGGCTGCCGCGCTTCACCCAGACGCCGACAGCGACGCTGCGGACCGAGGGCATCTCCTCGGTGATCAGGGTG
>WBZP01001253.1_pt1 | contig 28580 bp, 21 predicted proteins | sample 5204301 | NCBI WGS metagenome assembly WBZP01 (sample SAMN12412401, study PRJNA552823) | activated sludge metagenome | isolation source: activated sludge from nitrification reactor of wastewater treatment plant... | place: USA: Pennsylvania | collected 2017 | reverse complement strand
AAACGCAACGCCGGTGGCGCAACAACCCGCCGGGCTCGCCTTGGACGCCCCGTTTCAGGCTGCCTATGACACGCAATGACCCAGAAAAAGTCAATGAAATTACCCCGACAATTGCCCTTTCGCGCTCCTTGGGGTAGAGATATATCTAACTGATATAATTGATAATTGATTCAGGTGCGAAAAAGCGATTCTCAATTCCTTTGATCTAGATCAAGAACCCGCACCCTCATGGCCCGGGTGCCGGACCACATCAGCCGACAGCCGGCGGAATCCGGGGCCGGACACAAGCTCAAGGTTTCTGCATACATTTCGGGCTTCCGAGTCGACAGGTGGAGATGGGCGATGGCCCTTCATCGCCGACAAGGGTATAAGCGCTCAGGGGTTCCGGGCAGGGACTGGAAACGGCCATTCTTGTTCTTATTTCGAGAACAATAAATCGATATTGTTCTCTAGAAGAGAACAAAGACCAGGCAAAAGCCATCAGGCCCGGAAGCGCGGGAAGTAGACAAGCCAGCCGAGACGACCCCCCGGTCTCGTTTCCGGCTCACCCCACCACAACGGTTCCTCGACGCCCCGGTAAGAAAGGCGGGCTCTCAGGCAAGCGGCCTCAGTTTGAGGTACGCCAACAACAGCGCCCACCACTCGCCTTGGCGATGCGGTCCAAGAAACTTTCGTGATTCTCCATCTCTTCCGCGGAAGGGCTGACGACCCGTAATCCCGGACGGGTAACCGCAAGACGTCGCACTTCGCCGACACGACCCATCTCCGCCATTTCCTGCGGCCCCTCCAGAGACAGGGAGGTCTGTCCTCCGGTCATGGCGAGATAGACATCGGCCAGGATTTCCGCATCGAGCAGGGCACCGTGATGATCCCGACGGCTGTTGTCGATCCCGTATCTTTTACAGAGCGCATCCAGGCTGTTGCGCTGCCCGGGGTGCAAACGGCGGGCCAGGGTCAGGGTATCCAGGACGGTACAAGAATCCGTTACCGGTGGCAGCCCTGTTCCCAGCCTTCCCAACTCGTGATTCAGAAAACCGATGTCGAAATCCGCGTTGTGGATAACGAGTTCGGCCCCGCTCAGGTAGTCGAGCAACGCCCGGACGATATCGCCGAACCTAGGCTTGTCGGCGAGAAACTCATTGGTGAGGCCATGGACATCCCGTGCCCCGGCGTCGATTTCCCGGTCCGGTTGGAGATATCGGTGAAAGTTATTGCCCGTCAGACGCCGGTCAATCAACTCCACACAACCGATTTCAATGATCCGATGGCCGGCTGACGGCTCCAGTCCAGTGGTTTCGGTATCCAGAACGATCTGCCTCAGATGCACCACAAAGCTCCTTTCATCCTCTTGAGGAACGACCTTGTTCGGTCACTCCCAGATTGGCCAATTGGTCGGCCAGTTCGTTTTCAGGGTGACCTTCATGCCCTCTGACCCATACCCATTCGATGTCATGGGCCTGCCTGGCCTGATCCAGGGCCTGCCAGAGATCCAGGTTCTTCACCTCCGTACGCGCCGAGGTACGCCAGCCGCGTTGGCGCCAGGATTGGATCCAACTGGTGATACCCTTACAAACATATTGGGAATCCGTGGTCAATCGCACCCGGCTTGGGCGCTTCAAGGCTTGCAGGGCCTTGATCACGGCCATCAACTCCATGCGGTTGTTGGTCGTCAGGGGCTCGCCACCCCAGAGACGTTTCTCCTGATCCTTATATCTGAGCAGTACACCCCAGCCCCCCGGGCCCGGATTCCCCTTACAGGCCCCATCGGTATAAATCTCGACAATATCAGTCAACCGAACCTCCGCGCGCACTGGGTTCCACGACCCCTGCCTTGACCAACGCCGCCTGGCGCCGCCACCTCGGTCGTATAGGAGTCAGCCTGGTCACCCGCTTGACCGCCCGGACCAGATAGACGGACGAAAACAGCGGCCACCATCTCCGCCCCGCCCGTTCCAGGAAGGGCAAACGTCCCATCAACGATACCTGCCTGAGCGGGGGCAGAGAAAGGCAGCCACGGGTTAACTCTACCTCGAAGTCCAACTCGCGCAGCCACTCGACAACCCGACCCTGACGGATGAAGCGATTTCCCCAGGGAACGGCGCCAAGTCGTCCGAAACGCCATAATCCAAAAGGATTCATCGGGTTGAATCCAAGGATCAGGACCCGCCCTTCAGGAATCAGCACCCTTTCGATCTCTCGTAGCACCTGTAACGGATCGGACGCGGAATCCAGGGTGTGCAGCAGGATAGCCGCGTCGATCGAATCCGTGGCGATCGGCAGCATGGCCGGATCACCGCAGATCACCTCGGCCTGGGACTCTTTCTCCACCTGGGTGGCCAGGATGGTACGGAAACGGATACGGCATTCCTGCAGCAACCACTCGGCGCAATAGAGTTGCCCGACCTGCAACAGTTGATAACCGAACAGATCGGCGACCATATCCCCCAGTTGTTCACTGATCCGCTCGCACAGGACTCTCCCCGGATAACCAGCATACCATCTCCGAATACCCATCCAGATTGCCGGCTGCTCAAGCATTCTGTCCGCGACACCTATAAAAGGATTAATTGACTCTCATAACGATACTTGTTTTGACCCCTGTCAGTCATTGCCCAAACATACAGCTAGCAATCCGCCCCCTGCTTGCGTAATATCCCGCTACGTCGCGACGGCCTGTGGCTTTGCAGAAATACAGCCATAAAGGCGTCCGCCCGAAAGGCACAGGAACCGAGTGACGAACTGGGGCCGCATTGGCACCAGGCAGCGCCCCCAAGAACCGAAACCTCATTAAGACATATAGGTTGCGCCGATGCGATGGATTCTCCACCGACGCCGGACTTTGGTGTTGTTGTCGCTTTGGTCTCTTGCAGGTTGCCAAACACTCTCAAGCCGGGACCCTTCCTTAGCCGAACACGGGAATGGCGCCTACTGGCCTGGAGAGAGCGAATTCGCGGACACCAGCGCCTATTCCGAACTTTCCCCCCAGCAGAAAGACCAACTGGCGCGTCATGGCCTCCTGACTTCCGAAACCCCCAGATGGGATATCACCCATAGCCCCCCCGTAAAGGATCCCGCCACGGTGGCCGATGCCTGGGATCGCATGCGCCTTGGGTATCGGTTGGAGGTGCCGGATAACTCCCGGGTACAGCAGGAGATCGACTGGTATCTCAACCACCCGGACTACCTTGATCGTGTCCAGCAACGTGCCAGGCTCTACCTGCATTTCATCCTGACCGAAATCGAGGGAAAGGATATTCCTACGGAGATCGCCTTGCTGCCGGTGGTGGAAAGCGCTTTCCACCCCTTCGCCTATTCCCCGGCCCAGGCGGCGGGACTCTGGCAATTCATCCCCTCGACCGGCAAGCTGTATGGTCTCAAGCAGAACTGGTGGTATGACGGCCGGCGTGACATCGTCGAATCCACCCGGGCGGCCCTCGACTTCCTGGTGGAACTCAAGGATATGTTCGACGGCGATTGGGAGTTGGCGCTCGCCGGCTATAACGCCGGACCCGGTACGGTTAGCCGGGCGGTAGAACGCAACCGTCAACAAGGAAAACCCACCGACTTCTGGTCGCTGGATCTACCCCAAGAGACCAGATGCTATGTACCTCGGTTGCTGGCCATCGCCAAGCTGATGGAGTCGCCCGAACAATACGGAATCAGCGTCCAACCCATACCCAATTCTCCCTACTTTGCCGAGGTCGAAGTGGGCAGTCAGTTGGATCTCAAAGTGGCCGCCAATCTCGCTGGCATGAGTCTGGACGAACTGCACAAGCTCAACCCGGGTTTCAACCGGCTGGCCATGGATCCGGAAGGTCCGCATCGTTTGCATCTACCGATTCAGACCATCGGCGGTTTCCAATCGGCGCTGGCCCGCCTCGATACGAACCAGCGTATGCCTTGGCAACGCTATCAGGTACGACGCGGGGAAGATCTCGAGCGCATCGCCAGGAGATACAGCGTGGATGCGGATCTGCTGCGCCAGGTCAATCGGATGCAGACCGACAAACCCCGTCAAGGAAACTACATTCTGGTTCCTGACATCGAACCCTCCGTGGTTTCTGAAACCGACTCCGAGGCCCCGGTCTTGGTGGCTGCCGCACCCGCGACGGCCCGCGAACATCAGATTCATCACGATTCCGCCGTCATCAAGGCGAGAGAGGTAGTGCGCAGCAGCGGTTACAACGCCAAGGCCATTGCCGCCAAGCTGAATAAATCCTACGTGGTGCAGAAGGGTGAGACCCTCTGGAGCGTTGCCCGCAAGTTCGATGTCAACCCCCGGGAATTGGCCCGCTGGAACGGCAAACCGGCCAATGTCTCGCTACGCGCCGGAGACAGTCTGATGCTCGCTCAACGGGAACCGAGTCCTAGTCTTCCGCCCCCACCACCGCAGAAACCGTTGTCAAAGAAGGAGCCGGAAAACCTCAAGGGCGCGCCGGCGGCCAAGCTCGCCTCCCGTACGCCACCGACTCTCCCAAGCAAACCCACCACGGCGGCCAAACCCGCCCCCAAGGCCCTGGCGATGAATTATCAGGTGCAGAAGGGTGAAACCCTCACGGGAATTGCCCGCAAGTTCAATGTCTCGGTCGATGACATCAAGCGATGGAACGAGATCAAGAACAAGGACATCCGTCCGGGACAACGCCTGACCTTGAATCTGGATGGAGCCAGACTGGCCTCCAACCGCTCTCTGTAAGCTTCCCCGCCCCTCCTTGGGTACGACAAGGAGGGAGTTTCTCCCTGCAGTCGGCTGGCCCGCCTTAAGCCAAGCCGTAGGTTGGGCTGAGGCACGAAGCCCAACAGCAACCGATGCGAATGTTGGGCTTCCTTGGTCAGCCTGTCCTACCCCGCTCACTCCTCCTCCAGCCAATCCTCGACAATCAACTGCAGTCGGCTTTCCCCCTGGTAACGGTTGACGTCCAGTCGATAGACCAGATGGAGGCGGTCGCCTCCCAGATCCATGTCCTCGGCGTTGAAGGCGATAGCCTGCACCCGACCCTCCCGTCCAGGCAGACCGAGATCGAGTCGCAGGTGGCGCTCCCCCACCGGACGCGAACCCAGCACGCGGAAGTTCCCATCGAACAGTGGCTCGGGAAAACCCTGACCCCAGGGTCCGGCAAAGCGCAAGGTGGTAGCCGTGTCGAGGCTGAAGTCCTCCGCCTGGAGTTCGCCGTCGCTCCAGATCTCACCCCGCAGGGTGGCGGGATCGAGGCGAGCGCGGACCTCCAGCTCGAAGGCCGTGCGGAAGTCCTCAAAGGCCGATGCCCGTAGGCTGAGACCGGCGGCCATGGCATGACCGCCGAAGCGCTCAATGAGATCCGGATAGCGGCGAGTGACGGCCTCCAGGGTATCCCGCAGGTGCAGTCCGGGCACCGAGCGTCCCGAGCCCTTGAGCTTTCCCTCACCCGCCTCGGCAAAGGCGATCACCGGCCGGTGCCAACGTTCCTTCACCCGGGCGGCGAGGATACCGATCACCCCCTGATGCCATTCAGGGCGGAACAGGCAGAGTCCACAAGGCAGTTCGGTACCCAGGTCGTCTTCCAGCTCGGTCAGATCCTCCAGCGCCTGTTCCTTCATCCCCACTTCGATCTGCCGCCGCTCCCGATTCAGCCCATCCAACCGGCCCGCCAGCTCTCGCGCCCGCCCCTCGTCGTCCGCCAGCAGGCACTCGATACCGAGCGCCATATCCGCCAGCCGTCCAGCGGCATTGAGCCGGGGACCAACGGCGAAGGCCAGATCCGCGGCCACCACCTGGTCCTGGGAGCGTCCGGCGCACTCCAGCAGGGCGCGGATACCGGGACAGGCACGCCCATGGCGGATACGTCGCAGGCCCTGTTCGACCAGGATGCGGTTGTTGTGGTCCAGGGGCACCAGGTCAGCGACGGTTCCCAAGGCGACCAGATCCAGGAAGTCGGCGAGATTGGGCTCATTCAGCCCGCGGGCGGCAAACCAGCCGAGCGCACGCAGCCGGGCGCGCAACACCGCCAACACATTGAAAATGACCCCGACCCCGGCGAGGTGCTTGCTCGGGTACCCATCCCCGGGCTGATTGGGATTGACGATGACATCCGCCTGGGGCAGCTCGCCGCTGGGCAGATGATGGTCGGTGACCAATACCGCCATGCCCAGGGCCCGGGCCGCCGCCACGCCGGCCTGACTGGAGATGCCGTTGTCGACGGTGACCAGGAGATCCGGACGCGATTCCGCGGCGACCCTGACGATCTCGGGGGTGAGACCATAGCCGTAACGGAAGCGATCCGGCACCAGGTAACGCACATCCGGCGCTCCCAGTGCCCGCAACACCCGCACCCCCAGGGCGCAACTGGTGGCGCCGTCGGCATCGAAGTCGCCGAGGATGAGGATGCGCCCGCCCCGGGCCATGACCAGATGCAACAACTCAGCGGCGGCCTCGGCCCCTTTGAGGTCGCTCGGCGGCCATAGTCCCCCGAGCCCGAGATCGAGTTCCCGGGCGTCACCCAGACCGCGTCCCAGGTAGACCCGCCGCAGAAGAGGCGGCAGATGCGACGGCAAGGCATCCCTCGCCTTCGGCTGGCGGCGCAGGAGACGTTTGCTCATCGACCGCTCCAGCCAGCACAAGACGAACCCCTGGGGGATTTGGTTGTCATTGTCGGATAATCCTCCGCCTAACCCAGCTTCAGGACATCGAGAGTGGACAGCGTTCAAGAACAGATCCAACAGCTTGCCAATTACGTGGGCCGCCGTATCCTCGGCCAGGAACGCCTGATCAACCGCCTGCTCATCGCCCTGCTCGCCGACGGCCATCTCCTGGTGGAAGGGGCCCCCGGGCTGGCCAAGACCCGCGCCATCAAGGTGCTGAGCGAAGGCATCGCGGCGGATTTCCATCGTATCCAGTTCACCCCTGACCTGCTACCGGCGGATCTTACCGGCACCGAGGTGTTCCGCCCCCAGGACGGCAGCTTCCAGTTCCAGCCAGGGCCGCTGTTCCACAACCTCATCCTCGCGGACGAGATCAACCGCGCCCCGGCCAAGGTGCAATCGGCGCTGCTCGAAGCCATGGCGGAGCGCCAGATCACGGTGGCCTCGGTCACCTATCCCTTGCCGCGGCTGTTCCTGGTCATGGCCACCCAGAATCCCATCGAGCAGGAAGGCACCTACCCCCTGCCTGAGGCCCAGCTCGATCGGTTTCTGCTCCATGTGCGCATCCAGTACCCGGACGCCACGGCGGAAAAGAACATCCTCCGACTCGCCCGCGCCGAGGCCAGAGCGGCGGACATCCCAACCGGCCTCCAGAGCCCGATCCCCCAGGACAGCCTCTTCCTCGCCCGGGAGCAGATTCTCGACCTGCACATGGCCCCGGCGCTGGAGGATTACATCGTCAGCCTGGTGCTCGCCACCCGCCAACCCGGTCGCTACGGCCAGGAGCTGGCCCATTGGGTGGAATATGGCGGCAGCCCGCGCGCCACCATCGCCCTCGACCGGTGCGCCCGCGCCCAGGCCTGGCTGGCCGGGAAAGACTTTGTCGCCCCTGGCGACATCCAGGCGGTCGCCCCGGATGTGCTGCGACACCGCCTGATCCTCAGCTATGAGGCGGAGGCCGAGGGCGTTACCCCGGATCGGGTGGTGAGCGAACTGCTCCAACGGGTCGCCGTGCCTTGAGGCGATTACCGGAAGAAGAAATCGCCTGAAACCTGATGTCGACGGTCAGGCTGAGCCTCCGGGCCTGGGGCGAAAAAGGGCTATCTTCGTTCTCTATACGAGAACATAACCCTATTTCTGTGCCGTATTGTTCTCTTTACGAGAACGAATGAGCCTACTGGAATCCCCGGCCCGGGGGCTGATGGAGTGAGGATGGTAGGGTACGGTGAGGTACGAAGCGCATCAATCGTAAAGAGATAAGGCCTCGATCGAGGCGGCTCATTCCTAAGCTGGACAGGACATTCGCCCCCTTCGGGACCTTTGCATTATGCTAGCAACCAGCAACGATTCAAACGTAGGATGCTTTAATTATCGAATTGAAAAACCGTGGTCTGTCCCCTATTGTTTCCTGACCGAGTTAATCCAGCGAACGCCCTACATCGGTAAAAATATCCTCAAGGCTTCGTTCGGTTAAAGGCCAGTTGGTCTTTGAAAAATTTGGATACCGTTTGGCTAGGTAATAAGCCAAGAGAATGGCCGGCAAGCGGTATAACGTAGTAGTCGCGGCACGCTCTCGGATTCGATCAACATGTGCTACGTTGGCCTCGTAAAAACTCTTTACCTCATCAATCGTGAGGTCTGACCGAGACTTAAGGTATGCGTCCACAATCAGATGATTGCTCAAAGCTTCCCGATCGAAATTCCGTCCGACATGGTCGCGGTAAAGCGTCGCTAGATCATCTATCCAGCGTTCGGTTTGCTTGGATTCCCGCTTGATTTCAGCCATAACGTCCTCGAACAACGCATCGGTCGTTTCAATCAAAGCCATGCCCCTAGCCACCAGACGTTCGACAGTTCGCGCCTCTCGTTTCCAGTCGTCCGAGCTAGGTTTGTAAAAGGAATCATGCGTTAACTCGCTATGAGCGTGTTGAAGTAGCGTCCTAATTTGAATTTCGCATGGCGTTCCTTCGACGATGTGCGTACCTTCATAGTCAACTCCCCGACGTGCCCTTACGACATAATGTAATGACTGGTACTTATCAAAGTGATAGGGACTTTTAGTACGCTTACTCTCGAAATCCAAGTCTTTACTTGGTGGATTCCAGAGAGGAATTGCTTCGACGATCCGCCCTACCAGATCAACGTGAGCTCCCAATAAGACGACAAAGCGCACTCCAACCTTGTCCTCCATTTGGTTATAGGGATCGGTGTATTTTCCTCGTTTGACCACGAATGCCTTATGAAGTGCGGAGTTCAAGTCTTTAAGCCGTGGTTTCGGGGCGATCTTTAAAAATCCATGACAAGCATCGCCGAGTTCAGACTGTAGCTTCTCGCAAATGGCGGTGGAAACGCAATCTCCCCAAGCTTGCAACATCACACGCTCTGCATCGAAACGAGCGATAAACTCCTGCTCGGTCATTCTTGCGAAACGATCTTGCCCGCAATCCGTAGCGTAGTCGAGTTTTCGTCCTCGGAAACTACAACAACCAGTTCATCGAACTTATCTGGCGGTGCGTGTATTTCCACCTTACTCGAATAAACTAATCTACGTTTCCGGAGAGAACGTTTAATGTATTCCAGGTCTTTTGTCACCGCCGTCTTCGGAAATCCCTTCCCGACCATAAAATCTTCGTAATCGTCTCGGATCTCTTGCGGAAGATAGGTTTCAGCAAATTCGGCGAGACGAATCGTTGCCTTATTGCTCACGCGAAGCTCGGTATACAGCGACTGTTGAAGATCCATCTTCGTCTCATCGTCCAAATCCGCTTTGGAGATAAAATCTCGCGTAAACTGATAGAAGTCACGGGTTAGTTTTTTGTCGGATTGGCGTATTTCAAATCCTAGAAATTGGTTATAAAAGTACTCCGCTGCCGGGCGGGTTTCTTTGCTCGAAATGTAGTGATCATAAACAAAGGCTCTATAATTGCCAGGATCGAGGCCATATGATAGGTCGTGGCCCGCTTTCAAATGGCTGTCGGATACTAGCAGGCCAATTTTATAAAGCTTTTGGTTCGGGGTTAATGCCAGCTCATCCAGGTAGGTCATAAAAACAGCGGTATCGTCTTCATTTGTCGCAAATCCTTCATGGACTTCCGCCTTGATTACCGCCAGAAATAGCTTTCTCGCTACACCGATTTCCCCTTTGACCACTACGACAAGGCCGCCGGGTAGTTTGCGCGTTGACTGCGCTTCATTGAGGAGGCGGGGCATTTCTGCCGAAATTTCGATAAATCGCGCTTCATCATGAAGAGCAACCGCCGCATATCGGAAAAAGGTACCTTCGTCAAAGCGTCGAATGTTCATCTCCACGCCATGCCCGCTACCGAAAGCCTTCACGATCCTGTTTTGTACAGTATCAAGTCCTTTGGAATCTAATATAGTGACCTTGGTACTCGCTCGAACTTCCGGAATAGCCTCGTCCGTTCTCGTAAAAACTCGATGGACGATAAGATCGGTAATTTTAAGAAGCTCGAATTCGAACGGTTGCGAGGGGATACCAGTTTCGCTCATATGGAAGCCCTGTCATTCCAGAGTTTTTTCTTTAGCGCGATGGGGTTTGTAACCCCGTCGCGATCGTTTGGTTCATCGTTGACCCGTTGCCGGACGGGGCATTCGCCCCATCCGGGATCTTTGCACTGGGCTAGCAACCAGCAAGGGTTCAAACGTACGCGATGGGGTTGTAAACCCCGTCGCGCTTAGCTCCTATCACCCTCACATTCCATTCTTGAACTTCGGGTGGCTAGTCGGGTAGGTCGGGCAAAAGCATCGCGTTGCCCGACATTTCATAACAGCTAGGTAGGGTACGCACTGCGTACCTTTCCTGTGGATGTGCTCTTTGTTGATTAGCGAATTCCGAAAATGGTAGGCGGTGCATACCTTACGCGGCCAAGCTCAGCCGAACCGGCGGAGCGTAGCGGCGCCGGGTCAGCTGGAGCAACTTGTTAGGCATGAACCTCCACAAATTCACTGTAGGAATGTGGCTGTGGCACTAACACACCTTCCTCTTTGAGGCCCTCAAGGTGAAACTCGATGGCTTCCTGGATGAGATGCAGAACTTCTTCCTTGGTTTCAGCCACTGCGATGCAGCCAGGAAGATCAGGGACGTATGCCCCGAAACTATTTGGACCTTTCTCTATGACGACCATGTATCGCATGTGACTCTCCTACTTGAAACCAGCCTGCTTCAACACGCTATTGAGTGTTCCGGGCGGGACATCAACACTGGATTTGCCCGAAACAGTGACCGTCCCCGGCTTCGTCGGATGGTGGAACTGACGGTGGCTGCCTTTCTGACGCACCTGTAACCACCCATCAGCCTCGATCAGCCCAATGAGTTCCTTGACCTTCATACTTGAAAAATTGCGCGGGGCCATAGGGCGCAATAGGCGCTCGCCGTATTGCGTCGCATGGTCCTTGTTTTCCATCCGGCGCAATACGCTTCGCTATTGCACCCTACAGGGGCTAACGCAAACCTCATAGGGTCGCTACGCGGCCCCCTATCCCCCTCACATCCCATTCTTGAACTTCGGGTGGCTAGTGGTTCCACCGTCGCGCACCTGTCTCAGCGCCAGGGCATAGTCATGCAGGAGGCGCAGGGCAAAGAGGATGCGCTCTCGTAAATAGGGATCCGAGCGGGGATCGTTTTCCCCTTCCTCGTTCAAAACCCGTTCGACATGACGCACTATGACCTGCTCGGGGATGTAACAGATCCGATTGTTCTTGTAGCTGCTCATGCGCAGCTCGGCTACCGGATAGGCGCCGCCCTCCCCCGCCGAGACGGCGACGATGAGGGCCGGTTTGTGGGCCAGTTCGCCCTGGCCCCACATGAGGAAAAAGTTCTTCAGCCCGGAAGGCACCATGCCGTGCCACTCGGGGGAGATGACGACGAAGCCATCGCTGGCGGCCAGCGAGGCGGAAAGCGGCGCCAGCCTTTGCTGCCACAGAGGATCCTTGGCCATGTCCTGTTCCCACAGCGGCAGGGGAAAATCCGCCAGATCAATGAAGGCGGTCTCATCGCAAAGCTGGTTTTCAAGCAAGGTGCGCTCGATGAAGCGACCAACCTTGGCGCTCTGGGAGGGACGGCGATGGCTGCCGCTGACGATGGTGATTTTCATGTGATTGTCCTTTGAATAGGATCAGGACTTGGGGGCATGAGTGGCTGACGCCTGGCATGCCTCAACCCGTTAGCCCAGGTTCTTTGAGCTTGTAGGCTGGAGTTGAGGCGCTTAGCGCCGAAACCCAGCGTTTTGAACCTCATCATGCTGGGTTTCCGCTCCGCTGCAACCCAGCCTACGGGCGGCTCGATCGTTCCGGCCAAGGCGTGAGAGGGCTCAATAATCGACCTTCCAGTTGATGCCGAAGGCGGAGCTGGAATCCTGATCGACCGAGGTCTCCACCGACAACTGGCGGCTGATTTCCTTCTCCACCCTGACTTTACTGGCGCCACTGCCGAGCCCGCTCTCCACCTCCAGATAGACATCCTCGCGCAGGTATTTGCCGGCCTTGACCGATTTGTTCTCCGAGCCGGCACCGCCCATGTCCAGGGTATCCAACCCGAGGGAATCCCGGGCCTTGCCGAGAAAATCCAGGCTGCGACCGCCGCCGGCCAGGGTCTTCACCGCCGCCGCCAGCTTGAGCGCCTGCAACGCGGAAATATCCTTGACCGAGCGATCGAACAGCAATCGCGCCAGTACCTCGTCCTGGGGCAGGGTCGGCTGGCTCTCCAGGGTCAGCTTGGGATTGAGGACCGAACCCTTGACCGAGAGGATGGCGAGCATATCCCGCCCGGCGGCATCCGCCTTGAGGTTGATGTTGGGGATGGGCGGGCTGCCGCCGTAGAAATCTATGCTGCCTTCCTGGATCTTGAAGCGCCGGTCGAGAAAATCGAACAACCCGCGCTGCACCCGGAGCTGGCCGGTGATCCGGGGTTCCTGGGCCTGGCCGGCGATCTCCAGGTTCCCCCGCCACTCCGAATCCAGCCCACGTCCGCGGACGAAGGTGCGGGAGGGGATATCGACCTTGATGTCCAGGTTCACCGGATAGGCTGGGGCCTTGGACGCCTTATCCGGCTCCTGGCCACCCTTGGCCTTGGCCCGACCGCGGATCTCCTTGACCTCCAACTTGGGTACATCCGGTCCCACCCGTTCCGGGATGCGGATCTCGGCCTTGTCGATGCTGAGATTTCCCTTGGCCTGGGCCCCACGCTGATCCCCAGCCACCGCCAACCGACCGCTGAGGGTGGCGCTGGCGTCATCGCTCCGCACCAGCGTGGCTTGGTCCAGATTGACTTCGGTATTCAGTTGAAAACCTCCAGACGCACTGTCGAGCGTCAGTCCGCCCTTGGCCTCGATGCGCCCCACCCCACCGTCGTTGGCGCTCAATCGAGTGATATGGGCAGACTGGCCGGACAAGAGGATCTCCAGGTCCAGATCCTTGATCAGGGTACCGCTGAGACCGTTTTCATAGAGTCCACGCTGGAGCCGGATGCTTCCTCCCAACTCCGGATTCCCGATACGGCCACCGAGACGGACCGCCGCCTGCAATGCCCCGGCCAGCTTTTGCTCATCCAGACTGAGAAACCGGCTCAAACGCCCGATATCGGCGTCGGCCTCGAAGCTCCCCTGCAAAGGCGAGCGTTCATCGAGGCGGAAGTCGAAAGGCTCCAGGGCCAGGCGCATCGGCACCGCGACATGGAGTCGCGCCGGTTTGTCGGTCAGCCCGGCGATCCCCAGATCGGCCGCCAATTGCCCGGAAATGAGTTCGGCCTTGGCGGTAACCCGGGCCGGTGGCAGTTTCTTGGCCTCGGCGGTGAGACCCTTGAGACCTTGCACATCGAGATCGAGCCTGACCTGGGGCTGCGCCTTGGTACCACCGAGATTGACCTTGGCCTTGGCGGTGCCCTCGATCTCGGCCAGCCCCAACTCGGCGAGGAGTTTCAATGGCAGGGGATCCAATACCAGCTCGGCGTTCAGATCCCGGGCACCCAGCCGGCCTTCGGCGCTGAGGCTGGCGCCGGCGAAATCCAGTCCCAGGCGACCCAGCCGCAGCTCCTTGTTGGCGCCCGCCGTCAGTTCCACCGGCGCCTTGAGCTGGAAGGGCTTGCCTTGCCAAGCCCCGGTCAGGCGCTGCAACAACAAGCGCTTGTCCTGGCCGACTTGCTGCAACTGGGCGTCGAGATCGACTTTGGTGTTCTTCGGCTGGAGGGCGACGACCTTGGTACTCAAGTCCAGCCGCTGTAGATCCCCCTTGGCGGTGACCGTCACCGATTCCAAACGATTGTCTCCCTGGGCGATCCCTTTGGCGAGCAGACGCAGATCGAGTCCGGCTAGCGCCTGGGCGTCGGCGAGGGCGAGATCGGCCTTGACCTCGTCGAGATGGCCGAAATCGCCGCCGAGCGCCGATCCCTTGAGTTGCAGCTTGACCTCCTGGGTCTTGGGCGCCGCCAGGGCGACCACCAGATCCAGGGCGCCCTTGAGATCTTTGCGTCCACTCCAGAAGTTCAAGGCACCGAGGTCGGCGGCCCGCCCCCGCAGTTCGCCCTGAACCAGGGAAGTTTTGGTGTCCAGCTTGAATTGGCCTTGCAATTGGGTGGCGGGGGCGCTCAGTCGCAAATTGCTGATGGTCAGGGCCGCCCCTTGTTGCGCGAAGGCCGTGCTCAGCCCCAGGGCCTGGGACTGGGGTCCCAGACGGATATCCAGCTCGCCCTTGGGATCCTTGGTGAGCTGATCGGCGTTAACTCTGGCCTGGAGTTGTTGCAGATCCCGTCCGTCGTATTTCAGACGCTGCCCTTGGAGTTCCAACCTGGCCCGCGGCGCCTGGAGCGTCCCCTCCAGGTCGAGGTTGGCGACCAATCCCCCGGCGATCGGGATGCCGGCCCCCTTGTCCAGCACCTCCAGCCTGGGCAGGGATACCTGAGTCCGCAGAGCCAGTGGCCCTTCGGCCAGGGGGACGGCCCCTTGGGCGGTCAGGTCCACTTCCTTGCCCTTGAAGCTCAAGTTGTCCAAATGGAGCCGTTTGTCTTTCAGTTTGGCGTTGGCGGTCAGGACCAGCTCCGGCCCCAGCAAGCCTCCGGCGGCCGGCGGCAGGCCGTTGAGCTTTCGCGTTCTGATCTCCAGCCGTGCCCCACCGGACGAGGCCCCCTGGCCGATCTCGGCCTGGGCATTGAGCGAGACACCGCCGCTGACCTTGGCCCCGGCCAGCCCGGCCCAGGGCGCCAGATCGGCGATATCGGCACGCAGATCGAGGCTGCCGTCCTGGTTCTGGGGGTTGAGTCGGCCGCTGAGATCCAGGCCGATATTTCCCCCCGCCACCTCGAAGCGCGGGATCTCGATGGGACCGGTCGCCGGTACTCGCAGCTCACCCTTCCAGGTCAGGCTGTCCGCGGGGACTTCCGCTCCCGTCTCCAGACCCTTGATCCGCCCCTGGATAGCCATCCCGACACCGGGGAAGCCTTGGTCCAGGGTGCCGAGGAATTGGCTCTTGACCTGGGTCGCCAGTTCGGCCAGCCGCAACTGGCCGGCCTTGAGCCCATGGCCATCCAGGATCAGATCCAGTTTGGGTGACAGCAGCTCGCCGGCGCCGAGCAGCTTGAGCTGGGCGGAACCCGAGAGCGGCTGCCCGATCAGGGGCTCCAACCGGGCGAGATCGGCGACCTTGAGTCCCACCTCCAAACCAAGGCGATTGGCACCGAGATCGGCCTCCGCCTGGGCCGCCAACTCGGCCAGGCTCAGCTTGTCGGTATTGAGCCCCTCGGCTTCCAGTTTCAGGTTTAGCTTGGGAGACTTGAGGTCACCCTCGCCTTGGAGTCTGAGCCGGGCGGAACCGGCCAGGGGGCGACCGACCAGGGGCCGCAACTTGGCGAGATCGCCGATACCCAGCCCCAGATCCAGGGCCACCCGTCCAGTATCGAGGTCGGCCTCCGCACGTCCATCCAGCTTGGCCAGGGCGGTTTCCAGTTGCAGTTTCCGCAGCACTGGGTGTTGTTCGCCGGCCAACCGAGCGCCTAAGGCAAAGGGGATTTTCTGGCCGATGAGGGCCGCAATCTTGGGCTCGATCAGACCGGCGGCAGGGGTCAGGGTCCCCTCCAGACCGAAATCCGGGGTTTCGCCCAGGGCCAGGCGCAAGGAGCTGACCAGTTCGAGCATTCCCGGCAGACTCAGCTTCAGTTCCCCGGGCCAATCGGTGATCGCCCCCCGGCCATGCAACTGCAGCGATAGCGGACCAGTGAGGGGCAGCTTGGCCAGGCGTTTGACCAGGCCGCCGCTTTCCTCGGCCTCCAGATTCAGCTCCAGGGTCTGATTGGGATCCAGCCCAGCCGCGAGGATGACCTTGGCGGTATCCTGATCGAGCCGCCGCAACGCCAGTCGCGCCCGTGCCCCCTCCTTCGAGCCCGCGGTGACCTCTCCATCGAGACCCAGTTGGATCGCCTCGCCCAACACCGGGGCGCCGAGGGCGATGGACGACAGGGCCAGCCTGTCGACCTGGATCAAGGGCAGTCCTTCGGGCAGGCGCAATTCGATCGGCCCCTTGGCGGACTCCTTGACCGGCGGCGGTTCTACCTTTCCCTGGGTCGGCGGCAGGCGTTCGAGGGCGAAGCGGCGCAGGCTCAATTCCTCGACATGGACACGCCCTTGTAGCAAGGCCATGGGCTTCCAGGCCAGACGCAGGCCTTCGAGTTCGAGCCAAACCCCCTGCTCGTCGGCAAGGGTCAGATGGTCCAGACCAAAACTGAGGGGCAGATGGCCCTGCCATCCTTCCAGTTGGATGTTGATCCCCTGCCCTTGCAAGGCGCGCTGGCCCCAGGTCAACAACTGGACCCGCACCGGATCGAGCTGCAACAGGGCGAGCACCAGCAACACCAGCGCCAGAGGCAGCAACAAGAGCGAGAGGAAGATGAATAGGAGTCGACGCAGCTTCATGACGCTAAAAGGCCTGACCTATGCTGAGGTAGATTTGAAAGGAATCGTCGAACCCATCGCGTTTCTTGGTGGGCACGCCGACATCGAAACGCACTGGCCCGATGGGGGTGGAGTAACGTATCCCGGCGCCCACGCCGACGAAAAAATCCCCCCCGGAACCCGGCAGGAGGTCGTCGAAGGCGCCGCCGCCATCGACGAACAGCACCCCGCCAAGGTTCTGGGTGAAACCCACCCTGGTCTCCGCCGAGAGTTCCAGCAGCGAGGCGCCGCCGATGGGTTTGCCGTCCGCGTTCTATGGCCCGGCCATCTGGTAGGCGTAACCGCGGATGGAGCCACCACCACCGGCATAGAAACGTTCGTCCGCCGGCACGGCATCGCGCTCGGCGCCAAAGATACTGCCGAGAGCCACCCGTCCCGCCAGCACCAAGCGTCGCCGGTCCAGGAGTTCGTAATACCGACTGTATTTCCCCAACGTCTTGCCGAAATAGAGGCTGGTGTCGAGGATGTTCACATAGGGCGCCCCTTGCAGGAAGAGCTTCCCGCCCCGGCTGGCGTCCAGCCGGTTGTCGCTGAAGTCCCAATCGAACTTCACCGGGAAGGACAGCAGCCCGAAGTTGTCCGAACTCTCGGTGTTGACATCATCCACCTGGCTGAGGCGGAAGGCGGGACCCAGGGTCAGGGTCATGTTTTTCGCCAATTGGCGCTCCAGACCGATGCCGGCGCCGGCAGTGAGGCTGGTATAGGCGTCGGTGTCCTCATAGGCCAGGCGTCCGTCCATCACCAGGGCCTGATCCGGGCGATAGAAACTCGGCTTGCGATATTTGCTGTCGAGCGAATAGCCGATGCCGGAGAGGGTGCCTTCGATGGAGAGCCGCTCACCGGCGCCGAAGTAGTTGCGATGCCACCAACCAGCGCTCACCGAAGGGCCTTTGGTGATGTTGTAACCCAGGCTGGCCTTGAAGGTACGGTGGAAACGCTCCACCAATTCGACCTGGAACGGCAATTGCCCCTGGGCGTCGAGTTCGGTCCCGGGTTCCACCCGGATAGTAGCGAAAAGATTGGTATCCGCCAGCGCCTGGCGCAGATCCTCCACCAGGCTGGGTCGGTAGGGGGCACCGGCTTTCCAGGGCACCAGGGTTTGGAGAAAGGCGGTATCCACCCCGGACGCGCCCTTGAAGCCGACCTCCCCGAGCTTGGCGGCTGGGCCCGGATGCAGTCGCAGGATGACCTCCATGGCGTGGCTGGCGTGATCCACGGTGACCTGGCGCTCGTCGAGCCTGGCCAGGGCATGGCCGGACTCCCTCGCCCCGGCGAGGAGCCTGGCCTCCGCCGCCAGCACCCGGGAGGCTTCCGCCGCTTCACCGGTGACCAGCCCCAGTTCTTGGGGGGAAGGCGGACGGTAGGGATTCCCGGCGTCGAGGTTGTCGATGCGGCTATCGCCGAAACGATAGAGCGGACCCGGCTCGACGGCGAACACCAGCTTCAGGGGTTCGGCCTCTTCCTCGATCCTGAGTTCGATCCGGCCGTCATAGTACCCACGAGCGCGCAGGGCCTCGCGCAATTGGGGCAGATCGGCCTCGGCGCGGTGGCGCAACACGCTGGTGCTGGCCGGCTTGCGCTCCTCCATCAGATGGGCCGCCGAGACTTCGAGGAGATAGGCCTGGAGCGGCTCGTCGGCGACCTCGACCCTGACCTCGTAAGCCAGACCCGGTGCCGGGGTCTCCTCGTCCGCCGGATAGCCGCCGCGGCTCAGTAGCATGGTTAAACAGAACAGCGACCATCCCATGACGCCAAGTATCCGGGGCGGCTTGGCAGGCCGGGGATTTATGAAATAATCGCGCTCTTCCTCCGGAACAGGGTTGGAAAGCCCGGATCGAGCCACTCCGCAGACTTTGGACATCATGAACGCACAGCCACGTAAAATCCTGATCACCAGCGCCCTTCCTTACGCCAACGGCCCGATTCACATCGGGCACCTCGTGGAATATGTCCAGACCGATATCTGGGCCCGCTTTCAGAAGCTGCGGGGTGAGGAATGTTACTACGTCTGCGCCGATGACGCCCACGGCACCCCCATCATGCTGCGGGCGCGCCAAGAAGGCATCACCCCGGAGGCCCTCATCGCCCGGGTCGCCGCCGAGCACAAGGCCGATTTTGCCGCCTTTCACATCGGCTTCGACAATTACCATTCGACGCACTCGGAGGAAAACCGCTACTGCGCCAATCTCATCTATGAGCGCAACCGGGACCAGGGCCACATCCTCACCCGGGTGATCACCCAAGCCTTCGATCCGGTGGAACAGATCTTCCTGCCCGACCGATTCATCAAGGGGGAATGCCCCAAATGCGGCGCCAAGGATCAGTACGGCGACAACTGCGAGGTCTGCGGTGCCAGCTATTCCCCCGGGGAACTCAAGAATCCCTATTCGGCGGTCTCCGGCGCCACGCCGATCGATAAGGAATCCGAGCATCATTTCTTCAAGCTGGGTGACTTCGAGCCCATGCTACGCGCCTGGACACGGGGCGGCCATCTGCAGAAGGAGGTCGCCAACAAGCTCGACGAATGGTTCCAGGCCGGGTTGCAGGAATGGGACATCTCCCGCGACGCCCCCTACTTCGGCTTCGAGATCCCGGATCATCCGGGCAAATATTTCTATGTCTGGCTCGACGCCCCCATCGGCTACATGGCGAGCTTCAAAAACCTCTGCGACCGCACCCCGGGGCTGGACTTCGACGCCTGGTGGGGAGCGGATTCCAGCGCCGAGCTGTACAACTTCATCGGCAAGGACATCGTCTATTTCCATGCCCTGTTCTGGCCGGCCATGTTGCATGGGGCGAATTTCCGCACCCCGACGGCGGTCTTCGTGCACGGTTTTCTTACCGTCGACGGCCAGAAGATGTCCAAGTCCCGAGGCACCTTCATCAAGGCCCGTACCTATCTCGACCATCTCAACCCCGAGTATCTGCGCTACTACTTCGCCGCCAAACTGGGGTCCGGGGTGGACGACATCGACCTCAACCTGGACGACTTCGCCCAAAGGGTGAACGCCGATCTGGTGGGGAAGTTCGTCAATATCGCCAGCCGGGCGGCGGGCTTTCTCAGCAAGAAATTCGCTGGCCGACTGGCCGCGGTGCTCTCGGGGGACATGAACCCGGCGCGGGAAGACAACCATGTCGCCGCCGTCACCGCCCGGCTGCAAGCGGCGGCGGAGAGCATCGCCGCCCATTACGAGGCCAGGGATTACGCCAAGGCGGTAAAAGAGATCATGCAACTGGCCGACGAGGTCAACCAGTACACCGACGAGAAAAAACCCTGGGTACTGGCGAAGGAGGCGGGACAGGAGGCCGAACTCCAGGTCGTCTGTAGTGTTCTCATTAACGCCTTCCGGCTGCTCTGCCTCTACCTGAAACCCATACTGCCGCACCTCGCCGCCCAGGCCGAGGCTTTCCTTGGCGTGCCACCGCTGAGCTGGGAGGAGGCCGGACGCCTGCTGCCCGCGGGGCATCGGATCAACGCCTACAACCACCTCATGACCCGGGTCGAGCCGGCGCGCATCCAGGCCATGCTGGCCGCCTCCCGGGAGGACCTGACGACCAAACCGGCGCTCGCCCCCTCAGCTCCGTCCACATCCACCAGGGTGGGCACGGCCCACCAAGATGGTGCGCCTGGCGCACCCGACAGGACTCCTGCGTCGCCGCTGGAGCCCATCGCGCCCTCCATCGAGATCGGCGATTTCGCCAAGCTCGATCTGCGGGTGGCCCGGATCCTCACCGCCGAGGCGGTCGAAGGCGCCGACAAGCTGCTGCGCCTGACCCTGGATCTCGGCAGCGAGCCACGCCAGGTCTTCGCCGGCATCAAGTCCGCCTATCGACCCGAGGATCTGGTCGGGCGGTTGACGGTCATGGTCGCCAACCTCGCGCCGCGCCAGATGAGATTCGGCGTTTCGGAAGGCATGGTGCTGGCCGCCGGACCCGGAGGCCGGGAGATCTTTCTGTTGACACCCGACAGCGGCGCCCAGCCGGGGATGCGGGTGAAATGATAAATGATGGAGAAACGCCCGATGCCAAGCTTCAGATACGCCCTGTTACTCGCCCTCCTGGGCCTCACGCCGTCACTCGGCGCCGAAGGGATGGCGGATAGCCGTCAACTGGTCGAGTTTCCTCCAATGATGCGGCAACACATGCTGACCAACATGCGGGACCACCTCCTGGCGCTCACGGAGATCCAGCAGGCCCTGGGCGCGGGACGCTTCGATCAGGCCGCCGAGATCGCCGAACAACGGCTCGGGATGTCTTCGCTGGTGGCCCATGGCGCCTCCCACATGGCGCCATTGATGCCGGAAGCGATGCGTGAGATCGGCACCCAGATGCATCGGGCCGCCAGCCGCTTCGCGGTGCTCGCCCAGGAGGCCGCCGTGGACAGCGATTACAAGCGCGCGATCGGCGGACTCGGCCAGGTGACCCAGGCCTGCGTCGCCTGCCACATGGCGTTCCGCGCCCCCTGACCAACCCGGGCGCGCCAGGCGCACCCTCGATGTCTGGCGCCGCGCCACTGGCATGGGCGCACAGGCTCCGGGCATCGGCTGAAAATGGCCGTTTTTCGTTCTCGTTACGAGAACAATTACTCTTTATTAAGATGGATTGTTCTCTACTGGAGAACAGAAAACCGGCCTGAAACGCCCAGGCCCGGAAACGACCCCAGGGGAAGCTCAGGACCGGGATCTCGGCCTGAAAAGATAGATGGCCAGCAGCACCAGAAAGGAGAACGCCAGCATGCCCCCCGCCAGCCAATGGGCCTGAGCGTATTCCAAGGCCTCCACATGGTTGTAGACCGCCATGGAGAGCACCTGGGTTTTGCCGGGGATGTTGCCGCCCATCATGAGTACCACGCCGAACTCGCCGACCGTATGGGCGAAGGCGAGGATGGCCGCGGTTAGAAAACCTGGGCGGGCCAAAGGCACGACCACGGAAAAGAAGCTATCCCAGGGACCGGCGCGCAGGGTGGCGGCGGCTTCCAGATAGGCCTCGCCGATGGACTCGAAGGCCTGCTGCAAGGGCTGTACGACGAAAGGCAGGGAATAGACCACGGAGGCGACGACCAGGCCGGCGAAGCTGAAGGGCAGTAAGCCCAGCCCCGTCGCCTGGGTAAACCAGCCGATGGGTCCCTGGGGCCCCATGAGCACCAGCAGATAAAAACCAAGCACGGTGGGCGGCAACACTAGGGGCAGGGTCACCAGGGCGCCGATCACCCCCTTGGCCCGGCCACGGCCCCGGGCCAGCCACCAGGCGATGGGGGTGCCGATCAGCAGCAGAAGCAGGGTGGTCAGGCTGGCGAGCCTCAGCGTCAGCCAGATAGCGTCGAGATCCGCTGGGGTCAGCATGGCCCCGATCCCAGGCGCTCAGAGCCCGTAGCCGAAGGAACGGATCACCGCCCTGGCCTGGTCTTGCCCCAAGTATTGCATCAAGGCCACCGCCCCCGGCTTGTCCTGGCCCGGGATGAGCAGGAGCGCCTCCTGGCGGATGGGTTGGTAGAGATGATCGGGGACCAACCAGCCCGAACCCTCGCCCTTGATTACCTGGGACAGGGCGACGAATCCCAGTTCCGCGTTGCCGCTGGCGACAAACTGATGCGCCTGGCCGATATTCTCGGCCCGCACCAGCTTGGGTTGCAGCCTCTCCACCAACCCGAGTTGGGTCAGCACCTCCATGGCCGCCGCGCCATAAGGCGCCACCTTGGGACTGGCAATGGCGAGATGATTGAATTCACCTCGCTTCAGCACCTCGCCTCGGTCGTCCACATAACCGGCCTTGGCCGACCACAACACCAGCTTCCCAACCGCATAAGTGAAGCGGCTGCCACTCACCCCAAAACCTTCCCGTTCCAGTTTGGCCGGGATCTCGGCGTCCGCGGCCAACACCACATCGAAGGGGGCGCCGTTCTTGATCTGCGCATAGAACTTGCCAGTGGAACCGACGGAAACCACCAGCTTATGACCCGTCTCCCGCTCGAACCCGGCGGCCATCGCCTGCATGGGAAGGCTGAAGTTGGCGGCCACGGCGACCTGGATCTCATCCGCAAGACTACTTTGGACTGTGAAAACCACACACAGGAGCAAACATTTCAAGAGACTGGCGAACATGGCGATTCTCATTGTGATCAAAGGACAACCTCAGCCACGCACGGCGAGGATTATGTGGGAGGCCTTGATAAGGGCGCAGGCCCGCACCCCTTCCTTGAGGCCCAGGGAGTGGACGCTGTCGTTGGTGATAATGGCCACCACCAGCTTGCCGCCAGGCAACTCGATCACCACCTCGGCATTGACGGCGCCTTCCTGGCAACGCACCACCGTGCCACATAGCCGGTTGCGGGCGCTGGTCTTGAGCCCCGCGTCGGTGGTGAGGATCACCCAGGGGGCCTTGATCAAGGCATAGGCCTCCACCCCCGGGGTCAGGGCCAGGTGATCCAGGCTTTCGTTGGTAATGATGGCGGCGAGGGCATCGCCACCGCCGATATCCAGGATCACCTCGGCGTTGACGGCGCCCCGCTGGACGCGGGTCACCCGGCCGAGGAATTGATTGCGGGCGCTGGTCTGCATGTCGAACCTCCGGATAAGTTGGTAATACTGATCGAAATCCTCGAGGGTCTCGCCCAGGGCCGCGAGCAGCCGTTCCCGCTCCGCTTCCAGGCGGCGATAGACCGCCACCAGACGACGTCCGTAGGGGGTGAGGCGGGTGCCGCCGCCGTGACGTCCACCGGCCTGGCGCTCCACCAGGGGTTGCTCCGCCAGGTTGGTCAGGGTCTCCACCGCCTGCCAGGCGGCCTTGTAGCTCATGCCCATGGCCATCGCCGCGGCGTTGATGGAGCCGCAACCATCGATGCGCTCCAGCAGTTCCAGGTGATCCCAACGCCGGCCCCCGCTCCAGCGGGCGCTGGCCACAGTCACAAGAGAAGCTGAATTCATAGCGGTCTCCGATACCAGGGGGAGTACTCGTTATTACCTCATACTACATAACGCAGGTCAAACCTACGCGGCTTTCGAAGCCGTAAAATCCCCCCTCACCCCCCTTTGTCAAGGGGGGAAGCAGATTGAGCTTGCCACCCATCAGTTTGTTTTCCCCCCTGGTAAGGGGGGATTGAGGGGGGTTCAGGCCAGAAAATCCCCCTTCTCCATCCTTTTCCAACGGGGAAGAGGCCTAGGAACCTTTCTCGCCAAAACTGATAGGTGGTAAAGCAGGCGAGAAAGGGATCGGTTTCGGTTTTGGATTTGTGATTTAATCTTCAGCATGTACCGTCCTTTTGAATTCTTCGTCGGCCTGCGCTACACCCGCGCCAAACGCCGCAACCATTTCATCTCCTTCATCTCCGCTTCCTCCATGCTCGGCATCATGCTGGGCATAGTCGCGCTCATCACCGTGCTGTCGGTGATGAACGGCTTTCATAAGGAGGTGAGGGAACGCATCCTGGGCATGGCCTCCCATGCCAACATCGTCGCCGCGGACAATCGCCTGGAGGATTGGCGTCGCCTGGCGCAGCAGGTTGAACACCAACCCCATGTGCTGGGCGCGGCGCCCTTCGTCGAGGTGCAGGCCATGCTGGTCAACGGCGAGAATGTCAGCGGCGCCCTGCTGCGCGGCGTCTTGCCGGAGGAGGAACCCAAGGTCGCCGATATCCTCCCGGCGATGAAGCTGGGGCGGCTGGAAAGCCTGAGCGACGGCGAGTTCAATATCATCCTCGGCAAGGAGCTGGGGGCCAGGGTCGGCGATCTGATCACCGTGGTGACGCCCGAGGTGAGCTTCACCCCCACCGGCATGGTGCCCAGGCTCAAGCGCTTCACCCTGACCGGTATCTTCGAGGTCGGCATGGGCGAGTACGACCGTTCGGTGGCCTTCATCCATCTCGGCGACGGGGCCAAGCTCCTGCGGCTCGGCGACCGGGTCAGCGGGCTGCGGCTCAAGTTCGACGATATGTTCCTTGCCCCCCAACTGGCGCGACAGATCGCCCTGGAACTCCCGGGCTTCTACCGGGTGCGTGACTGGACCCAGCAGCACCGCAACTTCTTCAGCGCCCTCAAGACCGAGAAACGCATGATGGGGCTGATCCTCTCCCTGATCGTGGCGGTAGCGGCCTTCAACATCGTCTCCGCCCTGGTGATGGTGGTAACCGACAAACAGGGGGACATCGCCATTTTGCGCACCCTTGGGGCCTCGCCGCTCAGCATCATGGCGATCTTCATCATCCAGGGGGCCACCATCGGGCTCTTCGGCACCCTGCTGGGCATCCTCGGCGGGGTGGCGCTCGCCCTCAACACCGAAGCCCTGGTGGCCTGGATCGAACGCACCTTCAACGTCGACTTCCTCGATCCCAACATCTACTACATCAGCCGCCTGCCTTCGGACCTGCACTGGGACGATGTGGGTCTGGTCGCCGGCACCGCCTTCATCCTCACCCTGCTCGCCACCCTCTATCCGGCCTGGCGGGCGGCCCGTACCCAGCCGGCCGAGGCCCTGCGCTATGAATGAGGCGCCGCCGGTACTGGAGGCCCGTAGCCTGTGGCGGAGCTTTCGCGAGGGCGGGCTGGCGGTCGAGGTGCTCAAGGGGATCGATTTCCAGGTCCCCAAAGGCCGGCGTATCGCCATCCTCGGTTCCTCCGGCTCGGGGAAAAGCACCCTGCTGCACTGTCTGGGTGGGCTGGATCGCCCGACCGGGGGACAGGTGTTCTGGCATGGGCGGGATATCCAATCCGTCAGCGAGGCCCAACGCGGGCGCTGGCGCAATCGGCTGCTGGGCTTCGTCTACCAGTTCCATCATCTGTTGCCCGAATTCACCGCGCTGGAAAACGTCGCCATGCCCTGGTTGATCGGCGGTCTCCCGGCCAACGAGGCCAGGTCACGGGCGGCCAACATGCTGGAGCGGGTCGGCCTCGGGCCTCGCCTGCGACACAAGCCCGGCGAACTCTCCGGTGGCGAACGGCAACGCACCGCCATCGCCCGGGCGCTGGTCACCGAGCCGGACTGCGTGCTCGCCGACGAACCCACCGGCAACCTGGATCAGCATACCGCCGAGGGCGTTTATGAGCTGATGCTCGAACTCAACGCGGCCATGGGCACCAGCTTCGTCGTCGTCACCCATGACCATGGCCTGGCCGCCCGCATGGACGAGATCTGGTACATCAAGGATGGAGTGCTCCGCCGCACCTGATCCGGCCACCAAGCCGGGTCCAGTCCCGTCCCGACCGCCGTCCCCTGTCTCGCTGCCGGTCCTGGCCCTCGCCTTCCTGCTGGGCGACCTGGGGCTGCAATCCCTGCCCGAACTGCCGCCGACCTGGGTGCTGTGGTCTGGGCTGGCCCTGTCGCCGACACTGTTATGTATCCGCTCCCTGCGCTGGCTGGGCGCCCTCGGCATCGGCTTCTTCTGGGCGGCGATCTTGGCCCAGTGGAACCTGGCCGCGAGGCTCGATCCCGGACTGGAGGGTCGGGATCTCTTGGTGCGGGGAATCATCGCCTCGATCCCGGAATCCCAATCCCGGGGCATCCGCTTCGACCTCATCCCCAACTCCATGCTCTCTGGGGAGGAGCCGGGATCCCCACCGAGCAAAATCAGGCTGAGCTGTTACCAGAACTGTCCGGAGCTACGGGTCGGGGATCTGTGGCAGGTTCAGGTCCGCCTCAAGCGGCCCCATGGCTTCCTCAACCCAGGGGGCTTCGACTATGAAGGCTGGTTGTGGCAACAGGGGATAGGCGCCACCGGCTATGTGACCGACACCCCGGAGCTGAACCGACGCCTGGAGACTTCGCCCTGGTCGAGGCCGGTCGACCGACTGCGACAACTCATCCACGACCGTATCCTGGCCCAACTGGGGAGCGGCAACCAGGCGGGTCTCGCGCTGTCCCTCAGCATTGGCGATCGCAGCCTCATCGATCAGGACCTCTGGCGGGACCTGACCCGCACCGGTACCAACCACCTGGTCGCCATCTCAGGTCTGCACGTCACCATGCTCGCCGGACTCTTCCTCTTTCTCGGTCGCTGGCTCTGGTCACGTAGCGAGCGGCTCTGTCTGCGGCTCCCGGCGCAACATGCCGGCGCTCTCATCGGCATGCTGGCCGGTTTGGGCTATACCGCCATCGCCGGTTGGTCGGTACCGACCCAGCGCACCCTCCTCATGCTCCTGGTGGGTCTTGGCAGCCTGCTGGTGCGGCGAAACACCACGCCCATGAACACCCTGGCGCTGGCCCTGCTGGTGATCCTGCTCTATGACCCGCTGGCGGCCCTGTCGGCGGGATTCTGGCTGTCCTTCGGGGCGGTGGCGGCGATCCTCATCGTTAATAGCGGACGGCTCGGACGGAGCTCCTGGACGGGCACCTGGCTGCGGACCCAATGGGCCGTCACCATCGGCCTCCTGCCCCTGTTACTGTTTCTCTTCCGGCAATTCTCCCTGATCTCGCCCCTGGCCAATCTCTGGGCCGTGCCCTGGTTTGGACTCATCCTGGTGCCCCTGCTCCTCTTCGTGGTCACGCTGCTGGTGCTGCTGCCGGAATGGGGAAAGCCGCTGCTGGATTGGCTCGGATATCCCCTCGACTGGACCTTGACGGGTCTGCATTGGTTGGCCGATTGGCCCTGGGCGATCTGGCAACAACCCGAACCGCCGCTCTGGGTCTGGCCCTCCGCCCTGCTCGGCAGTCTCGTGCTGCTCCTGCCGCGAGGGACGCCGGGCCGCTGGACGAGCCTCTTGTTGCTGGCCCCGGCCCTCCTGATCGGGCCCCAGGGACCGGTGCCGGGAGAGTTCAGGTTGACGGTCCTGGATGTCGGCCAGGGCAACGCCAATGTGGTGCAGACCCAGGGCCACAGCCTGGTCTTCGATGCCGGCCCCAGATACTCCGCCGGGCTGGATACCGGCGCCTCGGTGTTGGTGCCCTTTCTCCGTTCCCAGGGTATCGCCCGGGTGGATGCCCTCGTCCTCAGCAACGCCGATGCCGATCATGCCGGTGGGGCACAGACCCTGGTCGCCGCGGTGGAGGTCGGGGACATCTACTCCGGCACCCCGGCCCAGCTTTCCCTGCCGGGGGTCCGGTCCTGTGTCTCGGGGATGTCCTGGGAATGGGATGGGGTGAAGTTCCAGTTCCTGCATCCGGAGGCCGGGCATCCGTGGCGGGGCAACAACGCCTCCTGCGTACTGCGCCTCAGTAACCCGACCGCCTCCGTGCTCCTGACCGCGGACATCGAGGCCGCCGCCGAAACCGAACTGGTCAGACGCTGGGGGGCGGTCATGGCCAGCGATATTCTGCTGGTGCCCCATCACGGCAGCGGCACCTCCTCGACCCGCGCCCTGGTGAGCCAGGTCCGCCCCAGGTTCGCCCTCTTTTCACTAGGCTATCGCAACCGTTACGGCTTCCCCCACCCTCGCGTCGTGCAAGCCTGGCGGGATGGCGGCGCCAGGGTGCTGACCACCCCGGGTTCGGGGGCGATCCGCTTCAACGTGTCGGCCAAGGGCTCGCTGAAGGAACCCATGCGTGAGCGGGTGACGCGGCGCCGCTTCTGGCGACAGGCGGCGGAAGGGTTGGAATAAAGCCGGGCTCAGGCCAACGCCTGTTGCAGATCGGCGATCAGGTCTTCGACATCCTCCAGGCCGATGGAAAAACGCAACAGGCTATCCGCGATACCCCGTCGCGCCGTAAGAGGGCGGGCGGCGCTTGATTATCTGGTGAATGCGCTACGCCCTTCGACGGCTCGAGCAAGAGACGGGCAGCCCTCAACCCCGGGCGGATTCAAGTTACAAGTGCACCACGGAGGGCGTCGGCGAAGACATCGTAGGGGGCTCGGTAGTTGAGGCATTTCCGTGGACGTTGGTTGATCTTGAGGACAACCGCCTCCAGTTCCGCCGGGCTCACCTTACTGAAATCGGTTCCTTTTGGGAAGAAGTAGCCTCTTCCAATGACAGATGAGCCTGAAAAGAGGGGCGTGATTCCAACGTGAGATGAGCCTGAAGGCACGGGTGAGGGCATCATACGAGGATGATCGTGATGCTTCAGACCCGAGGGCTCAAGACC
>WBZP01000677.1_pt1 | contig 28584 bp, 25 predicted proteins | sample 5204301 | NCBI WGS metagenome assembly WBZP01 (sample SAMN12412401, study PRJNA552823) | activated sludge metagenome | isolation source: activated sludge from nitrification reactor of wastewater treatment plant... | place: USA: Pennsylvania | collected 2017 | reverse complement strand
ATCTCGAGTCGGTGCCCCTGGACGACCCGGCCACCTACGAGCTGCTCTCGCGCGGCGACACCCTGGGCGTGTTCCAGCTCGACGGCGGCCCGATGCGCGACCTGCTGCGCCGCATGCAGCCCACCGAATTCAATGACATCGTGGCGGTTCTCGCGCTGTACCGGCCGGGCCCGATGGGCATGAACGCCCACAACGACTACGCCGACCGCAAGAATGCGCGGCAGCCCATCAAGCCGATCCATCCGGAACTCGAGGAGCCGCTGGCCGACATCCTGGCCGAGACCTACGGTCTGATCGTCTACCAGGAGCAGATCATGTTCATCGCCCAGAAGGTGGCCTCCTACACCATGGGTAAGGCCGATGCGCTGCGAAAAGCGATGGGCAAGAAGAAGATCGAGGTGCTCGAGGCCGAGTATCAGGGCTTCAAGGAGGGCATGACCGCCAACGGCTTCTCCGAGAAGGCCGTGAAAGCGTTGTGGGACACCATCCTTCCGTTCGCCGGCTACGCGTTCAACAAGTCGCACGCCGCCGGCTACGGGCTGGTGTCGTACTGGACGGCCTATCTCAAGGCCAACTACCAGTCGGAGTACATGGCCGGTCTGCTCACCTCGGTGGGCGACGACAAGGACAAGGCCGCGGTCTACCTGGCCGACTGTCGCCGGCTCGGTATCACGGTGTTGCCACCGGATGTCAACGAGTCGGTGCAGAACTTCGCCTCCGTCGGCGTGGACATCCGGTTCGGTCTGGGCGCGGTGCGCAACGTCGGCGCCAACGTCGTCGCGTCGCTCATCAAGACCCGCGCGGACAAGGGTGCCTTCACGGATTTCTCGGATTACCTGAACAAGATCGAGGTGACCGCCTGCAACAAGAAGGTCACCGAGTCGCTGATCAAGGCCGGCGCATTCGACTCGCTCAAACACGCCCGCAAGGGACTGTTCCTGGTGCACACCGATGCGGTGGACTCCGTGCTCGGCACCAAGAAGGCCGAGGCGATGGGGCAGTTCGACCTGTTCGGCGGGGGTGATGAAGAAGGAGGCACCGACTCGGTATTCACCATCAAGGTGCCCGACGAGGAGTGGGAGGACAAGCACAAGCTGGCCCTCGAACGAGAGATGCTCGGCCTGTACGTGTCCGGTCATCCGCTCGACGGCGTGGCGCATCTGCTGACCACCCAGGTGGACACCCAGCTCCCGGCCATTCTCGACGGCGACGTCGCCAACGATGCGCAGGTTCAGGTCGGCGGCATCCTCACCGCGGTCAACCGCCGGGTGAACAAGAACGGGTTGCCTTGGGCCTCGGCCCAATTGGAAGATCTGACCGGCGGCATCGAGGTGCTGTTCTTCCCGCAGACGTATTCGATGCACGGTGCGGAGATCGCCGACGACGCGGTGGTGGTGCTCCGGGCGAAGGTGTCGGTGCGTGACGACCGGCGCTCGCTGATCGTGCACGACCTGGTGGTGCCGGACTTCTCCAACGCGCAGCCCAACCGGCCGATCGCGGTCAGCCTGCCGACCCGGCAGTGCACCATCGACAAGGTCAGCGCGCTCAAGCAGGTGCTCGCCCGGCATCCGGGCACCGCGCAGGTGCACCTTCGGCTGATCAGCGGCGACCGGATCACCACCCTCGAGCTCGATCAGTCGCTGCGGGTGACGCCGTCGTCGGCGCTGATGGGCGATCTGAAGGCGCTGCTCGGGCCGGGCTGCCTGGGCGGCTAGGTCTTTACACCGGGCCGGATGATTACTACGTTCTGTAGTAGTCGATGGCGAGGGAGGATCCCATGCGGTGGCGCGGTGTCAGTCACGTGGAATTCGCGGTGCTGGACTATGACGAATCGATCGCCTTCTACGACGCCATGTTCGGCTGGCTGGGCTACAGCAGCTTCTCCTCGCTGAACATGGAGTATCAGTCGATCTACTACATGACCCGGTACCTCAACCCGCACAGCTACATCGGCATCCAGCCGGCGCGATCGGGGGAGAAGCTGACCCATCCCGATCAGGCGGTCGGGATCAACCACATCGCCATATGGGCGCGCAGCCGGCGGGAGGTCGACCGGTTCCACCGCGACTTCCTGGTCCGGCGCGGATTGCCGGTCACCGACCAGCCCAAGGAGTACCCGCAGTACTGGCCCGGGTACTACGGGGTGTTCTTCGACGACCCGATCAACGGGATCCACTGGGAACTGGCATGGGTGCCGAAGGTGCCCACCCCGCGGCAGGTGTGGTCGTTCTACCGCGCCATGCGATACCACGCTGGGAGCCGGCCTGACCTGGCCGCAACGGCTCCCGGACTGGTGTGGCAGGCCCGGCGAACACTGCCGTCGCGCGGTAACTAGGGGCAGGGCACCCCGTTGGGCGTCCGGAACGGAACGCCGGCGGGGGTGTAGCACGGTGGCAGGCCGGCGGCGATCTGCCCGGCCTCCTCGTCGGCACCGGCCAGGACGGCCCCGGCGGCGACGTCGCCGGCGATGTTGGTGCAACCACCGACGCTGACGTGCCGTCCGCCGACATCACCGCAGACGTCCGCACCCGCGGTGGGTGCAACGGCCAGGGGTGCCAGTGTCAATCCGGTTGCCGCCGCGACGGCGGCAAGGGCTGGGCTGAGTCTCATGTCGCGACCTTCCATGGCTGACACATCGGGCGTCCCAGTGTCAGCCCGCGGCGTCGGGCGCTCGGGGGTTTCTGCGAATTCACATCGAATCGACAGGTTAGGCCCACCGGCCGAAAATCGGCGACGTCAGCGGCGGGTGTGCTGCAGCCCGAAGGTGAGCCACAGCAGGGTGGTCACGGCGGCGCCCATCAGCAGTGCACTCCCGGCCTCGACGCTGGTGGCGGCCACTACCGCGAAGACCGCGATGCCCGTGATCAGGGCGAACAGTTTGTAGACCGGCCAGGGCACTCCGGCGATCGACACCTCGCGGGAGGCGGGGTGCGCGATTGCGGAGCGGAACTGTTCGGCGCTGGTCATGTCCGTGACGATAGTCCGTAACCATGATTTCGGGAAGCCGAAACACCGGATGTGGAACGTCGATTTCGCTAGGCTGACTACATGCCTCTATCTGGAGATTATGAACCCAGCACGTTGGATTGGGCGCGCGAAAACGCCGAGGAGATCATGGCGTCCGGCGGCACCAAGGGCATGGAGATGCGCGGCATGCCGGTCATCCTGCTGACCACCGTCGGCGCCAAGAGCGGCAAGATCCGTAAGACACCGCTCATGCGCGTCGAGCACGACGGGCAGTACGCCATCGTCGCATCGCTGGGCGGAGCGCCCAAGAACCCGGTCTGGTACTACAACGTCAAGGCGCACCCGCACGTCGAATTGCAGGACGGCACCGTTTCGGGCGATTACGAGGCGCGCGAGGTGTTCGGCGACGAGAAGGCCGACTGGTGGGAGCGGGCGGTCGCCGCCTACCCCGACTACGCGGACTACCAGACGAAGACCGACCGCCAGATCCCGGTGTTCGTCCTGACGCCGTCCAACTGATCCCCGAATTCGACGTTCTGGTCGGTCCCACCCGCGCTTTTGCGCCGGAACGTGCGTTTGGGCGTTTGGAAAGGCCGCGTGGCACCATTGATCGGTGTCCGCTGAAGTGAGCCAGAGTCCCCGGGTGTCGCCGCTGTGCGCGGCCGATGTCGAGGCGGCGGCCCAGCGAATTTCCGGCGTGGTGACACCCACTCCGCTGCAGTTCAGCGACCGGCTCTCCCAGCTGACCGGGGCGCTGGTGTACCTCAAGCGGGAAGACCTGCAGGTGGTGCGGTCCTACAAGCTGCGGGGCGCCTACAACCTGCTGATGCAGCTCACTCCCGAGGAGAAGGCCGCCGGGGTGGTGTGCTCGTCGGCCGGCAATCACGCACAGGGTTTCGCACTGGCGTGTCGATCGATGGGCATCCACGGCCGGGTCTACGTCCCGGCGAAGACGCCGAAACAGAAGCGGGACCGGATCCGTTACCACGGTGGCGAGTTCATCGAGCTGATCGTCGGCGGCAAGACCTATGACCTGGCCGCCCAGGCGGCGCTGGACGACGTCGCCCGCACCGGAGCCACCCTGGTGCCGCCCTTCGACGACGTGCGCACCATGGCCGGGCAGGGCACCATCGCCGTGGAGATCCTCGATCAGCTCGACGGGGAGCCCGACCTGTTGGTGGTGCCGGTCGGCGGGGGCGGTTGCATCAGCGGCATCGTCAGCTACCTGGCCGAACGCACGACGGCCACAACAATTCTCGGTGTCGAACCGGCGGGCGCGGCGTCCATGTCAGCGGCGCTGGCCGCCGGTGAACCGGTGACGCTGGAACATGTCGACCAGTTCGTCGACGGCGCCGCGGTGGCGCGCGCCGGCCAAATGCCGTTCGGGGTGCTCTCGGCCGCCGGTGACATGGTGTCGGTGACGACGGTCGACGAGGGTGCGGTGTGCACCGCGATGCTCGACCTCTATCAGAACGAGGGCATCATCGCCGAGCCGGCCGGTGCGCTGTCGGTCGCGGGTCTGCTCGAGGCCGACATCGAGGCCGGGTCCACGGTGGTGTGCCTGATCTCCGGCGGCAACAACGACGTCTCGCGTTACGGCGAGGTGCTCGAGCGGTCGCTGGTCCACCTGGGGCTCAAGCACTACTTCCTGGTCGATTTCCCGCAGGAACCCGGCGCACTGCGCCGGTTCCTCTCCGAGGTGCTCGGCCCCAATGACGACATCACCCTGTTCGAGTACGTCAAGCGCAACAACCGCGAGACCGGCGAGGCGCTCGTCGGTATCCAGTTGGGCTCGGCCGCCGATCTGGAGGGTCTGATGGAGCGGATGCAGACCTCGGAGAGTCACATCGAACTGCTCGAGCCGGGCTCGCCGACGTACCGCTACCTGACCTAGAAGTCCCAGGGGCGGCGGGATGTTCGGGCGACGTCAGCGCCGGCGCAGGACGGCGAACGAGTGCCCGTCGAGCGCAGTGCCGGCCGCACCGGCACGCGGGGTGCCCCACGCGTACACCACGTCACCGGTGACGGGAACGGCCACCGCATCCGAGCCCAGGTTGCAGGCGATCGCGAGTGTTCCGCGGTACAGCACGATCCAGCGCGCGGCCTCGTCGAAATCGACCTCCATATGGTCCAGCCAGAAGTCGTTGAGATCGGGCTCGTTGCGGCGCAACGCAATCAGATCCCGGTACACGCTCAACATGCTGGCGTGGCCGTCGGATTCGCGTTCGGCCCAGTTCAGCTTCGAGCGCGCGAAGGTCGCCTCGTCCTGCGGGTCGGGCACGGTGGCGGGATCCCAGCCGTGGTCGGCGAACTCGGCCTTGCGGCCCTCCCGGGTGGCGTCGGCCAGATGTGGTTCCGGATGCGAGGTGAAGAACTGGAAGGGGGTGGACGCCGCCCACTCCTCACCCATGAACACCATTGCCGTGAACGGCGTCAGCAGCGCCAGGGCGGCGCTGACCGCCAACTGCCCCGGTGTCAGGTAGGCGGTCGGCCGGTCGCCGGCGGCGCGGTTGCCGATCTGATCATGCGTGCAGGTGTACGCCATCAGGCGCGACCCGGGAATGGTCGCGGTGTCGAGCGGACGGCCGTGGCGGCGTTTGCGGAACGACGAGAAGGTGCCGGCGTGGAAGTAGCCGGACTTCAGCGTCTCGGCCAGCGTCTCGATCGAGCCGAAATCGGAGTAGTAGCCGTGCTGTTCACCGGACACCGCGGTGTGCAGCGCGTGATGGATGTCGTCGTCCCACTGCGCGGTCAGGCCGTAGCCCAGTTCGCTGCGGGGTGTGATGAACCGCGGGTCGTTGCGGTCAATCTCGGCGATCAGCGACAGCGGCCGGCCCAGTTGCGTTGCCAACGCATCGGTTTCGAGCGACAGCTCCTCGAGGATATGGATGGCAGTGGTGTCGACCAGCGCGTGAACGGCATCCAGGCGCAGTCCGTCGATGTGGAAATCGCGCATCCAGCGCAGCGCGCACCCGATGATGTGGTCGCGCACCGCATCGGAAAGATCGTCGGCGATGTTGATGCCCTCGCCCCAGGGATTGGTGCCCTTGGACAGGTAGGGGCCGAACCGCGGCAGGTAATTGCCGGACGGTCCGAGATGGTTGAAGACGACGTCGAGCAGGACTCCGAGTCCGCGGTGATGGCAGGCGTCCACGAATCGCACCAGCGCGTCCGGTCCGCCGTACGGTTCGTGTACGGCGTACCACAGCACGCCGTCATAGCCCCAGCCGTGGGTGCCGGCGAAGGCGTTCACCGGCATCAGCTCGACGAAGTCGACGCCGAGTTCGACGAGGGCATCCAGCTTGTGGATCGCGGAGTCCAATGTTCCTGCCGCAGTGAACGTTCCGATGTGCAGCTCGTAGATGACCGAGCCCGCGACGGATCGCCCCGCCCAATCGGCGTCGGTCCACGCTGCGGCGCCGGCGTTCCACAGCTGGGAGCGTTCGTGCACCCCGTCGGGTTGGCGCGGTGAACGGGGGTCCGGCAGCACCGTGGGGTCGTCGTCCAACAGGAAGCCGTAGCGGGCGTCGTCGGACGCGGCAACGGTCGCGCGCCACCAGCCGTCACCCGAGGGGGACGGACTCATCGGGTGCACGGTGCCGTCCACCTCGAGTCGGACCAGTCCGGGATTCGGCGCCCATACGGCGAACTCGTGTTCAGCCATCGGTGCGCTCCAACAGTGCCACGGGCAACGCGCCGAACAGGGTGCCGGCGGCCACGGTCCCGCCGTGATCCGCGTCCGTCAGGCAGTCCCGCCAGGTGCCGGCCGGGAGTGTGAGTGTGGTTGACCCCCAGCCGGTTTCGGACAATCCGACCGTCCATCGGCTGACCGCGACCACCACGTCCGCGCCGCGCTCGAAGGCGACGGCGTGCTCGGCCCGCTGGCCGTCGGCCGGTAACGCGGTGTAGCCACCGGAGCGGAAGGTATCCGGATGCGCGCGGCGCAGCCGCAACGCCGCCCGGACCACCCGGAGCTTCGGGTGCTCGAGTGCGTCGAGGGCGTCCCGGCGCGCGGCGAAGTCGACCGGGCGGCGGTTGTCCGGGTCGACGAGGCTGTCTTCCCAGAGTTCGGTGCCCTGATAGATGTCGGGAATGCCAGGGGCGGTGAGAGCCAACAGTTTCTGTCCGAGGGCGTCACTGTCGGCGTGGACGGCCAGCGCGTGGAGCAGTCCGGTCAGTCCGGTCGCCACCGGGCCGTCGATCACCGCATCGACCCAGGTGTGCACCGCCGTCTCGAAGGCATCGTCCGGATCGATCCATGAGGTGTGCAGGTGGGCTTCGCGGACGACCTTCTCGGCGTACGCATGCAGCCGATCGCGCAGGCTCTGGTCGACCCGCCCGGACCTCGGCCACACGCCGAACATGTTCTGCCACAGGAACAAGCCGGTGGCCGGATCCGGTGGCGGGCACAACGCCTGCCAGTCGGCGACCAGTTGCGACCAGAGTCCGGGTACCTGGGACAGCACCCCGATGCGGGCGCGGACATCCTCACCTCGTTTGGTGTCGTGAGTGGTCAGCGCCGTCATCGACGAGGGCCAACGGTCGGCCCGGACCGCGGCACTGTGGTGGAATTCGGCGGCACTGACGCCGAAGCGGTGCGGTTCGCCGCCGACCTCGTTGAGCGACACGAGGGTCGGATCCCGGTAGAACAGTCGGTCCTCGATGGCCTTCGCGGTCACCGCGCCGCACAGCTGTTGGATCCGGGCGGCCGGCTCGCGGTGCTCGAGCGCGGCGGCGACGGCGGTCAACGGTGCAGCAAGTTCGGGCCGGGCCGCGACCGTTTCGGCGATGGCGGTGGACATCGTCGCCGCCAGGGCCGGATAGTCGCAGCGGTAGACGTCGATGTGGGTCAGCAAGCTGGTGATTGCATCGGGCAGGGCGGGGTGGTCGGTGCCGGTGGCGCTGACCACCGCGCGGCGGACCCGGGCCAGTTCACTGCCGAGTGTGTCGGTGGCCGCGGCGGCCTTGAGTTCCCTTGCCGGACCAGGGCTCTGGGTGAAGCCGGCCGCGGCGGCGAGATCCCGCAGCGGGATGCTCCCGGCGGGGTCGACGAACAGCCCGCCGATCTCCCGCAGGGCGTCGTAGCCCGTGGTGCCGTTCACCGGCAGGCAGGCGTCGAGCGCCTCGTCGGGTGCCAGGATCTTCTCGATGACGATGTACGCATCCGGGCCGGCGAGTTCACGGAGGCGCTGCAGATAGCCGACCGGGTCGGCCAGCCCGTCGGGGTGGTCGATACGCACGCCGTCGACCAGGCCCTCGGAGAACCACCGGGCCACTTCCCGGTGACTCGCCGCGAACACCGCGGGATCCTCCTGGCGCAGCGCGGCCAGCGAGGTGACCGAGAAGAACCGGCGGTAGCCGCACACCGCCGTGCGCCATCCCGTGAGGCGGTAGTGCTGGCGGTCGTGGATCTCCCGCGGTGTGCCCGTCGCGGTACCGGGGGCCAGGGGAAACTCCTTGTCACCCAGCCGGAATACCTCGCCGTCGATCTCCAGGTGATCGATGTCGTCGTCGGATCCCAGGACCGGCAGCACGATCCGGGCGTCCGGGTCCAGGTCCCAGTCGATATCGAAGTAGGAGCTGTGGGCGGAGTTCCGGCCGAGCCGGAGCACGTCCCACCACCACGGGTTGTGCTGGGGGAGTTCGACGCCCACGTGGTTGGGCACGATGTCGACGATGAGGCCCAGGCCGCGGGACCTGGCCGCCGCGGCGAGGCGGGACAGACCCTCGGCCCCGCCGAGTTCCGCCGAGACGGTGGTCGGATCGGTCACGTCGTAGCCGTGCGACGAGCCCGGTGCCGCGGTGAGGATCGGCGAGAGGTACAGGTGCGAAACACCGAGTGCGGCAAGGTAGTCGAGGACCGACTCGGCATCGTCGAAGGTGAACGACGTCCCACTGGCGGGGCCGCGCATCTGCAGGCGGTACGTCGCGAGTACGGCGGCGGGCTGGTTCACGGGAATCACGCCGTCTTGCGGAACACCAGCACCGAACGTCCGGGCAACGTCACCGCTTCGCCGGCCTTGACCACCAGGTCGACGGCGCCCGTGGCCGCCGAGGTGTCCAGATCCGCCGTCCACTCCGTCGCGTAATCGCCGTCGGGGGTGAGGAATTCGACGGGAGCCTTGTGCGCGTTGAAGCACAACAGGAACGAGTCGTCGACCACCCGTTCGCCCCGGGCGTTCGGCTCCGGGATCGCCCGTCCATTGAGGAATACCCCCACTGATTTGAACCCGGAGTTCCAATCCTCGGCGGTCATTTCCGTGCCGGCCTTGGTCAGCCAGGCAATGTCGGGGGTCAGATGGTTGGTGCGGATGTGCTCGCCCGCCAGGAATCGGCGCCGGCGGAACACCGGGTGAGCCTTGCGCAGTGCGGTCACCCTGCGGACGAACATCAGGAGGTCGACGTTGGTATCCAGCATCGACCAGTCCATCCACGACAGCGTGGAGTCCTGGCAGTAAACGTTGTTGTTGCCCGACTGGGTCCGCCCGATCTCGTCACCGTGACTGATCATCGGGGTGCCCTGCGAGAGCATCAGCGTGGCCAGAATGTTGCGCATCTGCTTGGCGCGCAACGCCAGGATCTCCGGATCGTCGGTGGGGCCCTCCACACCGCAGTTCCAGGACCGGTTGTGGCTTTCGCCGTCGCGGTTGTCCTCACCGTTGGCCAGGTTGTGTTTTTCGTTGTAGGACACCAGATCTGCCAACGTGAAGCCGTCGTGTGCGGTGACGAAATTGATGCTGGCCGACGGCCGCCGACTGGTCGCCTCGTAGAGATCCGACGACCCGGTGAGCCGGGACGCGAACTCGCCCAGGGTTGCGGGTTCGCCCCGCCAGTAGTCACGCACGGTGTCGCGGTATTTCCCGTTCCACTCGGTCCACAAACCCGGGAAATTGCCGACCTGGTAGCCGCCCTCGCCGATGTCCCACGGTTCGGCGATCAGCTTCACCTGGCTCACCACCGGATCCTGTTGCACCAGATCGAAGAACGCCGAGAGCCGGTCCACGTCGTAGAACTCGCGCGCCAGCGTCGAGGCCAGGTCGAACCGGAATCCGTCGACGTGCATCTCGAGCACCCAGTAACGCAACGAATCCATGATCAGCTGGAGCGTGTGCGGATTGCGCGCGTTGAGACTGTTACCGGTGCCGGTGAAGTCCTTGTAGTGGCGCAGGTCGCCGTCGAGGAGGCGGTAGTAGGCGGCGTTGTCGATGCCCCGGAAGTTCAGTGTGGGCCCGAGGTGATTGCCCTCGGCGGTGTGGTTGTAGACCACGTCGAGGATCACTTCGATGCCCGCCTCGTGGAAGGCCTTCACCATGTACTTGAACTCCGCCACCGCGCTGCCGGCGGCCCGCGTCGCGGCGTACTGGAACTGCGGCGCGAAGAATCCGACGGTGTTGTATCCCCAGTAATTGCGCAATCCGAGATCGAGCAACCGGTGATCGTGCAGGAACTGGTGAACGGGCATCAGCTCGATCGCGGTGACGTTCAGCGACCTGAGGTGCTCGATGATGGCCGGATGGCCCAGACCCGCATAGGTGCCGCGCAACTCCTCGGGGATGCCCGGATGGGTCTGCGTCATTCCCTTGACGTGCGCCTCGTAGATGATCGTCTCGTGATACGGCGTACGGGGCAGCCGGTCGTGCCCCCAGTCGAAGTAGGGGTTGATCACCACGCTGGTCATGGTGTGACCCAGGGAATCGATCATCGGCGGGCTGCCGCCGGTGGCGAGATCGTCGGCGTTCAGGTCGTAGGAGTAGACGGCCTGGGAGAATTCGACGTCCCCGTGGAACGACTTGCCGTACGGGTCGAGCAGCAGCTTGGACGGATCGCAGCGATGTCCGGCCGCGGGATCCCACGGGCCGTGGACCCGAAAGCCGTAGCGCTGCCCGGGGCTGATGGTCGGCAGATAGGCATGCCAGACGTAGCCGTCGACCTCGTCGAGTTCGATCCGGTCCTCGGTGCCGTCACGCCCGATCAGGCACAGCTCGACCCGGTCGGCGACTTCGGAGAACAGCGAGAAGTTGGTTCCGGCGCCGTCGTAGGACGAGCCCAGCGGGTAAGCGCTGCCGGGCCACACCATCGGCACGGTGGGGGGCTCGCTGGTTGACTCGCTGACGGACACCGTTCGACCTTATCGGCGCACGGCCGAGGCTGCGCGACTGTCGGGAGGACCGGGGGCGATTGTCACCACCAGCCGGTCGCCCGGCCCATCTGGCGGCCCAGTTCCGGGATCATCGTGCGCATGTAGGTGGCCGTGAAGTGGTGAGAATCACGGTAGACCAACACATTTCCCTCCACCGCCCGGCAGAAGTCCGGCCGGCACACCGCATCGCTCATATCCAGTGGCTCGAGGTTGGGGAACCGGCTCACGAAGTCCAGCGTCGGGTTGCGCGCGGACAGTACCTCGGACCGCTTCCGGCCGCAGGACACCGCGTCGCCGCCCTGGGCCAGACAGTCGGCCGGGATGAACGGCTTGCCGTCCTCGACCAGCCACGGGGTGTCCCGCATCGCCAGAACCGGAATCTTGTTGTCGGCGAACGTCTTCCAGATTCCGACATAGGTGCCCGGCATGACGTCGCCCGGTTTGGTGTTCCACGGCCGCGTCGAGGTGGTGAACACGAAGTCGGGGTGATCGGCCACCAATTTGTCCATGGCCTTCTGCACCCACGTGTAGCACTGCGGGTAGGGATCGTTGTTCCCCATCACCAGGGGCTTCGGATCGGTGGACAGCGCGCAGCCCATCTTCAGATACGTGACGATCTTGAAGTGGTGCTGCTTGCCCAGGGCGTCCAGGGCGGTGATCCAGTGTTCGGCGTGCGAACCTCCGGCCAGCGCGATGGTCCGGTCGGCGTTCGGGTCGCCGTAGGTGCAGTTGATGACGTCGCCGTTGCGGAAATCGCTGATGCAGCCCTGCAACGTGGTGACCGGGAGATCCTTGGCGGCCTCGAGCACGGTGGGCCGCATCGGCAACTTCGGCACGGTCACTTTGTCCAGCAGCGCCCGCGCGCCGGGGAAGTCCCGGCTGTTGAGGCCCTGCAGTTCCAGGCCCGAGGCCCGCTGGATGGTGACGTGCTCACGCCAGGTGAACGACGTGGCGGTCAGCGCCACGCCGAGCAGGGCGACGGTCGAGCCGAGCGCGATGGTGGGCCGGCGCAGGCGGGTCCACAGCGGCACCCGGACCTGCTCGATCTGGCCGGACGAGCGCTGGGCCCGGCCGCGTTCGCGCAGCGGTTCCTCGACGAACCGCATCGTCAGGTAGGCCAACACCCCCGAGACGGCCAGCACGCCGGCGCCGTCCAGGACGGTGGCGTGGTTGTGCCCCGAATGGACCAGCCAGAAGATCAGCAGCAGCCAGTGCCACAGGTACAGCGAGTAGGCCATCGATCCCAGCCGGACCAGCGGCCGGGTCGCCAGCAGCCGGTTCGGCAGCGGCTGCTTGCCGTGGGTGCGCGGATCGGCGCTGAGGTTGGCCCCGGCCAGCACCATCAGGATGGTCGCGCCGATGGGCACCAGCGTCCAGGGTCCGGGGAACTCCTTGACCCCGTCGATGAGCCAGCCGCAGGCCAGGACGGCGGCCAGCCCGAGGGCCGCCATCGTCGTCCGCACCCACATGGGCAGGCGGACGTGGCTGACCAGTGCACCGGCCAGGGCCCCGGCGAGCAGTTCCCAGCCGCGCGCGAAGCTGTTGAAGTAGGCCGTGGCCTGATCGGCCTGATGGGCGAAGATGGCGTAGACGAAGGATGCGACGGTCAGCGCGCCCAGCAGCACCAGGAAGAACGGTCGCAGTCGCGTACCCAACGGCCGGCGCAGCAGGGTGGCACATCCGAACACCAGGAGCAGGAACGTCACGTAGAACTGGCCCTGCACCGACATGGACCAGATGTGCTGCAGGGGGCTGACGGTCTCGCCGGCCCGCAGGTAATCCGAGACGGTCCGGATGAGCTCCCAGTTCTGGTAGTAGCCCAGGCTGGCCAGGCTCTGGTCGGCGTAGGTCTCCCACCTGGTCTGCGGCTGGACCAGGATGGTCAGCACCGCGCCGGCGGCCAGCACCACCACCAGCGCCGGCAACAGGCGGCGGATCAGCCGGACGAGCTCGCGCCCCGGCTTCAGCGACGGCTGCGGGCTCAGGGCGTTGCGCAGCAGCTTGCTGCCGAAGAAGAAGCCGGACAGGGCCAGGAACACGTCGACGCCACCGGAGACCCGGCCGAACCAGATGTGGAACACGGCGACCATGAGGATCGCAACCCCGCGGAGGCCGTCGAGGTCGTGTCGGTAGAAGCCGGTCCTGCGCGCGTCGTTCGGCACCGGGGCGGCGGCGCGGGGCGGCGCGACATCCGGGACGGGACTGATTGCTGACGCCGGCTCGAGGGGTGTGGTGAGCGTCATGGTCGCCAGACAATCTACCTAATCGAGCTGGGTACTCGCTCATCCGCTGTTCACGCAGAATTAGTGTGGTTGTCCGTGCCGCAGCGCCCCCGCCTTGATCCCCGGACCGTCAGTGCGGTCGACGCCGCGCATGTCTGGCACCCCTACAGCACGATCGGTGTCCCCGGAACCCTGCCGCCCCTGGTGACCGTGCGTGCGGAGGGTGCGTGGCTCACGGTGGTGCGCGACGGCCGCGAAGTCCCGGTCCTGGACGCGATGGCGTCGTGGTGGACGGCGGTGCACGGGCACGGGCACCCGGTGCTCGACGCCGCGTTGCGGGATCAGCTGGCGGTGCTCAACCACGTCATGTTCGGCGGTCTCACCCACGAACCGGCGGCCCGGCTGGCGCAGTTGCTCGTCGAGATCACTCCGCCGGGCCTGGATACCGTCTTCTTCTCCGACTCCGGGTCGGTGTCGGTGGAGGTCGCCATCAAGATGGCGCTGCAGTACCAGATCAGCCGCGGCCGTCCCGGTCGGCACCGCCTGATGACCTGGCGTGGCGGCTATCACGGCGACACCTTCACCCCGATGAGCGTGTGCGATCCCGAGGGGGGCATGCACTCGTTGTGGACCGGGATCCTGGCCCAGCAGGTCTTCGCGCCGCAGGTTCCGACCGAATACGACCCGGCCTACAGTGCGGCGTTCGAGGATCAGCTGGCACACCACGCCGACGAACTGGCCGCGGTGATCGTCGAGCCGGTGGTGCAGGGCGCCGGCGGCATGCGGTTCCACGACCCGCGGTATCTGGGCGACCTGCGCGCCATCTGCGATCGGCACGATGTGCTGTTGATCTTCGACGAGATCGCGACCGGCTTCGGCCGCACCGGCGAACTGTTCGCGGCCGACCACGCCGGCGTGAGCCCGGACATCATGTGCGTGGGCAAGGCGCTGACGGGCGGTTACCTGACGTTGGCCGCTACGTTGTGCACCGCCGAGATCGCACATGTCATCAGCACTGCCGAGCCGGGTGCCCTGATGCACGGGCCGACGTTCATGGCCAACGCGCTGGCGTGTGCGGTGTCGGTGGCCAGCGTCGAGGTCCTGCTCGGGCAGGACTGGCGGAGCCGGGTCGCGGAGATCTCCGCCGGACTGCGCGACGGGCTGCGGGCCGCCGCGACGCTGCCCGGGGTGGCCGATGTGCGGGTGCGGGGCGCCATCGGCGTCGTGGAGATGTCCGAGCCCGTCGACCTGGCGGTGGCCACCCCGGTGGCGCTCGATCACGGTGTCTGGTTGCGGCCGTTCCGCAATCTGATCTACGTGATGCCGCCGTTCATCTGCACCACCGCCGAGGTCGACCAGATCACCTCGGCCATGGTGGCGGTGGCCCGTGCGCTAACCTGAACGGTGTTCAATTCCGTTCGGAGGCGATGGTGAGATGTCGGTGACCCGCAGTGTGACCCAGCCGCTGTCCTGGCTGGACCGCAACGAGTCGGACCGCCGCGCCGCCGGCCTGCGCCGGTCGCTGCGTCCGCGCTCGGCCTCCGACGCGGTCGTCGATCTGGCGTCCAACGACTATCTCGGCCTGAGCGGTCACCCCGATGTCATCGAGGGCGGCGTCGCGGCGCTGCGGACCTGGGGCGCCGGTTCGACGGGTTCGCGACTGGTCACCGGCGACACCGATCTGCATGAGCAGTTCGAGGACGAGCTCGCCGAATTCGTCGGTGCGCCAAGCGCTCTGGTGTTCTCCTCTGGATATGCCGCGAACATCGGGGCAGTGGTTGCACTGTCGGGACCCGGTTCGCTGATCGTGTCCGACGCCTTTTCGCACGCGTCGCTGGTCGACGCCTGTCGGCTGTCCCGGGCGCGGGTGGCGGTCACCCCGCACAACGACGTCGACGCGATCGAGGCGGCCCTGGCCGCCCGTATGGAAGACCGCGCCCTGGTGGTGACCGAATCGGTCTTCTCCACCGATGGGGCACTGGCGCCGCTGCCGGAACTGCACGACGTCTGCCGCCGCCACGGTGCGGTGCTGCTGGTCGACGAGGCCCACGGGCTCGGGGTGCGCGGGGCCGGTGGCCGCGGACTGCTCGCCGAGACGGGTCTGGCCGACGCACCCGACATCGTGATGACGACGACGCTGTCGAAATCGCTGGGCAGCCAGGGCGGTGCGGTCCTGGGTACGGCCGCGGTGCGCGACCACCTGATCGACACCGCCCGCACGTTCATCTTCGACACCGGACTGGCGCCGGCCGCCGTCGGTGCGGCCGCCGCGGCGCTGCGGGTGCTGCGCGCCGAACCCGAGCGGGCGGCCGCCGTTCGCCGGCACGCCGAGCAATTGGCCGATGTGTGTGATGTCGCCGAGAAGCCGGAATCGGCCGTGGTCTCCGTCATCCTGGGCGCACCCGAGCCGGCCCTGGCCGCGGCGCAGGCCTGCGCCGAACGCGGCCTGCGGGTGGGTTGTTTCCGCCCGCCCACGGTGCCGGCCGGAACGTCGCGGTTGCGGTTGACCGCCCGCGCCTCCCTGGCCGGCGACGAGATGGCCCTGGCACGCCGGGTTCTCACGGAAGTGCTGGGCACGGCGCGCCCGTGAGCGCCCTGTTCGTCACCGGGACCGACACCGGGGTCGGAAAGACCGTCACGACGGCGGCCCTGGCCTGTCATGCCCGGCTGTCCGGACTGCGGGTCGCGGTGTGCAAGCCGGCCCAGACCGGGACCGCCGACGGCGACGACGACCTGGTCGAGATCGGTCGGCTGGCCGGGGTCACGGCACTGGTCGGCGGGGCCCGCTACCCGCAACCGCTGGGTCCGGTCGCCGCAGCGCGCCTGGCCGGGATGCCACTGTGCACGGCGGGGGAGTTGCTCGCCGGCATCCGCGGCGCCGACGGGCCGGGACAGCTGACCCTGGTGGAGGGCGCCGGGGGCCTGCTGGTCGAGCTCGGTGCCGACGGGGTGACGCTGCGCGACCTCGCCGTCGAACTGGGGGCCCCGGTGCTGGTGGTCACCGCACCCGGGTTGGGCACCCTCAACCACACCGCGCTCACCTTGGAAGCCATTGCCGCCAAAGGTCTTTCATGCGCTGGACTGGTCATCGGGAGCTGGCCCGCGGATCCGGGACCCGCGGAGAGATCCAACCGTGGTGCGCTGGCTGAACTAGCCCCGGTGCGCGCGGTGCTGCCCGCCGGCGCCGGTGCTCTGGACGCCGCGAAGTTCGCCGAGCTGGCCCGGGACGCGTTCGACCCGGGCTGGGTCGGCGACCTGGTGCGCTGACGTGGTGCACTCGATCGAGCTGTTGTTCGACGCGGATACCGAAGCGGAGATCCGCCGCCAGTGGGATGCCCTGGCCGCGGCCGGTCTGCCGAGTGCGGCCCAGAACCCGTCGCCGACCAACCGGCCGCACGTCACCCTGGCAGTCGCCGAACGCATCGACCCAGATGCCGATGCGGACCTGCGGTCCCTGGCGGGTCTGCCGCTGGAATGCCGAGTCGGGGCGCCGATGCTGTTCGGCGGCGTGCCGACCCTGGTCCGCCTGATCGTGCCGACAGCCGCATTGCTGACGCTGCATCGCGCCGTCGTCGCCGCGTGCCTGCCGCACGCGCTGCCCGCGCTCATGCCGAACAGCCGGCCCGATCAGTGGACGCCGCACGTCACGCTGTGCCGGCGGCTCGCGCCGGCGGACGTGGGGGTGGCGTTGGCGGTGATCGGCGGTCGCGAGGTCGCCGGATCATTCGCCGGTATGCGGCACTGGCACGGGGACGTCAAGCAGGCGGTGTGCCTGCAGCCGCCGGCATCCGGCTGAGCCGATGTGCGCCGATCCCGTCGACCAGCAGCCGCAGCCCGAACGCGAAGCGGGCACCCGAATCATCGGTCAGCACCGACTGCCCGTCGGCCAGCTCGGCACCCGCGGCGTCCCACTGCAGGCGGGACTGTTCATCCGCGGTGAAGCCCAGGACGTAATAGATGACGGTGCGGGCGGCCAGTCCCGCCTGGTCCTCGCGATCCAGCCCCGCCTCGGCGGCGGCCCGCGCCAGGCCCTCGACCACATGGCTCATCATCTGGGAGCGTCCGGCCGCGAAACTGGCCGAGACCAGCTCGGCGCCGTCGGTGTGCGACAGCAGCGCATCGCGCAGCGCGGCGCAGGTGGCGACGATGCGGGAGCGCCAGGCGGCGTCGGCGGCCAGCGTCGTCAGTGGGGCCAGCAACTCGTCGGCCACCGCGCCGAGCAGTTCCTGCTTGTTGGCGAAATGCCAGTACAGCGCCCCGGGACTGACCGCCAGCTCTCGGGCCAACCGGCGCATGGTGAGATCGGCGACCCCGTAGTCGTCGAGGATCGCGAGCGCTTTGGCCACCAGGTCGGGTTTGTGCAGCTGCACGTCGTTACCATAACCTGAACGCTGTTCAAGTCCGCACCGAGGAGGAGTTTTCCCGATGACGCAGGCCGCCCTGGACGTCCAAGACATTCTGGGCCTGGCCCGCGAGCAGGTGCTGGACCGTGGGGAGGGTCTGGACCGCGATCAGGTGCTGCAGGTCCTGCAGCTTCCCGACGACCGCCTCGAGGACCTGCTGGCCCTGGCGCACGAGGTCCGGATGAAATGGTGTGGTCCCGAGGTCGAGGTCGAGGGCATCATCAGCCTCAAGACCGGCGGCTGCCCCGAGGACTGCCATTTCTGTTCGCAGTCAGGACTTTTCGCGTCGCCGGTGCGCAGCGCGTGGCTGGACATCCCGAGTCTGGTGGAGGCGGCCAAGCAGACCGCGAAGTCCGGGGCCACCGAGTTCTGCATCGTGGCGGCGGTCCGCGGTCCCGACGAGCGCCTGCTGGCCCAGGTCGCGGCCGGTATCGAGGCCATCCGTAACGAGGTCGACATCCAGATCGCGTGCTCGCTCGGCATGCTCACCCAGGAGCAGGTCGACCGGCTCAAGGCCATGGGCGTGCACCGCTACAACCACAACCTGGAGACCGCGCAGTCCTACTTCCCCAGCGTGGTGACCACCCACTCGTGGGAAGAGCGTTGGGGCACACTGGAAATGGTCCGCGAAGCCGGCATGGAGGTGTGCTGCGGCGGCATCCTCGGAATGGGGGAGACGCTCGAGCAGCGCGCCGAGTTCGCCGCCAACCTGGCCGAGCTCGATCCGCACGAGGTGCCGCTGAACTTCCTCAATCCGCGCCCGGGCACCCCGTTCGGTGATCTGGAGGTGCTGCCGGCGTCCGAGGCGCTCAAGGCCGTGGCGGCCTTCCGGCTCGCGCTGCCGCGCACGATGCTGCGGTTCGCCGGCGGCCGCGAGATCACCCTGGGCGATCTCGGCGCCAAGCAGGGCATCCTGGGTGGGATCAACGCCGTCATCGTCGGCAACTACCTGACCACGCTGGGCCGCCCGGCCGAGTCCGATCTCGAACTGCTCGACGATCTGCAAATGCCGATCAAGGCGCTGAACGCCAGCCTGTGATGACCGAGGAATTGCCCGCGCCGGTGGGTGCGGGGACCTACAACGTCTACACGGGCATCCAGACCGACGCGGCGGCGGGCATCGCGCTCCCCACGGCCGCCCAGCTCGGTCTGGAGCCGCCCCGGTTCTGTGCGGCCTGTGGCCGACGGATGATCGTTCAGGTCCGGCCCGACGGCTGGTGGGCCAAATGTTCGCGACACGGTCTGGTCGACTCGTCGGACCTCGAGGATCGGCGATGAATTCGATTGTCGCCCAGCCTCGTACGAGCCGTGGTTCGGCCGCGGTGCGGGTGGTCCTCGGGCTGGCCGGCGCGGGCGGGGCCGTCGGGGCGCTGTGGGTGGTGCTCGCCCCGCCGGTCCACGGTGTGGTGGCGCTCAGCAAGAGCGGTGCGCGGGTGCACGCCTATCTCGGCAACGAGGCCGACAACTTCTTCGTGGCTGCCACGATGCTGCTCGGCATGCTCACGGTGCTGGCCATCGTGGCCGCGGTGGCCGTCTGGCAGTGGCGTGCCCATCGGGGGCCGCTCATGGCGGTCGCGCTGACCGTCGGTTGCACACTCGGTGCCCTGGCGGCCGCCGGTGTCGGCACCGCCCTGGCCCGCTGGCGCTACGGGACGCTCGACATCGACGCCGCGCCGGTAACACCGGACAACCGATTCCACTACTTCACCGAGGCGCCGTCGGTGTTCTTCGGCCACAACGCGATCCAGATGGCGACCGGACTGTTGATCCCGGCCATGACCGCGGCCCTGGTGTACGCGCTGCTGGCCATCGCGACCGCGCGCGACGACCTCGGGGCCTATCCGCCGGTGACGCAGTCCGATCCGGTGCCGATCACAAGGGGCTCCGGCCAATCCTTCGACTGGTGAGCACGCGGGCGGCGACCTTTCCGAGCCGCCACATCCCCATGTAGGTCATCGGGTTGAGCAGGGTGGGCCAGGTGGTGCGGACGATGTGTTCGTCGAGCGGCCGGCCCTCGAAGCGGTCGATCAGCCAGCGCAACGCCATCGGTGCCGACAGCGGATGCAACAGGATGTGGTCACAGAATCGGTCGCGGTGGTACGTCACATTCGCCCCGCCCGCGACGTAGGCCGCGGCCAGCGCATCGATATCGGCCACCGAGCCGATCTGATCGTGCACGGCCTGCACGATCAGGACGGGCGGCGTCGGAGCGGACGACCCCAACTTGATATCGGCGAGAATCTGTTCGACCTCCGGGAGGTCCAGCAGTTCGGTCAGCGGGCGATCGATCAGGTTGCTCATGTCGGTTCCGGCGAATCGCGCCATCGCATGCAGGGTGGTCATCCGCTGAATGCTGGCGAGCATGTTCTTGCCCTGATCGTTCGTGTGCTCCTGCAGGAGGCGATCCAGCTGCGGGTAGATGTGGGTCAGTGCGGCGACGACCGCGCCCGGCAGGCCGGCGTAGATGCTGCCGTTGAGCCGCCGGAACGTGGAACCCAGGTCGCCGATGGGCGAGCCCAGGACGGCGCCGACGATGTTCAGTTCGGGCGCGTAGGTGCCGTGCTCCTCGGCGGTCCACGCGGTGGCCAGGCCGCCGCCGGAGTATCCCCACAGTCCGATCGGCGCTTGCGGCGACAGGCCGACCCGGTCGTAGCCGAGTGCGGCCCGCAGGCCGTCGAGGGCCCGGTATCCGGGTTCGTGCGGGGCGCCCCACAGGCCGTGGGTGCCCTCGTGGTCGGGAACCGACACCGCCCAGCCCTCGGCGAGTGCGGCGGCCACCAGCAGGTATTCCAGCTGGGCGAACGAGCCCAGGGCGTGGGCGCCCCAGCGCATCGCATAGGACGGGAAGCAGCGCGGGGTGACCGCGTCGATGGCGCACTGGTAGGAGATGACGGGGCGCGGGTGATGCGGGGAGCGCTCGGTGGGCACGATGACGGTGGTGACCGCAGCTTCCGGGGCGCCGTGCATGTTGGTGGTGCGGTAGAGCAGCTGGATGGCCTTGGTGCGCTGGCGGATCAATCCCAGGAAGCCCAGCTCCACGTCCCGGGAACGCAGCACGGTGCCCGGTTCGGCGTGCTCGTAGCCCGCCGGGGCCAGGTAGAACGGGTCACGATCGGGAACCAGCGGCTTCGTCCCAGGCTCCGGCGACTCATGAGGCACCCGGCCGATCCACTGCGGTTCGACCAGCCGCGCGGCGTTGCCAGCATCCATTGCGACTCCCTTCGGTGCCGTTGCGACCGATTGTGTCTTACCGATCCCTTAAAGACCAATCCGATCAGCTTGGCGGACGCAGGGCCGCGAACTCGTCAGTGACACGCAGGAGTGAATCGGTGAATCGGTACAGAGCCGCCGGACGGCCGCCGCTGCGCCCGGATTGTGCGGTGGTTCCCGTGCGGGTGATCACGCGGCGGCGGGCGAGAACTCGCTGCAGGTTGGTGGCATCCACCTGGTATCCCAGCGCCGCGCTGTAGATGTCCCGCAGCGTCGACAGGGCGAATTCCCTTGGCGCCAGGGCGAAACCGAGGTTCGTGTAGGAAAGTTTGGACACCAGACGGGCGTGCGCGTGGGCCACCATCGGGGCGTGGTCGAAGGCCATCGGCGGCAGGGCGTTGACGGGGTGCCAGCGGGTGTCGGGCGGCAGCTCGGGTTTGGCGGGGGAGGGCACCAGGCCCAGGAATGTGGTGGCGATGGTGCGATCGCCCGGCACCCGATGTGGGTCGGAGAACACCCCCAGCTGCTCGAGATGGGCAATCTCACGGAGGTCCACCTTCTCGGCGAGTTGGCGCCGGACTGAACTGGCGATGTCCTCGTCGTGCCGGAGCCGGCCCCCGGGAAGTGCCCAGGCGCCCCGCTGGGGATCCATCGCCCGCTCCCACAGCAGCACGCTGAGCTGCGGTTTCGGGGTCGTCGGGTGACGCACCTGGAATAGGACGGCCAGCACTTCGTGTGCGGTGCTAGGATTGACCATGTTTTCGATCATAAGTCGAAAACCTCGGCCCGGAAAGGACCGGACATGACAGTTCTGGACCGACTGGAAACCCAGAGTCCGCTGGCAATGCACATCGTCGACAGTCCAGCTGGCTACACCGGGGTCATCGGGGACGGGGAATGGGCCGCCGAGGTCCGTCGGCTGGCCACCCTGCGCGGCGCGACGCTGCTGGCGCACAACTACCAACTGCCCGCGATCCAGGACGTCGCCGATCACGTCGGCGACTCGCTGGCACTGTCGCGCATCGCCGCCGAGGCACCCGAGGACACCATCGTGTTCTGCGGCGTGCACTTCATGGCCGAGACCGCCAAGATCCTGTCGCCGGACAAGACCGTGCTGATTCCCGATCAGCGGGCCGGGTGTTCCCTGGCCGATTCGATCACCGCCGACCAACTGCGCGCCTGGAAGGACGACCACCCGGGCGCCGTCGTCGTCTCCTATGTCAACACCACCGCGGCGGTCAAGGCGCTCACCGACATCTGCTGCACCTCCTCGAATGCCGTCGAGGTGGTTGCCTCCATCCCCGCCGACCGTGAGGTGCTGTTCTGCCCGGACCAGTTCCTGGGCGCCCACGTGCGCCGGATGACCGGCCGCAAGAACCTGCACGTCTGGGCCGGCGAATGCCACGTGCACGCCGGCATCAACGGTGACGAGCTGGCCGAGCAGGCCCGTACCCATCCCGATGCCGAACTATTCGTCCACCCCGAATGCGGTTGCGCCACATCGGCTCTCTATCTGGCCGGCGAGGGTGCGTTCCCCGAGGACCGGGTCAAGATCCTGTCCACCGGCGGCATGCTGGACGCGGCCCGGGAGTCACACGCCAAGCAAGTGCTGGTGGCCACCGAGGTTGGCATGTTGCACCAATTACGCCGTGCGGCACCGGGAATCGACTTCCAGGCGGTCAACGACCGGGCGTCGTGCCGGTACATGAAGATGATCACCCCGGCCGCCCTGCTGCGCTGCCTGATCGAGGGGGCCGACGAGGTTGACGTCGACCGGGCGACCGCGGACCTGGCCCGCGCCAGCGTGCAGCGGATGATCGAGATCGGGCAACCCGGCGGCGGCGAATGAGCAGCGGGAGTCGACGATGCCGGGCGAGGTACGAGCCCGGAGGAGGAGTGAGCGAATGAGCGCCGGGCCCGCCTGCGGAGGTTCGGGCCTCTGGCAGCAGCGCGCCGACGTCGTCGTGATCGGCACGGGTGTCGCGGGTCTGGCCGCTGCACTGGCCGCGCACCGCAGCGGCAGCAAGGTGGTGTTGTTGTCCAAGGCCTCGGAGGCCGAGGGCGCCACGGCCACGTTCTACGCCCAGGGTGGCATCGCCGTCGTCCTGCCCGACAACGACGATTCGGTTGACGCGCACGTCCGTGACACCCTGGCCGCCGGCGGCGGGCTCTGCGACCTCGAGGCCGTTCGCTCGATCGTCGCCGATGGCTACGCCGCGGTGGCCGACCTGGTCTCCGACGGAGCCCGATTCGACGAGTCCGCGCCGGGCCGCTGGGCGTTGACCCGCGAGGGCGGCCACTCCCGGCGCCGGATCATCCACGCCGGGGGCGACGCCACCGGTGCCGAGGTGCAACGGGCGCTGGATCGGGCCGCGGCGCTGCTGGACATCAGACGCGGCCACGTCGCCACACAGGTACTCCACGACGGCGGGCGGGTCACCGGGGTCCTGGTGCACAGTCCCGACGGGCCGGGTGTCCTGCATGCCCCATCGGTGATCCTGGCCACCGGCGGACTGGGCCACCTGTACCGCGCGACGACCAACCCGGAGGGCTCTACCGGTGATGGCATTGCCCTGGCGCTGTGGGCCGGTCTGGCGGTCAGCGACGTCGAGTTCGTCCAATTCCATCCGACGATGCTCTTTGCCGGTCACGGTGGCGGCAGGCGCCCACTGATCACCGAGGCCATCCGCGGCGAGGGTGCCAAACTCGTTGATGCCAAGGGTCTTTCAGTAACGGATGGCGTACATCCGATGGGCGACCTGGCGCCCCGCGACGTGGTCTCGGCGGCGGTCGACGCCCGGTTGCGGCAGACGGGGGACAACTGCGTGTATCTCGACACCCGCGGCATCGCCGGCTTCGAAGCCCGATTCCCGACCGTGACCGCGGTGTGCCGGGCTGCCGGCATCGACCCGACCCGCCAACGCATTCCAGTGGTTCCCGGCGCGCACTACAGCTGCGGCGGTGTCCGCACCGATGTCCACGGCCGGACGGAACTTCCCGGCCTGTTCGCCGCGGGGGAGGTCGCACGCACCGGCATGCACGGCGCCAACCGGCTGGCGTCCAACAGTCTGCTCGAAGGACTGGTCGTGGGGCAGCGGTCCGGCCGGCTGGCCGCAACCCACGCCGCCAACAGTGGTGCCGTCCGCGCCGTACTGCCCGAGCGTCGCGCTTTCCCGGTGCTCGACCGGACCATGTTGCAGACCGCGATGTCCGAACATGCCTCGGTGATGCGGGACGCGGCCGGTCTGGCCAAGCTCGGCGAAACACTCACTGCCACAACCATGACCGAGCCCCGCACCCGGCGCGCGTTCGAGGACGTCGCACTGACCGCGACGGCCGGCGCGCTGGTCGCCGCGGCGACCATCCGCACGGAAAGCCGCGGCTGCCACCATCGTTCGGACTTCCCCGACACCGATCCGGCCCAGGCCCGCAGCACCGTAATGCGCATCGTCGAGGACCGTGCGGTTGCAGACGTCCCGGCGGTGCTGTGCTGATGCAGCTGACACACGACGAACTCGTGGAGGCACGCGCCACGGTCCGGAAGGGTCTCGACGAGGACCTGCGCTACGGCCCCGACATCACCACCATCGCGACGGTGCCGGCCGATTCCGTCACCACCGCGGCGCTCGTCAGCCGCGCCGACGGTGTGGTCGCCGGGATCGACATCGCGCTCCTGACGCTCGACGAGGTGCTCGGCGCCGACGGCTATCGCGTCCTGGGGCGCGCCGACGATGGCGACCGGCTGCGCCGCGGCGATGCGCTGCTCACCCTGGAAGCCGATACCCGCGGGCTGCTGACGGCTGAACGCACCATGCTGAACCTGGTCTGCCACCTATCGGGGATCGCGACGGCCACCGCCCGATGGGTCGACGCCGCGGACGGCACCCGGGCCCGCATCCGCGACACCCGAAAGACCCTGCCCGGACTGCGCGCCCTGCAGAAATACGCGGTCCGCGTCGGCGGCGGACTCAACCACCGGATGGGCCTGGGCGACGCGGCCCTGATCAAGGACAACCACGTCGCGGCGGCCGGGTCGGTATTGGCCGCGCTACGAGCCGTCCGGGCGGCCGCACCCGACCTGCCGTGCGAGGTTGAGGTCGATTCCCTCGAGCAGCTCGACGAGGTGCTCGGTGAGGATCTCGGGGAACCGGGTCTGATCCTCCTCGACAACTTCGCGGTCTGGGAAACCCAGATCGCCGTCCAGCGCCGCGACACCCGCGCCCCGCGGGTGAAACTCGAATCCTCGGGCGGACTGGAACTCGAGAACGCGGCCGCCTATGCCGGCACCGGTGTCGACTACCTGGCCGTCGGGGCGCTGACCCATTCGGTCCGGGTGCTCGACATCGGGCTGGATATGTAGCGGCTCACGCGCCCGTCGGCGGCGCGTCGAGTAGCACCGTCTTGTGCTCGAGGTAGGGCAGCAGACCCTCGACGCCGCCCTCGCGGCCGATGCCGGATTGTTTGAATCCCCCGAAGCCGATGCCGTAGTCGAGCTTGAAGCCGTTGTGTCCCACAGTTCCCGAACGCAACCGGCCGGCCACCTCGCGGGTGCTTGGGGCGACCGCCGCCGGTCACCAGTGTCGCCCCCTCTTCGATGCCCTTGGCGATGTAGCCCTCCACCCGGTCGCGCTGCCGGGCCATCGCCAGCGGACCCATCTGGGTTGCGGGATCGAATGGGTCGCCCACTTCGACAGCCGTCTCGGCGTCGCCGGGGCCGATCAACTGTGCGATCGAGTGCACCACGCCCGATCATCAAGTCCGACAGGGTGGTGCCGGCTGTACTCGACAGCGCGATGACGGTCCAGAAGATGACGGGTAGAACCGGCCGGCGTCGAGCTGGACGACGACCGCAATGAGGAAGGCGATCAAGAAAGCGGCCGTGCTGATCAGGTAGCCGACGTGCAGCGTCTGGGCGAGCAGATCTCCGCCGTCTCACCCAGAGTGGTGGCGACGACTCTGAGCATCCAGATCAGCGCCGTGACGTGGGGCAGTCTGCGCATCACGAACCGCGCAGGCGAAGGACGAGCCGAATGCGCGATTGCGGCGGTTCGCCGGGCCTCGGCGATGGAATCACATTGATCTGCGGAGCAGTTGGGGAAGCTGGTCACGGGCAACAGCTTCGACGACTGCCGCTGAAAGCCCGCTGAAAGATGCTGGGCTGCCCCTGAGTGACGGCATATTGGTCTGGTTGACGAGGGCGCCCACGAACGCCAGCCACAACCCGAGTTCCATCGCCGCAGTGTCGCAACGCCGAGCCGTGCAGCTCGAGCGATTTTTATCGGCTGGACCGATCAGGGACAATTACCGTGATGGCTGGTTTCGAGATGACCCGGAACGATCTGCGTGGCCGTGTGCTCACGGCCGCGCAACTGCGTGCCGCGCTGCCGCGCGGGGGCGTGGACGTCGACGCCGTGATGCCCAAGGTCCGGCCGATCGTCGAGGCCGTCGCCGAACGCGGTGCCGCGGCGGCCCTGGAATTCGGCGAATCCTTCGACGGGGTGCGTCCCGAATCCGTCCGTGTTCCCGCAGCTGCGCTGGCCGGCGCCCTGGCCGAGCTGGATCCGGCGGTGCGGGCCGCCCTCGAGGTGGCGATCACCCGCACCCGGACCGTGCACGCCGATCAGCGCCGCACCGACACCGTCACCCAGTTGGCTCCCGGCGCCAGCGTGACCGAGCGCTGGGTGCCCGTCGAACGCGTCGGCCTCTACGTACCGGGCGGCAACGCCGTCTATCCATCCAGCGTCGTGATGAACGTGGTGCCGGCCCAGACGGCCGGGGTTGAGTCGCTGGTGATCGCCAGCCCGCCACAGGCCGACTTCGGGGGGCTGCCGCACCCGACCATCCTCGCCGCCGCAGCGCTGCTCGGTGTCGACGAGGTATGGTCCGTCGGCGGCGCGCAGGCCGTGGCGCTGTTGACCTACGGCGGCACCGACAGCGACGGTGCCGAGCTGGCTCCCGTCGACATGATCACCGGACCCGGCAACATCTACGTCACCGCCGCCAAGCGCATCTGCCGCTCCCTGATCGGGATCGACGCCGAGGCCGGGCCCACCGAGATCGCCATCCTGGCCGACCGCACCGCCGATCCGGCGCACGTGGCCGCCGACCTGATCAGCCAGGCCGAGCACGACGAGATGGCCGCCAGCGTGCTGGTCACCGACAGCGCCGCGCTGGCGGACGCCGTTGATGTGGAGCTCGCCGATCAATTGCAGACCACGACGCACCGCGCGCGCGTCACCGCCGCGCTGTCCGGCAAGCAATCGGCCACCGTGCTGGTCGATGACGTCGAGCAGGGCGTCCGGGTGGTCAACGCCTACGCGGCCGAGCACCTCGAGATCCAGACCATAGATGCCGCCGCCGTGGCACTGCAGATCCGTTCGGCCGGAGCCATTTTCGTCGGCGCGTACTCGCCGGTGAGCCTCGGTGACTACTGTGCGGGCTCCAATCACGTGCTGCCGACCGCGGGCTGTGCGCGCCACTCGAGCGGATTGTCGGTGCAGACGTTCCTCAAGGGCATCCACATCGTCGACTACGACGAGGCCGCGCTCGAGGACGTGGCCGGCGACGTGATCGTGCTCGCCAAGGCCGAGAACCTGCCCGCGCACGGCGAGGCCGTCCGCCGGAGGTTCGAACGGTGAGCGCCGATCGGATCACGCTGGCCGACCTTCCGCTGCGCGAGGACCTTCGGGGAAAATCCCCTTACGGGGCACCGCAACTGGACGTGCCGGTGCGGCTGAACACCAACGAGAACCCGCACCCGCCGACCCGTGCGCTGGTGGACGACGTCGTCGAATCAGTGCGATCGGTGTCCGGTCAGTTGCACCGCTATCCCGACCGCGACGCCGTCGCGCTGCGTACCGATCTGGCGGCCTACATGACGAGGGCAACCGACGTGCCGCTCGGTGTGGAGAACCTCTGGGCGGCAAACGGTTCCAACGAGATCCTGCAGCAACTGCTGCAGGCCTTCGGTGGTCCGGGGCGCACGGCCATCGGCTTCGTGCCGTCGTACTCGATGCACCCGATCATCTCCGACGGCACCCAGACCCGGTGGTTGCAGGCCGCCCGGGCATCTGATTTCGGGCTGGACGTGGACGTCGCGGTCGCCGCGATCACCGAGCAGCGGCCCGACATCGTCTTCGTCACGAGCCCGAACAACCCGACGGGTCAGAGCGTCCCGCTCGAAGACCTGCGCCGGATCCTGGCCGCGATGACCGGTGGCATTCTGATCGTGGACGAGGCGTACGGCGAATTCTCCTCGCAGCCCAGCGCGGTCGCCCTGATCGACGAGCATCCGGCCAGGCTGATCGTGAGCCGGACCATGAGCAAGGCGTTCGCATTCGCCGGCGGCCGGTTGGGCTATCTGATCGCCGCGCCCGCCGTGATCGACGCCCTGCTGCTGGTCCGTCTGCCGTACCACCTGTCAGTGTTGACCCAAGCCGCCGCGCGGGCCGCGCTGCGCCACGCAGACGACACACTCGCCAGCGTCGCAACCCTGGCGGCCGAACGGGATCGCGTGTCGAAGGCCTTGTCCGACATGGGGTTCCGGGTCATTCCCAGCGACGCGAACTTCGTCCTCTTCGGCGAATTCGAGGACGCCGCGGCCACCTGGCGGCGGTATCTGGACGTCGGCGTGCTGATCCGC